>Ga0302326_10001624_pt1 | contig 56793 bp, 56 predicted proteins | sample Palsa_T0_3_FD_202264 | JGI IMG/M metagenome (GOLD analysis project Ga0302326, IMG submission 202264) | Peat permafrost microbial communities from Stordalen Mire near Abisko, Sweden - Palsa_T0_3 | ecosystem: Environmental > Terrestrial > Soil > Palsa > Peat permafrost | place: Sweden: Abisko...
GGCTCGATCCGCTCCCACAACCAGTCCGGCATCCTCCAGCCATCATCACGACTGACCAGTCCCATCACAGACCTCCTGATCGAGTGGCACGAGGCCGGCCAATCAGAAGATTCGACGCAGGTCTACATAACCCTTCCGGGATAGGCCCTAAGCGAGGACGCCGGACGAGTCAGTGAGCTTGCTCACACCCGCCGCGCCCGACCGGGCGGCGGTCCCTACAGGTTCACTGTCTCTGGCCCGCGGAGGGCCGCGCGAGCCGTTCGGCGAAGTCCACCAGCGGGGCCGAGGCGTTCTCGAAGCTGCGGCCCTTCATGCCTCTCCGTGTCTGGCTGAGGATCACGTGGTCGACGAACCGGCGGGGGGCGAAACGCGACAGGGCGACGGTGAGCTTGCCCGTGCGCGTGGTCACGATGTCGCGCGCCGGTGGATCGTCGAGCGCCGCCCGCACGAGCGCGTCCACGGCGTCCTCGAGGCTCTCCTCCGGCGAGCTGCCTTCCAGGGTGAGGCCGAACTCGATCGAGTCCTTGTGGATCGGGGTGCGGATGTAGCCCGGGTAGACCGTGGTGACCGAGATCGCGTCCCCGTGCTCGAGGCGCAATGCCTGGGAGTAGGCGACCACCCCATGCTTGCTCATGGCGTAGGCGGGCGCGAACGGCAACGCCACGAACGCCATCCCGGAGGCGACGTTCACGACCCGTCCGCGCGCGCGGCGCAAGGTGGGCAGCGCGGCGCTGGTCACGCGCCAGGGGCCGAGCATGTTCACGTCGATCACCGCCAGCGCCTTCTCGTCGGGCGCCTCGCCGGCGCTCTGGGGTGTCGCCAGCCCGGCGCAGTTGATCAACACGTCGAGCCCGCCGCCGAGCCGCTCCACCGCCGCGGCCACGGCGCCATCGACGGACCCCTGGTCGCGGACGTCACAGGCGATCAGCTGCGGCTGATCGGCCATCAGGTCGAGGCCCGCCACCTTCGCGCCTCGCCGCTCGAGCTTGGCCATGGTGGCCGCCCCGATGCCGCTCGCGGCGCCCGTGATGATGACCCGGGCGTCGTTCATGCCGCGACCGGCGCGCGCCTGGGGGCGCTCAGAGCGTAGGCGTGGTCGTCGAAGCTGGTGGCGAGCCGGCGAAAGCGCCACGTCCAGTCGGGCCACAGCACGCCGTTGCGCCCGGTCGCGTCGAGATAGAAGCTTGCGCATCCGCTCTCCCACACGGTGCCCTTCATGCGGGCGTCCACCTGTCGGTTGAACTGGTCGTACACACCGGGGCGGACCTCGATCGTGCCCGCGCGCCGACGCTCCATCGCGTCGATCGCCTGCAGCGCGTGCTCGATCTGCGTCTCGATCATGTACACCATCGAGCTGTGCCCGAGGCCGGTGTTGGGCCCCAGCAGCAGAAACAGATTGGGGAAGCCCGGAACGGAGGTTCCCAGGTAGGCGCGCGGCGTTCCCTGCCAAACCTCGCTCATCAGCCTGCCGTCGCGGCCGCGGAGCTGGTGCGCGATGGGCGGGTCGCTGACCTGAAAGCCGGTCCCGAAGATGAGCGCGTCGACCTCGCGCTCGCTCCCGTCAGCGTTGACCACCGAGCCCGCACGGATCTCCTGCAGGCCGCCCGTCAAGAGCTCGACGTTGGCCTGTTGCAGAGCCGGATACCAGTGGTTGGAGGGAAGGATGCGCTTGCAGCCCAGCGAGTAGTCGGGCGTCAGCTTGGCGATCAGTGCAGGGTCTGAGACCTGCCGCTTCATGTGCGAGCGCGAGAGGTGTTCGAGCGCGCCCATCAGGCGCGGGTGCTTGACGAACCCCAGCACCAGGGCCTCCTTGCCGAGGTACACGCCCGCGCGCACGAGCCGCTGCAGGGCGGGGACGCGCCTGTAGAGGGCGCGCTCGCGGTCGCTGATGGGCCGCCCGCCGTGAGGCATGATCCACGGCGCCGTACGTTGAAACACGTACAGCTGCTCGACCTGCCGCTGGATCGCTGGCACGTACTGGATCGCCGACGCCCCGGTGCCGATCGACGCCACCCGCTTGCCCGCCAGCTCGTAGCCGTGATCCCAGCGAGCCGAGTGCATGATCTTGCCTTCGAAGCTCTCGAGGCCCGGGACGTCGGGGAGTCTCGGCTCGGTCAGCGGGCCCGTGCCGCTGATGAGCACGTCGGCCGTCAGCCTGCCCGCCGAGGTCTCGAGCAGCCAGCGCTGCTGATCCTCGTCCCACGAGGCCGCTTCCATCTCCACGTTGTTCCAGATGTGGGGCCGCAGGCCGTGCTCGTCGGCGCAATGGCGCAGATAGTCGCGAATCTCGGGCTGCGGCGAATACGTGCGCGACCAGTTGGGGTTGGGCGCGAACGAGAACGAGTACAGGTGCGAGGGCACGTCGCACATACAGCCCGGATAGGTGTTGAAGTGCCAGCAGCCTCCCACGTCTGGGCCGCGCTCGAGCAGGACGAACTCGTGCATTCGGCGCTGCTTGAGGCGGATGGCCATACCGAGGCCGGAGAAGCCGGCGCCGACGATGATGATCTTGTGGTGCTCCTGCTCGTGTTCCACCGGACTCCTTCCGGTCGCGGGGCGCTTACCGACCAGGAAGTTACAGTAGCGTAAGTAGGCGCCCGGTCAAACAGCTGCGATCGCCGCTGCGATGACGTGCGACTGCGAGCTATGCGGCGGCTGCGAGCTATGCGGCGGCCGCGAGCCTCGGCTCGCCGGCGCGTTCGTGCTTGGATTCGTACATCGCGCTATCGGCCTGGGCGACGAGCAGGTCGGCTCCCAGGCCGTCGCCTTCGGACAGCGCCACGCCGATGCTCGCCCGCAACTGGTGGGGCTTGCTCACGCCCGCCAGGCGGATGTCTGTGCGGAGCGCCTCGGAGATGCGCTCCGCGAGTCTCATCGCCTGGTCGTGACCGCCGATCTCGGGGCACACGACGAGGAACTCGTCGCCACCGATGCGCCCCACGAGGTCGTCCCCGCGCACCACGCGTCGCAGCCGCTCGGCGACGACCTTCAGCAGTTCGTCACCCGCGGCGTGACCCTCCCGGTCGTTGACCTCCTTGAAGCGGTCGAGGTCGATGAACATGACCGCGCATTCGCTCTGCGCCCTGCCGCTTCTCACGCTCGCCTCCAGCGCGGCCATGATCGAGGGGCGGTTGTAGCAGCCGGTGAGTTCGTCGAACGTCGCCCGCCGCTTGAGCTCGTCGCGCATGCGGGTGCTGTCAGTGACGTCCGCCACGCAGGCGATGGCGCCGCTGATCTTGCCGTCGTCGTGGTTGAGGGCCCGCATGTTGATGGTGCAGAACCTCATGCCGCCGCCCGCCGGCAGCTGCAGAGCCACTTCCGCTTCGGCGTCCTTGCCTCGCCCGAGCACGGCGTCCAGCGCGCTCCAAAGCGCTGGGCGGTCGCTCTCGACGACCGTCTCCAGCTGGGCGGCCACGTCGTCCGCGCGCTCGACCCCGAGGATCTTGTGCAGCTGGCCGTTGGTGTAGACGATCTGACGGTCGGTGTCGACCTGGAAGAGGCCCACCGGGACCGTCGCCGCCAGGCGCTCCAGCAGCTGCTCGCGAGCCATCTCCTCGGAGAGGTCCACCATCTCGCACACCACGCAGCGGAAGTTTGGGTCGCTCAGCAGGTTGTTGTTGGTGACCTCGAACCACACGTAGGAGTCGTCGCGGCGGCGGTGGCGGAGTCGCAGCCGGCGCCCGATGCCCGGCGAGGCGAGCATCTCCAGCCAGTTGTCGATCGCGAGGGCCTGATCGTCGGGGTGGATGAACGCGACCGAGCGGTGCCCCTCCATCTCCTCGGGGGTCCAGCCGAGGATCTGGGTCACCGCTTCGTCGACCTTCACGATGAAGCCCGCGTCGTTCTTGTTGATCCTGGCGAAGCGCGGCGTGGCCGGCTCCTGGTGGCGCTCGACCGGGCGCTCGGAGGGATCGACGGGGACGACCACAGCGAGGATCACGCCGTGGGTCTCGCGCACGTCGAAGCCGCAGTACATCAGCGGAGTCTCGGGATCGCTCACCATGTGCAGGAGGCTGCGGGCGCTCCCCGTCGAGAGCACCTGGTCCCAGGCGGCGAGCAGTCGCGCGCGGTCGCTGGCGACGACCAGGTCCATGCCCGTCTGCGGGCGCAGCACGGGGTTGCGCTGGAGCGGAACCGAGTCGGGCACCTCCACCACGGTGCCATCCGCGGCGGAAGCGATCACCGGCGCCTCGGGGTAGCGCGCGAGCAGCGCGGCCACCGTCGTGGCCGCCGTCTTCGCGCTCAGCGAATCGTCGTCCGTCTGCGGGGCAGGAGCGTCTGCGGGTTCCTGGAGAGTGCTTCGCGAAGGTGTCTGGGCTGAGGATTGCAGCATGGTCGAAGTGCTCGCCCTGGGGGCGAGAGAGCTGGGTATCTGGAGCAGAGATGTGATCGGCTCGATCGCTTCCTCGCTAAATGCCCCGGCGGGGCGGTGGACACTTGGCGCGAGCGCTCGTGCGCCCTCGGCGATCGCACCCGGAGCCCGTGTGGCCGGGCATTTCAGCCACTTCGAGAGCCTCGGGGGCCGGTCTTTGAGCTACATCAACGTAACCAACCGTGACCTAACATGCGCCAACCATGGCGCTCTCGACACAGCGAAGGACGCGGATGACCGCGCCGGCCCGCCGCGAGCAGCTGCTCGACGTCACCATGGAGCTCGTGGTCGAGCAGGGCTTTCACAGCGCGTCGGTCCAGGCGGTGGCCAGGCGCGCGGGGGTCTCGCGTCCGATCGTCTACGAGCACTTCGGCGATCTGAACGGCCTGCTCGAGGCGCTGGTGGCTCGCGAGACGGCAAGCGCGCTCGCCGAGATCTCCGAATCCACCCTCGGTGACCTGAGCAAGGGCGATCCCTCCGAGCTGATGCTGGAGAGCCTGCGCGCGTACCTGGCGGCGGTCGCCCGCCATCCCATGACCTGGCGGCTCGTGTTGATGGCGCCCGAGGGGGCGCCCGAGCTCCTGCGCCGGAGCATCGCGCGGGGCCGTGCCGACGTGCTGGCGAGCCTCACCGACGCAGTTCGCCCGGGCTCGATGCCGGGCCACGAATCACCTGATCCCGAAATGACGGCGCGGATCCTCTCCGCCATCGCCGACGAGTACGCCCGCCTCGTGCTCGTCGATCCGAACCGCTTCCCGCCCGAGCGCCTGCTCGATCACGCACGCTGGCTGCTGCGCAACCTGTCGCCCCAGTAGCCACCGCCGAGGCGGTCGGCGGCGCGTCGACGGAGAGGGCGGCTGCGGCGACGTCTCGCTGGCAAGAGGAACTATCGAGGGCCAGCAGGAATCTGACGCGCAGGCGCACGACGTGAAGCAGAGCGCGGGCCGCAATGTTGCGGTCCGCGCCAACGACTTGGCAATGGGCCCGTACGAGGGCGCGAAACCTGCCGGCATGTCAGCACGAAGGGAGCCATCGTGAGCACCGACACCGCAGCCAGTCCCGTCAGCGTCACCCGCATCCCCAACCCGCAAGAGCCGGTACCGCGCTTGTCGATGCCCGCCTTCGCGTTGTTCGCCGCGGCCCTGGCGCTGTGGGCGGGATCGACCGCGCTCGCGCTCGGCCACTTGTGGCCCTTGCTCGTGTCCGTCCCATTCAACGCGCTCGCGACCTACCTGCTGTTCACCGTCATGCACGACGCGAGCCACAACTCGCTCTCCTCGACACCGGCGGTCAACCTCTGGATCGGGCGGATCGCAGCGATGTTCTTCTCCTTGCTCGCGAGCTTCCGCACCTTTCGCTTCATCCACATGCAGCACCACCGTTTCACGAACGACGAGCAGCTAGACCCCGACGACTACGCCAGTCGCGGACCCCGCTGGCAAAGGCTGCCGCGGTGGATGACCGTCGATCTCTACTACATGGTCTTCTACGTCCCCAAGATCTCGACCCGTCCGCGCGGCGAGCGGGTCGAACTCGCCGTTGTCTGGCTCATCGTGATCGCGCTCGTCACGGCCGCCGCCCTGACCGGCCACCTACTGCTGCTGCTCGTGCTGCTCTTCCTGCCTGCTCGCCTGGCGACCCTGTGGCTGGGATTCGCGTTTGACTACCTGCCACACAACGGCCTGGAGCTCAAGGCGAGCGAGGATCGCTTCAAGGCGACCCGCAACCGCGTCGGGCTCGAGCGCCTGCTCTCACCATTGCTGCTCTACCAGAACTACCATCTCGTGCACCACCTGCACCCGGTGGTGCCGTTCCACAAGTACATAGCGGTATGGCTGCGCAACGAGGAGGACTACCTCGCGCACGACCCGGCGCTCAGCACCATCCGCGGCCGCCCCATCACGACCGACGAATATAGGCGCTTGCGCGAGCTCGCCCACCACCATCACTAGCGCGCCGCGGTTGCCCTGTCCGGCGGCGCCCTCCCAGCTCCGCGGGTGAGCCGAAGCGGATCAGGCGGGCACCGCTGTGACCGGGACCGGCGAGCGCGCGAGCAGCTCGCCGGTGACCGTTCCGATCGCCTTGTGCAGCCGCGAGTGCTGCTCGACACCGACGACGATCCCGTTTGCCCTGTGCCGGCTGGCCGCCTCGATCAAGGCGCTTACAGGGTCCTCATCCGAGACTTCTGCGCACGCCACCGTGTCCAGCAAGGCGCCCTCGCCGTCGAGCGCCAGCTCGTCGAGAAACGCCTGGCCGAGGTTGTGGCGCTCGTCTGCCGAGGACAGCGGCGAGGGCGGAGCGTGGAGCGGGCGAGAGGCATACACAAGCACGAGCCGGCCATGCGCAGGGAGCTGCGCGGCGGCCCAGCTTGCGGCGGCGCGGGCGCTCTCGCTGCCGTCGTAGCCCACCACGAGGCAGGGCCCGTCAGGCGCCGTACCGGCTTCATCGGCAGCTGCTGATCCAGCGGGGCGGGAGGCGGCGCTCATGCTGGAATCTTCCCGCGGTCGAGCGCGTCGAGATATGGAGCGAGGTACTTCGCGGCTATCTTGCTCGGCGGAGACCAGGTGGGCGCGTCGGTGATCTCCGAGCTGAAGCCGTGGCCGCCGGTGAGCCTCGCCGTCAGGTAGAGCGGCTCCCCGTCCGTGAGCAGCATCCCGTGGATCACGGGATTGAACGCCTCGGGTGCCACCGGCGCGCCGGCGCGCGCGGCGATCGACTGCGCCGCGACGTCGGCCTGCTGTGAGCCGATCCCGCCGTGCTTGATCGGGAAGTCGATCGCGTCGCCTGCCGCGTAGACGTCCTGCACCTCCCGCACCCGGCCGTGGGGGTCGACCCGGATGAAGCCGTGCTCGCCAACGGGTATGCCGCGAATCGCGGGACCGTAGAGCTCGGGCAGCGCGATCACGCGCTTGACGTGCAGGTGGCGGTCGCCGGGGTTGACCACCACCTCGCCCGTGGCGGGCACCTCGACGTAGGCGGAGTTGATGGTCTCGATGTGTGCCCGCTCGAGCCGCTCGGAAACGGCGCGGCTTGCGGCCGGGCCGAAGATCGCCAGTGGGCTCTCCTCGGGCGTGATGATCGTCGTGGCGAGACTGATGTTCATGTCGTAGGCACGTCCGGCGGTCATCAGCGCGAGCTCGTACAGCGGCAGTTGCCATGCCATGCGCCCCGGGGAGACGAACGCGAGGCTGTCCACGTAGCCGTCCTCGATGTCCTGAATCAGCCCGTGCAGCGTGTCGTCCATGTGCCGGTCGTCGATCGTGATCGCGTGCTGGTAGCGCGGGACCGCACGGGCCCCCAGCGCCAACACCAGCGCGTCGTACTCGATTGTGTTTCCGGCCTTCGTGTGGAGGGTGCGGCTGTCGGGCTCCACCCAGTCCAGCTCGTCGGCCAGCAGCTCGGCGCCCGCGTCGCCGACGATCCGCGCGAGTGGGTAGCGCTGCGCGGCGGTGTAGGCGAACGGCTCGCGCACGGTCATCGGGCGGTACACGAACTCGGCGTTGGGCGCGATCACCGTGGTGGTGGTCTGCTCGGGGGCAAGCTGGCGCAGCGCCAGTGCTGTCTCCAGGGCAGCCACTCCGCCGCCCACGATCACAACGCGAAGCTTGGGGTGAGAGCCATGTGTTGTCATGGCCTAAAGATAACCCCGAACATCAGGCCTGGCAGCCGCAGAAATCCGCCGTCGGCCACGGAAAACTACGGAATCGGCCTTCGACCCGCTTGCGCTCCCGCACCAGCTCGCCCAGCTGCTCGAGGGGGTCTCCTGGTAGCTGACTGCCGGCCCTTCGGTAAAGAGCGCGCACCGCGGTGGTAGGCTGCAATTGTGGAAACGGTCCGGGATGCGGAACTCCGGCCTTAGACGGTACGGTCGGAGGGAGCAACGGTCTGCAGGGCTGGCGTTCGCGCCAGTCACAGGAGGGCTCGCGGCGCAAACGGCGCTGCTCGACCTCGCCCCCGACGCGATCTTCGCGCGAGACGCCGAGCGGCGGATCACCTTCTGGAACCGCGGAGCGCAGAGCACCTACGGCTTCTCGCCCGCGGAAGCGCTGGGCGTCGCGGCAGGTGAGTTGCTGAAGACGGAGTACCCGATAGCGCTGGAGGAGATCGAGCGGCTCGTCAGCGAGACCGGAGACTGGGAGGGTGATCTGGTCCAGCACACCAAGGACGGCCGGCGCCTGGTCGTGGAGAGCCGCTGGGCCGCGCAGCGCGATCAGGCCGGGCGCCTGGTGGGGCTGTTGGAGGTCAACCGGGACATCACGGCGCGCCTGCGCTCTCAGATGGCACTGCTGGAGCTCGCCCCGGACGCGATCGTGGGGATCGGCCGCGACGGCCTGATCCTGCTGGTCAACGCGCAGGTGGAGATGCTGTTCGGGTACGCGCGCAAAGAGCTGCTGGGAGAGCCGGTGGAGATGCTCGTGCCCGAGCGCTTCCGCACACCACATGGCTCCCACCGGGCGGGGTATTTCGCCGACCCACGCACACGGCCGATGGGCGCCGGGCTGGAGGTGCTGGGTCGGCGTCGCGATGGCGCTGAGTTCCCAGCCGAGATCAGCCTGTCGAGCATCGAGACCGACAGCGGCACCGTCGCGATCGCCGCCATCCGCAACGTCAGCGATCGCGTCATGACAGCCCGCGAGCGCGAGCGGCTCGAGGCCGAGGCCGAGCGCGAGCGGCTGCAGAACCAGCTGCATCAGGCTCAGCGCCTGGAGAGCCTCGGGCAGCTCGCGGGAGGCATCGCCCACGACTTCAACAATCTGCTGGCCGTGATCATCAACTACGCCGCGTTCGTCGCCGAGGACCTCGCCGCGGCGACCGCGGAGGGCAGCGAGGATCGCTGGGCCAGCACGCGCGAGGACGTCGAGCAGATCCGCCTCGCAGGGGAGCGGGCCTCGCATCTCACCCGCCAGCTGCTGGCGTTCGCGCGACGCGAGGTCGTCCAGCCAGAGGTCGTCAACGTCAACGACGTCGTGCGCGAGACCGAGCAGCTGCTGCTCCGCACACTCGGCGAGCACGTGGAGCTGCACAGCTCACTCGCAGCCGCGCTGGATCCTGTGTTGATCGATCCGGGGCATGTGGAGCAGATCCTGGTCAACCTCGCCGTCAACGCCCGCGATGCGATGCCGGACGGCGGCACGCTGCGGATCGACACCGCCAACATCGACGTGGATGCCGCATACGCTGCCTCGCGGCCCGAGCTCTCGCCCGGCCCCCACGTGCGCCTACGGGTCAGCGACACGGGTGTCGGCATGGCTCGCGAGATCTCGCGGCGAGCCTTCGACCCGTTCTTCACGACCAAGCCAGCCGGCCAGGGAACCGGCCTGGGGCTCGCCACCGTGTACGGCATCATCCAACAGGCCGGCGGGCACTCACAGATCTACTCCGAGCCCGGCGTCGGCACGACTATCACCGTGCTCCTGCCCGCGACCGAGCACGCCAGCAAGCACGCCGAGCCACCAGAGGACGCGCCCGCTCGGCGCTGTGAGGAGACGATTCTGCTCGTGGAGGACGAGGATGCCCTGCGCGAGGTCACCCGGCGCATCCTGCTCGCGGCCGGATACAAGGTGATCGTCGCCGTCAACGGCCTCGAGGCGTTGCGGGTGGCCGAGGCGCACGATGGCGGCATAGACATGCTGCTCAGCGACGTGGTCATGCCGCAGATGAACGGGCCGCTCCTGGCCGAGCGGCTGCTTGCGAAGCGACCGTCGAGCCGGGTGCTGCTGATGTCCGGCTTCGCCCAGCCGATCCTCGACTCGGGAGGCCAGCTCGGCACCGGTATCGCGCTGATCGAGAAGCCGTTCTCCGGTCCCGCGCTGCTCGCGAAGATCGCCCAGATCCTCGAGCGCGCCGAGGCTCGCTAGTGCCACAGCTGCTGATCGTCGATGACGAGGAGCCGCTGCGGCGCTGGGAGGAACGGGTCGTGCGCGAGAACGGTTACACCTGCGAAGGCGCCGGTGACGCGAACGTCGCGCGAGAACGCCTGCGCAACGACTCCTACAGGCTGGCCCTGCTCGACGTGAACATGCCCGGCGATTCGGGGATCGAGCTGCTCTCGGAGATACGCCGCGAGCACCCGGACGTAGCCGTCCTGATGGTCACGGGGGAGGACAGCAACGAGCTTGCGATGTCGGCGATCGAGCTCGGCGCCTACGGCTATCTGGTCAAGCCAATCGGCTCGGGTGAGCTGATCATCAACGTCGCCAACGCCCTGCACCGTCGCAGCTGCGAAGCGCACAACCAGCACGTGTTACAGCGCCTGCAGAGCGCCGTGCGGCAGCGTAGCGAGGAGCTGGCGCAGGCGCTTCAGAGTCTCGAGCTTTCCGAGAGCAAGGTGTGGGCATCCCAGGCCGAGACGATCTTCCGCCTGGCTCGCATGGTCGAGTTCCGCGACGAGGAGACCGGGCGTCACGTGCACCGCATGAGCTCCTACTGCGAGATCCTCGCCCGACAGATCGGCTACTCGGCGCAGGACGCCGAGCGCCTGCGCCTGGCGAGCCAGCTGCACGATGTGGGAAAGGTCGCCGTCCCCGACGGTGTGCTGCTGAAGCCCGGCAAGCTCACGCCGGAGGAGTTCGAGATCGTCAAGCGCCATACGGACGCGGGCTACAAGATGCTCCTTGGCTCATCCTCGGACATCGTGCAGCTCGGCGGTCTGATCGCCTACACACACCACGAGCGCTGGGACGGGACCGGCTACCCCCGGCGGCTCGCCGGCGAGACGATCCCGCAGGAGGGTCGCATCGCGGCGCTCGCCGACGTGTTCGACGCTCTCACCAGCGACCGCGTCTACCGCGCCGCGTTGCCGATCAAGTCGGCCACCAAGATGATGCAAGACGAGCGCGGGCAGCACTTCGACCCGGAGCTGCTGGACGCGTTCTTCCTCGCTCAGCCAGACATCGAAGCGGTCCGCGAGCACTATGCCGACTGACCGCCGCGAGCATGCCTCGCCGATCGGTTGGCCTGCCAGCTAGGCCGCGTGATCGGCACCCGCAGCTACGCCAATCGAGACCGTGCGCGGGTCGGTTACCGATACAAGCGGTCGTCTGAGTCGAAGGCAGGCGCCTCGGGGCCGGTGATCAGGCAGCGGCGCGGCGGTTAACTACGGTCTCCCAGGCCGCCGGGCGACGCGATGGAGTGATCATGTCCCGCGAGCCCGAGTCGACGCCCAACGTCGCTGATCGCACAGAGCCGTCCACTCGAATCAAGACCACCCGTGGCCGCTGGATGCTGGCGGCCTGCGCGATTCTGGTGGTGGGGATGACCGTCTCGCTCGCCGGTGGGCTGCTGTGGAGATCCAGCGTGAGTGCCCACGACAGACAGAGCTTCCAGGTGGCCTCCACCGACGTGAACGAGACGCTCGAGACGCAGCTGGACCGCGATGCGGACTTCGTGACCAGCCTGCGCGCCGTGCTGACGATGCGCCCGCAGCTCGGCGCCAGCGCCTTCAATGAATGGTTCTCACAGCTCCAGGGGCGACGGCGCCAGGTGGGCGGCCTGGGAACAACGGTCGTGGAAGCCGTGCCGGGCGCCAGGCTGGCGGCGTTCCAGGCCAGACGCGACGCTGATCCGGCCTTCCGCGCGCTGGTCGCGGGCGTGATCGATCCTGTCGCGCGTAGCGGGAGGTCCCGCTACTGCCTGCTCTCGGCCGGCGGGACAGTCACACCGTACGGTCGGGCCGTCGGGCAGCTGTTGCAAGGCGATTGGTGTGATCCCTCCTCGCCGATCGGCTCATATCCGGTAGGCGATGGGACCTCGGAGGCACTGCTCCTGCAGTCGATGACCGATAGCGGGCAGTTCCTGGTCTATCCCGTCACGGCACAGGGCGTCAGGACGCTGTTCATCGAAGCCGCGTTCTACAGACGCGGCACAGCGCTCACGAACGTGGCGCAGCGTCGTGCGGCGGTCGCCGGCTGGGTTGGGAGCTCCTTCCAGATGAGCGTCCTCATCCGCGACGCCATCGGCCAGCACCACGGCCTCAGCGTGGCGCTGTACCACAGCAACCCGGGACAGGGTGAGCAGCTCGTCGGCCGGGCTGGCGCCACCAGCTCGCATGGCGAGCTCAGCCACGACACGACGATGCAGATCGACGGCACCTGGCGAGCGATCGTGCGTGGATCGGCGAGCGCCAGCGGGCTCTCACCCACCGCACAGGGTCTCGGGCTGTTCCTCGCGGGAGCGATCGTCAGCCTGCTGCTGGTCGCGCTGATCATGGTGCTCGCGCGCTCACGCGAGCACGCCCTGGGGCTGGTGCATGAGAAGACCGGCGAGCTTCGCCACCAGGCACTGCACGACGGCCTGACGGGACTGCCCAACCGCGTCCTCGCGTTGGACCGCGCCGAACAGATGCTCGCCCGTGCGCGCCGCCAGCACCTTCCCGTCGCGGCGCTCTACCTCGACATCGACGGCTTCAAGCAGGTCAACGACACCTTCGGGCACGCGATCGGAGACGCGCTTCTGCGCACCGTCGCCGCCAGGCTGAAGAGCGTGATCCGCGACGAGGACACCGCCGCCCGCCTCGGCGGCGATGAGTTCGTGATCCTGCTCGACGGCTCCACGGTGGACGTCGATCCCAAGATGGTCGCCGAGCGCCTGCGCGAAGTGCTGCGCCGGCCGTACGACCTGAACGATGAGATCGGACGGGAGCTGACGGTGACGGCGAGCATCGGCATCGCGGTCGGCGAGCGCACGAGCGCCGACGATCTGCTGCGTGACGCCGATCTCGCGCTCTACGAAGCCAAGGCAGCCGGCAAGGACAGCTACGTGCTGTTCGAGTCGTCCATGCAGACCGCGGCACGGGAGCGGGTCGCGCTCGAGCTGGATCTGGCCATGGCACTGGAGCGCGAGGAGCTGTATCTCCTCTATCAGCCCACCTTTGACCTGGGCTCTGAGCGGATCGTCGGCGTGGAGGCCCTGATTCGCTGGCGCCATCCCACCCGCGGCGTCGTCTCGCCCGAGGAGTTCATACCGATCGCCGACGAAAGCGGGCTCGTCGTCCCGATCGGCCGCTGGGTGCTGGGCGAGGCCTGCTGGCAAGCCTCGATCTGGCAGCGGCGCGGCCACGCAATCGGCGTCGCCGTGAACGTCTCCGCGCGTCAGCTCGACGATGACAGCCTGATCGAGGACGTGCGCAGGACGCTCGACGACAGCGGGCTCGACCCGGGTGCGCTCACGTTGGAGGTCACGGAGACAGCGCTGATGCGCGACACCGAGGCAACGGCCAGGCGGCTCGTCCAGCTCAAGCAACTGGGGGTCCTGATTGCAATCGATGACTTCGGCACCGGCTACAGCTCGCTCGCCTACCTGCGCCAGTTCCCCGCCGACGTCCTCAAGATCGACCGCTCGTTCGTAAGCGCGATCGCCACCAGCAACGAGTCCGCTGCGCTGATCCATACGCTCGTGCAGCTCGGCAAGGCACTCCACATCGAGATACTCGCTGAGGGCATCGAGGATCGCGCTCAGCTCGAGACGCTGCAGCGCGAACACTGCGACCACGGGCAGGGATTCCTGTTCTCGCGTCCCCTGGAGATCGATGCCCTCGAGCGGTTCCTCGATGCCACGGCCACCGAGCGCGGGGCGTCAGAGGCGTTGCACACTGCATCCTTGATGGCCCCGTTCGACCGCGTCGCGTGAGTCAGCAAAACCGGCTAGTTCGATGATTCGGGATTTCCCCGGCCCAGATAACGGTCACTGGCCTCGCTCGAGGGATACCCTCTGCAGTGATGGACTCGTCATCCGAAGGGGCTTGGATTCGTCGTCTGCTCGATGTTGGGCGCGCGTTGATGACCGAACTCGACCTGGAGGCGGTCCTCGAGCGGGTGCTGCTGACTGCGCGCGAGCTCACCGGCGCACGCTATGCGGCGCTCGGCATCCTGGGCGACCAGCGCTCCGAACTCGAGCGGTTCTTGACGTCGGGTATCGATAAGGAGGAGGCGCGCCGCACGATCGGCGATCTGCCACGCGGCAGAGGGGTCCTCGGAGCGCTGATCAAGCAGCCGCACCCGCTTCGACTCACCGACGTCGGGCAGCATCCGAGCAGCTACGGCTTCCCGGCGGGACACCCGGTGATGCGCAGCTTCCTCGGCGTGCCGATCGTGATCCGCGGACAGGCGTGGGGCAACCTGTACCTGACGGAGAAGGAGGGAGGCGAGTTCTCAGAGCGGGATGAGGAGGCCGCGACGATCCTCGCCGATTGGGCAGCGATCGCGATCGACAACGCGAAGACCTATGAGACCAGCGAGCGCCGTCGCGAGGAGCTCGAGAAGGCGTTCCGCGGCCTCGACGCCACTCGAGATGTCGCGGTCGCGATCGGCGGGGAGATCGCGCTCGGGCACGTCCTCGAGCTGATCGTAAAGCGCGGACGTGCGCTCGTCGGCGCCAGGAGCGTCGTGATCATGCTGCGCGACGGCGAGCAACTCGTCGTGCAGGCGAGCGCCGGTCATGTCAAGGACATGCGAGGCGTGCGCCTGCCGATCGCAGGCTCGACTTCCGGGCAGGTGCTCGAGCGTCGGCGCGCGGAGCGGATCACGGACGTGGCCGCTAGGCTGCGGATCGCCCCCAGCGAGTTCGGGGTGAGCGACGCCCAGACCGCCCTGCTCGTGCCAATGATCTACCGTGGCGAGGCGCTCGGCGTGCTGGCGGCGTTCGATCGCGGCGAGGACGGCAGCGCGTTCGCCGAGGACGACGAGCAGCTGATGCGCACGTTCGCCGCGAGCGCCGCCACCGCCGTCGCACTCGCGCAGAGCGTGCAGTCCGATCGGCTGCGCACCTCGCTGGCAGCCGCCGACGCCGAGCGACGACATTGGGCGCGCGAGCTGCACGACGAGACACTGCAGAGCCTGGGCGGACTGCGGGTGCTGCTCTCAGCGGCACTGCGTGGCGAGGATCTCCAGCGCGCGCAAACCGCGATGCGCCAGGCCGTCGAGCAGATCGAGCACGAGATCGCCAACCTGCGGGCGATCATCACCGAGCTTCGCCCGGCGGCACTTGACGAGCTGGGGCTGCGAACCGCGATCGAGGCGCTGCTCGACAGCCACCGCGAGCAGAGCGGCTTCCAGATCGAGGCCGAGCTGACACTGCCGGGGCCCTCCGCGGGCGCGGAGCGTCTCGACCACGACCTGGAGACGGCCGTTTACCGCATGGTTCAGGAGGCGCTTACGAATGTCGCCAAGCACGCGCGCGCGGGGCACGTGCGCGTCGTGGTCGGCGTGTCCGAGGGCGAGCTGCTGCTCGAGATAGGCGACGATGGCGTCGGCTTCGACGCTCAGGGCAGCAGCGAGGGCTTCGGGGTGGTGGGGATGAAGGAGCGAGCCGCTCTGGCCGGCGGCACGCTTAGCGTCGACTCGGGCGAGCGGGGAACGCTCGTGAGGGCCCGCCTGCCTGTGCACCGCGATGGAGGCCGCGCGGCCCTCTCAGATTCGCAGCAGGCCGTGTCCTAGCGCGTAGCGAACCAGCTCGGCTCGCGTGGTGAGCTCCAGCTTGCGGTGAATCCGGGCTCGATGGGTCTCGACCGTGCGCGGAGAGAGGTCCAGTTGGTGGGCGATCTCGACATTCGTGTGCCCGAGCGCGATCAGCCGCAGCACTTCAACCTCACGCGCTGACAGCTTGTCCTCTACAAGCGCACGATCCAGGGCCCCAAGCCGCGACGCAACCCTCGGGCTGACCCACTGCTTGCCCTGCGCCCCCTCGCGTATCGCTCCTGCCAGCTCCACGTCGGCGAGATCCTTCACGACGAACCCGAGTGCACCCGCGGCGAGCGCGCGCTGCGCCAACCCGGGATCCTCATCCATCGTCACCACCACGATCTGGGTCTCGGGAGCAACTGTGCGCAACTGCCCGATCGTCTCACCCACAGATCTGTCAGGCATGCCAAGGCCGAGCACGACCACAGACGACCGCTGCCATTGCAGGTGGCGTACGACCGAGGTCAGGTCGTCGACTTCGGCGAGCACTTCGAGATCCTCCTCGACATCGAGCAACGTGCGCAGGCTGTGACGCATCTGCTCGTGGTCGTCGGCGAGGATCACGCCGATCGGTCCTTCCGGCGACGGGCGACGAGCACTGGGACTCGCAGGAGCCGGAGCCAAGCGCAGGTGGGGCGCATTCATGCTCCCAAGCTAGAGCGCGCGTCGCACCTGGGCGTCCGGGAGAACACGCCGATCCGCTGCGGCAAAGCACGCGCCGGTGCCGCAGGTCGCCGTCCGGCGTGCGAACCGCTGTGGAACACGACGGAAAACTACGGACTCGCCCGATGCCGCAGGCGTCGTTGATGAACCAGACGCCGCCAATACGGGCTACTCACGGAGAAGGGACTCACAAACCAATGCTGGCAACCGCTGCGCCAACCGAGCTGAACGATCAGAGCACGCGCCCTCGAGCCAGGAGGCTCGGAAGCGTTGGAGCATCTCGAACGGTCGTGGGGAAGCGCCACGTCAGCAAAGGTCCGGGCACGCGGGTCAGCATGGCGTTCAATGCGGTGGACGCGTTTCCTGCGTTGGCCGAATCACGCAGCCGACTCCTGTCAGCGACCGCGGATGGCAACGGCTTCATCGCCGATGTCGTCTCTGCCATCGAGTCCGACATCGCGCTCTGCATCGCGGCGTTGCGCATCGCCAACAGGCGCGAGCACGGCAACGGTCATGTCGAGAGCGCCCTCGGTGCCGCCCGACTGCTGTGCCCTCGGACCATGCAGGCACTTGCGAGCCGGGCTCACACCTTCGACTTCTTCCAGCGCGTCGGCGTGTGGAAAACCGCTCCGGAACACTTCCGCCTGCATGCCCTGGCAACCCAGCGTGCCGCCGACAGGATCGCGTCCGAGGTCAACTACGAGCACCGCGACCGCCTGGCCATCACAAGCCTGCTGCACGACGTCGGCAAGCTGGTGCTGATCCACGCCTACCCCGGCTACCCCTCTAACGTTCCCGACGACTCGCTCACACCGTCCGAGGGCGCCCGTCGGGAGCGCGCCGAGCTCGGTGTCGACCATGCCACGATCGGCGGCGTGCTGCTCCGGCGCTGGGGGCTGCCCGTCTCGCTCGCCGTCACGATCGAAGAGCACCACAACCCCGAGGCGGACAGCGAGGCCGCGCTCGTCCGGCTTGCCGACATGCTCGCCCACCACGAACAGGGCGCGCGCATCTCTCCCCGTGAGCTGCTGCACAGCGCTCGCGCCGTCGAGCTCGGGCCGCAGACGCTGCGGCGGCTGATGTACGAGCTGCCTGGTGCCTCGAGCCAGCGCCAGGTTCCGACCGACCCATGCCCGCTCAGCGGCCAGGAGCTCCGCGTGCTGCAGCAGCTCAGCAAGGGCCGCGTCTACAAGGAGATCGCATTCGATCTCGGGCTGTCTCCGAGCACCATTCGCACGCACCTGCACAACGTCTACGGCAAACTCGGTGTGGTCAACCGCGCACAGGCCGTGCTGTTCGCCACCGGACGCGGCTGGCTGTAGCGCCGGTCCAGACACAACCTGCCCGTGACTCCGCGGCTTTCCCCCCATGGCAGACAGGGGCGAGCGCCGATGCTCGCGTGATCAGCCCGCAATAGCCTGCACCTACGATGCTCAGCACAGGCGAGGAGCCACTGTGACGGTGGTGATCCATACGGAGGGGCTGATCAAGCGCTACGGCGGGACCGTGGCGCTCGACGGGTTGAACCTCGCGGTCAACGAGGGCGAGGTCTACGGCTACCTGGGGCCCAACGGGTCCGGCAAGACCACGACGATCCGACTGCTCCTCGGACTGCACCGGCCGAGCGCCGGGCATGCCGAGCTGTTCGGCCTCGACGCTTGGAGCGACCCGGTGTCCGCCCACCGGCGCGTCGCCTACGTCGCCGGCGAGCCGTTCCTGTGGCCGTCGATGACCGGCGCGGAGACGTTGGAGTTCCTCGCGCGGCTCCACGGCGGCACCGACCTCGCCTATCGAGACGCCCTTGTGGAGCGCTTCCAGCTCGACCCGAACAAGAAGATCCGCGCGCTCTCAAAGGGCAACCGCCAGAAGGTGCAGCTGATCGCGGCGCTCGCCACCCGCGCCGAGCTGCTGCTGCTCGACGAGCCGACGAGCGGCCTCGACCCGCTGATGGAGGTCACCTTCCGCGAGTGTGTCGAGGAAGCAAAGGAGCGCGGTCAGACGGTCTTTCTCTCCTCACACATCCTCAGCGAGGTCGAGGCGCTGTGCGATCGCGTCGGGATACTCAGAGAAGGCAAGCTCGTCGACGAGGGCACGCTTGCGGACCTGCGCCATCTCGGCGCACAGACCGTCGAGGTCACGTTCGAAGGCCAGGCGCCGGAGCTCGCGCCGCTGCCGGGAACGCAGGCCCAGAGAGTGGGGCCGAACGCGATGCGCTTCGAGGTCTCGGGGAGCGTCGGTCCTTTGATCGCGGCGCTCGCCCCGCATTCCGTCGCGACGCTCACGAGCCGCGAGCCCTCGCTCGAGGAGATCTTCCTGCACCACTACGACGGCTCCAGGGACCGTGCTCGCGACTAGCGCGGCGGCCGCGGCGCAGCGCGCGTCCAAGGCCAGGCGCAGCTCCGGTGTCGGTCCTCGCGGTGCGACGCGCGCTCTGGCGGGGCGGGCCCTGCGGGACGCGCGGGTCCGCACGATCGCCTTCGGCTGCCTGTTCGGGCTCTACGCGTACGTGCAGCCGGTCGCCTACCGCGATGGCTATGAGACGCTCGCGAGCCGGATCGCGTTCGCCCGCGCCTTCGCCGACAACAAGGCGGTTCGACTGTTCTACGGCGAGCCGCACGACCTGCTGACGGTCAGCGGCTACGCCGCCTGGCGCGTCGGCGGGACGCTCGCGATCTTCGCTGCGATCTTCGGCCTGCTCGCGGCCGTGAGAGCGATGAGAACCGAGGAGGATGCGGGCCGGGCAGAGCTCATCCTCGCCGGACCCGTCGGGCGGCGCACCGCGTATCTCGCGTCCCTGGTAGCGGTGGCGGTGGGTGTTCTGATCCTGTGGGGGGCGGAGACAGTCGGCTTCGTCGCGGGGGGGCTACCACTGGGCGGGTCGGCGTACCTCGCGCTGGCGACCACCTCGATCGTGCCGGTCTGCGTGGGTATCGGCGCGGTCGCGAGTCAGCTCGCCCCGAGCCGCCGGACGGCGCTCGAGCTGGGGAGCATGGTCCTCGGCGTGTTCCTTGCGCTGCGGGTGATCGCGGATACCGCGACCGGCGTCGGCTGGCTGCGCTGGGCGACGCCGCTCGGGTGGGCCGAGGAGCTGCGTCCGTTCTCCGGTGCCCGCCCACTCGTGCTGCTCCTGCCAGTCGCAACGAGCGCTGTGCTGCTGGTGATCTCCGCGCGGATCGCCGCTCGCCGCGACATCGGCACCGGGCTGCTGCGGGTCTCCGACAGCGCCCCGCCACGGCTCGCGCTGCTCTCCTCCCCGAGTGCCCACGCGCTGCGCTCCGAGCGCGCCAGCCTGGCCGTGTGGTTCGGCGGCGTCGGCGTGTTCGCGCTCGTCCTCGGCGTGGTCGCCAAGAGCAGCTCGTCGGCGGGCATCTCGAAGAGCGTGAGTCGAGAGCTCGGCAGGCTCGGCAGTGGCTCGATTGCCACGCCCAGCGGCTATCTCGGCTTCACGTTCATCTTCTTCATCCTGGTCGTCAGCCTGTTCGCGTGCGCGCAGGTCGGCGCCGCCAGGCGCGAGGAAGCCGGCCAGCAACTCGAGACGCTGCTGGCGCTGCCCGTCGGGCGCGGCGCCTGGCTCGCCGGCCGACTGCTGCTGGCGTCGGTGGGAGCCGCGGCGCTCTCGCTCGCGGCGGGCCTGCTCGCGTGGGTCGGCGCGGCGTCGGGCGGCGTCGACATCTCGCTCGCAAGGCTGCTCGAGGCGGGCGCCAACTGCCTGCCTGCCGCGCTCCTGTTCCTCGGGGTCGCGGCACTCGCCTACGCGATCGTGCCCCGCGCGAGCGCCGCGATCGCCTACGGACTCGTCACGGTAGCGTTCCTGTGGGACCTCGTCGGCTCGCTGCTGGGCGCGCCGAGATGGCTCGTCCACCTGACGCCATTCGCGCACGTTGGCCTCGTTCCAGCCCAGCCGTTCCAGGCCGGCGGAGCCGCTGTGATGGTCGCGATCGCGCTGGCAGCAGGGCTCACTGCGATCTGGGCGTTCACTCGACGCGACCTCACCGGCGAGTGAGCGGCGTGCTCTTCGATGGTTCCGAGGTGTACGCGGCCGTCCAGATCAGCGTGCCTACGGTTCGGAGAACGCCGCACCCTCACCCGAGCCTGCCGACGGGTCACGGCGAACGACGAACCAGGCGATCGCGCTCGACGCGGCCACGATCGCAAGGGCGAGGTATGGGAACACGCTGTAGGGCGACGGCTGCCCCGGCTTGAACAGCTCGACGAACGGGACGACGAGCGTGAGTGCCCCGAGCAGCGGGATCGCGACGTGCCGCGCCACCGAGAACGATGGTCGGTGGCGGCGCCACATGAAGAGCGGAAGCGCGAGCGTCGTCAGCAGGTAGACGAACAGGATCACGATCGTGCCCATCGTCGAGCACTCCGCGTACAGGCCCACCGGGTTGGTGGACCCGCTGGCAACGCCGGTGAGGTGGAGGACCCACCACACCGCGATGATCCCGAGTCCGCCGCCGGCGAGGAGGAGCAGGGCGTTCACCGGGGTATCGTGCCCGGCGCGCAGGTGAGCGAGCCGTGCCGGCAGGAGACCGGACCGGCCGCCGTCGAAGAGCATCCGCGCCTGGGAGTTCGCGGCTGAGACGAGGGTGGCGAGTACGGAGACGATCCCCGCGAGCCACGCCAACACGGCCACGTCGCCGAGATAGTGGTCGGCCACTGACAGGAACGGAACCGACGAGCGCCCGATCGAGGAGACGTCGTACCCGAAGCCCGTGACCGTGGCATACGCGAAGAACACGAACAGGGCGGCACCGATCGCGATCGATATGAACAGGGCTCTCGGGATGGTGCGCCGCGGGTCGCGGGACTCCTCGGCGAGCGCCGGGCCGTTTTCCCATCCGATGAACATGTACAGGGCGAGCGGAAACCCAGCCGACAGGCCGGCGAGCCCACCGCTGAGATGCGACCAGGCGAACGGCGCACTCGAGAGGTGGGAGCGCTCGTCGACCAGCACAACGACGCATACCGACAGCATGATCGCCACCTGCACGAGCACCGCCAAGCCGATCGCCGTCGTCGAGAGCCTGACGCCGCTTGCCGTCAGCCAGATCGCCCCGACGGTCAGCACGAGACTCAGCGGCTCCCACGCGAGCTGCCACGACGTGTAGTGCGCGAGGGTCAGCGTCACCATGCCTCCCGCCATCGTGAACACTCCTGCGATCGCCACCGTGAACCCCACCGCCACGAGCACCGCGGTGGCGACGCCGGCCCTCGCGCCCAGCGACGTCTCGATGTAGGTGATGAAGCTGCCCGCCGAAGGCTCCGCCTTGGTGAACTCCGCCAGGGTGAAGCCGAGGAGGACGACGGCTACCCCCGCGGCGAGGATCGTCAACGGGGCTGCGACACCGGCAGTGACCGCGATCACCCCGAAGGCGAAGTAGAAGTCGATCCCCGGCCCAATGTTGGCGACGGTCGAGGCTGTCACGTCCGCCGTCCCGAGCTGGCCCGCCTTGAGGTGCTCTGGGCTCTGGCTCGCCGTGCTCATCCCACGCGAGCATATGGGGCGGCTTGCGCCACGCGCTCACGTGCGCGAAGTCCGCACGACGCTGAGCAACCGCGCCGTGCGGACCGGCGACCCGATCTTCTCCCTACGCCGCGGCCGGCGGCGCCTGGGGGACCCGGTAGGAGGCAGACTCCTTGGGCTCGCGCCTGAGGTTCAGCCTCCAGTTCAGCACCGGGAGCACGAACAGGATGGAGCCGAACAAGATCAGCAGGATGCCGGCGAGGATCGCGATGCTGCCGATCTGTCCCCAGCCCCACGCTTGCAGCAGCAGACCCCTGAGTGTCTCGCCCGTGAACAACTCGGTGCGCTCTCCGGCGAGCTTTTCGCTCTTCATGCCGCCGGCGATCCATTCGTCCGAGACCTGTGAGTAGGTCTTGCCGCCCGCGATCTTGTTCATATCAGGGGCGATCTGGTCTTCGGCGTACGCCTTGGCCTCGGTGCCGGTGAGCACCTGCTGGCCTTCGTACTTCTTCAGGTCCGCGTACTCGGCCGGCTTGGGGAACGTGATCTTCTGCGGCCCCAGCTGGTCGTGAACCACCTGGTGGTCGTAGCTGCCGCCGACGATCGACACGACTCCGAGCACGATCATCCCTGCCGCCGCCCCGGCGGCAATCGGGGTGAGGCTCGTGATCCTGTTCAGAAATGCTCGCATGATGCCTCCTGTTTGAAAGATGTTTTCCTTCCCTCACAGCTTCCGCGGTGGCGCTCCGTGCGCCATCCGCGCCAGGCCGCCGGGCCGACCGGGGTAGTCCCCGGCGAAGGTGCGGGTTTCTACTCAGTCCCGGCGAGCGCGGCTCGTACCTGGCGCGCGATCTCCAGGTCCTCGCGAGCCTCGATCACGATCGTGTGCACCCGCGAGTCCGCGCCCGAGAGCTCGCGGTCCGGCTCGCCGGCGTGGTTGCGCGTGGCGTCCAGCTCGACGCCGAGGAAACCGAGCCCCGCGACCGTCATCGCGCGCAGCGGCGCCGAGTGCTCACCGACGCCGCCGGTGAACGCGAGCGCGTCGAGGCCACCGAGGGAGGCGGTCATCGCCGCGATCTCCCCGCGCAGCCTGTGGACGTACACCGCGAGCGCCAGCTCTGCCGCCGGCTCACCCGCGGCATCCCGGGCGATGATCTCGCGCATGTCGGCGCTGCCCGCGAGGCCCAGCAGCCCTGAACGGTGCTCGAGCGCATCGGCGAGCTCCGCAACCGACAGCTGCTCGTGCTCCGCCAGCCACAGCAGCATCCCGGGATCGACGCTGCCCGAGCGTGTCGCCATCACGAGGCCCTCGAGTGGCGTGAACCCCATCGTCGTATCGAGCGAGCGCCCGTCGTGGATCGCGCACAGCGACGCGCCCGCGCCGAGGTGGCAGCTCACGATCCTGAGCTCCGTCGGGTCGCGGCGCAGCAGCTCGGGGGTGCGCCGCGCCACCCACGCATGGGAGAGGCCGTGAAAGCCGTACCGGCGCAGCCCCCAGCGCTCGCGCCACTGCGCCGGCAGGGCATATGTGGACGCGGCCGCCGGCAGCGTCGCGTGGAAGGCGGTGTCGAAGCACGCGACGGCGGGAACGTCGGGCAGCAGCTCGCTCACGGCGTCGAGCGCCGCGAGCGACTTGGGCTGGTGAAGCGGCGCGAGATCCACGAGTTCGCGCAGGTTCGCCTCGACCGCCGCGTCGATCCTCACGGCCTTGTGGTAGCGCTCGCCTCCGTGCACGATGCGATGGCCGATCGCATCCGCCTCGCCCAGCGGCGAGTCGAGCGCCGCGCGCAGCTCCTGGCCGTCCACCTGCGCCCGCGGGGCGTCGAGCGTCCTTGACGCGATCGTGGTCTCATCATCGTCACCCTCGCGGGCGCAGGCGAGCAGCGTTAGCTTGAGGCTGCTCGAGCCGGCGTTGACGGTCAGGACCCGCAAGCTCGCGTCATCCCGGCGTGCCCGGCGTCTGGCTCGTACCGCTCGCGCCGGGCCAGCACCAGTCGCTCACGTCGGGCGGGTCCTCGCCGTGCTCGCGGGTGTAGGCGCGGTGGCGCAGCCGCTCGTCGGCCATCTCCTGGCGCACGTGCGCGGCGCGCTCGGCCAGGCCGGGAACGCGGTCGATGACGTCCATCACGAGATGGAAGCGGTCGAGGTCATTGAGCATCACCATGTCAAACGGGGTCGTGGTGGTGCCCTCCTCCTTGTAGCCCCGAACGTGGATGTTGGCGTGGTTGGTGCGGCTGTAGGTGAGTCGGTGGATCAGCCAGGGATAGCCGTGGTAGGCGAAGATCACCGGACGGTCGCTCGTGAACAACGCGTCGAACTCCGGCTCGGACAGACCGTGCGGATGCTCGGTATCGGGCTCCAGACGCATCAGGTCGACGACGTTCACCAGTCGCACCCGCAGCTCGGGTAGGCGCTCGCGCAGGATGGCCGCCGCCGCCACGCTCTCCAGGGTGGGCACGTCCCCTGCGCAGCCGAGCACCACGTCTGGCTCCTCATCGCCGGCGTTCGAGAAGCTCTCCCAGATCCCGATGCCGCGCGCGCAGTGCGCGAGCGCCTCCTCCATCGACAGGTAGTTCAGCGACGGCTGCTTGCCCGCAACGATCACGTTCACGTAGTTGCGGCTACGCAGGCAGTGGTCGGCGACCGACAGCAGGCAGTTGGCGTCGGGCGGCAGGTACACGCGGACGATCTCGGCCTTCTTGTTGATCACGTGGTCGATGAAGCCGGGGTCCTGGTGGGAGAAGCCGTTGTTGTCCTGGCGCCAGACGTGGGAGGAGAGCAGGTAGTTCAGCGAGGCGATCGGCCGACGCCAGGGGATGTGGCGTGTCACCTTCAGCCACTTCGCGTGCTGGTTGAACATCGAGTCGACGATGTGGATGAAGGCCTCGTAGCTGTTGAACAGCCCGTGGCGGCCCGTCAGCAGATAGCCCTCCAGCCATCCCTCGCACAGATGCTCCGACAGCACCTCCATCACACGTCCATCGGGCGCCAGATGATCGTCGCTCGAGAGTGTCTCTGCGTCCCACGCGCGGTTTGTCGCCTCGAACACCGCGCCGAGGCGGTTGGAAGCAGTCTCGTCCGGCCCCACGATCCGGAAGCTGTCGGGGTTCAGTCTGATTACGTCGCGCAGGAACTCGCCAAGCACCCGAGTCGGCTCGCTCAGGGTCGCGGTGGGGGAGGGCACCTCGACGGCGTATGCGCGGAAGTCCGGCAGCTCGAGGTCGTGCAGCAGCACGCCGCCGTTGGCGTGCGGGTTGGCGCCCATTCGCCGCTCACCCGTGGGTGCCAGCGCCGACAGCTCGGCGTGTAGCGCGCCGTGCTCGTCGAACAGCTCCTCGGGGCGGTAGGAGCGCATCCATTCCTCCAACTGCGTCAGGTGCTCGGGGTTGCCCGCGAGGTCCGCCAGTGGGACCTGATGGGAGCGAAACGACCCCTCCGCGGGCAGCCCGTCCACGGTCTTGGGGCCGGTCCAGCCCTTCGGCGTGCGCAGCACGATCATCGGCCACCGCGGGCGCTCGGTTGCGCCGTCCTCACGGGCTCGGCGCTGGATCTCCGCCATCTCCGTGGTGATCTCGTCGAGCGTGGCCGCCATCAGCTGGTGCATGGCCGCCGGCTCATCTCCCTCGACGAACCGAGGTGCATACCCGTAGCCCTCCAGCAGCGCGCGCAGCTCGGCCTGGGGGATGCGCGCGAGCACCGTCGGGTTGGCGATCTTGTAGCCGTTGAGGTGGAGCACCGGGAGGACCGCGCCGTCGCGCGCGGGGTTCAGGAACTTGTTGGAGTGCCAGCTCGTCGCCAGCGCGCCGGTCTCCGCCTCGCCGTCGCCGACCACGCAGCACACGAGCAGCTCGGGGTTGTCGAACGCGGCGCCGTAGGCGTGCGCGAGGGAGTAGCCGAGCTCGCCGCCCTCGTGGATCGAGCCGGGGGTCTCCGGCGCGACGTGGCTGGGGATGCCGCCGGGGAACGAGAACTGGGCGAACAGCCTGCGGATGCCCTCCTCGTCATGGCCGATGTGCGTGTACACCTCGCTGTAGGTGCCCTCGAGGTACACGTTGGCGAGCACGCCCGGCCCGCCGTGGCCGGGACCTGCGACGTAGATCGCGTTCAGGTCGTGGGCACGGATCACCCGGTTCATGTGCGCGTAGATGAAGTTCAGGCCCGGCGTGGTTCCCCAATGGCCGAGCAGCCGCGACTTGGTGTGCTCGAGCCTCAACGGCACCCGCAAGAGCGCGTTGTCCCGCAGGTAGATCTGGCCCACCGACAGGTAGTTCGCCGCGCGCCAGTACGCGTCGAGGGCTCGAAGCTCCACGGCGGATAGGGGGCCGGGTGGGACCGGGACGGCGCTGTCAGGCATGGGCACTCCAAGGGAGGGAAGAACAGGCTCTACGGTAGGCACGGTCTACACCTTGCCCTGGCGCTGCGCGCCAAACACCTCGGAGGAACCGACAGGCGTATCCGTAGTTCTCCGCAGGCAATCCGGATCGACACCCGATACCGTCTGAGCATGTCCGACGACGCCACCGGCGGCGCTGAGGCGCAGGCGAGCGGCGAATCGCCCTCCGAGGAGACCATACGCATCGTGCTCGCGGATGACCACGCCGTTGTCCGCAGCGGGCTGCGGATGCTGCTCGACAGCGAGAGCGGCTTCGAGGTCGTCGCCGAGGCCAGCGACGTGGATGGAGCCAGGCGCTACGTGCGCGGGCACCACCCCAAGGTGCTCGTCCTCGATCTGAACATGCCCGGTGGATCGAGCCTGCAGGCGATCCCGGCGATTCGCGAGGAATCGCCCGGAACGGAGATCGTCGTGCTCACGATGCAGCAGGAGCCGGCCTTTGCCCGCGAGGCCCTCGGCGCCGGCGCCCTCGGCTACGTCCTCAAGGAGGCCGCGGACGACGAGCTCGTCGAGGCCGTCAGGCGGGCCGCCGTCGGCGAGAGCTACCTCAACCCCAAACTGGGCGCCCGCATGGCCTCGGAGCCACCGTCCGGGGCGCCCGACGATCTCTCGCCGCGCGAGGTCGACGTGCTGCGCCTGATCGCCCTCGGGCACACCAACGCGGAGATCGGCGAGCAGCTCTACCTGTCGGTGCGAACGGTGGAGACCCATCGCTCGCACATCCAGCAGAAGCTCCGGCTCTCGAGCCGTGCGGAGCTCGTGGGCTATGCCCTCGATCGCGGGCTGATCAGCGCCGAGGGCAAGCGCACCGCGTGACCTAGGCGCTCTGCTGCGCGTCGTAGTGCTCTTTCCAGATCAGCCGGTAGATGGGGATGCGGCGCGGCAGGCTGCGGATGCCCGGGAGGAAGGGGACGGAGATGAACGCGAGGCTCAGCAGGCCCATGATGAGCATCACCTGTATGTCTCCGTTGGGTGAGGACTTGATCGGTTCCACCTGGTACCACAGCGCGTACAGCCACAGCCATGCCTGGCCGGGGTAGCTGCCGGTCTCGTTCATCATGCCCCATTGCTCGCCGAGCAGGTGCTGGGCTTCCGCGCGTTCGGTGAGCAGGCCGCCGTCTGCCATGAACAGCAGCGGCTTGGTGTAGTCGGTCTGGAAGAACTGGTTGCTCGTCAGGAGGCTCCCGTCGAGGCCGCCGCTCTTGGCCAGGCCGAGCAGCCCGGCCATCATGCTCGGCACGGGACCCGTACCGCTCGCCTGCACCGTGACCGCGCCGGTGCTCGGGTCGAGCGCCACCGTCTTGGGCGGTGCCTTCTTTTCTTCGATGGCCGTTTCATATTCTTCCAATGGCTTCGCGTACGCTTCACCCCATTGCGCTTTCGTGTTCGCGGGCGCGGCCTGGTATTCCGAGACGGCGCGCGCCAGGGCCGGGTCGCCGGGGATCGTCCTCAGCGGATCTATCACGTAATCCTCGGCGGTGTTGATCGGGTGACTGACGCCGAGCCAGCGTTGCGGGTGCAGGAACAGGAAGTGCTGCACGCTCCCGCTGTCGTGGTTGTACGGAGGGCCGTATTCAGCCGTGTCGCTCGTGCCGTCGAGCTCCTTCGCCGCCGTGGCGATGAAGTTCACGGGCTGTTCGCGCGACCACTGGGCGATCGTGCTCGGCTTGTCATCCGGTGAGGAGAACAGCACGGTGAGCGCCACCGCCAGCAGCGCGATCACGCCGACCGCGATGCACAGCTCCTTGATCAGGTCATACGGCGCGTAGCCGCCCGTCCACGGCCGGGTGTCATCCTTGGCACGCAGGAAGCTCACGATCGCGCCCCGGTCGAAGGCTCGCGGGAGCCCTCGGTGTCACGGTCGGCGCTCGCGGCGAGCGCGACCCGCCGCCTGTCCAGCTCGAACGGTGGCACGACGCCGTGACGGCGCACGAGCAGCACGTGCGCGCTGACGAGCGCGACCACCGCCACGGGCAGCAATAGCACGTGGTAGCTGTACATCTGCCCGAAGTTGGTGACGTTGAAGAACGCGCCCACGCCTGCCGCGTTCAGCCCGTCCTTCGCCTGCGTGGCGATCCACTGCGCGTCGAAGTTCTGCTGGGAGACGTAGCCGGTGAGCGCGCACGGCACCGCCACCAGGAACGTGATCGCACCGCTCATCCACACACGGGCGCGCCCGCCGCGCCACGCGGCCATCCAGAACTTGCCCCACAGATGGACGACCATCACGAAGAAGAACAGCTCGACGCTCCACATGTGGATGCTGTTGAAGAAGTGCCCGACGCCGGTGTAGTGCCACCACGCGGGACCCTTCAGCGCGAGGATCGAGCCGGAGGCGATGATCACGATCAGCGAGGCGATGCTCGCCACCCCGAACACGTAGATCCAGGAGGCGACATACGTGGGCTGGGCGTCAGGGAGCAGTTTCTCGGGAGGTAGCGCCTCGACGGCCGCTTCTCTGACGCGCACCGTCCAGGTATCGGGGTGCGCCGGCGCACCCTCACCGGAGGGAGGGGGCGCGACGCTCACGACGCCCCGCCCCGCCTGCGCGCCGCGCCAGGGAAGGGAAGCACGATCGCCAGGACGAACACGATCAACATCAGCACGATCACAACGACATTCGCCACCGACAGGTGGATGAAGGTCCAGTCCACCGTATGGGCGGGGTGATTCAGGTTGACGATCGCGCCCAGGACGCCTGCGGGACTCACGAGGAGTCGCCTCGAATCACCCTCCACACCATCTGATCGAGCAGCCTAACGGCGAGACCGATGTCTACGCATCCGTAGTTTCCCCCAGCGATGGCAGGAATCGAGATCATACGACTATTTGGTCCAAGCCGTTCGCCGCCAGTCGCCAGCCCGCGTGAGGAACTCGACCCGCTCCTCGGGTCCCTCGCGGCGCACCACGCGTCCGTCGAAGCCCTCTCGAAACACGTCCAGCATCGCCCGGTTTTCACACAGCACCTCAGCCACGAAATACGTGATCCCACGCCGCTCGGCGACAGCCGCCAGACGCTCGATGAGCACCGTCCCGAGGCCACGGCCGTGCAGGTGATCGGCGACCTCGACCGCGACTTCGGCGTGCGCCTCATCGAGCTGGACGAAGGTGGCGTGACCGACGAGCACGCCCAGCTGATCATGGGCGAGGAGCCCGTAGTGGCGCTCGTCGGTGACGGCCGCGCTGTGCGCGGCCCACGCCAGGTCGGCAGCCCCGGTGAAGAACCGCAGGCGACGGGCTTCCAGGCACAGTCCCTCCAGGAACGATCGCAGCGCCGGCTCATCCGCGGCGCTCGCGGCACGGATCGCCACCAGCGAGCCGTCACGCAACAGGACGAGCCCTGACTCGGGCTCGCCGTCAGCGGACCTCGTGGAAGCTGAGGCGGGGCGCGCGGGAGATGGACAGCTCACGATGCTCATCGTGCTGCACGCGACAGGGGCGGGCATCGGAGATTGGCCGTCAGCTCGACGCGGAGAACTACGCAGGATCATGCGCCTGGCCAGGTTTGGTGAGGCAACGGCGATTACATCGCCGTGAGGGCGGCTTTGCCCTCCGGCGCCGGCGCTCAGGCGTCGGCGAACGACTGAACGGCAGCCTCCGGGCCAGCCTGACCGCCGTCCTGCTCGGCTGACTCGGCGCTCGCCTCGCCAGGCGGGCCCTCGGGCGGGTCGGGGTTGAGCGCCTGTGCCTTGCGCGCTTCCTTCCTCGCCTGTTTGTCCAGCCGGCGCTCACGCAGCCGGCTTTCCCTCGTGAGCTTCGCCATCGTGGTCTTTCGCTTGCCGCTTGAGGCCATGCCTGTCCGTCCCTCGTTGTGGAGTTCCGTGCGCATCGACCGTGCGCACGTCAGTTGGGTGAAGCCCCGGCAGCTCGCGCCCGCCGGGCTCGGCGGATCCGCGGATCGAAGTGGGCGCGCTCAGACTGACCGGACGTTCGCGGCGACCGAGCTCCACCGCTGGGGTCGAGGTGTGCTCGACCGGTCGAACCACTCTAGCGTTTCGCCGGCGTGCGGTGAGCGCCTCGCCTCAATGAATTGTCCGGCGATTGCCGGCCCGAGCGGCGCGCCGGCGCTCCCGAACTTGGACCGGGCTAGCATCCGCGCCACCGGCATGTCGAGCACCTCGGACCACCGTTCCAGCCGCAAGCCCTCCTTCCTGCTGACGTACCCCCTGCCGGCACCGGGCCCGGAGCTGCTCGCGGCAGCCGGCAGCGTGGAGGTCCTCGAGCGCTCGCCGACCGTGGATGAGCTGGTCGCCGCCTCCCGCTCCGGCAGCTACGACGTGCTCGTGGCGCAACTGCGCGACAAGCTCACCGAGACGGTTCTGAAGAACAGCCGTTTGCGAGGTGTGTCGGTGTACTCGGCGGGGGTGGACAACGTCGACATCGCCGCCGCCACCCGCAACGGGGTGATGGTGGCGAACACGCCCGACGTGCTCACCGACGCCACCGCCGATGTGGCCATCCTGCTGATGCTGGCGAGCGCGCGGCGGGCCGTGGAGGCGGATCGATGCGTGCGGGCCGGGCAGTTCGCCGGCTGGAGCTCGGAGTTCATGCTCGGCCTCGACGTGAGCGGCCGGACGCTCGGGCTCGCGGGGTTCGGACGTATCGCTCGGGCCACCGCGCGGCGCGCGTTGGGCTTCGACATGCGCGTCCTCTACTGCCCGCGACCCCCAGGCGATGCTCCTTCCTCGAACCCCGATCTCGGGACGCTCGCCGGGAGGGTGGAGCGCAGGAGCTGGCCCGAGCTGATCGCCGAGAGCGACTTCCTGTCCCTGCATGTACCGCTGGCGGATGACACCCATCACCTGGTGGACGGCGACACGCTCGAGGCGATGAAGTCCAGCGCCGTGCTCGTGAACACCGCGCGCGGCCCCATCGTCGACGAGGGCGCGCTCGTGCAGGCCCTGAGGAGCGGAGAGATCGCGGCTGCGGGCCTGGATGTGTACGAGCACGAGCCCGCCGTGGCCGACGGCCTCCTCGCGCTGGCGAACACGGTGCTGCTCCCTCACATCGGCAGCGCCACCGTGAGCGTCCGTGCCGAGATGGCGCGGCTGTGCGCCCAGAACGCCGTCGAGCTGGCCGCTGGCCGCCAGCCCCTCGCGGCGGTCAATCCCGAGGCGTGGAGGGCTTAGCCTTCGATGGGCTCGCGACTGATCGCTGCTCTACGTTGAACCCGTGAAGGCGCACGGCCCCCGGACACGGAGACGGAGCTGGCGGTCCATCGCGCGGCGGCAGCGACTGCAGCAGCCCGGGGGACTGCGGGAGGATTGGATCGATATAGAAGGGACGCGGCGAACGTACTGGTTGGCGCGGTCCCCGCCACGGGCCGCTCCGCTGCTGGTGGTCCTGCACGGGCTGGGCATGGATGGGCGGGACATGGCGGCGTTCACCGGGCTGGCGGAGCGCGGTCCGGGGGCCGGCTTCGCCACGGTGTTCCCCGATGGCTGGGAGCAGCGGTGGAACGACGGTGTGCTCATGCGGCGGAGTGGAGGCACCGATGACGTGAGGTTCATCGCCGCGCTCGTCGAGCGGCGTGGTGCTCGCCGCCGCGCGGCGCCAGAGCGAGCCTGGCTAGCCGATGCGATCGGGGGGCCAGTAGGTGAAGATCACCTCGCCCACCATCCAGCTCTCGGGGATCGGCCCCCAGAAGCGGCTGTCGTCCGAGTTGCCGCGGTTGTCGCCCATCATGAAGTAGTGCCCGGGCGGGATGGTGATGGCGACGGGCATGTTGCACTCGGCGGCCTTGCCGCACGGCGTGATGTAGGGCTCGTCGGTGAGCTCGTGGCCGTCGATCACCGGGTGGCCTTCGCGGATCGATATGCGATCTCCGGGCATGCCGATGAGGCGCTTGACGAAGTACGTGCTGGACGGGTGCCCGCTGCCCCGGGGGCATGGCGCGCCCGGCCCCACGGACACGGCGCACGTGAGGCTCGTGGGCGGGTGGAAGACCACCACCTCGCCGCGATGGGGCGTGTCGAAGTCGAAGGCGAGACGGTTGACGAGCACGCGTTGGCCGATCTCGAGCGTTGGTTCCATCGAGCCGGACGGGATCTTGAAGGGCTTGACGACCGCCGCCTGCACGCCCTCGGCGATCCCCAGCGCCAGCACCACGATCAACGCCAGCTCGACCACGCCGGCGACGCGCGGAGGCAGCCGGCCGCGTGCGTGGTTTCCGCGAGCGCGAACGCCGGCGATGGCCGCCCGCACCCGTCCACGGTGCGAGAAGCTGGGGGCGTCCTCGGGCGGTGTGTCCATGACGGACAGACTACGGACACACGGCCGCGGGACAAGCCACAAACCGCGAACCGGCGGCGTGTCAGTGCATCGCGAGCATCACGCCCGCGGCGATCGCGACGGCCAGGGCCAGCGCGATGGCGCTCGCCAGCACGACTGCGCGCCGGCTGCGCTGCGCGCGGTACACGGTGGGCGCCGCCCGGGCGGGCTCGCCGGTGCCTGCGGGGACGCCCTCGGAGGCCTGGGGCACCGCTGCGGCGTGGGGCGCGGGCTCCGCGTAGGGAATGCCGGCGGCGGCGAGCAGCGGGCGCTGGCGCGTCTCGAGCGCGAGCGCGTAGGCGACCGCGTCGCGCAGGCGACCCACCTCGCGCTGGCGGACGAGCACCAGGGGGGCGAGCAGGGCGACGACGGCGAGCCCCACGAAGCCGAGCAGCGCCTCGAGCTTGGCCGTGGAGGTCGCGGAGGCGGCCGCGCGTGGCGTCAGCTCGACGTTCGTGGCGGTGGTGGCGGCGGCGACGCGGGGGGTGGAGCGGGTACGGATCACGGGCACGGTCTGGGTGGCCATGGCGAGCATCACCCGCGGCGAGACGCTGTTGGTGAGCGTGTTCTCGATCCAGTACACGGCGCCGGCTTCACGCCAGGCGATCGCCCGGACCTGTTCTCCGGTGTAGAACAGTTCGTACGTGCGTGAGCCCACGTGCACCGTCTGGCCGGGGTTGTCGAGCATCGGGGGGTCGGTCCAGTTGGTCCCCTGGACGTCGTAGTACTGCCCCAGTTCGCCGCGGGAGATGACGATGTCGTAGATGGGGTGGAGGTGGCCGTGCAGGTCGTGGATGCGGTACACGCGCAGTTCGTCCGGTTCGGCGCCGGCGAAGCTGTCCCGGACCTTCGGGTACTCGAGCGGGAACGGCAGGTTCGGCGCCTGCGAGCGCGCTTCTTCGAGCTCTGAGGAGGTCGTGGGCGTGAGCGCGAAGCCGAGGCCGCCGGAGCCGCCCGAGCCATGGCTGTGCGCTCGATGTGCCGCGGGATGGGCTGGCAGGTTGGGCGCTGCGTGGTGGATCGCCACCGGGCCGTTGAGGAAGGAGGCGACCGCTTCGTGGACCTGTTCTGGCGTGGCCGTGTCGAACGTCGGTTCCAGGTTGACGTGGAAGTCGACCTGGCGCACCGGCTTGCCGGCGGATTCGCCCAGCAGGTAGAGCAACTGCAGGATTTCTTCTTCGCCGGCGAGCGTGCTTTCGACGTACTTGCCGAAGATGCGCTCGTACTTTTCGCGGTTTTCGAAGACGGAGGGGCCATACTCCGCCTTGGCTTCCAGCAGGAAGCGCTGGTCGCGCGCATCGCGGATCAGCGAGGTGCTTTCGTGGCGGTTGGCGACGAATTCGAGCGCTTCCAGACCGCACAGCTTCTGATAGCCGGGGTGGAGGTTGATTTCGAAGTACTGTTCGGCGCCGGGTTCGCTGTTGCTGTGGTAGTAGCGCTTGTCGACCGTCATGTACACGCAGCCGATGTCGTTCACCGCCTCCGCGAACTTTTTGAAGTTGGTGACGAACACGTGGTTGACGGTGATGCCGAGCACCTGCTTGATCGTTTCCAGCATCAGCTTCACCCCGCCCGCGGTGCCGCCGCCGTTCTCCCAGCCGTAGGTGTAGGCGGAGTTGATGCGGTTTTCTTCCACTTCCCCGTCCGGCTTGTGGATCGGGACCTTCAGCTCGCGGGGGATGGACAGGATCGAGATCGTGGGCTTGCTCGGGTCAACCCGCACGAGCAGCATCTCGTTGGAGTGGGGCAGCACGGGCGCGGTGGTCGTGTGACGGCGTTCGTCGTTGCCGACCAGCAGCAGCGTCTCGGGCGCACCGCTACGGGTGGGAGCGAGCACGTTGGGCGCGACCCTGACCGGCTTGTTCTGCTCGAGCGCTTCGGTCAGCCTGGAGACCTCGTTGAGCGCGATCGCCGCCGTCGCTCCGCCCGAGAGAGCCACCACGCCCACCGCCGCCACGGCAACGCGCCACGCCAGCCACCAGCGCCGGCGTGGCGGCTCGGGGGTGGCCCCCGGAGCAGGCGCTCCGGCAGGTGCCGCGGTGGGCGGCGCGGGCGGCGGGGCAGGGGGAATGGGGGGGCTGCTCAACGCTCGTAATGCAAGTCGGTCGGGCGGACGCACGTGCGCGCCCCGACTGTGGGCGGGACGTGGGTGGCTGACGAGAGGCTAGAACCGCCGCCCGCTGGCATAGTTGCTCGATCGGCCTCAGCGCCCCGTTCGCAGGTGCGCCTGGCCTACGCCGTGAGCGGCCGGCCGAGCACGCAATTGAGCCCGCAGGCCCCAGAAACCCGCAACTTGCGGATAAGCTGCAAGTAGCGCCCCTCGGCGAATACAGCGCCCGACCGTATAGTCGAAGGAGATTCTGGACGTTTGTTCGATCTTCGCCCCACTTGATCATTACCGTGCGTGCGGCCGCCGACGGGTTGATGAGCTGCCCGGACGCGGGCACCTCGCCCGACACCCGAGCCGCGCATGCGTGCGCGGAAGAAGGAGGGAGAATGAGCAGTAGAGACAACAGCGACGCCTCGAAGTCGGCCTCACCGCCGTTCGCCATCGACCGGCGGGAGCTCGGCGGTCGCACGAGCGTGATCTCAGTCGCAGGCGAGCTCGACCTGTCAACCGCCCCGCAGCTCAAGTGGCTGCTGATGGACGCGCTCGAAGAGGGCCGCAACGTGCTGTTCGTCGATCTGTCGCAGACGACGTTCATGGACTCGACGGCTCTGGGCGTGCTCGTCGGCGTCAATCGCAGCCTCGGTGTCGGCGGCAAGCTGACACTCGTCTGCGACGAGACGAGCCTGCTGAGGGTGTTCGAGCTGTCGGGCATGGATGGCGTGTTCACGATCTGCGCCACGCTCGACGAGGCGCTCGCGGACGCTTCACGGCAGGCGGCCGAAGCGGGCTGAGCGATGCTCTCCCCGAAAGCCCTCACGCTCCGTCGGCGCATGAGCGGCGCCCGGTGGGGCAGGCGCCTGCTTGCCGCGACCCTGAGCTGCAGCGCACTCGGCCTGGCATTCATCCCCGCGGCCACCGCCAAGCGCGATCACGAAAGCTCTTCGTCGGCCAGCACGGGCCAGACGAGCACCACGGCCGCCCCCGCCGACTCCAGCGCGTCCTCCGGCTCGACCACCTCCACGGAAGCGACTCCAGCGCCCCAGGCCAAGCGCCACGGCAGCGCCGACCACTCCCACCAGGCGCCGGCTTCATCGGGGTCCTCGAGCACGACCACGAGTCAGGATGCGACCGGTACCGCCCCGCAGTCCGGGCAGGGCAGCGCGCACCGCGACAGCGGCTCGCGAGCCACGCACGCCGCGCAGCGGCAGAAGCGTGCCCGCTCCGGCCGGGCGGCGGGCGAAGTGGCGCCCGCCACGGCACAGGGCGAAGCGGAAGGCGAACAGCAGGAAGAACAGCCCCAGGCCCAGATCCAGGCGACGAGCAGCGCGGCCGCAAAGCGCAAATCGGGGAAAGGCCACCACAAAGGCAAAGAAGGCAAAGGCAAAGAAGGCAAGGGCGAAGGCGAAGGCAAGGGCGAAGGGAAAGGCGCCGGCAAGCACAAATCCAAAAAGGAAACCGAACCGCCCACGGAAGAAAAGAAGAGCTCTCCCGCGCCCACGCCCGTGCTCACGGCTACGCCGCCCGCCAGCGCGCTGACGCCGACCGCGGCGCCCGTCGCAGTGGCCGCCGCAGCGGCTCCCGTGCTGACCGCGCCGGTGGCGAACTCCGGCGTGTCGACCCCCGTGCGGGTGGTTCACCGCGGTCGCGTCGCACCCCGTGGCGCACGCACCGGGCGTTCCGGGACGAGCACGACGCCCATCTCGGCCGTGGCCACGGGCGCGGGCGTCCTCGGGGGGCTCGGCGCCGCCTCGCACGCGACGGCCACTCACGGGGGCAGGCACAAGCCCGGGGGCTCCCCCGGCGGCAGCTCTGGCCCGGTGGCTCCGCTCGTGACAACCATCACCAAGATCGTCAACGTCGTGCCAACGACCGTGCGAGCGCTGATCGCCGCCCTGCTCGCCCTGGCGTTGGCGCTGGCCGTGCGCTCGCGCGTGGCCGCCGCTCGCGCCCGTCGCCTCGAGCGCCAGCGCCTCGAGCTGGTCGACGACGTCGGCCTGCTGCAGGCCGCGCTGCTTCCCATCACGCCCGCGCGCCTCGGCCCCGTGGGCACCTCCACGGCCTACCAGCCGGCGGAGGGGCCCGGAGCGGGGGGCGACTTCTACGACGTGTTCGCGCTCGCGGACGGGCAGTTGGCGGTGATCGTCGGCGACATCTCCGGTCACGGACGTCAGGCGCTCCCCCACACGGCGCTCGTGCGCTTCACGCTGCGCGCCTATCTGGAGGCCGGGCTCTCGCCCCGCGATGCCCTGCAGACCGCCGGCGCGGTCCTCGAGCGGCAGCTCGGGGGCGTGTTCGCGACGGTCGTCGTGGCCACCTACCAGCCGCGCGATCGGGTGCTCGTGTACTCGTGCGCCGGCCATCCGCCGCCGCTCATGCTCGGCTCGGAGCCGGGCGCAGGCTCGCTGGCATCGGTCACGATCTGCACCTCGCCGCCGATAGGTGTGGGTATGCGCACAGGCACACGCCAGACCACGGTCTCGCTTCCCGGTCGCGCGCATGTCTGCTTCTACACCGACGGGGTGACCGAGGCGCGAATCGGATCGGAGCTGTTCGGCCCCGAGCGGCTCACCGCGGCGCTCGAAGAGCTGGGGCCCGACGCGACGGCCTCGGCGCTGCTCGCGCGCGTGGCCGAGCAGGCGGACGCGCGCCCCGACGACATGGCCGCGTGCGTGCTGTCGGTGGCGGGCGGGGACGAGGCGCCGGAGGTGCTCGCCGAGGAGCTCGAGGTCGACCGCGAGGAGGCGAGCAGCACCCGCACGGCGAGCTTCCTGCGCGCCTGCGGCGTCGCCGCCGGTGAGCTCGGTGAGGTGATCCGCTCGGCGTGTGCGGCCACGGGGCGCGCCGGCGCAGTCGTGCTCGAGGTGCGCGGCGGCGTGGGCTCCGCGGAAGTCACGCTGCGACGCGACCAGCTTGCATATCTGCACGCACGCCGGGCCCAGCCCGCGCAGAGCGGCGAGGAGGAGGTGGCGCGATGAGCGCCGGGCCCGCCCTTGCGCCGGACGCGGCCATGGCCCTCGGGATCGCCTCCACGGCGATGCCGTTTGCCCGTACTCCCGAGGCAGAGGTCGAGCGCTGGCTGCGAGTCCTGCGCCTGCACGGCCAGGTGGGCATCGCATTGCAGGCCCTGGGCGTGAGCGAGGTGCCGCTGCCCGGAGGCGAGCAGGCCGCGAGCAGCCGGCCGGGCAAGCTCCCCGTGGGCGAACGCGACGCGGTCGCGCTCGTCACCGAGAACGCCGTCCGGATCGCCGGTGAACGGCAGTCCTCCGCGCTCGCCACCACCGATGTGCTGATGGCCGTGATGCACGTGTACGGCGAGGACTTCGACCGGGTCCTGCAGGTTCACGGCACCGACCGCGAAGAGCTTCTGCAGAAGCTGGAGCTGGACGCGTCGGCACCCGAGCGGGGCTGACGGCGCGCCACGCGCCATCGCTGCCCCGGCGATCGGCGCCCCACCGCCAGATCGCCGGAGCAGGCTCGGATCCGCTCGATCAGCCGGTGAACGAGCGGAATTCGCCGAGCGGGCTCGGCAGCTTGGGGGTGAACGGGGTGAACTCGTACGGCTTGGTGGCGTCGAAGCCGGCCTTTTCGGCGGCCGCCTTTTCGGCGAACGGCAGCAGCGCTTCGACCGCCTGGCCGATGTTCTTCAGCGACAGCGTCCGCTCGTAGCCGTTGTTGTTCGGCGGTTCGACCGACTCCGCCACTTTCTGGATCCCGGTGATGGCCGTGATCGGACCGCCGTTGGCGCTCGCCACGTCCCCTCCGATCACGCGCGCGAGCGTGCGGTGGTCTGACTCGATGCCCATGATCCGCGCCGCCGTGACCCGCAGGTCGGCCGTGCTGAAGTGGCGCACGCCGACGAGGTAGGCGGCGATGAAGGCGTCCTCGAGGGTGACGAGCGTGTTCAGCGTGGTCTGTGTGTCGCTGAACATGTTCTGCGGAAAGTAGAACGCGGTGAACGGCGTGGGCTTCTTGGTGACGCTTTCCTCGAGCAGGTAGTGGGACATCTCCTCCTGCAGAGCGGCTTGCAGGTAGCCCTGGTCGTCGCCGGGGATGTTCTTGAAGAACGGCGAGGTGTTGATGATATTGGTGTACGTGGTGACCGCCAGGGCCTCGGCGATCTGTGCCGCTTTCAGGATTTCCAGGTCACCGTGCGTGACGCCGCCCTTTTTCTTCGTGGTCGCGAACGCCGCGGCGGGCCCGAAGGCGCCCATGCCCGCTGCGCCGACGCCGGCAGCTGCGGCTCCCTTGAGGAAGCCCTTGCGTGTCGCGGGCGCCGTCCACTGGGCGGTTGACGTGTGCGTCGTAGCCTGAGCCGGCTCGCTCTGGTCGTGCTTGTTGTCCATTGCTCTCTCCTGGTCGTCATGGATGAGTTGTTTGACCGGCTATGCGTGTAAGGCCCGCGAATGGATCACCGCAAAGTTGCTAGACCATTTGGTCGAGCAATGTGTATGATGGCCCGGTCGCCCCTACGGGCGACGTTGGAGGAGTCGTTCAAGAGGGATTGCCGGGGCTTTCGCTGGCACACAGCCGGTGGCTCTCGCGTGCGCGCGGGGCCCCGGTCGTGCGCGTGCGGGCGGCTCGGCAACAACGCATGTTGTGTGAATAGATCGGAGTGGATATGTCTCGCAGGAGATCACCTGCAGCCGCTCGCGCGGGCCGCGCTTTGGCCTGCTCGCTGGCTGCAAGCATTGTCGTGGGCGTTGGAGGGGCCGCGCTGGAGGCTGCTCCCGCGCTGGCGGTGGCCTCATCCAACTCGCCGTGCGCGACCGTCAACCTGATCGTGGCTCGCGCCTCGACCGAGGCTCCAGGCGACGGCGCGATCGGCGCCCTCGCTGAAGAAATCCAGAAGGGCGTCAAAGCGACCGTCAGCCAGCAGGCCGTGGTGTACCCGGCGGCGCTCACCCCGTACGAACCGAGCGTCACCGCGGGTGACGCGGCGATCAAGAAACAGCTCGAAGAAGAGGTCACGAGCTGCCCGGGCCAGAAGATCGTGCTGCTCGGCTACTCGCAGGGCGCGCAGATCGTCGGAGACGCGCTCGGGGGTGGTGGCGGCAACGCCAAGGACCTCGGTGAAGGCGATGGGCCGGCGACGCCGCCGGCAGCGGCGTTCGCCACCGAAAAAGTGGTCGGGGTGATCCAGTACGGCGACCCGCGTCGCATCCCGGGTCAGTCCTTCGACGTCGGCACCGACAAAAACGCCGAAGGCATATTCCCGCGCCTGAAAACGCAGCTCCTGACGGCGTTCGCACCGGACATCCAGTCCTACTGCGACACCGGCGACCCGTTCTGCGCCAAAGGCTTCGACCTCGAGGCGCACCTCGACTACGTCGAAAAGTACGACAAGACGGCCGACAAGTTCATCATCGGCCGCCTCAAGGCAGTCGGCATCGAATAACCCGATTCGACTGAAGTGATGCTCGACGGTTCGGGGGCTCTCCCACGAGGAGGGCCCCCGGCCGTGCGTCTGTCTCAGACGGCGAGTCGATCCTCGCTGCGCGCAGGCGCCTCGGCCTGCAGGTCCCATTGCTCTGCGCGACGCACGACGCTGTCCAGGTAGCTCTCGAACGCGCCGTCGACCCGCTCCCGCTCGCCCGTTGCGAGCAGGTCGACGCACAGGCCGCGCAGGGTCGCCAGCGCGAGCGTGGCGAACGTGCGGGCTTCGTCCTCGGGGCAGCCGAGGGCGACGCTGTTGGCGGCTATCTGGTCGAGGCGATGGTCGATCGAGCGGGTGACCGCCGCCGCGTACCCTGCTCCCTCGAACTGGCTCTGTCCGAGCACCTCGACGAACAGGCGGATGTCGCGCTGACCGTGTGCCGAGGTCAGCTCCGCCCACACCGCGCGCCAGCGGGTGGCGAGGTCCCGATCGGGATCGGGGAGCCCGTTCGGGTAAACGCTCTGGGGGATGAGGGTCCGCTCGAGCAGGTGCTCGACGATCTCGCCCACGAGCTCGTCCTTGGTGCCGAAATGGTGCTGGAGCGTCACGTGGCTCACCCCCACGGCCTCAGCCACGCGTCGCAGCGACAGGCTGGCGAGTCCGTTTTCGAGCACGTACTCGCCGACGGCCTCGAGCAGCTCGCCGCGACGGTGCTGGTAGCGCAGGCTGCGCCCGTCGATGTTGTCCCCCATGCGCCCAGGATAGAGCGCTGCACGGTTTTGGCGCTGCACGGTTTTGGCGCGCGGGGGTCAGCCGTCGTGCTTCTCGGCGCGTTCCACCAGCAGTGAGAACAGCTGTTCCTCCTCCCTCGCGGGAAACGGCACGGGGGTGCCGATGCTGCGCAGCGAGACGGCGGCCGAGTCGTGGACGAAGCCGAGGTAGTCGAGGTAGAACGGGATCTGCACGGAGTGGAAGTCGAGCTTGGCCGTGACCCGCAATCCGAAGCTCCCGCTCGTGCCCGGGGCGGGTGGCGAGCCGTATCTGGTCGATACCCCGCTCACGCGGGTGCCGTGGATCGTGAGCCCGGTGAGCAGCTCGGCGAAGTAGCGCGACAGGCACGAGCGCAGCCTGGGGCTGGCGAACCTCGCCAGTTCCGCCTTCGCCAGCGCGGCCGATTGGTCGACCGTCACCTGGGAGCTGACGCTCTGGCTGAGCAGCCCGCCTTTGCGTTCGAATTCCCCGGAGCTCGCTTCCACCAGTGCCGTGGCTTCGCCCGGCGACCCCACGCACTTGCGCAGTTCTCGGCTGAGGCGCTTTTCCGCAGAGCTTTCGCGGTGATGTGCTGGCTGGTGGGAGCTGGCGAAGCCCGGAACGTCCGTGGCCCGGAGGTTGACCGCGTGGGCGAATGCCAGCGCCTGCGCCTTCGTGCGCGAGGTGCCCGAACCGGCATGCTTGGGGTGGGCGTCCGGGGCCTCGGTGCCGGTGCTGCTCGTGGAACCCGTTGTGCCCGTGGGCGTGGACCCGTGGCCGCCGCAGCCGCCGAGGATGGCGCCGGTGGCGAGGAGCACGGGAATTGCGGCCAGCCGGCGCAGCACCGTGGCCATTGTCGCAGAGCCTCTCAGCCGGCAAGCCGGCGCCGCTGCGGATGGATGGTCTCGCCACGGGCGAGCATGGCGACGTACTCCTCGATGCGCCGTGCGCGGGTGTCCGCGCGCTTGACGTCCTGGATCCGGTAGAGCACCGCGTAGCGATTCTGGCTGGTGAGCTGCGCGAAGGCCGCCTGCGCGCGGGGCTCGGCGGCGAGTGCGCGCGCGAGGTCCTCCGGCACCTCGATCGTGGCCGGGCCGGCGTATGCGGCCTGCCAACGACCGTTGGCCTTCGCCTGCTCGACGGCGGCGATGCCCGCGGGGTGCATGCGCCCCTCCCCGAGCAGTCGCTCGATGTGTCCCACGTTGCGCCTGGACCACGCGCTGCGCCCACGGCGGGGGGTGAAGCGCTGGCGGAAGGTGCGCTCGTCGCGGCGGCGGATCTGGCCGTCGATCCAGCCGTGGCAGAGAGCCTCGTCGAGCGCCTGCTCGTAGGTGAGGCTGGTGGGCTCGCTGGTGCCCTTCTTGGCGAGCACCAGCCACACGCCGGCGGCCTCGTGATGGTGCTCGGCGAGCCATGCCCGCCAGGCGCCGGCGTCGCCCACCATCAGCTCCGCGGGCTCCTCGGCCATCGCCTCGGCGCTCGGCTAGTCGAGCACGATCGAGCGCATGGTGTGCTCGTCGGGGAGCTTCTCGAGGATGCCCCGCAGGATCGCTCGCTCCGCCTCCTGCTCGCGCTGCAGGTCGTTGAGCAGCAGCCGCAGGGCGCTGTGGGTGATCTTCATCTGCTCCGGCGCGAGGGTGACGGTCAGCATGCCCTCTGCGTCGGCGGGCTCGTCGAGGCCGGCGATCACCTCGCGGGCGAGGCGGCGGATGTCGGGCTCGTGTGCCTCGTCTGAGATCAGCAGCCGCAGCGCATGGGCCGCCATCGGCACCTCGGTCGCGTCGAGGAACAGGTGGTACGGGGGTGCGGGCTCCGGGACGGCGTCGCTCATCGACCCGTCAGACTACCGGCGGGCAGGCCGTGGACGCGCCCACGGCCCGGACGGGGCGAGCGGACGGGCAGGCCGACGGCGCGCCCACGGCCCCGACGGGGCGAGCGGCGAGCTACTCGGCGGCGATCGTCGAGCGCGCCTGCGCGCGTTCGCGCTGCGCCCGGGCGAGGCGTCCGCCGAGGGCGCTGAGCAGCATGCCGATGATCGCGGTGACGACAGCCAGAAACGGCGGGAAGCTGCCGAGCGAGACCGTCGCGTGGGTGCCGGCGATGGCGTGGGTGACGAGCAGGGCGACTCCGTAGATGGCCCCGGCGACGAGTCCGCGGTCGGCTCCGCCCCACCCGTCGAGGTGCTCGAAGCCGGCGATCACGCTGCCGATCACGATCACCCCCGCGTAGCCCCAGTAGGCGGCGGGGGAGACGCCGACGAGCACGCCGGCGATCGCGCCGAAGATGGCTGGGACGACTCCCGCCACGACGATCTGCTCAGAGCGCGAACGGTCGCGCAACAGCTTCGGTTGATACATCGCTCTCCTCCTGAAAAGTACAGCCAAACCCTAGCGCGTCCGGGGTTCCCGGGCCGCGCTTTGGACGGCGGCGTCATAACCTTGAGTGGCCCGTGGCAAGCACCTCTCCCTTGCGCCTGTCGGTCCTCGACCAGTCCCCGGTCTCCCAGGGATCCACGCCCGCGCGGGCGCTCGCGAACACCGTCGATCTCGCCCGCCTGACCGATCGGTTGGGCTATCACCGCTACTGGGTGGCCGAGCACCACGGCGGCCCGATGCTCGCCGGTCCGAGTCCCGAGGCGCTGATCGGCCCGATCGCCTCCGTCACCACGCGCATCCGCGTGGGCAGTGGCGGTGTGATGCTGCCCCACTACAGCCCGCTGAAGGTGGCCGAGACGTTCAGCGTGCTGGCGGGCCTGTTCCCGGGACGGATCGACCTGGGTCTGGGGCGGGCGGCGGGCACCGACCCGCTGACCACCTTCGCGCTGCAACGGGATCGCCGCCAGGCGGCCCCCGACGACTTCCCCCAGCAGCTCGCCGAGCTGCTCGGCTATCTCGACGACACGCTGCCACACGACCATCCCTTCGCGCGCCTGGCCGAGACGCTTCCCGGGCGTCCGGAGCGGCCCGTGCCGTGGCTGCTGGGCTCCTCGCCCCAGAGCGCGCTATGGGCGGCCGAGCTCGGCCTGCCGTACGCGTTCGCCGACTTCATCAACCCCAACGGGGCCGAGATCGCCGCGCTGTATCGCGAGCGCTTCGCCGAGCACGAACACCCGGGGGCTCCGCAGACGGCTGTGGGGGTGTGGGTGATATGCGCGGACAGCGACGAGGAGGCACAGCGGCTGGCGGCCAGTGGGCGCATGACCTTCACGCTCCTGCGCCGCGGCCAGTTGATCGCCGTCCCGCCCCCCGAGGAGGCGCTCCGCTTCCTGCAGGCGGACGACCGCGCCGACGGCCAGCCGCGCTCGCGACGGCGAGCGATCATGGGCGCCCCCGAGACCGTCCGCCCGCAGCTCGAGGAGGTGGTGGCCAGCTACGGGGCCCAGGAGGCGATCGTCGTGTGCATCACCTACGAGCACGAGGCCCGCCGCCGCAGCTATGAGCTACTGGCGGGCGCCTTCGGGCTGGGCGATCGGCGCTCGAGCGAAGAGCGGGGGATCGGTGCGGCTGTGGACGATGCGAGCGATGCGGCGGCCGCCGCCAACGAGGCAGTCGGGCCCGCATGAGCGCCGCCTCGCCGACAGCTCGCAGGGCCGGTGCGCAGGACATCGCGCCGCTGGCGGGGATGCTCGCCCGCGCGTTCCTCGACGATCCGGTGGCGAGCTGGGCGTGGCGGGCGGACGGCCTGCGCCTGAGTGCCCTCGAGCGCTTCCAGGCGACCCGCATGCGCCAGCTGATGAGCGGGCAGGAGATCTGGACGACCGACGAGCTGACCAGCGCCGCGCTGTGGGCGCCGCCCGGCAGCTGGCACATGTCGTTGCGCGAAACGGCCATGCTCGTGCCGTCCTTCCTGCGTCCCTCGCTGTTCGTGCGGATGCCCCTGGTGGGGCTCGGTTGGGAAAAACTCGAGCGCGCCCATCCCCGCAGTCCGCCTCACTTCTACCTCGCGGTGCTCGGCACCGAGCCCGACGCCCAGGGGCGGGGGCTCGGCTCGGCGGTGCTGCGCCCGGTGCTGGAGCAGTGCGACAACGATCAGGTGGGCGCCTATCTGGAGTCCTCCAAGGAACGTAACGTCGACTTCTACGCTCGCCACGGATTCCGTGTGCTCGGTGAGATCAGGCTGCTGCGCGGCCCGAAGATGTGGAAGATGTGGCGCGATCCGCGCTCCTGACGGCGTGATCCGCGCCCCGCGCTGAGCGCCGCGAGCCGGCCTCAGCTCGGTGTCGCGCATGCTCGTCGTCCCCTGCACCCGGCGCCGGGCGTTCACACCGGCGCTGATCCGCACCGCTCCGGCGCCGGGCGTTTTGCACCCGCGCTGATCCGCGGCGCTCCGGCGCGCGTATACCAGGCAAAACAACGCCGAAGCGGAGGTTCACGAGATGTCAGGTCCACCCAACGAGGAGTCCGCGCTGCTGCGCGGTGAGGAGCGAGTGCCGCAGCCGGCGGGGATCGTCGAGCGCCTGGTGCGCGACGACGTCGATCGCAAGCGGTTCCTGAAGATGGCGGGGGGCGCGGGAGCGGCGAGCTTCAGCGCGTTCGTCCTGGCCGCTTGCGGCAGCTCCACGAGAACCACGTCCACGGCGTCCACGTCCGCGAGCGCAGCCACCACCACCGCCGCGAACACCGGTGACCTGGCGATTCTCAACTACGCGCTCACGCTCGAGTATCTCGAGACGGGCTTTTACGAAAAGGTGATCGCCTCGGGTCTGTTCAGCGGCAGCGCCGGCGCTCTCATCAAGAGCTTCGGCGCCCAGGAGAAGACCCACGTGGAAGCGCTGAAAGGCGCCGTGGAAAAGATGGGCGGGACGCCGGCGGCCAACCCCAACGGCAAGTTCCCGGTCACCAGCGCGAGCCAGGTTGCACAGCTGGCGTACACGGTGGAGAACCTGGGCGCGGCCGCGTACCTGGGCCAGGCGGGCAACATCCAGAGCCCGGAGGTCCTGGCCACGGCGCTCGCCATCCACTCGGTCGAGGCGCGCCACGCGGCGAGCCTGGGAACGCTGGTCAAGAAGCCGATCACCCCGGATGGCGCTTTCGCCAAGCCGGCTGACATGTCAACCGTGCTGGCGGCCGTGAAGCCGTTCCTGGCGTGAGCGCGACTCGAGAAAGGAGCGTAAGGCAAATGTCCAACAACGCACATCAAGAAGGCCAGCGGCTCGGCCCCGCCAGCCCCGAGCTGGCGGGCGTGGAGGTGCACGGGATGACTCGTTCGAGCTTCATCCTGCGTGGCGCGCTGGTGGCCGGCGCGGCCTACGGAGCGTCGGCGGTCACGCCGTTCGTCTCGCAGGCACTCGCGGCGAGCGGTGGCGGCGACGCTGAAATCCTCAACTTCGCCCTCACCCTGGAGTACCTGGAGTCCGACTTCTACAACGTCAAGGGCAAGCACGTCGGCCTCAGCGGCCAGGCCCGCAGCTACGCGGCCCTGTTCGGCGAAGAGGAGCAGGACCACGTGACGGCGCTCACCGGCTTCGTCAAGCAGCTGGGAGGCACGCCCGTGGCGAAACCCACGTTCGTGTTCCCCGTCACCAACCAGAGCTCGTTCCTGGCGCTCGCCTCGGTGCTCGAGAACACCGGCGTGGGCGCCTACAACGGCGCCGCCCCGTCGGTCAAGAGCAAGACGGTGCTGGCCGGTGCGGGCAGCATCGTGCAGGTGGAGGCGCGCCACGCGGCCGCCATCGACCTGCTGATCGGCAAGAGCCCCACCCCCTCGGGCGGCTTCGACGTGCCGCTCACCAAGGCGGAAGTGCTCGCCAAGGCAGGTCCGCTGATCAAGTCCTAGCCGTCTCTGGGCACAGTCGGGGCCGTCCGCCCGCCGCGAGGTGATCCGCGGGCGGCCCCGGCGCGTAGAGGAGGTAACAGGCACAACCCTCGCCACCGGCGAACACCCCCCACCATCTCAGGAGGAGCTCAAACACATGGGACTCGACAATCCAATCCACATCGCATTTCTGCTGATCCTGCTGCTGCTCGTGTTCGGCGCCAAGCGCCTGCCCGAGATGGGCCGCTCGCTCGGCGACGGCATGCGCGGCTTCAAGGACGCGCTCGGCGGCCAGGGCACCGCACCGGTTGCCACCGACACGACCCCCGCGGCGAGCGCGCAGCCCGCGCTCGTGGCACAGGCGCCGGTGGCGCCCATCGCCGCAGTCCAGACCGCTCCCCAGTCGCTCGGCGAGAAGCTCCCCGCCGCCTGAGCGGTGACGGCGAGCAATCAGGCAAACACGAACCCGGGCTAGAGGAGCAGAGGACAGATCATGGCCGTGGCCGTAGGTCGCATCGGACACGAGGATCGACTCACCATGGTCGACCATCTCGAGGAGCTGCGCACACGACTGATCGTCTCGCTGGCGGTGGTGGCGGTGGCGTTCGGCGTGTGCGCGTGGCAGAACCACACGCTGCTGAACATCATCAACGCGCCGCTCGCACACCAGACCCAGAAACAGGTGAAGGCGGGCAACGGCCCGCTCGGCTCGACCTACACCGTGCAGCAGAGCGCCCGCACGGTGGCCACCCAGCTCCAGGTGGTGGTGAGCGCGCTCGAGCGTCCCGGCAGCGGCGCCACGCCCGCCACGCGGGCATCGCTGGCGCCGGTGACGCCGCAGTTGCGCACGGCCATCCACCACCTGTCCGCCGCGCCGCAGGGCAACAAGCCGGTCACGCTCGGGATCGGCGAGCCGTTCACCACCACGCTGGGGATCGCCTTGATCTTCGCGTTGATCCTGTCGCTGCCGGTGCTGCTGTACGAGGTGTACGGGTTCGTGCTGCCGGCCTTCAGCCCCGAGCAGCAGCGGGTGGCCACGCCGCTGATGCTGGCCATCCCCTTCCTGTTCGTCGCGGGCGTCATGTTCGGGTACTTCGTGGTGCTCCCCGCGGCCGTCCGCTTCTTCCAGAACTTCAACAGCGAACAGTTCAACGTGCTCGTCCAGGCCAGCCAGTACTACCACTTCGCGGCGGTCGTCCTGCTGGCCATGGGGCTCGTCTTCCAGGTGCCGGTGGGCGTGCTGGCGGCCACCCGCGCGGGGATCGTCACCACCGAGCAGCTCCGCCACAACCGCCGCTACGCGATCCTCGCGTGCGGCGCCGTCGCGGCCCTGCTCCCGGGCGACGCGGTGACGCTGCTGCTCGAGACGGTGCCCCTGTACCTGCTGTTCGAGTTGAGCGTGCTGCTTGCGCGTATCATCGACCGGCGCGAGCGGCGCAGGGCGGCAAGGGCGGCACAGTGACCGGAGGGCGTGGACGATGAGGCGCATGTTCGGACCCTCCCGCGCCGGCGGCGGGCAGTCCTCGATCGGTGCTTCGGCGGCCGGTCTGAGCGCGCTCGCGGACGAGGAGCTGATGCATCTCGTGTACAGGGGCCAGGCGGCCGCCTTCGAGGTGATCTACGACCGTCACGCCGACGCCGCGTTCTCGCTGGCCTACCGCATGTGCGGGCAGCGGGCGCTGGCCGAGGACGTGGTCCAGGAGGGCTTCCTGTCGCTGTGGCGCAGCGGCGCCCGCTATGACCGCGCCCGCGGGAGCGTGCGCACGTGGGTGCTGGGCATCGTCCACAACCGCGCGATCGACGCGCTGCGCCGTCGCACCGCTCACGACCGCGGACGTGTGAGCGACGAGGGCATCGAGGACCGCCTGCCGGCGCGGGAGCGAACGGACGTGGAGTTCGCGCGGCGTGACGAGGCCCGGGAAGTGCGCGACGCGCTCGAGCAGCTTCCCAAGGACCAGAGCCGGGTGATCGAGCTCGCGTACTTCGGTGGGTTGACCCACGTGCAGATAGCCTCGATGCTGGATGCGCCGGTGGGCACCATCAAGGGGCGCATGCGCCTCGGCCTTGCCAAGATGCGGATGACGCTGGGAGACCCTTCGGAGGTTCTGCAATGAGCGTTGATGGCCCTCACATCGATCCCGAGGAATGCGGCGGGAACGCCGCCCCGTACGTGCTCGGAGCGTTGACCCCCGAGGAGCACGAGGTCTTCCGCCGGCACATCGAGTCGTGCGCGGTGTGCCGCGAGGAGGTGGCCGCGCTGCAGGTCGTCGCCTCGGCGCTGCCGGCCGCCGCTCCCCAGGTGAGCGCCCCGCCGGAGCTCAGGCGCCGGATCATGTCCACCGTGAACGAGGACGCCCGCCGGCGCGAGGCGCAGGACGCGGCCGCCCAGCGGCCCGCCCGCGAGGCGCGTGTCACACGGCGCCCGGTCCGCGACGGCCGGGTCGCGAGCGATGGCTGGCTGCGCTGGCGGCCGGGTGTGGCGATCGCCGGACTGGCGGCCGCGGTGATCGCCCTCGCCGTGGTGGCGCTCGCGCCGGGCGGGGGCGGCGGAACGCGCGTGATTCGCGCTCAGGTGCTCGTCCCGCGCGCGAGCGCGTCCCTGAGCGTGCAGGACGGGCACGCGCAGTTGAGCATCGCGGACATGCCCCAGGCAGGGCCCGGCCGCGTGTACGAGGTGTGGAGGCGGGGAGCGGGGACCCCGCAGCCGACGGACGCGCTGTTCACGGTGTCATCCGGCGGCAGCGCCACGGTGGGGGTGCCGGGGGGCGTGGCGGGCGTGAGAGAAGTGCTCGTCACCTCCGAGCCGCTGGGCGGGAGCCGCGTGCCCACCCGCTCGCCCGTGATCGTCGCGCGCGTGAGCTGAGCGGCGCTGCGCTGCCGGCGGCCCCACGGCCGCGCCCGCGCCCAGGACGGGCGGTCGGCGCTTGCCATGGGGCTCGCGCGCGCAAGTCTGTATAACGATCGCTATACAGACTCTCCAAGAGGACATACGGCAGCCGCCGTCTTTATCCAGGGTCGGGTGGTGCGCCCGCGCCCGTGCCCGCGCGCACGTGCAGCTCCTGCTCGCTGCCCACCCGCACGATGTCCCCGCCATGCAACTGGCGACCCCGGCGGGTCTCCCGTTCGCCGTTGACGAGCACGGGCTCGCCGGCGAGCAGCGCCTTGACCTCGCTGCCGCTGTCCACCACACCGGCGAGCTTCAACAGCTGTCCGAGCCTGATCGTGTCCCCCTCGATGGGGATCTCAGTGATCACAGGGCGAGAGTACGGTACGCTCGGCGGCGCGATGGGCGAGCGCACTGAGTATGCACCGGGAACGTTCTGCTGGAGCGAACTGACGAGCACCGACCAGGACGCGGCGAAGGCGTTCTACGGTGAGCTGCTCGGCTGGCAGGCGGACGACCGCCCGGTGGGGGAGGGCTCGTACTACTCGATGCAGCTCGTGGACGGCAAGCCCGTGGCGGCGATCGCCGGGCAGCCCCAGCAGCAGCGGGATGCGGGCGTGCCGTCGCTGTGGAACTCCTACGTGTCGGTCGAGGACGCGGACGCGGTGGCCGCGCGGGCGAAGGAGCTCGGGGCGAACGTGCACGCGCCCCCGTTCGACGTGATGACGGTCGGGCGGATGGCCGTCATCCAGGACCCCCAGGGCGCGTTCTTCATGCTGTGGCAGCCGCGGGATCACATCGGCGCGAGCCTGGTGAACGCCCCGGGGACGCTCGTGTGGAACGAGCTCCAATCCCCCGACCTGGATGCGTCGGCGTCGTTCTACGGCGAGCTGTTCGGGTGGAAGGTGAAGGACTTCCCGAACATGGAGGACCGCTATCTGGAGATCGTGAACGGCGAAGCCAGCAACGGTGGCATGCGCGGGCTCACGCCACCCTCGCCCCCGAGCTGGCTGACGTACTTCGGCGTCGAGGACATCGAGCAGGGGCTCGCCAAGGTGGAGGAGCTGGGCGGCACCAAGCTGGCCGGCCCGATCGACATCCAGATGGCGAAGATCGCCGTGGTGATGGACCCGCAGGGCGCGGTGTTCGCGCTGTACGCGGGCGTCTACCAGCCGTAGGCGCGGGCCGCGGGGCGCGGGGCGCGAGGCGGGGGGAGGCCTGAGGCGGGGTCCTGCGGCTAGGAGCCGTGGGGGGCGCTGCCGGTCTCTGACTCGGCGGCGGCGGGTCCGCTGCCGTTGCGCCGCTCGGCGAGGTCGGCGCCGGTGGTGGTGGTCATCACCGAGGCGGCGCTGCCGCCGAGCGCGCGACGGACGAGCGCGGGGGCGAGCACGCGGAGCGCGGCGGCCAGGGCGTAGGGTCTGGGCACGTAGCGCTCGGGGCGGCGGCCGACGCCGGCCTCGTAGATGGCCTCGGCGGCGCGCTCGGGCGTGGAGACGACCCATCGCGTCCACGGGCGGTCGGTGAGCTCGGCCTGGGGGAAGCCCTCGGTGGAGATGAACCCGGGGAGCACCAGGCCGACGTGGACGCCGTGGGGGCGCTCCTCCGCCCACAGCGAGTCCGACCAGCCGGCCAGCGCGAACTTGGAGGCGCTGTACGCGCCGGTGCCCGCGCGGGCGACCCGGGCGGCGGTGGAGGCTACGTTGACGATGGCGCTGGGGGCGCAGGCGCGGAGCAGCGGCAGCAGCGCCTCGGTGAGGCGCACCTGGGCGTCGAAGTTGATGGCCATGGTGCGGCGCACGTTCTCGTAGCCGCCGCTTGCGAAGCGCGCCCGCCAGGAGGCGCCGGCGTTGTTGACGAGCAGGTCCAGGCGCCCGTGGTGCTCGAGCAGATGCTCGCGGATGCGCTCGGGGGCGTCCTCGTCGAGGAGGTCCACGGCCACGTAGCTCGCGGGCCGGCCGGGCAGGCGGTCGAGCTCGGCGGCGAGCGAGCGCAGGCGGTCCTCGCGGCGGGCGACCAGCACGAGCGAGGCGCCGGGCACGCGGGCGAGGCGCCGGGCGGTGGCCTCGCCGATCCCGGAGGAGGCGCCGGTGACGAGCATCACGGGCTGGCCGGTGTGGGAGTGGAGCGGCTGTGCCATGGTGGTTAGCCTGTCAGATCGGCAACCGAGATGAGCTCGCCCGCACCCAGCGGCGTCCACGGCGCCGCTTCCTCCGACGGACCGTCCGCGCGCAAGCGCGAGGCGCTCGAGCTGTTCCGCGGCCTGCCGCGCCACTACGACGGGCTGTCGGCGGCGCTCAGCTTCTGGCAGGACCCGCGCTGGCGCCGAGCGCTGGTGAGCGCGGTGGCGCCGGGGACGGGCGAGCGGGTGCTCGACGTGGCCACCGGCACGGGCATGGTTGCGGCGGAGCTGCTCGCGCGGGCGGACTGCTCGGTGGTGGGCATCGACCAGAGCCCGGAGATGCTCGGGGCGGCCCGCGAGCGGTTCGCGGGCATGCCGAGCTCGCGGGTGGAGCTGGTCGAGGGGCAGGCGGAGGGGCTGCCGTTCGCCGATGAGAGCTTCGACGCGCTCACCTTCACGTACCTGCTGCGGTACGTGGAGGATCCCGCCGCCACCGTGGCCGAGCTCGCCCGGGTGGTGGCGCCCGGCGGGCGGGTGGCCTCGCTGGAGTTCGGCGTGCCGCCGTGGGCGCCCGCTCGGGCGGCGTGGCGGCTGTACACGGCGGTGGGGCTGCCCACGCTCGGGCGGCTCGCCTCGCGCGAGTGGGAGCAGGTGGGGCGGTTCCTCGGTCCGAGCATCCGCGGCTTCTACGCCCGCCATCCGCTGGAGCGGATCGTCGGCTACTGGCAGGCGGCGGGGCTCGAGGACGTGCGCGTGCGGCGCATGAGCCTCGGCGGGGGCGTGGTCATGTGGGCGAACAAGCGCGTAGGAGACGGCAGGGATGCGCACGCGGGCTGAGCCGGCGGCGGGGGTCACCCGCGAGCGCCCGGCGGCGGGCGGCGAGGGAGCGCGGACGGCGCTCCCGGTCACCCGCGAGCGCCAGGTGCCCGCGTCGGAGGCCCCGCGGCAGGCGCACAGCCGGCCGGCGTTCTACGCGTTGGGGGGCGGCCGGGCGGGCGATCTGCTCACCCTCCTTCACCCCCCTTACACGGCGTGGCACCTGAGCTACTTCGCGCTCGGGGCGGCGGTGGCGCCGACGCTCCACGTGGACCGCCTGGTGTGGGGGCTGGCGGCGTTCGGGCTGGCGGTGGGGCTGGCGGCGCACGCGCTGGACGAGCTCCACGACCGGCCGCTGGGGACGAACCTCAGCGACGGTGTGCTGGTGGGGTGCGCCGCGATCGGCCTGCTCGGGGCGGTGGCCATCGGGGTGGCGGGAGCGCTGACGGTGACCCTGTGGCTGATCCCGTTCGTGCTCGCGGGTGCGGCGTTCGTGGCGGCGTACAACCTCGAGCTGTTCGGCGGGCGCTTCCACAGCGACCTGTGGTTCGCGATCGGCTGGGGGGCGTTCCCGGCGTTCACGGGGTACTTCGTGAACGCCGAGAGGGTGGCCCTGCCGGGGGTGCTGATGGCGGCGGGCTGCCTGGCGATGAGCGTGGCCCAGCGACGGCTGAGCTCGCGGGCGCGGGAGCTGCGCAGGCGCACGGTGGCGGTGAGCGGCACGGTGACGCTGCGGGACGGCACCACCGAGGAGCTCTCCATCGCAGGCCTGCTGAGCCCGTTCGACGGGGCCCTCGCGGCGATGTCGCTGGCGATGGTCCTCACGGCGTGCGCGCTCGTCGCGTTCCGTCTGTGAGGGTCGCTCGCACAGCGCGCGCGTGCACCACAACGTACTCCTATTAATATTAATTATTAGATGGAGTGCGCGGTGGCGATGAGTTGCTCGACGTAGGGCCCGAGCAGCGTTGCCACGGACGCTGCGCTCATGCTGGCGGGGCCTTTGGGCAGCGCCGCGTAGCTGATTGCCAACCGCACGATGCACTCGCTGAGCAGCTCGGCGTCCGCCCGGGCGATCACCGGCCAGCCGTCGAGGATGACGAGGGTGAGGCGCTCGGCGGCCCGCTCGACGACGGGCTTGCCGTGGGTGGTGAACAGCGCGAGCAGCTCCTCGGCGCCGTCGCCGTGGACGACCGTGCGCACGAGCGGGTTCTCGGCGGCGGCCCGCAGGAACACGTCGAAGGCGGCCGCCAGCGCCTCCGCGGGGTCATCCAGATGGGCGCTCACGGCGCCTTCCACGGCCACCATGAAGCGGTCGGCTTCGCGCAGGACGAGCACCTGGGCGAACTCGTCACGCGAGCCGAACTCCTTGTACAGGGTCTGGCGGCTGACGCCGGCGGCCCGGGCGATGTGGGCCATGGTCACCTCCGCCCAGGGGCGGGTGGCGAGCTCCGCGCAGGCGGCGTCCAGCAGCGTGTTGCGGAGCAGCTCGCGTGCGGCCACCGGATAGGGGACGCGCGGCTGGGGGTTGGAGGCGGTGGTGGCGGGCATGAGGCGGGCGGGCCTGCTCAGGCGGCTGTGTCCGGTGGCGGGTGGGGCTCGAAATCGACCTTATCGCGCACGCCGCAGTCGGGACACGCCCACTCGTCGGGCACCTCCCGCCACGGCGTGCCCGGGGGGAAGCCCTCGCGCGGGTGCCCGGCCCCCTCGTCATACACGTAGCCGCACGCCGGGCAGCGATAGCGGCTCATGGGGCGATCCGGCTCATGCGGCCATCCGGCTCATGCGGCCATCCCGTAGCGGGCGAGCGCGCCCCTCCCAAGTCCCGGCTTGACGTTCGCGCGGGTGGCCTCGCCGTGGTAGTGGGCGAGCACCCGGTGGTCCATCACCCGCCGCCACAGCGGCGGTATGACCGCGAGCACGATCATGCCCGCATACCCGGTGGGCAGCTGGGGGGCCTCGTCCACGTGGCGCAGCGCCTGGTAGCGGCGGATGGGGTTGGCGTGGTGGTCGGAGTGGCGCTGGAGGTGGTAGAGCAGCACGTTGGAGGCGGAGCTGTTGCTGTTCCAACTGTGCTCCGGACGGGTGCGCTCGTACCGCCCGTCCTCGCGCCTCTGGCGCAGGAGGCCGTAGTGCTCGAGGTAGTTCACCACCTCCAGCAGCGAGAACCCGACCACCGCCTGGATGAGCAGGTATGGCAGCATCACCACGCCGAAGCCCGCCACCAGCGCGGCGAACAGCACCACCGTCATCGCCCACGCACCCAGGATGTCGTTGCGCACGGTCCACGGCGAGCGGCCCATGCGGCCCAGGCGCACCCGCTCGAGCTCCCACGCCGAGCGCACGCTGCCGATGACCGTGCGGGGCAGGAACGCGTAGAAGCCCTCGCCCAGGCGCGCGCTGGCGGGGTCCTCGGGGGTGGCCACCCGCACGTGATGGCCGCGGTTGTGCTCGATGAAGAAGTGCCCGTAGCCGCTCTGGGCGAGCGCCACCCGGCTCAGCCACCGCTCGAGGGAAGCCCGCTTGTGGCCGAGCTCGTGGGCAGTGTTGATGGCGATGCCGCTCACCATCGCCACGGTCAGAGCCAGGCCCACGCTGTCCACCACGGAGAGGTGTCCGTGCGACCACAGCCAGCACGCGAACACCAGGCCGGCGTACTGGATGGGCAGGTACAGGTACGTGCACCAGCGGTAGTACCGATCCTGTTCCAGCCACTTGATGACGCCGTCCGGCGGGTTGGTGGAGTCCATCCCCAACGCCACATCCAGGGGCGGGAACACGGCGAACACGAGCACCGGTCCGTAGAACCAGAACACGCCGAGGCCGGTGGCCTGGACGAGGCCCCACGCGAGGAACGGGAGCGTGGGGACGAACAGGCCGAGCAGCCACGCGTACCGCTTGGGGTCGCGCCAGGCTTGCGCGGTGGATTCCATCGGTGCGGCTGACACTGGCGCCACCCTCCTGGTTGTCGTTGGGCTGATCTCTGCCCGCGCACTTTACACGATGAGCATTTCGTGTCAACAACAGGGACAGTATGCGCGCGCTGTGTCCAACGGTCGATCGAGCGCGGGCCATCGAGCGGGCGCGGGCCATCGAGCGGGCGCGGACCCGGTTCTGGCCTCCGGGCTGGCCGCCACGCCGCGCCAGGTCGTGCCGCCCGCGCCGCGGCGCCGAGCCACGCCGGTGGCGGCTGCTGCTGGATCGAGGCGAGGGTGAGGCGGGGGAGCTGCTGGGCTCAGGTGCCGGGCGGCCGGCGGGACTCGAGGTATTCCTGGTTCTGGCGGCGCTCGCCGCGGATCTGCACGGCGATGTACACCAGGATGACGTTCACGATCACGCCGATGCCCCCGAAGGTGACGATCAGGCCGAGCGTCTTGACGAACGCTTCGCTGGCGGCGAGCACCATGGGGGCAGCCTAGCAACGGACGGGGCGCAGGTGTCGTAGCCTTCCACGTGCCGCCGCCGGCGCCAGTTCCGGCGAACAAGCACCGGAGAGGTGCCGGAGCGGTTGAACGGGCGCGACTGGAAATCGCGTAACGGGGGAAACCTCGTTCGAGGGTTCGAATCCCTCCCTCTCCGTTTTTGCCGGGTGTATGGGCGTTGTTCGAAAACCTGTGCCCACCGCATTGGCGGCATATGCTTTGTTTGTGGCGAGCGGTGCGGAACTTCGTCGGTCTGCCCTAGAGAGCGAGCAGCGGCTCGCTGCTGCGACACCCGAGATCAGTCGTGGTGCTGCGGCCCTGCTTCGAGAAGTGATGCCGCGGTTGTCGGGCGAGCGTCAACGCCAGCTCGCCGAGGAGATGGCGCTTCGCTTCGAGTTGCGGGCCGATGCGCATTCACGGCCCCCATCAGTCTGATCGTCCCTGGTCTCTCTCCCGGCGTGCTCGGTCTCTCAGCGCTGCGAGCTGGGACAGGGTCTCAGCGAGCGCTGCACCGGCGTGTTGGTCGCCACTTGCGGTCAGCACCCCGAGTGCCTCCGCCTCGCTGAGTATCTCGATTGCGGCAATCGTGTAGACGGTCTGTACGTACGCGAGGTCAGCGCCTGCCTGCAACAATTCCCTCGCCAGCCTCACGACCTCTTCGGCGAGGTCACGCGCGAGCCTCATGGTCTCATCTGGATAGCTCATCGATCAAGCATCCTCAGGGCTGCGGTTGTTTTCGAGAGCCGACCGATGGATTTGGCGGACCGAGCTCGGCGCCGATCGGATGAGCTAGCTGGCGCCCCTTCCTGGTTTAGTCCCAATACCGTTGACTTAGTGTCCGGTGGGCCGGTTATGGTTGGGTTGTGCCTCGGTCTGGTTGGGTCAAGCCGGTTAGCGATCAGCGTCTCTCGGATCACATCTCGATCGGTGTTTTGACGCGTGT
>Ga0302326_10001627_pt1 | contig 56745 bp, 47 predicted proteins | sample Palsa_T0_3_FD_202264 | JGI IMG/M metagenome (GOLD analysis project Ga0302326, IMG submission 202264) | Peat permafrost microbial communities from Stordalen Mire near Abisko, Sweden - Palsa_T0_3 | ecosystem: Environmental > Terrestrial > Soil > Palsa > Peat permafrost | place: Sweden: Abisko...
TCGGTGACGACGAACAGCCCGGTGGCGGCACGGGCCTCGGCCAGAAGCTTCAGCCCGTCGCCCTTGAGGCCCTGAAACTCGTAGGGCGAGGTGCGGGGCTTGAAGGCGCCGCCCCGAAGCATCCTGGCGCCTGCGGCCTTGACCGCCTCGGCGGTGGACAGAATCTGTTCGCGCGACTCCACCGAGCACGGGCCGGCGGCGACGATGACCTCGTTCCCGCCGATGCGCACGCCCTGCCCCAGGTCGATGAGGGTGTCCTCGGGCTTCACCTCGCGGCTGACGAGCTTGAAGGGCTGGCTCACCGGGATGGCGTCGGCGACGCCGGCCATCAGCCGGAAGGGCTCGGGGTCCACCGCGCCGCGGTTTCCGGTGATGCCGATGGCCGTGCGCTGCGAGCCGGGAATGACGTGGGGCGAGAAGCCCAGCGAGCGGATGTAGTCCTCGACGTCGCGCTGCTGCTCGGCCGTCACGTCGGGTTTGAGGAGGATGAGCATGTCGGGGGGCGCACGGTGCCAGAGGGGCATGGGTGCGCGCAAACCCCCCTAAGGACACGACGGCCCGGGCTTCGTTGCGCGCCTTCGTCTGTGCCTCGGGACGCGGGGGCCCTCAGCCGTGCGCGGCCTTCAGCGGCCCGCGCTCGGAGCGCGCCCGGGAGAAGTTGCCAATTCGCAACCAGGGCGCCTTCTGGCGGAGAAGGCCCAGCATCGCCCGGACGCCCATCGGCGTGCCGCCGGCGCCGCGGTTTCTTGCCACCTCCAGGTACTGCAGGGGGTCGATGCACAAAGAGCGCGTCTGGAGCTGGTCCACCCGGTGCCGTCGGAGGAGGCCCAACAGCGCCTGCACCTCGCCCTCGCGGTCGGTGACGCCCGGAAACGTAAGGAGGTTGAGCGAGAGGTAGGCGTCGCGCCGGCGGGCGAGGGCCAGCGACGCCTCCACGTCCTCGAAGCCGTACTTCACCGGGCAGTAGTAGGCCTCGTAGAGGTCCTTCACCGCCGAGTTGAGCGACACGCGCACCGAGTCCAGGCCAGCGTCGAAGAGCCCGGCCAGCCCCTCGGTGAGGCTCGCATTGGTGTTGAGGTGGAAGGAGCCGCGCGACGTCTCGGCGCGGACGAGGCGAATGGCCCGGGCAATGACGGGCCAGCGGGTGAGCGGCTCACCCTCGCAGCCCTGGCCGAAGCTGACCATCACCCGGCCCGTGGCCAGCTGGAGGTGCCGCAGGGCCACCCGGGCCATCTCCTCGGCCGACGGGCCATCGTCCATGCGTGCGTGCGAGGCCGGGGGGCCCTCGGGCGGTTGCTCCGAGATGCAGCCCACGCAGGCCGCGTTGCACATGACGGAGACGGGGATGGCGCCCTCGTCCCGGCCGTAGAAGAGGTTCTGGCTGGTGAAGCAGCGGTAGACGAGCGCGCACGTCCGCAGCTGGGTGAGCACGCGGTTGTCCGGGTCGGCCTTCAGTGCCTCTTGCACGCGGGTGCGCAACTCCTTGGTGGAGAAGCGCTCCGGCGCCCAGTGCGTCCGGCGGTCCGTGCGCAGCGCCCAGGCCACCGCCTCCCCCTGTCCCCAGGCCGCCGCGGTGTAGGCCCACTGGGGAAGGAGCGGCCCGTCGGCCTTCACCTCGCCCGGGAGGAAGGTGCGCGTGTAGCCCGGGGGCAGGAGTGCGCCCACGGCGTGCGGCTCGATGCGGCGCCCGTGCACCACCACCTCGCGCAGCAGCGTGAGCTCGCCCGTGGACGGGTCGACACCCACCGGGCGCCGGCCGGGGAGATGGGCCAGCCGGGCCCCGGACGGCAGGGGAATGGGCACCTCCAAGGGCCCGAGGAGCTCCTCCCCGGAGCGCACGGCGGCCAGGAGGCGTGGATGGTCCATCACCCGGCCCTCGGCGTCGGCGAACAGCAGTCTTGGGGCTTGGTTCAAAGGGCAGAATCTCTTTGAGCCCTTGTAACGCAAGGGGTTGCCTGGCCGCCCGCCTTGACCCCGGGGGGCCCAAGGTGAGATGCGCGAGCCCGCCCCAGGGGCCTTGCCCGCCAAGGAAACGGGGCTGGCCCCAAGGCCACAAAAAAAGCGTCAGGAGCCCCTCCCGTGATTGTCGGCGTCCCCAAGGAAGTGAAGGTTCGCGAGTTCCGCGTCGGCATGGTTCCAGCGGGGGTGCGCTCGCTGACGAGCGCCGGTCACAAGGTGCTGGTGGAGGCCGGGGCGGGCCTGGGCTCAGGCGTCACCGATGCGGATTACGCCCGCGTCGGCGCGGAGCTCGTGTCGCACGCCGACGAGGTGTGGAAGCGCGCCGAGATGGTGGTGAAGGTGAAGGAGCCCATCGCCATCGAGTACGGGCGCATGCAGGAAGGGCAGATTGTCTACACCTACTTCCACCTGGCCGGCGTGGACCCGGAGCTCACCCGCAGCCTGCTGAAGAAGCGCGTCACCGCGGTGGCCTACGAGACGCTGCAGCTCGAGGACGGAAGCCTTCCCTTGCTGCGGCCGATGAGCGAGGTGGCCGGGAAGATGTCCATCCAGGTGGGCGCGGCATCCCTGGAGAAGGAGCGAGGGGGCAAGGGGATTCTCCTCGGGGGCGTGCCCGGGGTGCGCCATGGGCGGGTGGCGATTCTCGGCGGGGGGGTGGTGGGCACCTGCGCGGCAAAAATCGCCGTGGGAATGGGCGCGGACGTCACCGTCCTCGACATCAACCAGAACCAGCTGGCCTACCTCGACGACGTCTTTCTCGGGCGCATCACACCGCTGGCCTCGGACAGCGAGACCATCGCCACGGCCGTCCGGGAGGCGGACCTGGTGGTGGGTGGAGTCCTCATCCCCGGGGGCAAGGCCCCGAAGCTCGTGACTGCCGCCCTCATCAAGGAGATGCGCCCCGGCTCCGTGGTGGTGGACGTCGCGGTGGACCAGGGGGGCTGCATCGAGACGTGCCGCCCCACCACCCACGACAACCCCACGTACATTGTCGATGGGGTGGTGCACTACTGCGTGGCCAACATGCCCGGCGCCGTCCCCATCACCTCGACGTACGCCCTCACCAACGTGACGCGGCCCTATGGCAAGCGCATCGCGGACTTGGGCATCGTCGAGGCAGTGCGCCAGGACGCCGCCCTCGCACGCGCGGTGAATACCTTTGGAGGGCACGTCACCTACGAGGCGGTGGCCCGGGACCTCGGACACCCCTACGTCCCCCTCTCGGAGGCCATGCGGGCGGGCAGGTAACCCATGCCTGCCTGCTCTCCAGGTAAGCATGACGCATTGAAGCAATCAGCCTGGCCTTCGTCCGTATGGCCGTCGGCAAGGGAGGAAGATGCTCGATTTTCGGCCGTCTAACCGAACGAAGCAGGAATTTGAGGGGCTTGCGCTGGCCCACCTCGACTCCCTGTACGCCTCTGCGCTTCGCCTCACCAAGAATGAGCGCGACGCGGAGGACCTGGTGCAGGACACCTGCATGCGGGCCTACCGCTTCTTCGACAAGTTCGAGCGGGGCACCAACATCAAGGCCTGGCTCTTCCGCATCCTCACCAACACCTTCATCAACCGTTACCGCAGGAAGGTGAAGGAGCGGTCGGCCACCGAGGGGCCGGAGCAGGAGGCGGTGCAGGCCCTCTTCTTCAGCCAGGACGCGACCGAGAAGGCAAGCAACCCGGAGCGCTACCTCTTCGACCGGCTGCTCTCCGACGACGTCCTCCGGGCCATCGACTCGCTCCCCATCGACTTCCGGATGGTGGTCATCCTCGCGGACCTCCAGGAGTTCTCCTACAAGGAAATCGCGGACATCCTGGCCTGCCCGGTGGGGACGGTGATGAGCCGCCTCTTCCGGGGCCGAAAGCTGCTTCAGAAGATGCTGAGGGATTATGCGGCCGGCCTGGGTGTTCTCCCTGCGCGGGAGAACCGTGGGGTGGCCGAGCCCAGCGACCTGGCGGCCTACCGGCGCAAGAAGGCGTCGGGAGGCTGAAGCTGTGAAGGGTCATTGGTAGCGGCGCACCAGTGCGGGTAGCCTCTCCGCACGTGAACGCTGCTCGATGACCTGCGTCGACCTGGACTCGGTGGTCTACCCCTACCTCGACGGTGAGCTCGAGGGGGATGACCGGAAGGACCTTGAGGACCACCTCGGGACCTGCGCTGCCTGCGCGGGCCGGGTGGGCGGTGAGGCCGCCTTCCATGGAGCGCTCCGCCGCTCGGTGCGGGTCCAGCGTGCGGCGGCACCGGAGGCCTTGAGGGCCATGCTGCACACCGGCATCCGCCGCGAGCACCGGCGGGTGCAATTCGTCTCCTGGGCGCGCTGGGGCGGCGCGGCCCTGGTGGCCGCTGCGGCCAGCGCCGCCTGGCTCGAGCTCAAACCGCCTCTCCCCGACGTCGTCGCCGACGCGGCCGCGATGCGCTTCCAGCGGCGTCTCCCCAACGAGGTGTCCGTCCGCAAGGCGGAGCAGGCCGAGGTGTGGTTCGACGACAAGCTGGACTGGCGGGTGCCCGTCCCGCGGCTGCCCAACGCCCAGCTCACCGGCGCTCGTCTGTCCAATGTCCAGGAACACGACGCGGCCTACATCAGCTACGAGGCGCCGGTGCCCGGAGGCACGACGCCCCGGAGGATGGGCCTCTTCGTCATCGCCGACGCGCACCAGACCTTGCCCGCCCACCCCTGGCCCGACGTCCAGGTGCACGAGGTGCACGGCTTCAATGTCGCCAGCTGGCGTACAGGAAACCTGGTGTACGAGTTGGTGAGTGACCTCGACCAGGACGAGCTCCGGGCCATGCTGACCGGCGCCCGCCCGGCGTCGCCGTTTCCCCCGACGCCCGCCCGCACCGTGTCCGCCGTCGCTGCTGGGTACGGCGCACGGCGCTGGCCAGCGCTCGACGTACTCCCCGTCTCGACACGTTGACGGTGATGAATCCGGCTGACTAGCCTTGGGTGGTCTGGCCAGTCGGGGCTCCGCGAGCCTCGACGCCAAAGGGGCTGCGACCCCACAGAACCGCATGTCCACCCACGTCCTGATTGTCGAAGGAGACGCGGCGCTCTCGGCGCGCATGCGCGGCGCCCTCGAGGCCCGAGGCTTCAGCGTCCAGGAAACCACCGACGGGCGGACGTGCGTCGAGGTCGCCCGCCAGGGGCAGGCGGCCGCGGTGGTGCTCGCCGTGGAGCTGCCGGCGGGCCAGAACGGCTACATCCTGTGCGGGAAATTCAAGAAGGATGACGAGCTGCGCGCAGTCCCGGTGGCCATCGTCGGAAGCCCGGAGGGCTTTGCCCAGCACGGCAAGCTGAAGAATCGAGCCGACGCCTACCTGGCCAAGCCGCTTCAGCTGGACGAGTTCGCCGAGACCCTCATCGCCCTCACCGGGCACGTGCCAGTGGACGCCGCCCCGGCCGCACCCGCTCCAAACTCCCGCCCGCTGCAGACATTCGACCTCGACGAGGCCACCGTCTCCGGTGACCCGGACCTGGACCTCATCGACGCGGCCTTCGACACCCACCCCCTGGCGCTGCCCAGGCGCGCCCCCGAGCCCGAGTCCGAGGCCGAGCTCGACGCCCCGGACGCCTCGGCGCACGAGTCCTTCGAGCACACCACCGACTACGGCTCGAGCGAGCCGGGTACGGAGACGGCCGAGAGCGAGCCGCCGCCCCTCGACCTCGACCAGGAGGTGGACGAGTCGCACGACCTGACCTTCACCCCGGTGTCCATCCCGGAGCCCCTGCCAGTCGCCAGCGAGGAGGTGCCCGCCTCCTCGGAGGCATCCCTTCCCCACGCCGAGGTTTCCCGGCTCCAGGCGGCGCTCGAGGACGCGCAGGCGCGCTCCTTTGCCAGCGACGTGCGCATCCACCAGCTGGAGGCGGAGCTCGCCGGCCGGGCGGCCACCGACGACGAGTCGCCGTCCGACGGGCGCTCCTCGCGGGACCAGGTGCTGCGCCGCGACCGGGACATCCTCAAGCTCAAGGGCGAGCTGCATGCGCGCGAGCAGGAAGTGACGGACTTGCGCGAACAGGCGATGCGCCTCGAGCAGCAAAACCTGGAGCTGGAAGGCGAGGTCTCCCGTCGAGATGGGCAGATTAAGACGCTCCAGTCGCGGACGGAGCAGGACCGCCGGCGCGTGGAGCAGAGCGTGGAGCGAGCCGAGGCGGCCACCCGGGAGGCCCATGACACGGCCTCGGATTTACAGACCGCCATCGCCGTGGCCAGCGCCCGCGCCGACGCCGCCGAGCAGGAGGCCAATGACCTCCGGGCGCGCGCGGAGGCGGCCGAGGACGCGCGCGACCGGGCCGAGAGCGAGTTGACGGCTGCCCGGCGCGACCGCGAGCTCAACCGCGCCCATGCCGACGGCGCGCAGCGGCAGCTGGTGGCGCTGCAGGGCGCCCTCGAGCAGACCCAGTCCGACCTGGCCGCCGCACGCGAGGAGCTGGCCCACCGCGAGGTCTCCCGCGACGACGAGCTGGGAGTCCTTCAGCAGCGCTGCCGGGACCTGGAAGCCGTCGCACACAAGCACGAGGAGCGCGTGGCGCGCCTGTACGCGCGGCTCAAGTCCGAGGAGCGAGCGCGGGAGAAGGCGGCCCGGGCGGTGGCCATGGCGGGACAGCTGCTCTCCCAGTCCGGCCCGGGGACCCCGACCGCGGAAACGGCCCCCGAGGGCGACGACGAGCCGGCCGCGGCCTGAAGAGGGTCTCGACGGCTTCCTGCCGAAGCTTCAGTCGTCGGTCTTCTTCGGCTCGTTTCGCTTCTCCATCGTCTTCCGGGCCATCATCTGGATGCCGGAGGGAACGTTCTTGTCCCGCGCCAGCTCCTTCACCTCCGCCTCGCGCAGGGTGGAGAGGAATTTCATGGCGATGGGCAGCGGCACCTTGGGATTCTTCACCAGGGCCAGCTTGACGGGATACATCTTCACCCACTCCCGGTTGGTGCACACCACCCGCAGCACGTCGTCGTGGGCCTGACGGCTGTTGGCGATGGCCAGGACCTCGGGGTCGGTGATTTTGGGGCTCCGGACCGCGGCCACCGCCACCAGCTTGTTGCTGTCACGAAGCAGGTAGCTCCGGGCTTCCTTGTTGCCCTTGGTGGCGAGCTTGATTTTCTCGGCGATGCTCATCTTCACGATGCGCTGGGCGAAGGTGAGGCGCTTGCCCTCCTCGAGCGGCGGAGCCGCCTCGTCGCCCACCTGGAACTCCTCCAGCACCTTCTCCGCGCTCGGCCCGGGGTCCGGCACGCTGTCCGCCCCGAAGATGCGGATGCGGGCCGCCTTCATCTGCGGCAAGTCGGCCAGCTGCAGTCCGCTCCGGACGCAGAAGTCACACACCGAGTCCACCAGCGCCGGGCTGGCCACCGGGTTGCCGCACAGCTGGCGCACCACGTCCTCGTGGCGCAACAGGCGGAGCTGGTTCTGGCCGATAATCTCCAGGGCCCGCAGGCTGCAGTGCGACGCCGCCCGCGCCACCGCCTCGTCGGGGGTGGAGGCGTTGAGCACCAGCATCTCGACGTAGACGTCGTTGCTTGCCAGCCGGTCCAGCACCCACCCCAGCACCGCCGCCGGGACGCCCTCGTCGCGGAGGGCGGAGCCGAGGATGCGGTCCGGAAGCTTCTCCGCCGTCGTCGTGGCGGTGTTGCGGACGTTCTCGTCCGGGTCCTGGGTGAGGAGGTAGAGCGCCCCCAGCATGTCCGCCGGAGCGAGCGGGACGAGGGCCTTCGCCGCCATCATCCGCAGCGGGATGGGAGAGGCCGGGTCGACGTGCTTGCGCAGCGCCGGCGGCAAGAAGTCGAGCGGGCGCCCGCTAGTCGAGCCCATGGTTGCGCCCGTGGATGATGCGAAGGCCTTCCAGGGTGAGCAGCTCGTCGACTTCCGAGATGCTGCGCGATTCGGTGGCCAGAAGCGGCGCCAGCCCTCCGGTGGCCAGCACCTTCACCGGGAAGGCGAGCTCGCGCGCCATGCGGTCGCAGATGCCATCGACGAGTCCGGCGTAGCCAAAAACAAGCCCCGACTGCATGGAGTGCACGGTGTTGCGTCCCACCACCGCCGGCGGCCGGGCGAACTCCACCCGCGGCAGCCGGGCCGCATTCTGGAAGAGCGCCTCCATGGAGATGGCGATGCCGGGGGCGATGGCGCCGCCCAGGTACTCACCCTTGGGCGTGACGGCGTCGAAGGTGGTGGCCGTCCCGAAGTCGACGACGAGGAGGCCCTGGTGGTGCTTCTCGTAGGCGGCCACCGCATTGACGATGCGGTCCGCCCCCACCTCCCGCGGGTTGTCGTAGAGGATGGGCATGCCCGTCTTCACCCCCGGCCCGACGAAGAGGGGGCGGACGCCGAAGTAGCGGCTGGCCATCTTCTCCAGACTGAACTGCATGGGGGGCACGACGCTCGACACCACCAGCGCGCGCACCAGCGTCGGGTCGATGCCAGCGTAGGGGAGCGCCTGGCGCACCCAGAGGCCGTATTCGTCCGCCGTGCGCCGAGCGTCGGTGGCCAGCCGCCAGTGGTCCACAAGGCGGGACCCGTCGAAGACACCGACCACGGTGTTGGTGTTTCCGACGTCGATGGCGAGCAGCATGGTGCCCTGGGGATTTACCACGCTCTGGGGGGGACCGGCGGCACGAGGCGGGAGCGGACTTGCTCCACGTCCCCGGCCAGGACGCGCTCCTCCGTCCCATCCCCCGTCCGAATCCGGAGAGCCCCATCCGCGTCGATGTCGATGGCCACCCCGCGAATCTCGCGGTGCTCCGACGTCACCAGCACCTCTTGCCCCAGCGTGGCGGAGAGCGCGCGCCAGCGCTCGCGGACGGGACGAAACCCCTGGGCGGCATGCAAGTCGAGCCAATCCTCGAGCCGCTTGGCCAGCCCGGACAGGAAGGCCGCCCGCAGCACCGGGCGCCCCGTCACCTCGAGCACGCTGGTGGCCGTCTCGCCGAGCTCCGCCGGGAAGTCGGCCCGGCCAGCATTGAGGTTGACGCCGATGCCCACCACCACGAAGTGGACGCGGTCCGGGTCGGCGGAGAGCTCGGTGAGGATTCCGGCCACCTTTCGCCCGCCCACCAGGAGGTCGTTCGGCCACTTGATGTCCGCCGGGACGCTGGCCGCTCGCAGCGACTCGGCAACGGCCACGGCCGCGAGCAGCGTCAGCTCCGGAGCGCGACGCGGGGGCAGCTCGGGACGAAGGACGAAGGAGCAATAGAGGTTGAGGTGGCCGGGTGAGGACCAGCTTCGCCCGCGCCGACCGCGGCCTTGCGTCTGCTGCTCGGCCACCACCAGCTCCCCGTGCTCGGCGCCTTCCATGGCCAGGCGAAAGGCGACGACGTTGGTGGAGTCGACGGCCTCAAAGGCGTGAAGGGTGCGCCCGATGTCGTGCGTCTCCAGGAGCGGAAGGACTTCCAGGGCCGTCAGCCGGTCCGGCGCCTCGAGCAGCCGGTAGCCCCGCGAGGGCACCGCCTCGATGCGGTACCCGTGCCGCCGGAGCGCATTCACCACCTTCCACACCGCGGTCCGCGACAGCCCCAGCTTGCCCGAGAGCGCCTCGCCGGAGACGTAGTCCGGACCGCCGTCGACGAGGAGTCCGAGGATGAGCTCCTCGTGGGTGGTTTCCTGGAGGTCCGCGTTCACTGCTCATCCTTTGGCGCTGAAGCAAGCAAGCGTAGCCCAGCGGGATGACGCCCCGGGAGGCGCCGCACCAGCGCCCATCCCCTCAACCGGCCGGAGGCGGTCGGACGGGGGCCACCGTGTAGGCCGTCAGGAGAAGCTCCGTCTGGGGCGTCTCGACGCCGTGACGCAGGAGCGTCGTGCGGATTCGGACGATGCCGACGCCGGCGGCAAGGGTGATGCGGTTGACGAGCTCGGCATCGGGTGCCGGCGAGACGCGACTCTCCACCTCCACGCAGTCCTGGAAGGCTCCGGCCGGTGCCGTGCACGGCTTTCCCACCCAGTTGATGCGCCAGGACTCCACCGAGTCCGGCCCGAGGCGGACCGTCCAGCTCCGGCCGGCCTCCACCGGAAAGCGCAGAAAGACGCGCGATTGGTCCCGGACGCCGTCGGGACTCACCCAGAAGAGGCGTCCGCGGTTGTCCGAGTACTGCCCGTCCTTCACCCCGCGAATCTCCACCTCCTCGACGGCGTCCGCGCCCGTCGCCCGGTAGCTCCAGTGGTTGCCGACGGCCAGGGGGAAGTAGCGTCCCGCCGTCGGCAGCGCCGGGGCCGGGCTAGGAGCCGGGGGCGCAGTGGACGGCTCGCTGAGCTGCGCACAGGCGCAAAGCCCGAGGACTCCGAGTCCGAGAAGCGCTCTCACCGGTTTTGTCCTCGCTTGGCTTCCACCGACGCGCCGCCCTGGGGGACGAGCGTCTCCCGGTGGGTGAGTTCCGCCAGCGCGCGCTCGGCCGCCTCGCGCACGCCCGGGCTGTCGTGGCCCTGGGCCACCGTGTAGAGGTAGGCACGCGCCTCTTCCCCGCCGATGGAGCCCAGCGCAAAGACGAGCTCGCGCTGGAAGCCCGGGTCCTTCCCCCGCGTCAAGTCGATGAGGGCCGGCACGGCCTGCGTGGCGCGCATCTCCACCAGCGCTCCCATCGCCCGACGGACGAGCAACGGGTCCTCGGAGCCGAGGCGCTCGATGAGGGGCGCGACGGCCAGGGGGTGCTTGCGCGCCGCCAGGACGTCGAGGGCCGCGTCCCGTACCCGGGTGTCACTCGAGGTCAGGTCCTTGAGAAGCGCGGTGTCGCTTCTGTCCAGCGCATCGAGCTGGGCGCGGGCGCCGTGCACCAAGTCCTCCAGAGCCTGGTCCAGCGCCCGGCGCGCCGCCTCCTGGCGGTCCTCGAAGGTTTCCCCGGCCGGGCGGGCCCAGCCCGAGGCCCAGAGCTCGCTTCTCTCGGAACCGGCCTCGCTTCTCCGGCGCAAGGTGAGGTCCGCCACCACTTCCACCTCCGGACCGTCACGGCCGGTGCGGAAGACTTCTCGAACGCCGGACAGCTCGAGGAGCAGCCGCACCGTGGGCGTGCTCTCGGGCAGAGGAGCGCCGGCGGTGACGAGCTTCAGGTGCGGCTCGCTGGCCACCCGGCGCACGAGGTCCGCCTGCAGCTGGGTGGCCGACGTCCCCAGAAGCGGGACGTCCACCACCGAGGCCGCAACGACGTCCACCCGCTCCACCCAGTGCGGCTGAGGGCGACATCCGGCCAGGGCCAGAAGGCCCGTGGCCAGCAGCAGCAATGGCGAAAGCCTTCCCACGCGAGGGGGAGTCTACTGCGCGCTTCCCTCGCTCGCCGCACCGGGAGGCGGCGCGATTGCCGGCTCGGCTGCCACCGGGACATCCGGGGGAGCCCCGAGGGCACCCTCCGAAGGAGGGCTTCCCTCCTGGGGGGCGCTTCCGCCGCCCGGGACTGCCTCTCCTCCGGGCTCACCGGGACGTGGGCCGCGCCCGCGCCGGCCACGCCGGCGACGTCGCCGGCGCTTGCGTTCCGCGCTCGCCTCCCCCTCTGCCCCGGGGACAGCCGCCTCGCCCGGGCCGGCCACCGCACCGGGCTCAGCCTCGTCGTCCGTCCCGCTGGCCTCCGCGTCTTCCGTCCCGGAACCTTCCACCCCATCGTCGAGCTCGGCTCGCTCGCGCTTGCGTTCCTCGCGGCGTTCACGCACCTCGGCCGCCACCCGGGCCGCCGACTGGAAGAAGGCCGGGTCGAGCTCGAAGAGCTCGGCCTGGGTGACGCGCACACCGGCGTGGGCCTCGAGAAACTTGTCCGCCAGTCCCTCACCACACCAGAGGAGCACGAGCGACGGCTGGGCCACCGCCTCGCTCCGGGCCTCGCCGCGCGCGTCCCCGCTGGCAAGCACGAGGCCCACCTGGGCGGCGTGCTGGTTGGCGTCCCGCCGGCAGTCCAGCACCACCCGTCGGTCCACGCCTCCGCCTCCCTTGAGAATTCGGATGGCGTAGCGCAATTCCAGGCTTCCATCGCGGCGACGGCCCGTCATCAACGGGCCGTCCTTGCCCCGCTTCACCACCTTGAGCTCGCGGAAGCTCTGTCCGTGCAGCATCTTGATGCAGGCCCGCTCGAAGGTGCCGACGTCCAGTCCCGCCAGGTGCGAGCGCAGTGCCCTGGCCACGCTCCTTCGCGCCTCCCGCACCGCGACGCGCGCCGTGGCCAGAAGGGCGGCGTCCGGCCCGGCCTCGATGGGCCGGGCATGGCCCAGGGACACCCGGCCCTCCACCACCGGAAGCCCGAGGGCAGTCGCGAAGGCCGCCTGCAATTCCAGAGGCGGCGTCGAGGAGCGGTCGACGGCCAGCGTCCCGTCGGCGAGGAGGGCGAAATGCGGAGCCCGGCCCCCGTCGATGCGCCGCTGGTTTTCCGTCACCAACGCCGTCAAGAGCTTCTCCACGCCTGTCTGCGGGGAGGCCAGCTCGCGACTGACGGCGCGTTCCAGGAGGGCGGCTGGAGCAATCGGCTCCGTCGCCTCGCTGAGCATCTCGAAGGCCACCTCTTCCAGCGGCGGCAGCCGGCGACGGCTCCCGCCCCTCTCCGGCTCGTGCCGCCGCCCATGGCGCTCCTGGCGCGCCTGCCGGGCTGCCTCGGCCCGAGACTCGGGATGCCGCTCCACGGCCCGAAGAGGCGCCGGCTCCTCGGCAGGAGGGGCCTCCTCGGCCAGGGCCATGCGCCCGAGCGCCTCGGCGTCCTCGGGTAGCCCCCACTCCACCAGGGCGAAGGTGTCCTCCCCCACCACGCTGACCCGGCGGTCACGCGTCCTTCGGGACATCACCGCCAGCCGCGAGCGCAGCGTCTCCGCCGGATTCTTTCCGACGTGGCTCAACAACCCTTGGGAAATGGAGCGTTCGGTGATCTCCTGGGTGGTGAGCGGACGTTTTTCCGCCTCCAGCACCCGGATCGCTGCCTCATAAAATGTCATAGGAATCCAAGCGTTTCCGCGGCGTTGGCCTGCGGAAGCAAAGGCGCACGGTACCGGGCGCCGTCCTTACCTGTCAATCGACCGTCCGTACCATGCTTCGCATCCGAATTGGGCAGCAATGGAAGCACGAGGGCGCCGCCGAGGCCATGGACGGCTTCGGCCTCGAGCTCGACGGCATCGCCCTCGTGCCCGGGGCGAGCGAAGAGCCGCTGGGCCTGGTGATGGAGCACCTCCTCGTCGCGACGGCGGCGCTGGCGGCAGGGCAACGGATGGCGCAGGTGTCCCTGCCCGAGTCCTCGCAGGAGCTTCTCCTCGTACGGCAGCGAGACAGCCTGGACCTCCACGTGCTTCGGCTCGAGCGGCCGGCTGGCGCGGTGCGACCGCCGGTAAACCTGGACCCCGAAGCCTGGCGCGCCGCGGTGGTGCGTGCAGCGCGGGGCTGGATTTCTGACCTCCGGGCCTCCGCCGCGCCTGCCCGGCTCCGGCAGAAGGCACGCGCCCTCCTCTCCCGGGCGGACCGCGAGCTACCGCCCTTCGCTGCGGCGCCACCGGGATGGGGGCTTCGGCTGGAACCTCGTGTCCTTCCTGGCTTCCGCTTCGAGGCCAGCGACGTGGACGGACTCCTCTCGGCGCCGCAACGGCGGACGCCGGTGCCGGCGGCGCTCCTCTCGCCGCCGGGACGCCTCGAGCTCCGTTCCCAGGGCGCGGCCTCCTTCGAGGTGCGCGGGCCGGGTGGGCTCCTCGTGCTGGAGCTTCTCCGCCAGGCGGAGGAAGTGGTGCGGGCCCTCGAAGCCGGGGAACGGACGCTTCGCTTCTCGCCAGCGGGCGCCCCCTCGCCCTGGCAGCTGGACCTCGCCCGCGGCGCCGTCGTCGCCCCCGGATGGACGCTGTTGTGGCGCGCCGAGGCGCTGGCCCAGGCCCTGGCTGCGCCCGCCCTTTCTCTCGCCGTCTTGCTTTCCTCCCTCGACCCGGGCCTGGCGGAAAACCGGTACCTCCTGGACTTCACCACCCGCGGCCGGTCGGTCCTGGCGGCGTTACGCGCGCTGGTGGCCAAGCCTGACGACGAGCCGCGGCCCCTCCCGCGGCGCGCCGGACGCCGGCCGCCAGTGGCCCCGCTGCAGCCCGGGGCGCAGGTACGCCGCCTCGGTTTTCTGCGGCGCGGGCACGCGAAGGGCCTCGCCGGTGAGGGCGAATCCGAGCTCTCCGCCCTCGGCCCGGACTTCGTCCTCGCCGCGCGCACCCAGGCCGCCGTGGTGACGCGGGAGGGCACCATCGTGAGGCGCTGGACGGCGCCCAAGGGCATGGCGTTGGCGGCCGGCGGCCAGGCCCTGCTGGCGGATGAGAGGCGATGGCAAGACGTGCGACTGGCCGAACCCGAGGCGCGCTGGGTGCGGGACCACGACGGTGCCACGCTCTTGGGGCCGCTCTTGGTGACGGCCGAGCACCTGGTCCTCAGCACCCAGCCCTCCGGGGTGCGCGCCGTCGACCGGCTCACCGGACGGGAACTCTGGCGGTTTGTGCCTCAGCGAGCACAGACGCTGCACCTGGCACTTCACGCCGGGCGCGTCCTCGTCGCAGCGGAGTCCGGCACGCTGCACGGGCTCGATGCTGCCGAAGGCAGCGTCCGCTTTCGTCTCACGGCACCCCTGCCCTCCCTCGGGCCGCCGATGGCGTGGGGACGCCTGGCCGTCGCGGCACTCGGACGCGGCGACCGCATGGCGGTCCTCGTCTTCGACCCGCACCAGGGCGTCCTCCGCTGGTTACGCGAATTTCCCTGGGCCTGCGTCGCCCAGCCCGTGGCACGTGGCGCACGCTTGCGCGTTCTCGGACAGCGCGACGGGGCGGCGGTGCTGTTGTGCCTCGGCCGTCGGGGCGCCACGCTGTGGGAGCGTCCCCTCCCTGTGGGCCCAGGGCCGTGGACGCTACAGACGGACGCCGACGCCTCGCTGGTGACGGCCGCCGACGGCTCGGCCGTCCGCGTCGACGCCCAGGGGCGCTTCGAGTGGCGCCTGGAAGGCCAAGGGGCGCATGCCACCGCCTCGGCCGTGCTTCAGCGCCAGGTGCTTCTCGTCCCCGGGCACAGCGTCCGCACGCTCGACGTGCGCTCCGGGCGAGTGGTGGCCGACATCCCCTCTCCGGGAGGCCTGCACGCACTTGCCGCCACCGAGAGTTTGGATGTGGCGGTGCTGGACGGGGCCGGCGACCTCACCGTCTGGAACCTCGGTGCAAGTCTCGGCGTGGTGGATGGCGCAGCGTCCTGACACCGGTGAACGGGCTCCAGCCGCACCCACCTTCAGCGTCATGGCTTCAAGCCATCCAAGAGGTAGAGGTGGCCGAGGACCCTTTCATAGTCGAAGGCAATGGCACCCGCGTCCGGCGTGCTGAGCGTGTGCTCAACAGCCAGGATGCCCGTCGCGTCATTGAGAGAAAACTGACGCTCGGCCACGACCCGACGCTGGTTCACGTCGTACAGGAGGATGCTCTCGGGGAGTCCGCGGTACGGGTGGGGCCTCACCCAGAGGAGACTCGGGGATTCCCATGCCACGGCCTCCGCCAGGGTCCCGAGGTCGCTCAACGCGACAGGCGCCCCACCATCCGTCGGGTAGACCGTGGGCGCCGCCGCCGTGGAACCCGTTGGCGTCCGCACCAGCTCCAGGTAAAAGGCTACGTCACGCGCCGACTGAAAGCGTTGCGCCGGGTCCTTTCTGAGGCAGCGCTGGACAATCTGCGCCACCTGCAAGGGGACGGTCGTCGGAAGGGCCTCGGGCTCGGTGTGGAGAATGGCGTACCCGCTCTCGACAACCGAGGCCGCTGAGAATGCACGCCGGCCGGTCAGCATCTCGTAGAGCACCACGCCGAGGCTGAAGAAGTCCGTCCGAGCATCGACTGCGTCTCCCTGGACTTGTTCCGGTGACATGTAGCCCGGCGTCCCGAGCACCATGCCGGTGCGGGTATTGCTCCCGGAAGGCGGCACCCAAGAGTCCGTGCGGAGCTGCGCCCTGGGCGGTGACGAGCAGCTTCGCGATTCCAAAGTCGAGCAGCTTCAGGTGCCCGTCACGCGTGATGAAGACGTTCTCCGGCTTGAGGTCGCGGTGGGCAATGCCGCGCTCGTGCGCCGCGGCGATGCCCTGGGCCATCTGTGCCGCCCACTCGAGGGCCAGGGCCAGGGGCACGGCTCCCTTCGCCAGCCGCTCCCGCAGTGTCTCGCCCTGCAGCAACTCGGTGACGAAGTACGGCTTGTCCTCGTGAAAGCCCACGTCGTAGAGGGCGACCACGTTCGGATGGTTCATGGAGGAGGCGAGCTTCGCCTCGCGCTGAAACCGGTCGAGGAGGGAGACGTCTCCGCCGAGCGCTTCGGACATGACCTTGATGGCCACGTCGCGGCCCAGGCGCGTGTCCTTCGCCCGGTACACCTCGGCCATGCCCCCCCGACCCGAGGAGGGAAACCACCTCGTAAGGGCCGACCCGAGTTCCCGGCGTCAGTCGCACCCGGCCACCCTACCCTTCCGCAGCGAGCGGCAGGGGTGCGCCTCTGCTGCGTTACCGCTTCCGTGTCGGCTTGGCGACAGCCTTGGGCGCGGCGCCAGCGTTGATGTCCTCCTGGCTGCGCTCGCTCTCCTGGGCACCTTCCCACGTCTCGCCCGGGCCCAGTCGCCAGTCCTCGGGGACGGACGTCTTCCAGGTGTAGGTGGCGTTGGCGTCCCCGCCGCTCGGGGCATGGGAGCGGACGCTAAAGGTGGCCTCCATCTGCGCTACGCCCGCCGGGACGCGCTCGAACTCGTACTGCGCCAGCACCACCTGCGGCGGGAATTCGGCGATGAGGCGCTCCGGAAAGTCATTCTTCATTCCCGGCGCACCGGCAGTCATCTCCGCCACCAGCTTCCCGTTGGTGTCCAGAAGCCGGAAGCTGGCGGCGATGTCCGCGGACGTCACCACGCGCTTCGTCCCGGGGTGCTCGTCCTCCTTGGTGTAGCGCTGCGCCCCCCACAGGACGAGAGGGAGTCGGACGTGGGGCTTTCCCCCCGCGGCGCTGACATCGGCGGTGACGATGTCCAGCCGCATGCCCTTGTCCGTGCCCGAGAAGAGGGGGACGTACTTGCCGGTGTGCATCCGGTCGAAGATGCCCTTCTCCGCGTCATAGAAGGCCTTGCGGTCCACGTTCCGGCCGGCCGGCACGGCGGCCCGGCGCCCATCGGGCAAGGCGGGCAGGTTTTCCAATTCCTTCTCCGCCACCTTTCGCTGCTCGAGCTCCACCAGGTAATCGTCGAAGGCCGGGCTCAGGTTGAAGCGCTTGCGGTAGGCGTCGACGCCCTCGAAGTACCATTTGAAGAAGGACTGGACCTCGTCCAGGTAGTCCTTCTGCTCCGGGATGGAGCGAATCCACCCCAGCCGTTCCAGGGCATCGGCCCGCAGCTTGCTCGCAGCGAGCTCGCGCTGAAGCGTGAGCTCGGTCGCCTCGGCCCGGCGCCAGTTGACGACGCCCACGGCGCACAGGCCGACAACCACGAGGAGAAAGAGGATGAAGGCGTTTCGGCTCATTCGAGGCAGAGCTCCCTCTGGGGAGTGGGGACGACGTCAGCCAGCATCGCCAGTTTTTAGGCCGGCTTCCATGTTTCGTCCGTCCGAGTAGACGCCCAGCCTCCCCGCCTCCCACTCGGCGTGGACTGGCCAGGGCTCCCTGGGGGCTCGGGCCACGGTTTGGGCCAGGCCCTCGAGCCCGCTCGCCTCCAGGACGCCACTGGCCCAGGCCCGCGTCCCGAGGTGGCGCCGCAGCGCCCGCGCGGCGAAGAAGGCCTCGGCCAAGTCCACCGGAAATGTCCCCCGCCCTGAGGTGCGAGCGACGTCCTGCGCCCAGCTGTCGAAGGCCAGCGCCCCGAGGCCGGCCGCGTCGGGCCGGGCCCGCAGGACGCCCCGGGCCCAGGCGCCGAAGGCCGGTGAAAGAGGCGTCCCTCTCTCGAAGTGGGCGCGAAACTCCGCCGAGCCGGCGAAGGCCTGAAGTCGCTCCCGGGTGCCGGCCAGGACGAGACGACTCAGGGGCCACGTTTGGTCGAGCGCATCGGCCAGCACCGCCAGCCGGAAGCTTCGGTCCGCACCGAGGCCCTCCCTGTCCTCGGCCTGGGGCGGCTCGCCGTAGGCCGCTTCGAAGAGCGCCCAGGGCCCGCTTGCACCCGTGAGGATGCCCGACGGCGCCGGGCCCTCCGGCCAGGGAAGGGGTGTGCCGGAGCGGAGAGGCCACAGGGCGCGCAGCCGACGCAGCGTGCGCGCGGCGATGTCCGCCGGGTGTCCGTCCCCCTCGAAGATGAGCGCGCGCAGGGAGGAGAGCCTCGGAAGCACCTCGGCCAGAAGGCCGAAGAGCTCCTCCCGCACCGGCTGGGTGTGGTCATCGGCGTAGAAGCCTCGGCCAGTCGCGCTGCGCGTGAGGACGCCCCCGGCGATGTGGACTTCCACCACGGCCTCGAGGGGAAAGCCGTCGAGTCCTGCGGAGAGGGGAAGCCCCGCCGACAGCTGCGCCGACAGGAGGTGTCCCAAATCCAGAAGCAGCGGGCAGCCGGTGCGCCGGTGCAACTCGGCCATGAAGTCCAGGACGTGCAGGCGTCCATTGCGCCAGCCCACCACCGGGTTCTCGAGGACGAGCGGCACCGAGAGGTGCGACTGGACGTGGAGCGCGTGGGCGGCCGCGTCGGCCAGCCCCTCGGCGGTGAGCGGCGGCGGAAGGTAGAGGTAGCCCGGCAGCGGCTGGCCCAGGTGGTGCCACCAGCCGACGTCGTTGCCCACCCAGGCCGAGTGGACGGCCCGGGCATGGGCCTCCAGGAAGGCCAGGGCCTCGGGGCTTTCGAGCTCCGGGCCATAGAGGTTGAGGTGCACCGGGTGAAACAGCACTGGCACCCGCTCCCGCGCCTCCCAGAGGACGCCGAAGAGCGACGCCTCGCGCCGCGTCTGCTCGATGTCCAGCGGCGCCGAGTACTCGACGACGTCGAAGAGGCCGGGATTCGCTTGAAAGAGGGCCCAGGGCTGCGGGACGTCGTGGACCGACAGGTTGCTGCTCAGTCCCAGGCCGCGGAATGGCAGGTGGAAACTCACCGAAGGACGGCCACCCTACTCCATGCGCATCGCTTCCACCGGGTCGAGACGCGCGGCACGCGCCGCGGGGTAGATGCCGAAGACGAGGCCCACCCCGCTGCTCATGGCCAGGGCCAGCACCACCGCCCAGGGCGGCACCACGGTGGGAAAGCCGAGCGCCCAGCGGGCGAGGAAGGAGATGCCGAAGCCGAGAATGAGGCCGATGATGCCGCCGATGAAGGACAGCGTCACCGCCTCGATGGCGAATTGCCCGAGGATGCGGCCCCGCTTGGCGCCGAGCGCCTTGCGGATGCCAATCTCCTTCGTCCGCTCGGTGACCGAGACCAGCATGATGTTGAGGATGCCGATGCCCCCCACGATGAGGGAGAGCAGGCAGATGCCGGCGCCGGCGGCGGTAATAATCTGACTGAGGTTGTTGAAGGTGCGCGTCACCGACTCGTTGGTGTCAATCTCGAAGTTGTTGGGGGCCCCGGGCGCCACGTCGCGCCGCTGCCGCAGCACCGCCGTCACCTCGTCCTGGGCCCGTTGCACCAGCTCCGGGCCGTCGGCCATGACGTTGATGCGCACGTTGTGGTCCTTGCCGAAGTCATCGAGCGCGGTGGTGAGGGGCAGCACCACCAGGTTGTCCATGTTGAAGATGCCGAGGAACTTGCCTCGCTTGCTGAGGACGCCGATGACGCGAAGCATCTTCCCGCCGACGCGCACCATCTCCCCGAGCGGGCTCTGGCCCGGGAAGAGCTGGGCCGCCACCTCCGTCCCCAGCACCACCACCGGACGCTCCTCCTCCACCTCGCTCGGGCTGTAGAAGCGCCCCTCGGCGATGCCGATGACGCCGCTCGTGTCTATCCACTCCGCCGTGGCGCCCATGGTGAAGACGTTGGGCGACGTCTCTGCCCGGTCGCTCACCACCTTGAAGGCGCCAAAGCCCGCCTGGCCGGAGGCGGTCTTCACTGCCGGACAGGCATCGCGGATGAGCTGCACATCGGCCAGACGGAGCGCGGGCCGTTGCTGGAAGCGCCGCCAGTCGATGCGCCCGAAGTTGATGCCTCCTGGCCACTTGGAGACGGTGAAGGCGTTGGCCCCCAGCTGGGAGAGGTCGCGGGTGACTTTCAACCGGAGGCCCTCGATGAGCGCCATCATCGAGACCACCGTGGCCACACCGATGACGACGCCGAGAAGCGTCAGCATCGAGCGCAGCGGGTTGACCCACAGCGTCCCGAAGGCCAGACGCACGTTGTCGAGAAAGCCGCTGAGCGCCCTCATTCGTGCCGCAGCGCCTCCACCGGGTCGAGCTGTGCCGCTCTCGCCGCCGGCCAGATTCCGAAGACCAGGCCCACCATCGCCGCGAAACCCACCCCGGCGAGCACCGTGAGGGGCTGTACCGCCGCGGTGAGGCTCGTCACCGCGGCCACCAGCTTCGCCAGCCCGAGTCCGACCGCAGTGCCGATGACGCCGCCCAGGGCCGAGACGGCCGAGGCCTCAAGGAGAAACTGGATGACGATGGTGCGGCGGCGAGCTCCGAGCGCACGGCGGACGCCAATCTCCCGGGTGCGTTCCCGCACGCTGACCAGCATGATGTTCATGATGCCGATGCCGCCCACGATGAGGGTGATGACGCCCACCGCCACCGCCACGCCGTACAGGGCACCGGTGAGGCTGTTGTAGGTGTCGGCCAGCTGCTCGGCGCGGAAGATGCTGAAGTCGTCGGGCTTGTCCGGCGGCACGTTGCGGACGCGCCGGAGGATGCCGGTAATCTCGTCCTCCGTCCGGTCGAGGTCCTTGCGGTCATCGACCGCGACGTCGATTTGGAAGTCCCGCTTCCCGTAGACGCTGAGGAAGCTCCGGAAGGGCACGAAGGCCACCAGGTCCATGCTCTGCCCGAGCAGCTGCCCCTTGGCGGCCAGCACGCCCACCACCCGGTAGGGCCGGGTGTCGATGCGCACGCTCTCGCCCACCGGGCTGCGGTTGGGGAAGAGTGCCTCGGCCACCTGCGAGCCGAGGACGATGACGAAGCGCTCGTTGTCGCTGTCGGCGTCGGTGATGAAGCGGCCCTGGGTGACCTCGTAGCCGCCGATGCGCTGGAAGTCGCCGAGGGTGCCTGTCACGTCGACGCCGGAGGCCGTCTGCTCGCGGCTGGTGACGTCCTTGCTCTCCTCGTTGAGCTCGGGCACGACGAAGGTCGCGTAGTGCGACTGGTTGGCGATGGCTTGCATCTGGGGCACCGTCAGCTGCTTCCGGTTCCTGTACATCCACCAGTTGGGCCCGATGGAGATTTGCGGCGTCCGGGAGATGTTGAGCGTGCTCGTCCCGAGGCTGGCCAGCTGGTGGGCGAAGGAGGCATTCAGCCCCTGGACGATGCCGATGATGGCCAGAAGCGTGGCCACGCCGATGCCCACCGCGGCCACCGTGAGGAGCGTCCGCAGCGGGTTCGCGCGGAGCGAGCCCAGAGCAATGCGGCCTCCTTCGTAGAACTCGATGCTTGGCTTCACAAGGCGGCAGCGGCCGCGGATGCCCGCGCCCGCTCCGCCCGACTCTCTAGCGCCACCTGCGCGCCCGGTCCATCGGACACGACTTTCCCGTCCATGAGGCGGATGGCGCGCGGACACCGCGCAGCGATGGCCGGTTCGTGGGTGACGAGCACCAGGGTATGCCCGGCGCTGTGCAGCTGCTCGAAGAGCTTGATGATTTCCTCGCCCGTGGCCGAGTCCAGGTTTCCGGTGGGCTCATCCGCGAGCAGCAACGAGGGCTCGGTGACCAGCGCCCGGGCGATGGCCACGCGCTGCCGCTGTCCGCCGGAGAGCTCGTTGGGGCGGTGGTGAACGCGGTTGCCGAGGCCCACCTTCTCCAGCGCCGCCAGTGCTCGCTGGTGCCGCTCCTTCGCGCGCAACCCCCGGTACACGAGGGGGAGCTCCACGTTGGCCTGGGCCGTCTCGCGGGGCAGCAGCTGAAACGTCTGGAAGATGAAGCCAATCTCCTGGTTTCGGATGTCGGCCAGCGCGTTGTCCGACATCCCGCTGACGTCCTTGCCGTTGAGGATGTAGCGGCCGGAGGTGGGCGTGTCGAGGCACCCGAGGACATTCATCAGCGTGCTCTTGCCCGAGCCCGACTGGCCGATGACCGAGGCCCACTCGCCCTTCTCGATGGCGATGTTGACGCCGTCCAGGGCGTGGACCTCCTCCTCGCCGACTTTGTAGTACCGCCGGATGTTCTCGAGCTGGATGAGCATGGGCGTCGTCGGGGACGTTTAGCCCTGGGCCGGGGTGTGGGCGCCGGCAGCTGCTGGGCCGCCCGGCTGGTTTTCCTTGAGGCGGTCCCCGTCCTTGAGCTCCTTGGAGACGGTGCGGAAGGGGCCTTCCACCACCTTCTCGCCGTCCTGGAGCCCCTCCAGAATCTCGAGGTCCGTGTCCGAGGCGATGCCGGTGCGGACGCGCCGGGCGTGGGCCTTGTTCTCCGAGTCGACGACGAAGACCACCTTGGCCAGCGTCTCGCGGCTGCGCTTGGCGGTGAGGGTGGTGTTGGCCTCGCCGGGCGTCTTCACCTCGGGCAGCGTCTTCTCCGGGCGGACAGTCACCGCCTGGATGGGGACGATGACGGCGTCTCCGCGCGTCTCGGCGGTGATGCGGACCTCGGACGACATCCCGGGCAGCACGCCCACCGGCCGGGTGTCGAGGAGCACCTTCACCGGGAAGGTGGTGACTTCGGACTCGGTGCCGGGGTTCTTGATGGTGGCCTTCTGGGCAATCTCCACCACCGAGCCCTCGAACGTCTGGCCCTCCAGGGCATCGACGCTGAGCTCCGCCCGCTGCCCGGGCTTGAGGAAGACCACCTCGTGCTCGCCGACTTCAATCTTCACCTGCATGTTGTTCAGCGCGGCGATGGTCATCACCGTGTCCTCGCTGAAGTCCGAGCCGCGGACACGCTCGCCAATCTCGCGGGAGAGCTCGATGACGTTGCCATCGATGGGCGCCACGAGCTCGGTGCGCGAGACGTCGGTCTCGGCCTGCTCGTAGGAGGCGACGCTGCTCGTGTACTTCTCCTTGGCTGAGTTCAGCCGCGCCATGGCGCCGGCGTAGTTGGCGTTGGCCAGGTCGAGCTCGGCCCCGGAGGACATCCCGCGGTCGGCCAGCGTCTTGGTGCGCTTCAGCTCGAGGGTGTAGCGGTCGACGTCCACCTGGGCATTGGCGATGTCACTCTTGGCGGCGTTGGCCGCCGCCAGGTTCTGCTTGGCCCGTCCGAGGAAGGGCCGGGCGTCGATTTTCGCCAGCACCATCCCCTTCTTCACCGGGTCACCATCCTTGACGAAGAGCTGGAGCAGGTCCCCGGAGAGGTTGGAGGAGATTTTCACCGTCGTCACCGACTCGACTTTGCCGGCGCCCACCACCACCCGGGAGATGCTTCCCTTGTGGGCCTTGGCCATCTGGACGTCGACCGCCGGAGGCGGCCGGTCCTTGAGACCAGCCACGGTGATGCCCAGCACCCCCAGCACGAGGACTCCCAGCAGCAACCCCTTCCACCACGTCATGGTATGACTCCGTCACTGAGCGTCCCGACGGCGCGCTCGAGGTTGGCCTTCGCGTTCTCTACGGCCGCGCGCGTCTGCAAGAGGGACAGCTCGGCAGTCAAAAGCTTCACCTGAGCATCACGAACGTCCAGCGTGTTGCTTGCACCGGCGTTGAAGCGCTCCTGGAAGTAGGCGAGATTCTTGGCCGCAGTCTCGCGGTTCTCGACTAGGACATCCAGGGCTCGCATCTGGTTGGTCAAGGCGTCGAGCGCTGTGCGCACCTGTCCGCTGACGTCCACCACCGCCTGCTTGTAGGTGGCTTCCGTGAGGCGCTTGGCCTCCTCCGCCTGCCGCGAGGCGGCGAAGGTTTGCATTCCGTCGAACAGGCTCCAGCCCAGGGTGAGGGAACCGGTGTAGACGCTGTTTTCGCGCAGATGGCTGAAGGCCGTGTTGAAGTCGTTGGTGGCGTGGTTGAACTGGAAGTTCCCGTTGATCTTCGGAAAGAGCGCCGACTGCTGGATGGTGATGTTGCTCTGGGCGGCGTCAATCTGGGCCTGGTAAGCCCTGAGGATGGCGCGCTTGTGCTTGGCGACTGCCTCGGCCTCGATAAAGCTCGGGGGCTCGGGGGGCTTCTCCCCGAAGCTCTTGGGCTCGATGGCCTCGAGCTCCTCCGTCTCGGGCCGCGCCAGCCAGGAGGCCAAATCGGCCTGGGCCTGCACCACGGCGATGTGCTGCTGGATGGCGTTGTTCAAGTCCGTGCCGTAGTTGACGTGCGCCGCCAGCGCGTCTCCCTTGATGCCCTTGCCTGCCTCGTAGAGCGCCTCGGCGCGGTCCCACAGCTCCTTGCTCTTGTGGGCCGTCTCCTCGAAGACGCGGAGGGAGTCCTGGGCTGTGTAGAGGACGTAGAAGCGGCGGATGGCCTCCAGCTCGGAGAGGTCCTCCTGGTCCTGGGCCAGCCCCTTGTTCGCCCGCTCGAGCTCTCCGGCCTGCTTCAGCTGGAACCACTGGGTGATGTTGAAGACGACCTGGTTGACGTTGGCGCCGATGCCAAAGTTGTTGACGTGGCTCGAGGGTTGGGCCGGAAAGAAGAGTGGCGGTCCCGAGGGCAGAACCACGATGTGGGCCGGCGTGGGCGAGTTCCACGTCCGGGCGGCACCGGCATTCACCGACAGCTGCGGGACGAGGTCCGCGCGCTGGATGGCCACCGTCTCGTAGCTCTCGAGCCAGGTGTAATAGGCCGTGACGGCCGTGAGGTTGTTGCGCGCCTCCGCCTTCACTTCGTCGATGGTGATGGGCGTGGAGGCGAGCAGAAGCGACAGAAGAAGGCCCGTCACTTGCCACCCCCGGACAAGCCCGGTAGCCCGACGCCAAACACGCCCACCTCGGCGACGAACAGCGCCGCGCCGACGAGCAGGCCCTTGCGGGGACGCATGCCTACCACCGCGGCAAAGCCCACGCCGATGAGCAGCGCGGCCCAGAGGTGAAAGAAGTCGAGGGAGGAGAGAAGTCGCATGAGCTTGGGAGACTGGGGGTGGAAGACGAAGGCCAGGGACGAGGGCAGGAGCGTCGCCGCCCGGTCCTCGCTCAGCGATGTCTGTACCAGGGCAACAAGTCCGTAAAGAAACCTGGCCAGCGCCAGCGGTAAGAGCCCCACCGCCGCCGCGGTGAAGAAGCCGTTGAAGGCGCCCTTCTTCCCGAGCAGCCAGGCAAGCACCGAGAGCACCACGGCGATGCCGAGGACCATCAGCACCGGCAGGACGAGGCCGCCGGCGATGGACGTCACGAGCTTCAGGCGCTGGGCTTGCTGGATTTGGTCGGCCAGGTCGGCCTCCGGCATGCCCTTCAGCTGACCGCTGCTCTCCAGCCCCTGGATGATGGAGGGCGCCGCGTTCCACTTCACGGCGAAGGCCGCGCCGCCGAAGGCCGTGGCCAGCGAGAGAAACACCACCGGCCAGAGGGCCTTGCGGGCCTCCACGGCTGCTGGCACGCCCTCCGATGGGTTGGTCAGTACCTTGGTGAGCAAGAGTGCCATCGTGCGACGCGAGTTACGCGCCGCGGTGGGTGCGATTGCCGGAGTCGCCCAAGCTGTCCAAGACGGACCGAAAACCGCGGTGTTGCGCCCTGTAGCAGAATTTTTGCGGGGCGGGGAGCCCCGGGGTAAACGGAATTGCCAGGCTCGCGCTCCGGCTGAAGACAAAAACGCCAGGCCGCATTGGTGCCGCCGACGCGGGGAGGACCGTCCAGGGATGGTCGACAGCAGCGACTTGGGACAGGTGCTGGCCGAGGCGGAGGACATCGCCCGCTCGGTGAGCCAGAAGCTGACGTCGGCGCATGTGGTCCTCGCCCTCTTCACCGTCGACAACCCCGGCGCCCGTCTTCTGCGCGAGCGCGGTGTGGACGAGGACGGGCTTCTGGCCAAGCTGAATGGCGCTCCCACCGAGGCCGAGGGGACGCTGGCCGAAGTCCGGGCGCGGGCCCAGGACATCGCCAGGCACTGCGGCTCCTCCGAGGTGGACTGCCTGCACCTCTTGATTGCCGTCACCCGCGTCCGGTGCTCCGCGCAGACGCTCCTCGCCGCCGTCCACCTGGACCTGATGCAGCTGCGCAACACCGCCCTCTCCTACTTCCTCAGCGGCCGCATGCCGCGAAAACTCCTGCAGCGCGCCCCGGCGTCACCGCCGCCTTCGGCCCGGGGCCTGCCCTCGCCTCTGCGTCCGGCGACGGCCGTCGCCGTGGCCCCGGTTGCCTCCCCCCTCCTCTCCGCCCGTGCGCTGGTGGACGCCGAGCCCGAGGTGGAGCCGGATCGGCTGGCCGTGAGGCCCACCGAAGCCCCGCTTCTGCGGGTGGTGCCCACGCCCGTCGAGGACGGCTCGGGCCTTGACCCCCAGGCCTTCCCCCTCCTCACCCAGCTTGGCCGAAACCTCACCGCCGCGGCCCGCGCCGGCCGGCTCGACCCGGTGGTGGGGCGGCAACGGGAGATGGACGAGGTCCTCGACGTCCTCGGCAAGCGCCGGGCGAACAACCCCTGCCTCGTCGGGGACCCCGGGGTGGGAAAGACGGCCGTGGTGGAGGGCGTCGCCCAGCGCCTGGTGGGCGCCTCGGGCCCCCTCGGGCGCACCCTCCTCATCGAGCTGTCGACGGCGGACCTCGTGGCCGGCACGTCGCTGAGGGGCTCACTCTCCGAACGCCTCAACGGCCTCAAGGAGGAGATGCGCCGGGCCGCCGGCCGGGTGGTGCTCTTCATCGACGAAATCCACACCCTGGTGGGTGCCGGCTCCACCGGCGAGGGCGCCCAGGATGCGGCCAATGACCTCAAGGCCGCGCTGGCCCGGGGCGAGTTCCCCTGCATCGGCGCCACGACGCACGACGAGTTCCGTCGCTTCTTCAGCAGCGACGCCGCCCTGGAGCGTCGCTTCACCGCGGTGGTGGTGCGTGAGCCGACGGTGAGCGAGACGGTGGAAATTCTCACAGGCCTCCTCCCGCGCTACCAGACGCACCACGGCGTCACCTACACCAGGGCCTCGGTGGAGGCCGCGTGTAGCCTCGCCGCCCGGTACGTCACCGACCGCTTCCTTCCCGACAAGGCGGTGTCGGTGGCGGACCTGGCCGGCTCGCGGTGCGCGCGCGCCGGCCGGGGGACGGTGGAGGCCAAGGACGTGGCCGAGGTGGTGGCCGGCATCGCCGGGCTGCCCGTCGAGCGCCTCCTCATGGGGGACTCGGCCCGCCTCTTGCGCCTCGAGGAGGAGCTCGGCGAGCGCGTGGTGGGACACGCCGAGGTGGTGGACCGGGTGGCCAAAGTCATCCGCCGCAACTACGCCGGCTTCGCCAGCCGCCGCCCGATGGGAAGCTTCCTCTTCCTCGGGCCCACCGGGGTGGGCAAGACGGAGATGGCCCGCGCGCTGGCCGAAGTCCTCTTCGGTACCCGGGAAGCGCTGGTGCGCCTGGACATGAGCGAGCTCTCCGAGGCCCACGCCACCGCCCGGCTGGTGGGCGCGCCGGCCGGCTACGTCGGCTACCAGGACGGGGGCCAGCTCACCGAGGCCGTGCGCCGGCGTCCGAGCTCGGTCGTGCTTCTCGACGAGGTGGACAAGGCCCACCCCGACGTCCTCATGGTGCTGCTGCAAGTCCTCGAGGAGGGCCGCCTCACCGACGGGCGCGGGCGCTCCGTGGACTTCTCCAACACCGTGGTGGTGCTCACCTCCAACCTCGGGGCCGAGGCCTTCTCCGTGGTGCGCCCACGCGTCGGGTTTTCCGGCGCCTCGAGCGCCTCCTCCGACGCCGACGGGGCGCTGGCCTCGGCGCGCAAGGCGCTTCCCCCCGAGCTCTGGAACCGCCTCGACGACCGGCTGGCCTTCCGCCCCCTGAAGCCCGCGGAGCTGGGACGCATCGCGCGCCTCTTGCTCGACGAGAGCAGCCGCCGGCTGGCCTCCGAGCGCGGCATCGCCTTCGCTGTGGACGACAAGGCGGTGGAGGCGCTGCTCGATTCGGGCCTCGACCCGACACTCGGCGCAAGGCCCGTCCGTCAAGCCGTGGAGCGCCTCGTCGAAGGGCCCATCGCCGAGGCCATCCTCCTCGGGGAGTTTGGCCCCGGAGACCGAGTGCGCGTCTCGGCCCACGCCGGCAGCGTCACCTTTCGCCGCGACGCCAGCCGCTAGGACTCCCCTTCCGCCTTCCCGGGCCGGTGGTACAAACCACTTTTCTCCCGCGCCCATGGCCTCCGCACTGCGTCACCGCGTCTTGGTGGTTGGCCTCGGCCGCCTCGGCGGTGCGATGGCCACCCAGCTCCAGCGCGAGGGGTGGAGTGTCCGCGTCCGGACGCGCTCCGTGTCCGGACGGCGGGCGGCCAAGGCCCTCCGGCTGCGGGAGGCCACCCCGGCCGAGACGCGCGCCGCCCCCTTGTGCTTCCTCACCGTCCCAGACGGCGCCGTGTCCAGCGTCGCGGCGGCGGTGGCGCCTCTCCTCGCGCCCTCCTGTGCCCTCGTCCACTGCGCCGGTGCGCTGACTCTGGAGGTGCTGCACGCCGCCGCGGCCGGGCGCCCCACGGGCTCCTTTCATCCCCTGGTGGCCGTCTCCAGCGCGGACACGCCGCTTGCCGGCCATGCCGTGGCCGTGGCCACGCGCTCGCGGCTCTTGGCGCCGGAGCTCGTCCGGGTGGCGCGGGCGCTGGGGTTGAGTCCCTTGCGCATCCCGGAGGCCGGGCGTGCCGCGTACCACGCCGGCGCAGCGCTGGCGGCCGGCGGGCTGGTGGCCCTGCTCGACGCGGCGGTGGCGACGTGGCAGGCGGCGGGCATCGAGCGCCGGGCGGCGGAACGGGCGCTCCTTCCTCTCATGCGCTCGGCGCTGGGTGGCGTGGAGGTGCGGGGGCTCCTTCGCGGGATGACGGGGCCGGTGGTGCGCGGCGACGCGGACATCGTCGAGGCCCACCTGGCAGCCCTTCCGGAGGAGGTGCTTCTCCTGTACCGGCAGCTCTTCGCCCGCGCGCTGCACCGGCTCTCCCCTCCCCTCAGTCGCCCGGCCATGCTTCGCCTGGAGCTGCTTCTTGGGCCGAAGCGCAAAGCCCGCCGGCGCTCCTCCTAGAAGGACAGGCAGGCGTTAGGGCGCGAGGATGATGCGCGGGCCCTGCAGCGCCTGGCGTACCGGGGCGAGCGTGGCGTCCGAGAGCGCCTCGCCCTCCGTCAGCCTCCGCATGGCCAGGGTGGAGCCACTTCCCGCCGAGGCGAGGAGCGTCTTGAATTCGCCCAGCAGCGCCAGCGCCGCCTCTTCCATCTGCTTGCCCGGGGCCGAAGCCTGCAAGGGCTTACCGGCCTTCTCCGAGAGGTAGGCGGTGAAGCGCGCCAGCGCGGCGGCCGAGGCCCGGACGTCGAAGGGGCCGAGCAGCCGCGACAGCGCGTCGGTGGGCACGGTGAGCAGCCGCGGGACACCGGCGCGGCCCAGCCCCGGGTGGACGAGGCCCACCTTCTCCACCTCGAAGACGCCCAGCACCGAGTCCTCCGGCGCCGGCTCGCGGTAGGGCACCGTGTCCAGGAAGAGAAGCAAGGGGTCCGCTCCCTGCTGGGCAGCCCGCACCTCCTCGGCGTCGAGAGGCGGAAAGTGTTCCGGCACGCCGATGAAGAGGAGTGGAAAGACGGCGTCCTCCCAGAATTCGTCCGGCGCCGAGCCCGTCCGGTGGGTGGCGGCGAAGAGGTCCGCCAGGAGCTCGGCCAGCCGGGGCGCCTTCTCCACCTGCTCTCCCAAGGGTTTGGCAGCGTCGAGCCGGCCAAGCGCGCCGAGGAGCTGCTGCTCGAGCTGCGGACGCGCCTCGGCTGGAAGGCGCGTCGCGGCCCGCCCGAGCGCGTCGCGCAAGTCCCGCGCCAGGCTGTCGGCGCGGGCTGCCCACAGCTCGTCCAGCCGGCGCTTGTCCAGCGCCAGGAATTGCAGGAACGAGGGGTCGAACAACCGCGCATAGTCGGTCTGCGTGAGGCGCACCGGCGCGCCGGCGGTGGGCGCAAAGCGGGCCTCGGCCAGGGCCCGGCGAATGTCCTTCGTCACGTCCTCCAGGCGCCCGAGCTGCGCGCGGCTCAGCGCGTCGGTGACGGATGCGAAGGGCGACAGCATCAGCATCGCCTCGGGAAACCCGAGCATCGCCCCCTCGGGAGACTCCCGCATGGGAAACCAGAAGGCCTTGTCCGCCTCGGCCAGGCGCTGTCCGAAGGCCGCCGCCAGGCCGAGCGCGACGAGTTGGTGCTCGGGACGGTCCGGGAGGTAGGGGCCGCGCAACAGCTTGATGACGCCCTTCTCCACCTCCGGCCAGGGGGTGGTGAGGAGGTCGACCGGCTTGCCCTCCACCTGGGCGAGCGAGGTAGCCAGCTGCGTGAGGGCAGCGTCGAGGTGGGACGGGGGGCGGGCCATGGGTCGGTTCAATAGCGTAGAACGGGGCCCTCGTGCAGACGGGCTTGTCACCGACGAGGCGAGCACGGGCCCGGCTGTGGTTGTGCTGGGCCGTGGCTGCCGGCGTCCTGGCCACCGGCTGCGCCACCCTCAGCCCCCGCTTCACGCCGGCCGTCACCGCCTCCTTCGCGCACCAGGACGTCCGGAAGCTCGAGACCCCCTCCCTCGAGCTCTATTACCCCGCCCCACGGCGTGCCGAGGCGCTGAGGGTGGCCAGTCGTCTCGAGGGCTGCATCGCGCACCTCCGGACGTTGACGCTCTCCAGCGAGCCTCGGGCCCGCCTCGTCGTCTACCTGACGACGGCGCACTTCGACAACGCCTACGTCCAGCCGCCGTTTCTCGGCATCCCGCCGCAGATGGTGGTGGCCAGCCAGATGAACCTCGAGCTCTTCGACCTCTTCGATTTCGGCACCAACGGCATCGCCGACATCACCTGCCACGAGGCCACCCACTACGTGCAGTTCCAGCAAAACGACGAGCTGTGGTGGCTGGTGGACCTCGTTTTCGGAGACGTCTACGCGCCCAACTTCCTCCCCGAGAGCTGGTTCCTCGAGGGACTGGCCACCTTCTACGAGGGGCGGCTGGACAAGAGCGTGGGCCGTCCGCACAGCCCACTCTGGCACGGCCTCTTCGAGTCCATCGTCGCCGCCCGGGCCGGGGCACTCGAGCCCGGCGACCTCATCTCCCTCAACCGCGAATTCCTCCCGGTGGGCGCCAACTACCTGGTGGGCGAGTACTTCGTGAAGTGGCTGGCCCGCACCTACGGCGACGACAAGCTCTGGCAACTGGTGGACCTCCAGGGCCACAGCTGGCTGTCGCCTCTCGGAGTCACCCTGCGCTTCAAGCAGATTTATGGGCTGAGCATCGGCGCCCTCCTGGCCGAGTTTTCCAAGGAGCTCGCCCGCACTGCCGAGGGGCGCCACCGCCCGGCCAACCAGCACGTGCTGGACGGCGCCTTGGGCTACTTCGCCCGGGCGACCACCTCGGCCGATGGCCGGACGGCGGTGGTGACGGCTGGCGTGGACAGCGTGCCGGAGCTCCGCATCCGCGCCCCCGACGGCCGGCTTCTCCTGCGAAGCCGCTTGGCGCAGCTTCTTCCCTTCCGTCCCTACATCGCCACGAGCCCCCTCAACGTGAGCGGCCTCTCCTTCTCCCCCGACGGGCGTCGCCTGTACCTCGTCCTGGCCGACGTCGCCGTGGATGGGGCGTCCACCCCGCGTCTTCTGGAGCTCGACGTCGCGACGGGAGACACCTTGCGTCTCTGGGACGGACTCGAGGGGCTGGGGGGTGCCGTCACGCCGGACGGGCGGAGCTACCTCTTCATCGAGAGCCAGGGAGACACGGCCAACATCCAGCGTCTGGACTTCGACACCGGACTGCGCACTGCCCTCACCCACTTCACCGGCGGCGTGACGCTGTCCGGCCCCCGGGCCTCTCCCGATGGACGGCGCATCGTCTACAGCCGCCGCAGCGATGATGGTTTCGACCTCTGGCTTCTCGGGCAGGACGGCGCCACCCGGGCCCTCACCCAGGACGGGCGCTTCAACTACGACGCCCGCTGGGTGGACAGCACGACGCTCCTGGCGCTGCGGGAGGTGGACGGGCGCGCCCAGGTGGCGCGCATCGACGCCGACAGCGGTGCCATCGACGTCGTCACCGACGTCCCCTACGGGGCGCTCGACCCCTCGCCGCTGCCCGGTGGACGGCTGGCGCTGGTGAACCGGGACGGCTACGGCTGGACGCTGGACGAGGTGACGCTGCCGCAGCTGCCCTCGACGCTTCCGGCCGGCGCCGGGGTGGACGACGACGGGCCGCAGCTTCCTCCGCTTCCGGAGCCGCCGGGCCTCGCCGGTAACCTCCTCTTGGCCCGGGACGCGCCCGCCCCGGCGCTGGAGGACTTCTTCATCCCCACGCTGCGGACGCCCTTCTTCGAGTTCTCCACCCGCACCACCTCCTCGGGTGGCACGGAAGTCCTCCCTGTCGTCGGCTTTTCCCTCGAGGGCGTGGACCGCCTCGGCCTTCACGCCTACGCCGTCAACGTGGCCTACGAGACGGGCGGCCCGGGCCCCAGCCTCGGCGTCGGCTACGGCAACTACCAGCTGGCGCCCGTCTGGCTCAGCGTCATCGCCGCACGAGCCGCGGCCCAGGGCGTGGTGGACTACAGCGTCAGCTTCGCCGCGCAGGACACCTTCTGGACGACGCCCGTCACCTTGAGCTTCCTTCTGCTGCACCGGGACCAGGCCGGCACCCCGCAGCCTCTCCGGGCAACACTCGGCGGCCCCGGGCTGTCGGCCGTCTTCGAGTCCGCCGAAAGCACTCCCTATGGCGGCGTGCGGCGCGGACTCTTCCTGTCCGGCGAGACGGCCTATTTCCCCGTCGGCAACCTGCAGCACTTCGGGGACGTGGGGGCAACCGTCGGCGGCTGGGTCCCGCTGCCCTGGTACGCCCGGGACAGCCTCTTCCTCTCGGTGCGCGGACGCGCCCTGCCCGGCGCGCCGGCGCGCCTCCTCGAGGTGGGCGGCGTGGCACGCGGCCTCTACGAGGTGCACCCCGGCCCGGACTACGCCCAGGCGGGGCCCAACCTGGCCGTCTTTCCCAACATCGCCTTCGTCGAGCCACTCGGAGGCTACGAGGACACCACCCTTCGGTGCGACGGCTCGGTCATCGCCAGTGCGGTGTACGACGTCCCCATCATCATCGACCGGGGCTGGGCCTCCGTCTTCTGGGTGCTTCCCTCCCTCTTCCTGCGCCAGGTGGACGTCCAGCCGTTTTCAAACTTCGCCTGGACCCACGACGCGGGCTGGTCACTGCACCGGGTGGCAGGAGCGGCGGTGCTTCTGCGCACCACCTTCGGCGGCGCGCTGGCGGTGTCCTTCTACTACCAGTTTGCCTGGCGCTTCGATGACGGGCTGCACGCCCTCAACACCTTCGGGTTGGCGCTGGAGTGAGCGCCCCTCAGCGGTACAGCCCCGCGGCCAGGGCGTAGGCCAGCACGGCGCGCGGCACGAGGTGCGTCACGTCGCGGCCGCTGGCCAGGGCAGCACGCACCTCGCTGCTCGAGACGTGCGCCATGGGCGGCCCCACCGCCGCCTCGGAGGGGTGTCCGGCGCGGTTGAGCACCAGCAGCCGGGCCAGGGAGGCAATGGCCTCCGGCTCCTTCCACTTCGGCAAGTCCTGGACGATGTCGCTGCCCACCACCAGCGTCCAGCGGATGTCGGGGAAGCGGCCGGAGAGGTGGCGCAGCGTGTCCACGGTGCGGCCCTGCCCCCCGAGGCTTTCCTCGACGTCGGACACCTTGAGCCACCCCGAGGCGTCGGCGCAGAGGAGCTCGCACATCCGCAGCCGATGCGCGAAGGGAGCCAGCTGCTTTCCAAAGGGGTGGTGGGCCGAGGGCACGAGCCACACCGCGTCCACGGGCTCCGTGGCCCAGACGAAGTGCGCCGCCAGGAGGTGGCCGACGTGGGGCGGGTTGAAGCTACCGCCAATGAGGGCGACGTCCATCCGGGGCTCAAGCGTAAAGCAGGTACGGCCGGCGGCGCTCCTGGAAGGCCACCGCGCCGTCGTCGAGAAGCTGGGCCACCTCGGCGAAGGGCGCTCCGGCCTCCAATTGGAGGCGGACGGCGTCGGTTCCACACAGGAGGTCAAAGGCTGAGCGGTCGCTGACGAATTCGTACGCATCGGCGCGCCAGGCAAAGGCCCCGCGCGAGAGCGCCCGGGCCGTCACCACCGCGGCAAGCCCGGTGCGGACGGGCCGGAAGGCCCTAGCGTCCACCACGTGGAGGAAGGCCCCGGCGCAGGAGGCGCCCCGGTGCTTGTCGAAGGTGGGCGTGAAGTGCACCGGCCGCACCGCCAGGCCGGGCAGCTCTAGCGCCAGGAGGGCCTCGGCCAGCGCGTCGGCGTCGAGCCACGGGGCACCAAACTGCTCGAAGGGCCGGCACGTCCCGCGTCCCTCGGAGAGGTTGGTGCCCTCGAGGAGACACATGCCGGGGTAGACGAGCGCCGTGTCCACGGTGGGCATGTTGGGCGAGGGAGGGATGAAGGGCAGCCCGGTGTCGCCATGGGCCATGGCCCGCGTCCAGCCCTGGCAGGGCACCACGGTGAGGTCGACGCCCCAGCGCTGCTCGGCGTCCAGAAGGCGCGCCAGCTCTCCGGCCGTCATCCCGTGGCGGGCGGGGACGTCGTAGAGGCCGACGAAGGAGCGAAAGGAGGCCCCCACGTGGTTGCCTTCCACGAGGACGCCTCCCAGCGGGTTGGGGCGGTCCAGCACGACGAAGGCCACCTTCGCCTGGGCGCAGGCCTCCATGGCCAGCGCCATGGTGGCCAGGTAGGTGTAGTAGCGGGCGCCCACGTCCTGGACGTCGAAGAGGACGACGTCGAGCCCGGAGAGCCACTCCGGCCTCGGGCGGAGGGACTCGAAGCTCTTGCCGTAAAGCGAGTGGACGGGCACTCCGGTGCGGGCGTCCACCGCCCCGCCCACCGCCTCCATGTACTGGGCCTCTCCGCGCACCCCATGTTCGGGGCCGAAGAGCGCACGCAGTGAGACTCCGTCGGCACCCTGCAGCAAATCCGCGAGGTGGCGAAAGCCCGCGTCCACGCTGGTGGGGTTGACGATGGCCCCCACCCGCCGGCCGCGCAGGGCCCGGAAGCCCTCGGCGGCCCAGACGTCGAGTCCCGTCTTCACGCCCATGTCCACTCGGCCCCGCCCTGCAAGTCCGGCACGCACGCAGCGGCCTGGAGGCTAGCGCCGCGACGGCTGCAGCGGGCGCAGTTTCTTCGTCGGCTGCGCGCGAAGCACCGCCAGGGAGTCGTTTGGACGGTCGTGGCGCACGTAGAAGTCCGAGAGCGCGGCGGTGACGCTGGCGTTGTTGCGGTCCTCGCGGTGAAGCTTCACCAGCACCGCCTCCGCGGCGGCGGGCCGCTGGGCCTCCTCCAGCACATGGGCGAGCTGCAGGCGCACGCCGGCCGAGCGGTTGCCCTGGGCGATGAGGGCCTTCAGCTGTGTCTCGGCCATCGCCCAGTCCTTGTTGCGCGTGGCCATCGCCGCGAGGCGCGTCCGCGCCTCGGTGTAGCCGCTGCGCAGGGACACGGCCTCGAGGTACAGCGCCCGCGCCGCGACGTCGTCCCCCTGCCCCTCCTTCACCAGCGCGGACAGGTAACGGATGCGAGGGTTGTCCGGGGCCAGTCTCAGGGCGGCCTGCAGGTGCTTCTCGATGTAGGCCGTGTCCCGTCCAAGCTTCAGCCCGAGGCGCGCGGCCTCCAGGTGGGGCAAGGGGGAGCCCGGCGTCTCGCGACAGAGGGTTTCCGCCATCTCCAGCGCCGCGTCGTCGTGCCCGGCCTGCTCCAGGGCCAGCACCGGCTCCACGCCTGAGCCACGGGCCGCCGCGGCTGCCAGGCAGAGGGCCAACAGTCGGGCCAGGAGCATCACCCTCCGGCCTCGTAGCAGAGGCATGAGGACGGCCTCAACCGCTTGACAAGTGACGGCACGGCGTCCGACACCCGTCGGGCAATTGCCCTTCTCCTCGCGAACGCTGCAAGACCTGGCCTACGCCGACGTGCTGGCGGCGCTGTCCTCCCGGTGCCGCACCGACGTCGGGCGTGAGAAGGCGCGTCTCCGCCCCTTCCTCGAAGGTGAAGCGGACGTCCGGACGGCGCTGGCCCGGGTGGAGGAGGCCCGGGTGCTGCTGGCCGAGGACGAGGCCTTGCCCCTGGAGGCTGTGGCCGACGTCCGGGGAAGCCTCGAGCGCGCGGCCAAGGGCGCCATGCTGGAGCCCGCCGAGCTGCGCGCCTGTGCACGCACCCTCTTTGCCTTTCTCCGCACCCGGCAGGCGCTGGCTGCTCGGGAGGCGGTGCTGCCGCTCTTGGCCGCGCTTCGCCTGGCGCTACCGGAACTCGAGCCGCTCGCCGCCCGGCTGGACTCGAGCTTCGAGGCGGACGGCACCCTCTCCGAGCGCGCCAGCCCGGCCCTCAAGGACGCCCGGGCACGCGTCCGCGCCCTGCACCGTGCCATCAAGGGCCGGCTCGACTCCCTGTTGCGGGAACCCGCCTTCACCCTCCATCTGCGCGAGGCCTATTACTCGGTGCGCAACGGCCGCTACGTCTTGCCGGTGCTGGCGCAGGACAGGGCGGAGGTGCCGGGCATCGTCCACAACGCAAGCCAGACCGGGCAGACACTCTTCGTCGAGCCCCAGCCCCTGGTGTCCTTGGGCAATGACTTGGCCATCGCTGACTCCTTGGTGCTGGAGGAGGAGCGCCGGGTGCTGCAGGAGCTCTCGACGCGTGTCGGCGCGCAGGCCGACGCCATCCAGGACGGCATCGCCGCGTGCGCCGAGCTGGACGAGGCGGAGGGCGCGGCACGCCTGGCCAGGGACCTGGACGCCGCGACGCCCAGTCTCGAGGAGGCCGAGGGCCCGCTCGAGCTGCTGCAGCTGCGCCACCCGTTGCTCGTCCTCCGGGGCGTGACGGTGGTGGCCAACGACATCCAGCTGACGGGAGACGTCCGGGCCCTCGTCATCTCCGGCCCCAACGCCGGCGGAAAGACGGTCACCCTCACCGCTGTCGGGCTCTCTGCCCTCATGCTTCGCGCCGGGCTCCCCATTCCGGCCGCCTCTGGCTCGAGGCTTCCTCTCTACACCTCGGTGCACTCCGCGGTGGGCGACGCGCAGGACTTGGGACAGGGGCTCTCCACCTTCAGCGCCCACCTGGCGGAGCTGAAGCGCATCGGGGAGGCAGCCCGCGCCGGTTCGCTCGTCCTCATCGACGAGATTGCTGCCGACACGGACCCACGCGAGGGCGCGGCCCTGGCCACCGCGTTTCTCGAGGCGCTCCTCGACCGCGGGGCCCGGACCCTCGTCACCACGCACCTCGAGGAGCTCAAGGCGCTCACCCACGTCGACCCACGGTTTCTCAACGCCCGGGTGGGCTTCGACGCCCGTCGCATGGCGCCCACCTTCCGGTTGCACCTCGGCGCCGCAGGCAGCTCCTCGGCCCTCGAGCTCGCGGAGCGGATGGAGCTTCCGCCAGCGGTGGTGGCCCGCGCCCGCGCCCTCGCCGCCGGAGCCGGAGGTCCCCTCTCCCAGGCGCTGGCGGCGTTGGAGACCCAGACGCGGCAACTGCAGGCCGCCACCGACGCGGCCCGTGCCGCGGCTTCTGCCGCGACGCACCAGGCCGAGGCCCTCGAAGCCGAGCGCCGAGGTGCCGAGGAGGCAGCCCGTGCCGCCGCGGCGGAGGCTTCCCGGCACACGGCCGAGGAGACAGAGCGTACCCTGGCCGAGGTGTCCTCCTTGCTTGCAGAGTTACGCGCCGCGGCCTCGGTGGAGCGCGCCGAGACGGCCCGCACCGTCCTTGCCGCCCAGGCCAAGGAAGCCCGGGCACGGGCCGAGGCCAGCCGGCTCCAGCACGCCCGCGGCAGCCATCCCCCGGACGCCGGGGGCCTGGCCGTGGGACGGCGCGTGTACCACCTTGGCCTGGGCCGCGACGTGGAGGTGCTGGCCCTGGAGGGGGACGAGGCGTTGGTGGCGGCGGGCTCCCTCAAGGTGCGCGTGGCCAAGGACGCCCTCTCGTCCGCCCGCGAGGGGAAGCCTGCCCCTCGCCTCGGTGCCTCGGCACGCCGGAGCGCGGCGGAGGCACGCGCCCAGCAGGTGGCACCGGCGCCACTGGAGGCAGGAGTGCCGCGCGTCGACGTCCGGGGCCTGAGGGCCGAGGACGCCTTGCGCGAGGTGGAGACGTTCCTCGACCGTGCCTTCCGCGACGGCGAGCCCACCGTCCTCGTGGTGCATGGCCATGGCACCGGGGCCCTTCGACAGGCCCTCCGTTCAGCCCTCGCCGCCTCCCCGTATGTCCAGAGTCTTGCCCCCGGCGAGTCACACCAGGGCGGGGATGGCGTCACGCGCATCACTTTGAGGGACGCATGAGGGGCTTCCGCCACGTTGCGCCCCTTTTTCTCGCCCTGGCCCTCGGCGGCTGTGCGACTTCCCCGACGGGGCCGCTCCTGGACGCGCACGCCCACTATGACCCGGCTGGCCAGCTACGGCCGCGCTCTGGCCTTCGGGCCGGTGACTTGGTCTCGGAGATGGGGGAGGCGCACGTCGACAAGGCGGTCCTCCTGGCGGTCGCCCCGACGGGGGCCGACGCCACCAGCGTGCGGCAGACGAATGACCAGCTCGCCTCCTTCGCGCGCTCGCACCCGGGCCACTTCCTCACCATCGCCGCCCTGCCCTCCGCCGATGCGGACGCGGCCCTCCGCGAGGTGGAGCGTGTCGCCACGCTGTCCTTCGCCGGCGTGAAGCTGTCTCCGGAGCGTCTGGACCTCGCCGCGCCGGACGTGCGGGGCCTCGTCGCCCGGGCCTCGGCCCTCAAGCTGGTGGTGTACGTCGAGGGATGGTGGCCGGATGCGGCCTACCAGGTAGGAAAGCTTGCCCTCGCCCTGCCTCAGGCCCGCCTCGTCCTCACCCACCTCGGCGGCGTGCGCTTCGCGGACGTCCTCGTCTTTCGCGTCCTGGACTTGCACCCCTTCACGCCACGCAACGTGTGGTTCGACCTCTCTGGCGTGGCACCGCTTTATGTGGACTCGCCCTTCGCCAGACAGCTGGTGTGGGTGTGCCGCCAGGTGGGGGTGGACCGCGTCCTCTTCGGTTCGGACTGGCCCCTCACCAGCCTCGAGGATGCCGCCGCGAGCGTGCGGCGTCTCGGGTTTTCCCAGACGGAGCAAACCCTGGTGTTCAAGGAGAACGCCGAGGCGCTCTTCCACTGGTAGGGGCACCGTGGGTGGCGACTACACCTCCCCTCCCGAACATGAACGCCACTACTAGAGGTCGGGAGTTATCCCCGTGAAGGTCGCCGTCAACGCGCTCGACTGGCCACAGCCTGACACGTTGCCCTTGAGGGTGACGGTGAGACCGATTTCCGGTCCCAGGGAGACGCTCGCAGTCCCTGTAGCGTAGCTCACCACCACCGAGCCGCAGCTGCCGAAAGCCGTCGGCGCACAGGCCTCGAGGCCTGAGTAGCTGGCCGAGTCTCCCGAGCCGGTGAATGTCAGCGCGCCCGTGCCGTCGAGGCAGGGCTTGGAAACCGAGGCCGAGCTTCCCACCACGGCAATGTCGAGCTCGGTGCCAGCGCCTTCGCCTTGCTCCGAGCCCAGGGAACCGGCGCTGACGTCACGGTTTGTCATCCATGTCCCGGCGAAGGCCTCACTGAGTGGCGCAGAAGAACCTCCGCAGGCGAAGAGGAGCACCGAGACGGCCCCGACAAGCAATGGCTTCATGGGCGCCTTCCTGTAGGAGTCGCTCCGACAAAGCAAGCCTCGCTGTCGCGGCCAGCTAGCGCCTCGGGGCGGAGGCCGCATCCAGTCGGGCGCGAAGCGCGAGGCCGGCGCTGGTGCCGCGAAGCTGGACGAGCGAGCGCACGTAGTAGGCCAGGACCCAGACGTCACTCGTCTTCTCCGGAAGCAGGCTGGGGTCCCACCCTGGCATGGCCGCGCCAGGAACGCCGGCGACGAGGACGCGGTAGAGGTCGGCCCGCTGCGAGTCATCGCACGGGGAGCGGAGGCGGTTGACGAGAAAGTCCGGGGACGGCTGCTGGAGCCGGTGAGCCCCCGTGGTGTAGTCGCTGTCCTTCAGTTCGGGCAGGTACATGTTGGGACGAAACTCCGTCCGCGGCGTGCCGGTGAGCTTCACCGACGCGGCGTTGATTTCCTCCGGCGTGGCGTAGGCCGGGTGGCAGGACTGGCACTGCGCGTACCGGTGGTAGCCCGGTTTCCGCGCTGCACCGCCGCGAGTGGACTTGCACCCCTTCACGCCACGCAACGTGTGCTTCGACCTCTCGGGCGTGGCGCCGCTTTACGTGGACTCGCCCTTCGCCAGACAGCTGGTGTGGGTGTGCCGCCAGGTGGGGGTGGACCGCGTCCTCTTCGGTTCGGACTGGCCCCTCACCAGCCTCGAGGAGGCCGCGCGTCCGCCACCTGGGCTTTTCCTCGCCTGAGGAGGCTCAGGTATTCCGGGACAACGCGGAGGCCCTCTTCCGCTGGTGGAGGGCCCGAGGAGACCCTTCGCCCACGGCGGAGATGCCCTGGATGGCCAGCAAGGCCCTCTGGGAGCCCCCCGTACGCGACCGGCCTCGCCAGGCGCTCAGGTGTCCTCACCGGGACCAGGCGCACGGTGCGTCCGCCGAAAGTGCCCGAGGTACAGCGCAAGCAGCAGCGCACAGAGGCCGGCTGCCGCAGCGAGGAGCCCCCAGCTTCCTCCCCGCCCCGCACGGGCAAGGACGATTGCGGAAAGGCACACCAGCGCTGCTCCCACGGCGGCTCCGCCGATGACGACTTGGTGGATGGTGGAGAGACGCAAGAAAGGGAGACGCCGAGCGCCCTCAGCGTGGCCCGCCCTTCACTGCCGGGGGCTGGCCCGCCGCGTCGAGGCGGGCGCGCAGCGCCAGCCCGGCCGTCGTGCCTCGCAGGTGCATCAGGGAGCGGACGTAATAGGCGAGCGCCCAGACGTCGCTCGTCTTCTCGGGCAGGACGTTGGGGTCCCAGGCCGGCATCGCCGCGCCGGTGACGCCAGCAACCAGGAGGCGGTAGAGGTCGGCAAGCTGCGAGTCGTCGCGCGGCGAGCGCACCTGATTGACCAGGAAGTCCGGTGGCAACAGCTTCACCTGGTAGCCACCTGCGGTGTAGTCGCTGTCCTTAATCTCCGGCTGGTACATCGCCGGGCGAAAATCCGTCTTCGGCTTTCCGGTGAGCTCCATCGAGGCCTGGCTGATTTCGTCCGGCGTCTCGTACGCCGGATGACAGCTCAGGCACTGCGTATAGCCGTGGTAGAGGAGCCTGCCTCGTGTCACGGCGGCCAATTCTTTGCCCACCCAGGGGTCCGCCGCGGGCACCACTGGCTCACCCACCGCGTCATCGTCCTTCCAGGCGTCGGAGAAAGTCTTGATGTACTGGATGATGGCCGTCAGCTTCTCGGACGGGACTTCCCAGCCGAGCATCGCTGAGCCGTGGAGGTTGCTGGTGACGATGCGAACCAGGTCCTCGTCGCGCGGAAGCTTCTGGTCCAATACCCAGCCAAACTTGAATTCGCCCTGGGTGAAGTTTCGGGGCGGCGGACGCAGGCCCTGGGCAGACGGACCCCTCCCATCGCCCTTGTCCCCGTGACAGGCACGGCAGTACTGCAGGTACGCCACCTTGCCCTCGTTGAGCACGTCTGCGGAGACGGTCTTCCCGGCGAGCTTCAGCGGCGCCTTGAAGGTGGCATCCTCCCGGTGACAGGCGGGCAGGACGAGGATGGATGCAAGTGCGACGCAGAGCCAGCGCACGGTGGACCCCTCTAGACGACGAAGATGAGCAGGTACATGGCGAGCCACACCACGCCCACGAAGTGCCAGTACATCACCCACAGCCGCAACCGGTTGTTCCGTGCGGCATTGAGCGTCCCTCGGAGGACGGCCGGGAGCAGAAGGGCGAGCCCGAGGAGTCCAACCAGGACGTGGAGCGCGTGAAAGCCGGTGAGCCCGTACACCACCGCTGCCAGCGAACCATCCTCGAAGGCCAGGCCAGACCTGAAGAGGGACGTCCAGAGCACCACCTGCAACCCGACGAAGAGGATGCCCAGCACCGTGGCCTGGACCAGGCCCGACACCACCCGGGCCTTTTCACCTCCTCGGGCGGCGACCAGCGCGCGCTGGAGGGCGAACGAATTCGCCGCGAGGACGAGCGTGTTCACCAAAGGCAAGAGCTCCGGCAGCTGCGGCGTGCCCTGGGGCGGCCAGACGGGCTGGCGGAGCCGCAGCACGCCATAGGCGAAAAAGAGCGAGGCGAACATCATCGCCCAGCTGCCGAGGAAGATGGCCATCCCCAGCCAGGCGGTGTCCTCGCCGCGCGCCGCGGCCGGACGGTAGGGGATGACGCCCCGCGCGGCGGCCACGTTCACGTCGCGCCCTGCGCGGCGGTGCGCACCGCGCCCGGTTCCTCGCCGGCCACCACCTCGGCCTGACCCACCCAGTCCCGACCCAGCTTCTTCTCCAGCTCGGGATTGGAAAGCTCGTGCGGACCCCGCACCACCACCGGAATGGCGTCGAAGTTGTGGACTGGCGGCGGCGAAGGAATGGACCACTCCAGCGTTCCCACCGACCAGGGATTGGCCTCGGCCTTCCTGCCCCGCGCCATGCTGTAGATGAAGTTCCAGACGAAGATGAGCTGGCCGGTGAAGAGGACGAAGGCGAAGTAGCTGGTCCATCGGTTCAGCGGTTGAAGGGGCTTGAAGACTTCATAGGCGAACGGATTCCACAGCCGCCGATTCTGACCGGCGTAGCCCACGAGCAACTGCCCACCGAAGACCAGCGTGATGCCGACGGAACTGAACCAGAAGTGAATCTTGCCCAGGGTCTGGTTCATGTTTCGCCCGAACATCTTCGGGTACCAGTAGTAGATGCCGGCCAGGCTGGCCAGGAACGACGCCGCCGCCATGGTGAAGTGGAAATGCCCGACGACGAACATCGTGTCGTGCAGGTAGATGTCCGGGGCGTTGGCTCCGAGGTACAAGCCGGTGAGGCCGCCGAGGCCGAAGACAAAAACCATCGACAGCGCGAAGAGCATCGGAACGGTGAGGCGGATGGAGCCCTTGTAGATGGTCCGCAGCCAGTTGAGGAACAGCACCTCCGCCGGAACACTGATGATGAGCGTCAGGGTGGTGAATCCCTCGCCGAGCAGCGGGTTCATCCCCGTCTGAAACATGTGGTGGCCGTAGACCACGGCGCTGAGAATCGTCACCGCGCTCATCGCGTGGACCGTGCCCTTGTACCAATTGGCCGGCTTGCGGCTGAAGAAGGCCAGCAGGTCGGCGACGATGCCCCAGGCCGGCAAAATGAGGATGTAAACCTCGGGGTGTCCAAAAATCCAGAACAGGTGCTGGAATAGAATGGGGTCACCGCCACCCTTCACCGCCGCTGCGCCGGCGATGAAGAACTGGGTCCCGAAGACGCGGTCCATGAGCAAGAGGAGCGCCGCGGAACCAAGCACCGGCACGAAGAGCACGTTGAGGATGGCCGTCAGAAACTGGCCCCAGACGGTGAGCGGCATCCGCATGTACGTCATCCCCGGTGCCCTGAGGCGAATGACGGTGGTGATGTAGTTGATGCCACCCATGATGGAGGCGACGCCCGTCGTGAAGATGGCCGCGACCATCAGCGTCTGTCCGGTCCCCGGGGTGCCGATGGCGGTGGAGAGCGGAGGGTACGTCGTCCATCCGGCACCGGCCGCGCCGAGGTCGCCGAGGAAGGAACCGATGACCAGCAGCTGACTGAAGGCGAACACCCAGAAGGACAGCGCGTTCAGCCAGGGGAAGGCCATGTCTCGCGCGCCGATGAGGAGCGGGATGCAGAAGTTGCCGAAGGCACCAATGAGGATGGGCGTGATCGCGAAGAAAATCATGATCAGCCCATGCATGGTGAACAGCTGCATGTAGACCGCCGGGCCGACCACGCCGCCCGAGCTGCGGAGAAAGATTGGTCCGAGAAGGGGCACCGGCCGACCGGGGAATGCCCACTGCCAGCGAATCATCATCGCCAGCGTTCCTCCGATGAGGAGGAAGAGGAGTCCGGCCCACAGGTACTGCTTTGCGATGACCTTGTGGTCCAAGGACCACATGTACTTGCTCCAGAACGTCGTCGGCGGCGAGTGGATGGGCTGCAGCGCCTCGATGGTCTGGCGGTTGAAGGCGGCTTCTTGTGCGGTCATTCGACCCTCGCGTGCTCGGCCCAGTCCCAGCCCCAGTGAGCTTCCATGTCCTTGGGGTCAAAGCCCCGTGTGGCGTTGAGGGAGGTGACAGCCGCCCAGCGGTCGAACTCGCCCCTCGGGAGCACGGTCACCGTCCCGCGCATCTTGTAGTGGTTGGCTCCGCAGTGCTGAGCACAGATGATTTCGAAGACCCCGGTCTCTTTCGGCTGAAACCACATGCGGGTCACCGTTCCTGGCACGGCGTCCACCTTCATCCGCATCTCGGGGACGTTGAAGCCGTGGATGACGTCGGTGGAGGTGACCTGAAAGATGACCGGTGCTCCCACCGGAACCACGATGTCATTGAGCACGACGATGTCGTCCTCGGTGTTGAACTTGCCGTCGGGGCCGGCATAGCGGGCATTCCAGGCCCACTGGTGGGCGTTGATTTCGATGCGCACCGCGCCCGGCTTCGCTTCAGCGCCCTTGAAATCGAAGAAGGTCCCGAACATGAAGGCCGTGCTGTGGGCGAGCAGGTCGCCGTCGACCACGACGAAGATGAGGAGTGCGGCCAGCGCCGTCCAGCGCCACGACTTGAAGTCAGCGCCGTCCTCGTAGACCGCCTTGTGCTTCGGGCCGTGCCTGACCACTGACCACATCATCCACACCACGGTCATCAGGAAGAGGATGGAGACGAAGATGGTCGTCGTCTCCAGCATCTCATCGATTTTCCAACCCGACTCCGAAGCGTCCCGCATCAGCTTGACCGGCTCGAACGGGTTCGGGAGCACGCACAGCGCGAGGAAGGTGAGGGAGTGCACTCTGTTCGACCTCCGGCCGGCGTTACGCCAGGCGACGCACGATGCGGATGATCACCGCCGCGACCACGTAGGGAACGGCGAACATGAAGGGGAGCAGCCAGACGGACTTCGAGGACTGTGCCTGCGCGCACATGGGACAGGCCAGCAACTGAAGCACGAGCGCGTTCATACGGACACCACCCAGCCCACGGCGCGCCACACCGCGTCGGAGCACAGCACCAGGGCGTAGAAGGCCGCGATGACGAGGGGGACGGCGACCAGCCGCTTCATGGTGGCCGTCTCGCCGCCGAGTCCCATCGCCACCAGGGCGAAATAGGCCGCCTGGGCGATGGCCAGCACGAAGAGGGCGACGGTGACCAGCCCGTGCGCCCCGTGAGACATGGCGACCCCGACCTCGAGGGCGGTGAGGACGATGAGCACTCCGAGCACCATCCACGTCTGGGTCGGCGTGAGGTGATGCCCAGAGGAAGCCTCGGCCGGATGTGTCTCCGCGCTCACGCTAGCTCCCGCTCGGTATGAGGTAGACCAGGACGAAGACAATGTTCCACACGAAGTCGACGAAGTGCCAGAAGAGCCCCAGCAACTCGATGTCGTTGGCCGTGGCCACGCCGCGCGCGTTTCGGACCAGGGTGAAGAGCAGGTAGACCACGCCGGCCACGACGTGCAGCCCGTGGAAGCCGGTGATGACGTAGAAGGTGCTGGCATAAGCACTCTGCCCGAAGACCAGCCCCTCCTTCAGCAGCCCGGGGTGCAGGATGCCCACCCATTCGGCGTACTGCCCCAAAAGGAAGAGCAGCCCCAGGCCAGCGGTGATGGCCAGCCAGCGGCTACTGCCGCTGCGGCGGCCGGCCGCCGCGTCGTCGTAGGCCCGGATGATGGTCACGCTGGAGACGGCCAGCACCAGCGTGAGCAACGCGGTGAAGGGGATGTTGAGAGCCGGCTCGCCCGGATGGTGCCAGACCGTGCTCTCGGCCCGCAGGATGCCGTAGCCGAGCAGGAGCCCGGCAAACGAGAACCAGTCCGACAACAGGAAAATCCACATCGCCATCTTGGCGGGGCGGACGTTTCCGAACTGTCGGTCGGGGGGCCAGACGGCGGTCGGATGGCCGTGCGCTGGCGCGCTCATCAGTAGTGTTCCGCGATCGGGTACTCCGTGTCTTTCGGGGCCTGGAGGCTGAGGACGTAGTGGACCAAGTCCCAGGCATCCTGCTGGCTGATGCTGTCACCGAAGGATGGCATCGGGCTGCCGCTCACGCCCGTCATGAAGGTGCGGTAGAGGTCAGAATTGGTCGTCCCGCACTTGCGCTTGTCGCTGGCGGCAAAGTTGAACGGCTGGTCGGAGAATCCCCAGTCATCGCGCAGGGTGGGCGCCGAGGCCCCATTGCCCTTGCCCTCCGGGCCATGGCACTTCTCGCACTGGTTATTCTTCCAGATGCCGAGGCCGCGTTTGCGGGAGGCCTCATCGTTGGGCGGTTCGGCTGGAATGACGATGGGCGTCCCCGGTGCCTCTTCCTTCCACTTGGACGAGAAGGTCTTGAGGTACTCAATCACCGCACGCATCTGGGCGTCGCCGATGATGGCCCATGGCGGCATGTACGTGTGGTACAGGCCGACCGTCAACGTGCGCATCAGGTCGTCATTCGTCGGCAGCGTGCCGCTCGGCGTTGACCGGCACTTGAAGATGCCGGAGGTGAAGTCCCGGGGGCGCGGCTCGAGCCACTGCGCCGAATACCCTCGCCCGTCGCCTTGCTGTCCGTGACAGGAGACGCACCAGCGTGCGTAGACGGTCTCGCCTTTCTTGGCCAGACCGGTGTCGATGGGGACGGGCTTGTCGTCGGCTAGGGCTGAACGGGGGAAGGCCACCAAGGTGGCGATGCTGAAGGAAACCGCGAGCAGTGCTCGGTGCGTTGTCATCGTGGAGTCCTCGATCAATACGCGAAGTCGATGGCCAGAAGTACGGACGTACCCTGCGGCGGACCCATTCCCGGCGGTAAACTGCCCTGCACTAAGGTGGTGGATGCCTGACTGAACTCGGCCTGAAACGCTGCCGACGCACGACTCGAGAATGCGATGTTGTAGCGGACCAGGAAGTCATAGCCGGTGTAATTTCCGGTGGCGGGTGAGTAGTCACTCGAACCCTGCTGGAGCATCACCACCCGGTTGTAGAGGAAAGCAAATGTCCAATCCGGGTTGGGCGTGTAGCTCAGTTCGACGTACCCCCCGAGCCAGTGCGCATCCCGGGTCGGCGACCCATCGGCATTCTGGCCGAGAATTCCGTTTCCACCCACGATGAGCGGTGCACTGTCGCTGCCGAACTCCACCGCGCCGTCCAGCGTCAGTGGATTGACAGCACTCAGAAACTGCAAGTGGAGCTCTCCACCGATGCGGTAGAAGTTGGCCATCGCGGAGCCCGTGCCGGAGACACAGTTGTTTCCGGTACTCGGGTCGCATGGTGCGGGCGCCCCTTGGGTGGTGAGGCCCTTGGTCGGCTGCCAACCTGAAGCGCCGAAGACGCCCGGCTCGATGGAGGCCAGAAAGTCGCCGCCGGTCAGCGCATAGTACTGGAGGTGACCCCAGACGGTCGGATTGCTGACGACGGTGCCAGACCACCAGGGTACCGAGGCATCCGAACCGTTGAGCAGGGCAACCGAGTAGCGGAAGTTGTCCAGCTCGTTGTGCCCAAAAATCTCGACACCGCCGTAGTTGTCACCTGGGGAGTAGGTGATGGCGCTCCCGGGTGCCTGGAAGAAGTAGATGCCGTAGCTCTGCGTCAGCTGGTAGCTGCGGTGTTGGTCGTTCGGTAGGTCATTGAGCGCCCCCTTGCCGACCCGAATGTTGAGGTAAGGCGTTTCGAACAGGCGCGTAAAGACGACCCACGCCGACTCGAGGTCCCCGCCCTGCGGCGCATTGGTGTTGAAGTTGGCCGAAGCGAGCTGGGCCTCTACGACGAGGAGAAACCCAATCTGCTCGCCGATCGCCCCGGCAGTGAGGATGTCCAGGCCCTGGAAGCCAAACGTCCCGGTGCTCGTGGTGGCAAGGCCGAGCGGGTTGGAAGCGGTCGGTGCTACCGGAGTGAGGGTATTGCTGTTGTACTCGTACCCCACCGTCGAACGGAACGCGATGGGCCAATAGCCTGGGCTCTGCGTCACCGGGTTGTCGCGCTCGCGGTTCATCCGGTACCCATTGTCCCGGAACGCAATTCCAAAGCGGTTTAGACGTGGCCAGTTGGTGTGGCATGCCGAGCAGGCCACACCATACTTGCGTGCGAATGCCGGGATGGCGTTCGCCGACGTCGGTATGAGGACCGCACCCACTGCAACCAAGACCGCGACGAGCGTCACTCGGCGTCCCATGCAGTTCCTCCCCTCCAAAAAAACGGCAGCAGACACTTCCGGTGCGAGACGTTTCTTGTGAATCCTTGGCACTTCTTAAAAATTTGGCAAATGTATTTCTCTGCTTAGATATTGATAATGAAAGTCATTTCTCGAATGTCCTTCTGAACGAATTCAGCGATCTCGGAGCGACGTTGGGAGGGATTTGAGAATGAAAGTCATTGTCATGACCCGCTCCAGAGCCTCACGCGGCGACGGCACACCAGTCACTGAATGTTGAGAACTAAAGTCAATTGCGAGATGAGACGGTCGAAGGCTTCGGGCGCTTCGACGCTTTCCACAGCGCGCACCCGCCCCCGCGCATCCACCAACGCCAGCGCCCCACCGGCTTCCAACTGCGCAGCGCGGCCGAGGGACAGCGCCCCCACCTCCCCAAGGAGCTTCCGTGCGTCCGGGCCGCCCACGGTTCGCCATTGCCGCGGGTTGGCGTGGCGTCGCGTCAGCTCGGCACCGACGTCGACCACCGGATTCGCCGAAGGCACTGCCACCTCGAGGATTCCAGCCGCCGCCCCTACGTTGCGAATGCGGTACTGCAGGCGCTCGAGCGCCGTCCCAAGCCGCTCTGCACACGCCACGCAGCCGGTGTCCAAGAATCCCACGAGCCACACCCGCCCGGCGAGGCGGTCGCGGTCAAGGCGGGCCCCGCCAGGCTCGACGAGGGTGAAGGGAGGAAGCGTCCCAAGCACCGCCGGGACGCTTGGGGGCCTCCGAAGCAAGCCGGAAAGGAGCGGCCAACCAGCGAGCAGCCCGACGGCGAGCACCCAAAACCATGGCCGGCCCACGAGGGCCGCGAGGGTACCCTGGACAGTGGCGGACTTCGGGATGCAGGCCCCTACTTAATCTTTGGGGAGAAGGTCGCCTTCTCGCCGGCCTTCACGGTGACCGTGGAACTCTTGGGGCTGGCCACCTCGTGGAAGGTGGCAATCTCGTACGTCCCCGGGGGGACGTCCTTGATTTCGAAGGTGCCATCCTTTGCGGTGAGCACGGCGTAAGGCGTGTCGGCGGTGAAGATGGCTCCGCGCATGAAGTTGTGGATATCGCACTTGAGGGTCATCCCGCCGGCCTTGGTGATTTTCTTGGGGATGACCATCCCCTGCTTGGGCTCGGCGAGGTTGAGGACGGTGCTCGTGCCCAAATACGAGTGAATGTTGTGCAGGATGGGGTCGCTGTTCTTGACCTGCAGCTCCGAGCCCTTGGCGATGATTTGAACGTGGGGCTCGTAGTGGCAGCCCTTCTGATCGACAACCGGCTGCGCCGGAAAATCCATCTTCTTTCCAGACTTGATGTCCACCAGATAGACGACCACGTTTTCCACCGAGCCATCGGCGGCGATGGACCAGGAGTCCTCGACACGGGTCGCCCCACACGTGGCTGGGTCCTGCGTGACGGGGATCGTGGCTGGTTTGGGCGGCGTCCCGTCGTACGTCACCTTACCGACGACGGAACCACCATTGGTGACTGGGGCTTCGGCGTACTGGGCCAATGCCACCGACGAGCACAGAACGAATCCAAGCAAGCTCCAGTTGCGCATCACCATCTCCTGTCGTCGGTTTCGCGGAATTGCGCGCGTAAGCTTTTAGAAATGACCTAGCCTGTCAAGAAAATCCGGCTTTTCTTATGCAATTACGATTTGGGTAGCTATTTCGTGGCTGGCGCGGTGGAACCCAACCGTGCCTCGAGCCTAGCCATTTCCGCCAATAATTCCGGCGTAACCTCCGCGCTCGGCGCCGTCGCTTTGAATCGGCGAAACGCACGCAAAGCGGCCGCCTCGTCTCCCTCTTGCAGGGAAAATCCGGCGACAAACAGGGAAGCCTCCCAGCCGGCCGGTCCACGGGAGAGGCGCTCGAGGTCAGCCCGAGCCTTCGGAACACCTTCCAGCACACCCTGAAGGACGACACGGTGGATGATGGCCTCGGCGTCTTTCGGGGACATGGCCAGTGCCCGGATGACGAGAGGTTCTGCCTCTTCGAAGCGCTCTCGGACAAGCAGCGCGTGGGCCGCAGCGTCCAGTTGCGCCACCGAGGCCCCGGCGTTGTCCGCCGCGGCGAGCAGCCTCTCCAGCAAGGGGTCAGGTGCCTCCTCGGCGGGCGGCTCCGCGTCCGGCGCGAGCGCTGTCGCTCGCGCCGCGCTGGCCGCTGCCTCCTCCGCCAGGCGGCGCTCCGTCCGCCGCTGCGCCAAGACGGCGATGGCCAGCACCGACGCCGCGACCGTCGCACCGAGCAGCAACAACAACCAAGCCGAGGGTCGAGACTGCCTCCCCGAGCCAGACGATGCGCCCGTCAACGCCGCCGTCTCCGCCCCTGTCGGCCTCCACCGCCGCCCGCGGGGCGTTTCTTGGACCTTCCGCGCTCTCCGCGCGCGCCAGCCGGCGGAGGAGAGTGGCCCTCCTTCCGTTGCGGCCGGCTACGACCGGCGCCGCCGGAGCGCCGCGCGGACTTGGCGCGTTGCTCTTCGAAGCCGGGGTGCGACGCGTCGGCGCCGGCCTCCATCTCCGCCGGACCACTTCCCCAGTCCATCAGCACGAAGTCGATTTGCCGCCGCGTCAGGTTGACGCTGCGCAGCTGCACCGTGGCTGCCTGCCCCACCCTCACCCGGCGTCCATCGCCGAGGACGAGCGCGTGAAGCCGCGCATCGAAGCGGGAGCGGCTTCCGAGCGCGTCGGTGGGAACGAGTCCCTCGACGTACTCCTTGTCCAGCTCGACGAAGACGCCGAAGTCGGTGACGCCCGAGACGGTGGCCTGAAACGTCTCACCGACGCGGCCCTGCATGAGCAGGGCCGCATAGAAGGACGTCACCTCGCGCTCCACCTGCATGGCCGCCCGCTCGCGCTCCGAGGCCCGGGCGGCCATGGCGCGCAGAGACTCCACCTCGTGGGCCAATTCCGGGGCGCCACGCCCGTGCCCATGCCTCTGCCAGTGCGCTCGGAGCAGCCGGTGCACGAGAAGGTCGGGGTAGCGGCGGATGGGCGAGGTGAAGTGCAGGTACTCGTCCGCCGCCAGCCCGTAGTGGCCCACCGAGTCGGGCGAGTAGATGGCTTGCATCATCGAGCGCAGGAGCACCTGGTTCAGAGCCCGCTGCTCGGGCTTTCCCTCCAGGTCCTGGATGAATTGGTTGAGCTCGAGCGACGTCGGCCGACGTCCCCCGGGCACTTTCAGCCCGTGCGCGCGCCCGAGTTCGGCGAAGGCCTCCAGCTTGGCCGCGTCCGGCTCGCCGTGAAAGCGGTACACCGAAGGCAGCCCCTCGCCCTGGAAGAAGCCGGCCACGGCCTCGTTGGCCGCCAGCATGCATTCCTCCACCAGCCGGTGGCTCTCCTTGCGCTCCCGGCGCTCCATGCGCACCGGTCGGCCGGAGGCATCCACCACCACCTTCGTCTCCGGGAGGTCGAAGTCGAGTGCGCCGCGGGCCTCGCGCATGCGCCGCAGCCCGGAGGCCAGGCTGGCCAGGCGCCGGAAGAGCGGCAAGAGATGGTCCCGGCCCGGCACGTTGGTGCCGTCGAGCACCGCCTGCACCTCGTCGTAGGTGCAGCGGGCGGCGCTGCGCATCACCGCCGGGTAGAGGGTCGCGCGCCGGCGAAGGGCGCCGGGGGCAAACTCCATGTCGGCCACCAGGCACAGACGGTCCTCCCCTGGACGCAGCGAGCAAATTCCATTCGACAGCCGCTCGGGCAGCATGGGCAGCACGCGGTCCGGCAGGTAGACGCTCGTGCCCCGCTGGAGCGCCTCGGCATCGAGCGCGCTGCCTTTGGCGACGTAGTGGCTCACGTCGGCGATGGCCACCAGGAGGCGAGTGGCACCGCCCGGCAGCTCCTCGGCCCAGACCGCGTCGTCGAAGTCACGGGCGTCCGCCCCGTCGATGGTGACCAGCTGAAGCCCGCGGAGGTCCCGGCGACCCTCGCCCTGCGCCTCGGCCTCGGACACCTGAGGCGCGACAGCGGCGGCAGCATCCATCACTGGCCCGGGGAAACTGTCGCTGAAGCCCTTGGCCACCACCAGGGCCAGCACATCCTGCGACGGGTCCCCGGGGCGTCCGAGCGAGCCCATCACCTCGCCGGACAGCGCGCGAAGCCCGGAGGGTGGAGCAAGCCGCACCCGCACCACGTCCCCGTCCTTGGCCAGCTGTGTCACTGGCACCTGCACCAGGCCGGGGATGGTGACGTCGTGTGGCCGCACCACCGCCTCGCCACCACGGACGCTGTACGTCCCCACCAGCTCGCTGCGCTGTCGCTCGAGGACTTCCAGGAGCTCCGCCTCGGTGCGGCCGCCACGGGCGTGCACGCGCACGCGGACCCGGTCGCCATCGAGGGCCCGGGCGGCCTCGGGCGGCGGCAGAAAGAGGTCCTCCTCCTCGCCGACGTCGACGAAGCCAAACCCGCGCTCGTTCACCTGGAGCCGGCCCTCGCGCACCTGGCCGCCGCCGGGCGCCTGGCCAGCCCGGGCAGCAGGGGCCTTGTGCTTGGCTTGCGGATGGGAGGGCTTGGCCAGGGCGAAACGCTTGCCCTCGCGGCGGAGCGACCCTGCACGCACCATCTCCGAGAGGGTGCGTTCCAGGGCGGAGCGCTTGCCGCTGGGAAGGCCCGCGCGCCGAAGGATGTCCTGCAGCCCGAGCGGGTGGCCGGCCGTCTGCAGCGCCTTCAGCAGCGCGGAAGGCTCGAGGGGCACGCCCGCGGCTCCGGAAGTCAGGCCTTCACCGAGGCAATGTGGGGCGCTCTCACGCGAGTCACTCTCCCACGGAATCGCGACGTTAGGTAGCGTGCTTGCGTTGCATGCCGACGCGTCGCTGAGAAGCCGGCGTGGCGAAGCGGAGCGGCAAGCCAGCACTGGCCCAGGCGCCGCGAGACGCTGAGCGCGCCACACTCCGAGTCCGGCCCTGGGCGTCGGCCTTGCCGGGCGCGGTCGCTTTGGCGCCCTGGCCGCGGCCGCCGAAGGGGCGGACTTGGTTGCGCGGGCCAGGGAAAGGCGCACGCTCCGCGAGCGCGACTTGGACGGACACGTCCAGCGCAGAGCCTCCTCGCGCCGCGCAAGCTCGTCCTCGCCGACTCGTCAACAACGGCGTGCCTGCGAAGCAACGTCTTCGCCGACTGGAGACCGTTGGACTTCGCGTTGCCGAATAGTCGAGCCCGAAAGCGGGCGCTCTCGGCCGAGGAAGCCGCACTGTTGTTGAAACATCCGACTATCGACCTGCCCGGGGCGGCGCCGGAGCTGCGACCGTCACTGCGCCAGCATTGGTCAACCCTCCGAGAGACGCTGCTCACGGGGTGGCACTCCATCGTCCGGAGTCGACCAACGTGGTTAGGGCACTTGGTTTTCTGCACCCAGGCACATTGCTGGAGGTGGGGACGCCAAAGCAGGACCACCAAACGGTTGAAACGGTTGACAAGCCATAGGAGGCCCTTGAATTTGTTGCCCAACGCCACAAGCCCACCAGCCGCTTAGACAGTCGTGGGTCGGCCCTTGCGCGCAAGTACAAAACCTCGTCGTACTGGGAGCCACCGGGCAGCATCCATAAAGGGCCAGAGCGCCGCAATTCTGTTGGGTGGAGGGACACGTGGTCCCGCAAACGCCGGCGCTACATTTCGTCGGTAAGGTGTAAGCCGTCCCGCAAGCCTTGCCGCACGTTCCGCAATTTTTCGAGTCCGTGCTCATGTTTACGCAGCTGCCATTGCAGAGCGTTTGGCCGCCGGGACATTGGCATTGGCCGTCGCTGCAAGATGCCCCACTCGTGCACTGATTCCCGCACGTTCCGCAGTTCGCGGGGTCAGTGTTCGTGTTCGTGCATTGGCCCTTGCAATACAGCCAGTACTTGGCGTGTCCGACTCCGATGCAAGGCGACAGCTTGTTAAGGCTTAAGTAGCCGACGACGGCAGCCGAAATCAGCACGATTGAGATGAGCGTCACGCGTCTGGTCTGAAAGCTCATGCTCGCGGGCCCTAACTCCTTTTTGCTTCGCCTCGTTCTTTCCTTTCATTCTTCGTACCACCGTATTGGGCGCTCAGCGTGTCCTGCGATTGTGACGGCGCTCATCGTGAAACACGTCCTTCCCGACAGTCGGGGTCGAGGACATGACACTCCGAGACGAGGGGATGCCAATGGCGCGGCCGGAGATCGTTCGACGAGTGCACCGCTCGGAGAGCGGGCTGGGGCAGCAAGCAGCTAGCGAGAGAGCTTTCTCTTCCGCATGCCCGAAGAATTTACGAGGTCTAGTTTTGGCCCGCGCGCTGTAGACGTTGCGGCACCGCAGGCTGATGCCCCTTGCTGGACTTGATGGAGCGCAGCTCGACGGTGAACACCAGCGTGGCGCCACCATGGATGTTCGGCGGCTGGCCCTCATCGCCATACGCGACGTCGGACGGGCAAATAAGCTGTGCCTTCTCGCCGACCTTCATCTTCGCCACGCCGAGGGTCCAGCACTTGATGCCCTGCCTCAACACGAACTCCGCCGGCAGGCCTCGCTTGTACGAGCTGTCGAAGACGTTGCCGTTGGTCAGCTTGCCCTCGTAGTCGATGTAGACGGTGTCGGAGGCGGCCGGCGCAGCGCCGGTGCCGGGCGTGATCGTCCTGTAGACCAAGAAACCCTCGCCCTCGACCGGGACCTTGACCGCACCTGGCTCTTTCGCGGCCTTCTCGGCGAACTCGAGGCCTGCTGCTTTCTCCTTGTTCACGCCCGCGATCGCCCGCGCCTTGGCGAAGGCGATGATCATCGGCATCTGCGTGTCGACGTCGAACTTGGCCTTCTTGCCCGCGGCCGCGTCGCCGATGCCCTCTTCGAGGATCTTGAGCTCGCGGGCACTGAGACCGAGCCCCTCGAGGTTGCGCAAGCCGACGATGTAGCCCATGCCGTAGAGCGACTGATCGTCGTCGGTCTTATCGGTCTTGTCCGGTTTGGCGGGATCGGCCGCGAGCGCGGCGACGGGCGCGAGGAGGGCGAGCAGCAGAACGAAGCGCATCTTTTCAAGCTCCGGGAAAAAGAAACGGCGCGGACTCTACACGTTCTCGATTTGCTGCGTGGCCGCGATGAGCAGTCTCGCGCTCTTCTCGTCATCGGGGCTGCGCTCGACGATGCGCTTCATCCATTCGGCAACGCCGCTTCCCGAGCCTCTGTCTCCGTGTGTCAAAAGAAAGAGCTCCTGCGCCGGATGTTGGCGCAGGAGCCCTCTCTCAACCACGCGGTGGCTACCTATTCGTTGACACCCGGGATCGGAACCCAGCGCGGCCCGTAGATCGGCACCGGCTGGCCGTACTCGTACGCGCCGAGGTCCGGGGCGGCGCCGGTGAAGTCGTCGGTGACGTTGGGGATGAAGACTCCCTTGTCGATCGCCGCCGAGCCCTTAGCCAACGTGTAGTCGATGAGTACCGGGGCCGTCACGCCAGCCGTCGTGGTTCCCCAGCTGTACAACATCTCGGGGTTGGTCGCTTGGGCGGGCGGCGGCGCGTTGTTGAAGATGGTCCAGTCGACGACGATGCTGTGCTTGTCCTGGCCCGTTCCCGCCTGATACGCCGCCAGCGTGCCATAGGTATGTGTAACCAGCGGCGTACCGCCATCCGGGTACTGCGCGCTGTAATCGGCGAGGACCGTGGTGTCTGCAGGAGACGCATACGAGAACGCCGTCGGACCTCCGTCGGCGTTCTGTCCGTCGCCCGGCGGAATTCCCCAGCCGTTGTAATCGAGCACCGAGTAATTCGTGTACATGCCGATGCTGAGGACTTCCGTGCTGACGCCGGTCCCCGAGACCGGTGCTTGCATGATCAGGTTGTTGAGGAAGGTGATGTTGGCTCCGCTCGGCGACGCGCTGGCGTACTCGCCAAACGTGTTGTTCAGATAGAGAACGCCTTGCGCGTGGTCCCACTTAATGGAGCTCACGAAACTGTTGTAGACCACGTTGCGGATTAAATACTGCGGGCCCGAAAACGTGGGCTGGTTGCTGGTGGCCTGCTCGCCAGTGTTGATGCAGCGGTTGCGCAACCACCGCGCGTTGACCGACGAACCGTCGATCTCGCCGCAGTTGTCGGTCATGTCATAGATGTCGTTGTTGTAGGTATCGAGCGACACGGGCATGAGGTCGCGAGGCTGGCCCGATGGAGAGCAGTCCGGCTTGCGCGGGTCGCAGGGATACCCTTCGGGTTGGTGGGTATCGATGTCGAAGCCGTCGTGGAAATAGGCGGCATAGTTATAGGCCACGGTGTGGGCGGAGCCGTAAAGCTTGGTCGCGAAGTAAGCGATGTTTGGCCCCTGGTACGTCGCGTAGTTGTGGTCGTTGGTGGGACCGCCGGCCACCGGTTGAACAGTGATGGGCGTCGTCTCGGCCGTTCCGTTGGCCACGTGCTCCGTCCAGAGCGTGCTGAACGGCGCCCCGCCCCAGGAGGACAGGTAGGTCTGCTCGTTGCGGCCGTAGAAGAAGTTGTCGACGATGTAGAACCACTTCGACTTCGCCCACTCGGTCCAGATGCCCGCGGCGATATTCCTGAAGATGCACTGCTTGACGGTCAAACC
>Ga0302326_10001628_pt1 | contig 56738 bp, 50 predicted proteins | sample Palsa_T0_3_FD_202264 | JGI IMG/M metagenome (GOLD analysis project Ga0302326, IMG submission 202264) | Peat permafrost microbial communities from Stordalen Mire near Abisko, Sweden - Palsa_T0_3 | ecosystem: Environmental > Terrestrial > Soil > Palsa > Peat permafrost | place: Sweden: Abisko...
CGGAACTGCGAGAGCATTTGCTGCAGGGCTTTTACTTCCATGGTTATTCCTCGCTTCGGCGCTTCACACCCGAAATGCGCCCGCCGAACCGTTCGAGCATCGCCCGCACGATGGGATCCTGCTCAAACCGCGCCTGCAAATCCGAGCCTCGTGCCATTCCTGCTCGAGCAGGCTCCAGTTTAACACACACGCGCAGCGGCTGTCCGATCACCTCGCTTGTCACTGTGCGTAAACGCTCCATCGGATCGCGCGCCTGCAACATTTCTGCCAGCGTGCGCTTGTCCGTCGGGAAAAAAAGCCGGATTTCATTTCCCTCAAGCTCCCAGCGCGTAACGTACTCAACCATCGACGACAAAAATTTTTGATCCTGGAGAGCCGCCTTGATGGCTTCGTACTGTGCCGCCGCCAGACCACTCGTTTGCGTCTCAATCGAACTCGCCACCACCCGCGGCGGCAGCGCCGCGGCCGGCGTGTTCCTTGCAGCCACAGGTTCCGGCACGTTACTGCGCGGACTCGCGCCCGCGACGCCAGCCGGAATGCTGAGTCGCGGGCCCGGCTCCTGTGTCGCTGACGGCGTTGCGGGCGTTGTTGGAGCCGCCGCTACGCGGGACGCGATCGGACCAGAAGGCGCGGCAGATGCGGTCGCGGCAAACGACTTCGCCGGCGCCGTCGCTCGCGGTGCTGCGCCTTCACGCATGCCCGCGATAACTTCTTCGAGAGGCGCGAGCCGCTTCGCAATCACCAATTTCAGGAGGCCAAGTTCGAGATGCAGTCGCGGGTCGGGCTTGCGGCGCAGATCGTCGTCAGTCGAAAGTAAAATCTGAAAGAAGCGCGTCAGATCTTCTTCGCCAAAAAGCGCCGCCTGTTCAGCAAGTCGCGGGCGTTCGTCTACGGGTGCAGTGATCAATTCTGATTTTTCGCCGCAGACTTTGGCGACGAGAAGATTTCGCACGTGGCGGATCGCTTCGCGGCAGAAGTGCTGCAGATTGTGGCCTTCGGCGATGAGCCGATGAACGAGCGCGAGCGCCTTCTCGGCGGACTGTTCGTGAATCGCGGCGATCAATTGATCGAGGATGTCCTCCGCCACCACGCCCAGAAGCTCGCGCACCTGTGCGTCGGTGATATGCTCGCCGGAGTACGCCAAAGCCTGTTCGAGCAGCGACAGTGAATCGCGCAGGCTGCCTTCAGCCGCGCGGGCCAACACCGCAACGGCGCCGGAATCAATTTTGAGATTTTCGGCTTTTGCGATTCTCTCGATCGCGTCGGAAATTTCCTGAAACGTGAGCGCCCGGAACTGGAACAACTGCGCGCGCGATTTGATCGTGTCGGCGAGATCTTCCGGCTGCGTCGTGGCCAGAATGAAAATCACTTTTTCCGGAGGTTCCTCGAGAGTCTTCAATAGGGCATTCGACGCTTCGTCAGTCAATTGATGCGCTTCGTCGAGAATCACAATCTTGTAGCGGCCGAGTGCAGCGTATCGCACCATCTCGCGCAGTTCCCGGATCTGGTCGATACCGCGATTCGATGCCGCGTCGATCTCGAGCACATCGAGCGAGTTTCCCGACGTGATTTCCCGGCAGGAGTCGCACTCGTTGCAGGGCGTGGCCGTCGGGCCTTTGACGCAGTTCATCGCCTTGGCAAGAATTCGCGCCGTCGTCGTTTTCCCGACGCCGCGCACGCCCGCAAAAATATACGCGTGCGCCACGCGATTCGATTTGATGGCGTTTTCGAGAGTCTGCGTGACGTGCCGCTGGCCGACAACGTCAGCAAAACTTTGAGGACGCCACTTGCGCGCAATGACCTGGTAAGCCATGAGGAATTTTTTCGCCGCCCCGGAAGCGATGAGAGGAACTTCGGGTGTTCCGCGGCACACGAAACTGACCCGCTACCGTTGCTCCCTTCCGGGCCTGGCGGGGTTTGCGGGGAATCGTTGCACAGAGCCCGAAGTTCCACCGATCCGCAGGAATTTTTCCCGCAGGCGGGAGTCTAACATAGGGGCAGACACGGCGAAAGCCACGCCGCGAATCAAAATAATTAGCTTAATTTAGTGCGAGGTCTCTTGCGCCGATGGAGAGCCGTTGGATTTCAACGCAGCACGAACCGGTGGCACGACAACCGCCATCTCGACGGTTTCATCATTGATCGCCGCGAGCGTCTTGAGTGTTTTTTGTGCGTCCGCGGTCTGGCCCGCCTTGCTCTCCGCGTCTGCCAGCAATTGCAATGATAACGGATCGCGCGGATCTTCCTCGAGTTCCGAAATCGCGCCGGAATAATCGCCTTGCAGGAACATGACGGCGCCATTCGCGGAGTGATAGGCATCCTGCACCGCGTTGTCTCGATTCGTTTGCGCCATTGAATTCAACCCTTCGAGCGCTTTTCGCGCCGCGTCCACATCGCCGGCACGCACAGCAATGAAGGATCGCGCTTGCAAGATCTTGGCTATTTCAGACTCTCGCGTTCCAACGAGGATATGGCGCTTGTCGGCCATCACCGCGCTTGCTGCGTCGAGATCGTTCTTCGCACTCTCTGCGTCTGGATTGAACAGCGCCGTGTCGCGGTGGCATTCGGCTTCTTCGATCGGAAGATTCTGCTTGTGCGCCTCGGCGGCCACTTCGGCAAAAGCCTTCCTCGCGAGCCCGGGGCGATTTTCGCGGAAGTAAGTCATCGCCCAGAGAATCCGATAGTCCATCCTGTCGGTTCGTTCTTTCGCCATGTCAATTGCCTTGAGGTATTCGAAGCGGGCGCGCTCTTCATCGCCCATGAGCGCGTACGTGGATGCTATGCCCACCTGCGAAGTGAAAAATGTAGGCGCGATTCGCAGCGCCGTCCGGTAATGATCGAGCGCATCAGGGAAATCGCCGAGCATCCGAAGAATCTCTCCGTAGGAATCCTGCGGATTGGGCTGGCCGGGCAGAGCGGCAACGTATTGATCCATGAGTGGCGGCGCCAGTTCGGCTCGGCCGCCCAACGCGTAGCTGTAGGCCAGATTATTTAGTGCAGGGTAATAGTCGGGATCGTTTTTCAAGACCTTTTCGAGGACTTTGGCGGCGAGGTCGTAGTTCTGTTGCGCCCCGAGAAGCCACTCGCCGTACATGTTGGCGAGCCGCTTGTCGTTCGGATATTTGGCGAGCAAATCGTTCATCGCCGCGATCGCCGGAACTAGCTGTCCGTTCTTTGTTCCCGTCATCCACTGGATCAAGAGTTTTTCGTCGGGGGCGGCGTGCGAGGCGCTGGCTTTCGCGAGCGCGAGCTCCCGCACTTCTTCAGACGGATCGGTCGTAAAAAACGCGAGCGTCGCGTGGCCGAGAGCAAAGTGCGGATCGGCCTTCACGGACTTTCGGAAAAAGTCGATTCCTTCCTCGGTGAAGAGCAAGTCTTCCCGGTGCGACAATCCCAGTTCGTAATCTTGCCGGGCTTCTTTCGATGGCGTGGTCACCGGTACCGTGTCCGATTTCACGGTCGGCGCGCTAATCTTGCGAGGCGCCGCGGACCTTTGCGCACGCGCGATCGGAGACGCCGCGGCGATTCCGGCAACGAAGATGGCAATGATTGCCAATTCGAATGTATTCCTGAACCCCATAGCTCCTCGCATCCCGAGGCAAGACATCAATTAGTGGCCCTTCAAGACGTACCCAGGATCGAACGGCTGCTTGTCGTCGATCCGAATTACTTTCACTCCGCTCGTGATGTTGTACACGTCCACGATGCCAATCGCCGTCGGGTTGGCTTCGACCGTTTTCACGATATCCTCATCGCTCGACACGAAAATAATCGACGCGGCCGGCTTGCGGCTTTCTTCGTTAAGAATTGCCTTTCCGTCTTCGGCCGTTCCTCCCATCGCCTTTTCGATGACGAACTTCATCGCCGGTGAATTCGGGTCGCGAATGACGACCGTAATGACTCGGCCGTTGGGCCAATTCGTGGTCTTTTCGCGAAGGATCTTGCCGAGATCGGCGAGCGACATCGCCTTGGCCGCGTTCGATGGATGCACGATGACTGCGAAATCCGTGGCGAATGCGACCGAGGCGCATACGACGACGAGGAGGAGCGATAGGACTATCAGTCTGAATCGCGTGGTCACGGGTTCTTCGCAATCAATGGGCTGGGTGAGCCAACCGAGGGTCGCCCCCTCAGAAAAATTAGCATTTAGCGGCGTTGTGGCAGACGGCCAAGCGGGCCGGTCGTGTCGTTCTAGTACCCCCGAACACACACTAGGATTGCGTAGCCTAGACTGGCGGTGATTTCAAAATTAGCAGAGCGCCGAGTCGCGCGCCGCCTACGCCTAACGGACGTGGGTGCTGATCGATGCCGAGAGGACGCCGCGGCCCGCGTTTTCACCGAGCAAGCGCGCCGCACCTACGAGGAGGCCGATGCTGAGTGGCTGCATCCAAACCACCTGATAAAATACAGGTCGATCCGGCAGATCCGCATGGCCGTTGGATTGAAGCGCGACGAAAACGCCAGGGCTGACGCCGGCGTTGACGCGAAAACAACAACCGTTGTCACTGAGATTTGCTGTGGACGTGCGTTCCGTGAAGAAGCACCCAGCCACGTCAAATCCGGAGACTTCAACGACGATTGCGGCAACCCTGCGTGGCTCGCGGCGGATGTCGGGAAAAGCTTTCCCGCCGGCGCAACGACGATCTGTGGCGTTTGTCATCTCGCTCCCTTCCGTCGCCGGTTTGGCCCACGTCCAATTCAGCATCAGCCCTTCGAGTAATGAAAATACGAAGCGTAGACGCTCTTGCGTCGAGGGCCTGATTCGAATCCCAACCTCGCACCGTCTGGAGACAGTCGCAAAGTTGAGGCTTTAGTTGACACCGGGCGAGGCGGTGTGGGCCCTCTTGTTCGCGCGCTTTAAGTGGCGGTAAAGACTGGTGCGCCCGATGCCCAGCATATGAGCCGCGCGCACCCGATTTCCGTTACACGATTCGAGTACGCGATCGATGTGGATTCGGCGCACTTCTTCAAGAGGCAGCGGACGCCAGCTCACTTCCGACGCGTGTTCGTGTCCGCGCGGGTGCTGCAGAGACGACGGAAGATCCCGTACGTCGATGAATTCGTTTGTCGCCGACATGGCGGCGCTGGAGAGCACGTTTTCCAACTCGCGAACATTTCCGGGCCATTCGTGCTGGAGCAATAACACCTGCGCCCGCCGCGTCAGCCCATGAATTGGTTTTGCGTAACTCTCGCTATACTTTTTCAGAAAGTGGCGCACTAGAATCGGGATATCTTCGGGCCGTTCCGCCAGGCTTGGCACGCGCAACTCGATCGCGCTGAGGCGAAAGAAGAGATCTTCGCGGAAACGTTTCGCCCGCACCTCCGCGCGCAAGTCGCGGTTCGTCGCCGCGATGAGCCGGACGTTCACCTCTTTCACTTCCGGCGAGCCGACGCGCTGAATTTCGCGGCTCTCAACCACGCGCAGCAGTTTTGCTTGCATGGCTAACGATGTTTCACCGATTTCGTCGAGAAACACGGTTCCACCGTTGGCGTATTCGAATAATCCTGGCCGCGAGTCCGTGGCGCCTGCGAACGCACCGCGAATGTGGCCGAACAACTGGCTCTCGAGCAGCGTATCCACGAGCGCCGAACAATTGCACACCGCGAATCGCTCGTGCGCCACGGGGCTCATGCTTTGCAGCGCCTGAGCCACCAACTCTTTTCCCGATCCCGTTGGCCCGGAGATCAGGACGTTGGTGTAGTGCCGGGCCACCTTCCGGGCGAGATCGAACATTTCCAGCATCGCCGGACTTTTTCCGATGATCCCGTGGAATTCCAGGCTGCTCAGGATTTGCTGGTCAAGATTGCGGATGTGACCGCGCTGCGTGAAAACGTGGGCGAGGTCGTCGAGAGTTTTCAGAAGTCTTGCAAAGTCGATGGGTTTGCACAGGTAATCGTACGCGCCGTGTTTGATGGCTTCGATTGCCGATTCGACCGAGTAGCATCCGTTCGCTAGAATCACGCAAATTCCGGGGTCACTGTGCAGCGCATTCTCGAGAAACTTCCAGCCGTCCATTCCCGGCATTTGATTGTCGGCGATGACCGCATGGCACGCGCCTCGTCGGACCATTTGCAGCGCTTCATTCGCGTCCTCCGTGCCGACAGCCGGAAAGCCGGCGCGAGCGAGACGGCTCGTCATCAACTCGATTTGATCGAATTCGTCGTCCAGCACACAAAGTGGAAGATTTTTGCGGTAAGTTTCGGAGGCTTGCATTTCGGCGTGTGGCATGATGCCCAACCCATAGGCACGGCGAGTGCCAGAGCGTAGTTAACGGCCAAACTGGGTTGTTGCTCGCTCGAGCCCGCTTTCGAAATCAATCCGGCTTCCTACAAGAGACTCAAAACGTGAGAGATCGGAACGATCAGGGCACAAGTAGCTCTTGACAGCCGCTGAAATGGGGCCTCGTAATGATTCGCGCACACCAGTAGCCGGATTTCCAAATCGAAGCTGGATGTCCTATAACGGGACGCTTCTTCGCGCGTCATCTGTGCGGGCTTGAACCACCGAGAGTTTTTAAGACGCAGCCCCTGCGCCGTTTTCATCCGTAACCGGAGCCGGGATAGAGCACGTTCAATGCGAATACGAACACGCGGTCGAAGACTTTGCCGAACAGGTACCACGCGAGGAACAAGCCAAGTATGCCGAACCCTTGCCGGGTGAAATTCAGGAATTTCAGCGCCGCTTCATCGGTCATCAACAGCGTAATCGCATTGCTGCCATCGAGTGGCGGGAAGGGAAGCAGGTTGAACGTCCCAAGCAGTAAATTCAGCACAAACGTCACGCTCAAGAACGTAGCTGCAAGTCCGGCGATTCCCGGCGCGGTCGCTTCCACGATGTGCGTGAAGCTCGCGCTCGACGGCGGCGCGAGCAGTCGAAAGAAAATTCCAGTTCGAATTGTAAGCCCGGCAAGGATCATCAGCGAGAAATTCGCGGCCGGTCCCGCCAGTGCCATCCAAGCCGCGCGCCGCGGATAGCGCTGTTGCCAGGATGGATCGTAAGGCGTGCTGGCCCACCCAATCATCCAGTGGGCCATGATGTACGAGAGAATCGGCACGACGACCATGCCAATCGGCTCGCGCTGAATGTGGGGCCACGGGTTCAGCGAAACCTGGCCGCCATGAAACGCCGTTGGATCGCCGCCGAGTTTTGCGGCGAGCGCGTGTGCTCCCTCATGGCACGTCGTCGAGAATAAAAAGACGATGTACCAGATAACCCCCAGCAAGAGGAATTCAGGGTTCATCGCGATGCCAAGACTATTTTGTTCGGCATCGCCGCGCAAGCCTTTCGAGGCCAGCAGAGGCGCAAAGTAGGATTGACCTGTTTTTTCGGTGTCTCTTGACAGTGCCGTTAACGGGGAATACGCTGCCTGCGCAACCCCGAGAGAGTCAACCGTACGCTACCCAGCGCTCGGAGGAAGCCATGCTGCCCAGCAAAGCATCCGGCCGCTCCGCATCTGGCCGGACCATCCGCGGAAAGTCGCGCACCGCTTCGAACGATTTTGAACGCCTGCTTGAGCGTGCCGCCAAGTATTTCAAGGCCCGGCAGAGGAAGACGGAATCGGCGCGCAAGAAGTAACGGCGCGTATGGGTATCATCCATCGAACTCCCGGTTTCAGCGCCACGCTCCACTTTCGATCATCTTCCAATCATCACTTCGTGGGCACGCTTCTCGGAGCCGTACGCACGTGTCTCCCGACGACACCCAATACAATGGCGCCGATCTTTTCAACCATCCCGGCGATTTTTCCTGATTAAAGATTGCTGAATGCGCTTGCGCGCGTGAGGAAGATCAAATTTGGCTCCGGGGCCTGGACTCGAACCAGGATTCTAGGCTCCAAAGGCCCATGTGCTACCAATTGCACCACCCCGGAGCAGAAGAAAATCCAATGCAGGTTTCATCCGGTCAGTTCGAATGATATTACGGGCCGCTCGAAGGCGCAATTCGTTCGTCGATTTTCTTGGCTTGAATTACGTCGGGCGATTTGCATCTTGCAGACGCTTGGGCTGTGTCCGGTTCGTGGCCTTGCCTTGACCATTGGCGCACAAGGTGCGAATGACGGCAACATTCTCTGGCAAGCTTAAAGGTAATCGCCTAATGTTTGGGAGATCCGAGACACCATGAAAACGGCTTTGCTCATCGCGCTCGCGATATTTACCATCGGCTACTTGATCGTATGGTTTTTGGCGGCGCGAAACGCGAGCAATGTCCCAGACACTGCCGAAGGCCAGGGCGCCAGCCTTACTACGCCGGGTCAGCTTTTCATCGGTTTTGTCAGCAATTTTTTCGACACGCTCGGCATCGGTTCATTCGCAACCACCAGCTCGATGTTCAAGCTCTTCAAGATTGTTCCCGACGGCCTGATTCCCGGAACGCTGAACGTGGGGCACACGCTGCCGACCGTCGTGGAAGCCTGCATATTTATCTCCATCATCAAAGTTGACCCCCGCACTCTCGCGTGTTTGATCGCAGCGTCGGTGGCGGGAGCGTGGATCGGCGCAGGAATAGTTTCGAAGTGGCCCCAGCACAAAGTACGAATCGGTCTGGGTCTTTGCCTCATCGGCGCAGCCGCGCTGATGCTGGCGTCGCAGCTCAATCTTTTCCCCATCGGAAGCGACGCGGAAGGGCTGACAGGCGCACGGCTGATCATCGGGACAGCAGGGAACTTTATCCTCGGCGCGCTCATGACCCTGGGCATCGGACTCTACGCGCCATGCATGATCCTCGTCAGCCTCCTCGGAATGAGCCCGAAAGCGGCGTTCCCGATCATGATGGGGTCCTGCGCTTTTCTGATGCCTGTCGGCAGCGTTCAATTCCTGCGCACGCGACGCTACCAACGAAACGCTTCAATCGGTCTCGCGCTCGGCGGAATCCCCGCAGTGCTTCTCGCTGCGTTCCTCGTCAAGTCGCTGCCATTGAGTGCCGTTCGGTGGCTCGTCGTGATCGTTGTTCTTTACACCGCCGCCATGATGCTTCGATCGGCGTACCTCGACGGGGGCTCCGCGCCCGCACCCCAGCCTGATGTCTGATTCCACAAAAACGAAACCTCTTGCGCCGTGCAATTTGTGCACTCGCACACCACGGCGTGTGATCGCGATTTCGAAAAGCGTCAGCGGGGTCATGTAAGATAGAGCCGTCATGTCGTCAACGGTCCAAACGGCGCCGCGCCTTTCCCGGGAAGAAGCCGTAAGAATCGCCGCCGAGCTGTATGGAATAGAGGTCAGTGCGGCTCCGCTGCCAAGCGAGCGCGATCAGAATTTTCTTCTGCGCGATTCGCAGGGCGAGCAGTTCGTTCTGAAAATCGCCAACCCCCAAGAATCGCTCGAATTTCTCGAAATGCAGAACTGCATGATTCGATTTTTGTCGGGAGCGCCAGTTGAGATGAGTTTTCCTCGAATAATCATAAGCAAGTCACAAAAGGATATTCCGGCATTCGAATCCAGCGGCGGACAGCCGCACTATGTTCGCTTACTGAGCTGGATTGATGGCGTTTGTCTTGCCTCGGTTCAGCCTCACAATCGGAAACTGCTGAGATCGCTTGGCCGTGCGCTCGCACAGATGGACGCGGCTCTTGCCGGATTCGAACACCCCGCCGCGCACCGCTCGTTCTATTGGGATATACGGCGCGCTTCCGTTGCGCGCGAATATCTGCCGTTGCTTCCCGATTCAAAGAGAAATCTTGTCGAACGTTTTCTCGCCGGGTGGGTCGCAATTGACTGGAGCCGATTACGTTCGAGCATCATCCACAACGACGCGAACGACTACAACGTCCTGGTCAGCCCAATCAACGCGCCGGATCAGAGCCCCGATTGGCGTGTTACGGCGATATTGGATTACGGCGACGTGGTCCATACGGCCACGGTGTGCGAATTGGCTGTCGCGCTCGCGTACGTGATGCTTGACAAACCCGATCCAATCAACGCGGCGGCGCAAGTCGTGTCCGCGTATCACGAAGTTTATCCACTCACTGAGGATGAAGTCGATTCACTATACGCGCTCTTAACGGCGCGTCTGTGCTGCAGCGTTTGCTACGCGGCATATCAGGCCCGCGAGATCCCCGCGAATGATTACCTAATGATTTCGAACGAGCCCGCTTGGGCGCTTCTCGAGAAGCTCTCGGCCATGCCGCAAGAATGGCCGCGAAAGATGTTCCGCTTCGCATGCGGCATGCCTCCTTCGAAAGATGTTTTCACTCGCGCGCGCCCAACGCGCGAGCGACTGCTCGATTCTCGAAGAGAACTCGCCGGACCGTCGCTCAGTATTTCATATCAGTCGCCGCTGCATATCGTCTGCGGCTCGCGGCAATATCTCTACGATGCAGATGGCCGCCGGTATCTCGATTGCGTGAATAACGTCGCTCACGTTGGGCATAGCCATCCGCGCGTGGTGCGGGCCGCCGCCGAACAGATGGAATTGCTGAACACAAACACACGCTATTTGAATGAACTGATGGTTGAGTACGCGAGGCGTTTGACGGCGGCGCTCCCGGAACCGCTCCGCGTCGTCTATCTGGTGTGCAGCGGCAGCGAAGCAAACGAACTCGCGCTGCGCTTGGCCCGGACTCACACCGGCCGCGAAGAAGTGATCGTCGAGGACGCGGCGTATCACGGCAACACCACCGTGCTGATCGAAATTAGCCCATATAAATTTGAAGGGCCCGGAGGCCGCGGGCGCGCGTCCTACGTCCACAAAGTTCCGATACCAGATGTGTATCGCGGCGTCTATCGAGATTCTGATGCGGGCCTGTGCTACGCGCGCCACGTAGCCGACGCAGCCCGAGTCAGTCGCGGGCTCGCCGCATTCTTCTGCGAATCGGCGATTTCCTGCGGTGGGCAAATCATCTTGCCGCCGGGCTATTTGCGCGAAGCCTATGCTTCGGTGCGCGAGGTTGGCGGCGTATGCGTCGCCGACGAAGTTCAGACGGGATTTGGCCGCGCGGGCCAATACTTCTGGGCCTTTGAGTCGCAGGGCGTGGTGCCGGATATCGTTACGCTCGGCAAGCCGATCGGCAACGGCCATCCTCTCGGCGCCGTCGTCACCACACCCGAGATCGCGAAGTCGTTCGCCAACGGAATGGAATATTTCAATACCTTCGGCGGCAATCCGGTTTCGTGCGCCGTGGGTCTCGCGGTTCTCGACGTCATTCGTGACGAAGAGCTGCAAGAAAATGCGCGCGACGTCGGCCAATATTTTATGGATGCCCTCCGAAAGCTGGGAGAGAAACATCGCTTGATCGGCGATGTGCGCGGCCTTGGTCTCTTCATCGGCGTCGAACTCGTGCGGGACCGTCAAACGCTTGAGCCGGCCGGTACGGAAGCCTCCGCGATTATTGAACGAATGAAATCCCGCGGCGTTCTCTTGAGCACGGACGGTCCTTTTCACAACGTGTTAAAAATTAAGCCGCCAATCGTTTTTTCAAAGGCGGATGCAGATCTTGTCGTGTCCGAACTTGATGCGGTTTTTGCCGAAGGTATTTAGCGGCACAGCGCATAGTCGCCATTTCGCACCAACTTCGCACCAGTCGAGCGAACGACTACGCGTCACGTTTGCCGCCCCTCCGTTGTTTTGTTACGCTGCTAAAGTTCTTCCAACCAAACGGAGAGGTGTCCGAGCGGTTTAAGGAGCACGCTTGGAAAGCGTGTGTTGGGGAAACTCAACCGTGGGTTCGAATCCCACCCTCTCCGCCATCCTGCAGTACATCAAAACCGGCAATATTTGACCCTGGTGTATACTCCCGGCACTCTCAGAAGGAGGACGATTCCCATGCGAAAATATTCTGCGGAATTCCTTGGAACTTTTGTCCTGGTCTTTGGCGGAGTCGGCAGTGCAGTGCTCGCCGGCAGTCACATAGGATTTGTAGGCGTGGCGTTCGCATTCGGGTTGGCGCTGCTGGCGATGGTCTATACGATTGGGCCGGTTTCCGGCTGTCACATTAATCCCGCTGTCACGTTGGGCGTGTTGCTGGCGAAAAGAATTGGCGCGGGTGACGCTATCATGTACGTCGTTGCGCAGATCTTTGGTGCTATTGCGGCGTCGGCGCTGGTCCTGCTCATTGCGAGCGGTGTGGCTGGCGGTTACGATGTTGCCGCCGGTGGTCTTGGTGCCAACGGTTATGGGCTGCACTCGCCGGGACAGTATTCAATGGTCGCCGCGTTCATCGCGGAAGTGATTCTGACCATGTTGCTTGTCGTCACAGTTCTTGGCGCCACCGACGTGAAGGCGCCGGTTGGATTTGCCGGTCTCGCCATCGGCCTCGTATTGACGCTGATTCATCTCGTCGGAATTCCCATTACGAATACGTCCGTGAATCCTGCACGAAGCATTGGACCCGCCCTGTTCGTGCAAGGCTGGGCGTTGCAACAATTATGGCTGTTCATCCTGGCCCCACTGGTTGGCGCCGTGATTGCAGCCGTGGCCTACGGCGCGATTCGCATTCCCGATACGATCATCACCACTCCGGCAGGTGAACGCGCGCTCGCGAGCGAACAAGCGCAACGTCGAAATCCAAAATGATGTAGCCCGGATGGAGGGGAGCCCGAAAAATAGTGCAAGGAGAGAAATCCGTCTCCCTCGATCTGGCTGACATTTTTATAGCCTGGTATTAAATGATGATGTTGCTCACTGCCGAGGCGCACACCCGGGATTCCGTGCGCCCACATACGCTATTCACTCGCTCTCTGGGCTATTTTCCTCTTGGCCCAAGCGTCCTCGTGACTATAATTCCGCATGATGGGCGAAGCCCGGGAGCCCCGCATCAGTATTCATAACCTGCACTTGAGCGAGTTCTGGTCCGGCGATCTTGGCCTTACGCTCGTAACCATCTCCCTCGTCGTCCTAATCTTTGCCATAACTCCTCTCGCCAAGTCTGGCGTCCTCGGGAGAGTCTTTTTCGATCTGATTATGGTTACTCTGATGATTTCCGGATCCCTGGCAGTACACCGGGGCCGCGTCGCCAAGATATTGGTGATCGTTGCCATCTTCGCCAGCGCGTCGGTTTTAACAGCTGCACGGTTCCATCCGACGCCGTTTCTTCACCAGTTCGGCAGCTTTCTCGCCACGGTCACGCTGGTTCTCTATTGCCGCATTGTCTTGCTCTTGATGTTTCGGCAAGGCCCAATTACTTGGAGCCGCATTCAGGGAGGCGTGTGCGCCTATCTTCTTCTCGGCATGGCCTGGGCTTCCGCCTTCGAATTCGTCGAATACGTGCATGCCGGCGCGTTCCATTTTGTTTCCGCGCCGGCAAACATTGACGAGCTTTCCTCGAAGCTTACCTATTTCAGTTTTTCCACTCTCACCACCGTTGGCTTTGGCGACGTCACGCCCCTGGCAATCTACGCGCGCTCGCTTGCGATCGCTGAGGCCATCGTTGGGCAGCTTTACCCGGCTGTTCTCATGGGTGCCTTGGTGGCAATGGCCCTGCAGTCTCGCTCCAAATCCTGATCGTGCGTATGCATTGCATGAATTCGCGACATCGTCCGACTTTCGGATGGATCGAATCAGCTCCCCACCCAGCCTCAGCAGGAAGATCTATCGAAGCTCCAAACGTTACTTACGAAATCTCGTGAATTTACGATATCCTCGTGATATCAATGCCCCCTTAGCCGCTTCGTCTCCGTCGGATTGCCACTGGCCTCCGCGTTGCAGTACAGCACACGGATGTATTCCTACGGAGACACTGGGAGCCTAAATATGAAAAGGTACTGCATAGCGTTTGCATTCGTCGTGGTCACCGCGATCACGATGCACACCCCAGCGCAGGACGTCCAGGACGCCAACGACCACACCAAATGGAGTTACCAAGGGGAAGTCGGTCCCGACCACTGGGGTGATCTGAAAGCCGAGTACTCCGCTTGCAAGACTGGCAAGGAACAGTCTCCGATCGATATTCGCGATCCCAAGAAAGCGGACCTCCAGCCCATACGCTTCGACTACAAGAGCACCCCGCTAAAGATCATCAACAACGGCCACACGATCCAAGTGAACTACGCCCCGGGAAGCTTTATTACCGTGGGAGACAATCACTATGAGCTGAAGCAGTTCCACTTTCACCATCCGAGCGAAGAACGCATCAATGGTCAGTTATACGACATGGTGGTCCACCTAGTTCACGCCGACAACGACGGTAAACTGGCCGTCGTCGCGGTCCTGTTGAAGAAGGGAAGCTCAAACAGAGCCCTCGATGAAATATGGATGCATTTCCCGAAAGTCGCAGGCGAAGAGCGGGTCATTGCCGGGGTCCAAATCAACGCGACAGCTCTGCTGCCTCACGCCACTGCGTATTACACCTATGAGGGCTCGCTGACGACTCCTCCGTGCACGGAAGGCGTGACGTGGCTTGTGCTGAAGACTCCGAGAGTAATCTCGACAGACCAGATCGATTCGTTCGCCAAGATTTTTCCCAACAATGCCCGGCCCATTCAGCCGGTTAACGGACGCGTCGTCAAAGAAAGCCGCTAGCAGGAAAATTTCCTCGGCATTCTCCTAGGAAAATACCCGGCACCAATTGCTCGGGGCCAAGCATTGACGGAGCAGGCTCATCTTCCAAGGTTTCCGCCCGGAGCGCAGGCCTGACGAACTTCAAGCATTGGTCCAACTTTATCGGGCTCTCCTTCTTGATGCTAAAATAATTCTGATGAAGCGATCTGGCTTTGCTGATCTGCCACTGCATGGCGGACGTGTGCCTCTATGGCTCGCTGAACGGATGACCAAGCTCGGAACCGCCATCACGGAAAATGTTTTACACCATTATGGGAGTTCGGGACTCTTCTCCAGACTCAGCGATCCTTTCTGGTTTCAAGCTCTCGGAGCCGTAATGGGAATGGATTGGCATTCTTCGGGAGTTACAACGTCTGTTCTAGGCGCCTTGAAACGAGGACTCAATCCTCGCGTGCGTGAATTTGGAATCTACGTTTGCGGCGGCAGGGGACGCCACTCCAGGAAAACGCCCGACGAACTGCGCGATTACGCCGGACGTGTGAACGCGGATGGCGAGACACTGGTTCGCGCAAGCCGGCTGACAGCGAAGATCGACAACAATGCGATTGCGGATGGCTTCCAGCTCTATCTCCATACATTTATCGTGAACACCGAAGGCGAATGGGTCGTCGTGCAGCAGGGAATGAACGGCGATTCGGGACTGGCGCGGCGCTACCACTGGCACTCCAGAGCGATTCGTGATTTTACATCCGAACCGCACACGGGAATCGTTGGCGAGCATCAAGGTACTTTGATGAATTTGGTCGACGCAAAGGCCAAACCTGCGCAGGATGCAATGCTCGAAATCGCTCGCGAAAAGCCCGGCAAAATAATCCACGAGGCGAGGAAGCTGACGCTGCCGGCACACCACGATGTTCGCGAGCGCAATGTGGATTTGAAGCGTCTCGGCACCGTGCTTGCCGTCGCATACGAACGCGATCTTCGCGATTTTGCTTCGTTGCTCCTACTCGAAAAACTGGGGCCTCGCACCCTTCAATCGCTCGCGCTCATCGCCGAGATTGTGCATGGTGCGCCGAGCCGTTTTTCCGATCCTGCGCGGTTTTCGTTTGCGTTGGGAGGTAAGGACCGCCACCCATTTCCAGTGCCGCTGAAGACCTACGACGAATCGCTCGGTGTTCTACGCAGAGCGCTCGATTCCGCAAAAATAGGAGACACAGAAAAAATCGACGGCTTCAGGCGGCTCGACGGTTTTGTTCGGGCGATCGAAAAAAAATGTAATGCGACGGCCCACTTTGCCGAGGTCATCCGCCATGAAGATTCCATTTCAAACGACCTTGACGGGAGAAGCGTCTTCGACAAACAAGAACGTCCCCGTCCATCGGGAAGACAGTTAGCGTTGTTTTAGATCTCTAACCATTTGCTGTCTGGAGTCTAGCTCTCAACGCCAGCTAGCGCGCGTTCCAACACACGACGTAGAGCGCGCGGGATACGTGACCCGGAGTTTTGCGCTTCTTGAACAGACATCCTCGATTTAGCTGCCGATGTATTTCGCGTAGCTGCGATGAATTCACGGACGCCGTCCGTTCAGCGTTCAAAAAGCCGCAAAAACACAGTGTTTCAGACAGTTCCGACATGGATTGGGACTCCTGCTGCTGAGTCGCTGACTGTGATTTTCCATACTGCTCTGACTAAATCGCAGCTCGGATAGGCGATAATCGGCGTTTCGCGAAACAACAACCAGTGAACGCGTCGCGGAGTTCGATGTCCAGTCCGAACAATCCTCTCTCCTCGAAACCCACGCTCGCCCCTTCCAGCAAGCGCCTGGTACCGTGGCTGATCGCTGTCGCGTTTTTTATGGAGTCGCTGGACACCACGATTCTCAATACCGCGGTGCCCACGATCGCGACAGCGCTCCATGTTGCTCCGCTCAGCATGAAGTCCGTTCTCGCGAGCTACACTCTGAGCCTCGCCGTTTTCATTCCGATCAGCGGCTGGATGGCCGACCGCTTCGGAACGCGCCGCGTGTTTGCATCGGCGATCGGCATCTTTACGCTGGGATCATTTCTTTGCGGGATATCGACCAATATTCATGTGATGGTCGCCTGTCGCATCCTGCAGGGCTGTGGCGGCTCGATGATGGTCCCGGTAGGCCGGCTAACAGTGGTGCGGACTTTCGCCAAATCCGAACTGATTCGAGCTATGAGCTTCGTAGCCATCCCCGGTTTGATTGGCCCCATGCTCGGACCGATTGCCGGCGGCCTGATCGTCGGATATTTTCACTGGAGTGTAATTTTCTTCGTGAATATTCCAATAGGTCTCGCCGGTTTGGTCATGGTCTACCTGCATCTGCCGGACTATCGCGAACACACCGATCCTCTCGATGTGACTGGACTGATTCTCTTCGGGTCAGGCATCGCGCTGCTTTCGTACGTGCTGGAGGTATTTGGTGAGCACACGCTGAGCATGCGCGAAATTCTCGCACTGCTGGCGATTTCCATCGTGCTTTTGGCAAGCTACGGATTTCACGCAACGAAGACGGCACATCCGATGCTGAATCTTATCCTATTTCGGATTCGCACCTTTCGCGCGGCTGTCAGCGGCAGTTTTCTCACTCGTCTGGGCATCGGCGGCATCCCTTTTCTCTTTCCACTCTTGTATCAGGTTGGCCTTGGGTTCACGCCGATCCAATCCGGCCTGCTCATGATGCCGCAGGCGATCGCGGCCATGAGCCTCAAGATGACGATGCCGCGAATTTTGGCGCGGTTTGGATATCGTGCCGTGCTGGTTTCCAACACTCTGATCATCGGCTTCCTCATTTTGCTTTTCGCGACGATAGGGAAGGGCACGCCGCTCTGGCTCGTGGTGACGGAAGTCTTCTTCTACGGATTTTTCACTTCCCTGCAATATACGAGCATGAACACTCTGGTCTATGCGGATATCAATGAGGAACAAGAGAGCAGCGCGAGCTCCATCGCCAGCACTGCGCAGCAGATGGCTATCAGTTTTGGTGTCGCTTCCGCGTCGCTCGTAACAGCTATGTTCATTCCGGACCGTCACACTTCCAGCGCTCCGCAATTCATTCACGGCATCCAGCGGGCGTTCTTTGTCCTCGGCGGTTTGACCCTCCTCTCCACGATTGTTTTCTATCAATTGAAAAAAGGGGACGGCGATGCGGTAAGCCAGCGGACCCAGAAGCAGCTACATCCCGGCTAGGTGCCACTAAATGTAAGTGTGATGAACGAGCTCTGAATACACGGCAGAAACTGATTCGTCTCAATGCGTCTTCAAGTGTTCGCGAAAAAACCGTTCGAGCCCAGCGCGGTCTCTAAACGCTTCCGTCCCGCCTTCACGAATCGTCGAGTACGCTCCAGCGATATCAGCATATTCGAGGCATTCTTCCGGAGTTGCTCTCTGTAAAAAGCGATGAATGAAGCCCGCATCGAAACTATCCCCGGCGCCGACTGAATCTACCGATTTCACTCGAATGCCATTGCGCCGCCATTCGCCGGAGCCGTTTCGCGCCATTGCTCCTCTTAAGCCAAGTTTCACTACCACCAGTCGGCAAATTCGCGACAGCTTGTGGATTGCCTCTTGCAGATCTTCCGTCCCAGCAATCTTTGTCGCCTCGCGCTCGTTTGGGAAAAAAATATCAACAAATGGCAGCACGTTCATCAAGTCGCGTCCCCACTTGCCTTCCGGGTCATCGTTGGTATCAAGCGATGTCGAAAGACCCTTTGCCTTGGCTTCGCGGAATAAGTCAGCAATATGCGGACGAAGAGATTTGTGCAGAAAGTACGAAGAGAGGTGAAGGTGCCGCGCAGAGAAAATGTAATCGAGATTTAGATCGGCGCAGCTCAAGTCAGACATCGTGCCGGGATAGGTCAGGATGAATCGATGTTCCGGATGCGCCAGGATTACGGTCAAGCCCGTGGAAGCTCCGCTCGAAGAAGTAGAAACGTGAGTCAAATCAACGCCGGCGTTCTCAAGCCAGTCGGAACACATTTTTCCCAGAGAATCAGCGCCGATTTTTGAAACTATGCCAACTCGAGTGCCAAGCATTGAAAGATTGTGCGCAAAAATTGCGGACGAGCTTCCGAGTGTCAGGCGGAATCCTCTGATCAGAGATTCTTCCTCTGGCTTCAATTGTTCCGGCAAACCGTAAAGAATCAAATCCGGATTGATCTCGCCAATCACGCAGACATCAAGCGGCATTCTGCAGCCTCGACTATTTAGTCGCCTTCCAGCATCACGACACGCGACAAGTTCTTGGGTTCATCTGGATTCAGTCCCTTCTTGATTCCTGTGTAGAAGCCCAGGAATTGACCGGGAATGACGCTCGCAGCCGCGCGCGCCGCTTCAGGAACATCGAGTGACAATTCGACGAGATGGTCGGCGGCGCGGCGAATCGCGGGATTGCAAACATTGGTAACGGCGAGCGTCGTTCCACCTAGTTTATTGATGTCCTTGAGAACCGCCACCTCTTGATCAAAACCACTTTCGCTGATGATGAACGTGATCAGCGTCTCTCGGCTGACAATCGCTTTTGGCCCGTGCCTGAACTCGAGCGTATGAAAACATTGTGCGTACGAACAAGACATCTCTTTCACCTTCAGCATCGATTCCTGTGCGATTCCGAAGAACGGACCCTGGCCGAGAAACACATAGTCCGCAAATGTTCCCGAGTTTACCAGTGACTTTATCGTGGTGTGAATTTCGCTCAAACGCTCGGTGACTTGGTCCGGAAGCCTGCGAAGCGCATCCAGGAAATCTCCGCGATTTCCCCGAATCGCCGCAAGCGATTGGAGCACAAGGAGCATCGAGGTGAAGGACCTCGTCATTACAGTACTTTTTTCATCCGCGACGGGCAGCCTAATAAGGTGCGAAGCGATTTTCTCGATTGGAGTATCCGTGCCGCATGTAATCGCAAGAATGCGAATGTTTCGTTTGTCTTCGAGATATCGAGCGGCCTGCAGAGCTTCCGAAGTATGCCCCGAGCGAGTAATCACCACGGGTTGGCAGGGGAGTGGAAGCAGTTGTGAAAAAATCATAATCTCAGAGGCCGGAATCGCACGAGATTTCTCGCCCGTCAAAATGGACCAAGTCGCCGCTGCAACTTGAGCCAGATAAAAACTCGATCCGCAGCCGACAAACACCCATTCGATATTTCTCGGAAGTTTTTCGCTGAGAGACTGCAGCTCAGCAGTTCTCTCCATGATCTCCAGGCAGGATTTCCATGTCGCAGGCTCCGAAAGAATTTCGGAAATCGTGTGAACTCCAGCTCCTGATATCAGTTCCGCCAACTTTGCCTCCAAACCGGCATAAATGTGAACATTCAAACGAGCGTGACTTTGATATGTGCTGCTCGAAGCCCCTTAAGGTGCTTGGCAGAAATCTTCCGGTCCGTGATCGCGTGATGCACGGCCGAAGTGGGCGCAATAAAGGAAAGGCTGCGCCGCCCGAACTTGCTCGAATCGCACACGATAATAGTAGTCTTTGCATTTTCCATCATGACGCGGTTTGCACGCGCTTCGAGCAGGTTCGGGGTCGTAAGGCCGTACGCAAGATCGAACCCATCGACCGCGAGAAATAGAAGGTCGGCTGTGACATGCCGCAACGAGTCTTCCGCGAGCGGCCCGACAAGTGAAAACGAGTTTCTTCTCAGCGCCCCGCCCGTTAATATGACTTCGACTTCGGTTCCAGCGAGTTCGGCGGCAATGTTCACGGCGTTGGTAATCACCGTGAGGTCACGAACGTGTTTGATCGCGCGCGCGACGGCGGTAGTCGTCGTGCCTGAATCCAGAATTACGACGTGGCCGGGATGAACGAAACGGGCTGCTGCCGCGGCAATTTTTAGTTTTTCGCGCCGATGCAATTGTTCTTTTTCGTGCAGCGATGGATCGCGCAGCGCTGAAGCGTCTATCGGCAGCGCCCCGCCATGCGCGCGCTGGATTCGGCCCATTTGGTGGAGCGACTCCAAATCTTTTCGAATGGTGATCAGCGATGTGGAGAATCGGCGCGCGAGTTCCTTCACCACGACGCGGCCGTCGCGCTGCGTCAATTCGAGAATTTTTCGCCGTCGCTCTTCTGCCAGCATGGGTTGAGGCGCTGCTTTCGATTCCTTACTTTTTGTTACTATTGTGCACCCGTCGGTGATAGCTTGGCACAAACGCAAGCGAGGAGCAACAATTTATGCCCGATTCGACGATCGTCTGCGTGAGCGCCAACCCAGCCATGGATCGCCGGTTGCGCGTGGGATCGCTCGCAATGGGCGAAGTCAATCGCGCGGAAAGCGCGCACGGCTTTGCAGGAGGCAAAGCTGCGCACGTCGCCATGGCTGCCCGCGCGCTGGCGGCAAAGGCCGTATGGATCGGATTTCTCGGCGGTCCAATTGGCGAGGACTGCGCTCGGCAAATGCAGGATCTCGGTATTCAAGTCGTTTCGATTCACACCGCCGCAAGCACGCGCGTGAATCTCGAAATCATCGAAGACTCGGGAAGAGTCACAGAGGTTCTCGAACCGGGCATCGCGCCATCGGCGGCGGAGAAGGACGATTTTTCCCAGAAGTGTATCAGCGGATTTCGACAAGATTGGGAAGGAACGATTCTCGTCATTTCCGGCAGCTTGCCCGCAGGCCTCGGGCCCGATTTCTATGTCTCGCTCATCGAAGCTGCGCGAGAGGCGGGCGCGAAGGTTTTTATCGACACCAGCGGCGACGCTTTGCGCGAAAGCTCGGCCGCCAATCCAGATTTTGTGAAGACAAATCGCGCCGAGGCAGAATCGTTGGTAGGAGGGCCGCTAAAAAGTACGGAAGAAATAGTCCGCGCCGCCGGCGAAATCATTCAACGAGGATCAGCAAGCGCTGCGATTACATTAGGCAAAGACGGACTTATCTGGTTCGAACGCAAAAATGGCCCGGTTTGGATGGCGCGCCCGCCGCGCATGAACGTAATCTCCACGGTCGGTTGCGGCGACTCAACGTTGGGAGGTTTTGCCTGCGCCGCAGCTCAAGGGCTCGCCGGTGAAGAGGCCCTCCGCCTTGCAGCGGCCTGCGGTGCCGCGAATTGCGTCGCCCCCGCGCCAGGCAGAATTGAACTCACAATAGTGCAGTCGCTCATTCCGCAAATCGAAGTACAGCAACTTTTCTGAAAAAAAGCGATATGTGGGCGGCCTGCGATTGTCTTCGACGTCCTACTTCGATGAATCCACGATCCCCGGAATCCAGCGAACAGCATTTTCATGATAAATACGCCGAAGAACCGCCTCAGGCAAATTGAGGCCCTCAATTTTGCGGCCTCGGTAGGGCAGCATCTCATCCGTGGCCAAAAATTTCCAATCTCTCGCGTACGTCTCTTGCCAGTCCTTTAGAGCTTCCGCCGTGGATTCGTCACTAAGGAATTCCAAGTCGGTCCCGTATAACACCCTGTTCTGATACTTGATGAGAAAGTTCCGCACTTTCTCTCTCGGCTGAATCATCAGATATTCCATCCGTGCCGCTGTATCCACCGCAAAATTTGGATAGCGATCGAAGCGCTTCGCAATTTCGTCCACATCGGTTTCCATGCTGCCTAAATGCGCTCCAACCACACGCAGTTTCGGATTCTGTACCAGCAGGTGATCGCGCGCCGCCAAGATCTCTTCTTTTCGAGGGTGATCGGGATGGAGATACATGTACCACTTCGGATTCTCCTTGTAGTAATCGTAATCTGGACTGTCAGGATTGGGCGGCTGCCAACACGAGGAAGGCTCGGCAACGTGAGCAACCAATGTTCTATTTTCCGCCGCGATTTCCCGGTAGATAGGCTCGAAGGCGGCGTCGTCAGGCATCACGTAACGCCCATCCGGCGTCCGTAATTCCATGCCGATATTCTTCCAGATTTTCACTGCCACAGCGCCCTCGGCGAATTCCTGGCGAATTTCCCGAACGGTCTTCTCAGCGAAATCCTTCTGCTGAAAGTCAAACGGATCGAAGGTTACGCACAGCTTCGCATGCTCGTGGCTGGTTTGAACGAAGCCCTTCGCTCGCGCGAGTTCCGTTGCAAGATCGCCAAAGCTGCGGTGACTATCAGCCACGCAAATGTCCAGAAGATGCAATCGTAGCCGCGCAATCAGATCGGCAAACTCCGCATCGTTCTTAAACGCGTGAACGTGAGTGTCAACAGGCTCCATCGCCGCAAATGCCTGCAGTTCATCGCTAGGTGATCGAACGGACGCTATCACTGCGGATACCGGCACAGCTGCAAATTGCCGCAATGCGAAGGCCGCGCCGGCCAGGCCGGCGGCAATCAACGATATTAAGAGAAGCCTTTTAAGATCGAGATTCATTTCAGTCAGTGCTTCGCCGTACCCGGCCGCGCGCGAGTCCGCGCTGCTTCACTCCCATTCGTCTCGATTGGCTGCTTCCGCACGTCGGCAAGAATTAACTCGACCCCAGCTTCACGCAGCGGCCGGAGATATTGCGGATCCGCTCCCGAATCGGTAACAAGAATGTCGATATCCGTTATCGGCCCGACGTACGCAAATCCCTGATTGCCGAATTTACTGTGATCCGCCACGGCGATGCTAACGCGAGCAGCCTTCAGGATCATCTTCTTGATTTGCGCTTCAGCCTGGCTTGCGGTGGAAATTCCGTAGCTGGGATCGATCGCGCTGACTCCCAGCACGGCTTTGTCAACGCGTATCTCCGCGAGCGCACGCTGCGCCCACACTCCAGAGAGATAGAAAACGTCCTTCTGAAGCTCGCCTCCCGTTGAAATAACGGAAACGTGCTGGCTGCGTTGAAGTTCCTCCACAATCGGTGGAGAATTTGTAATCACAGTGAGTCTGTTGCGATGAAGCAAGCGCCGCGCCAATTCATAAACCGTCGTGCTGCCTTCCAAAAAAACAGTCTCGCCATCGAGGATCAATCGCTCTGCCTCTCGGGCAATCGCCTGTTTTTCGGCACGATTGCTGCGGCCAAGCGCCTCGTACGAAGGTTGAAAATTCGTGCTCGATGTGCGGGAAACGGCGCCGCCGTGCGAGCGAACCAGCACTCCTTCTTTTTCCAAAGCAGCAAGATCGCGGCGAATTGTGGCAGCGGTGACGTCGAGCGTGCGTATCAATTCCGAGGCCGTGACGGTTCGCTCACGAGATAAAATCTCGCGGATGCGAAATCTCCGTTCCTCGGCCAGCAAGCTCATCAAACGATTCCGATGGTGTTCGGGAATGAAAAACCAGCCGATTGTGTCACAAATGCCGCTCAAATGAATCGCAAAATTGCAAAATACATCATTTTCGATTAAAAACGTTGACAAACGAACATATTGGAGCTAATTACCTGTCCGATTGGGGTGTCTTACTGGCCCGAATGCTTCACGTGTCGCACTCGGCGACACGATGATCCGGGGCCAATGATTTCTGGGTGGGGGTTGCCAGTGATCGACCATAGCCGCAGTGTTTCATTCCGGCGAGACGATTCGCCAAGTAGGCCCGAACGCGCTTCGCGCGATGCGAGGCTGCTTCCGCTCAGACTTTTTGTCACATTTCTTCTAGCGCTTCTTTTTTCTTGCGCAAGCGCATGGGCGCAAAAAGACACTGGCGCAATCTCGGGAACGGTAAAAGATCCCTCAGGAGCGGTCGTAGTGGGCGCAAAAGTCAGAGTCACGGATGTGGATCGCGGAACCGAAATTGATACGGTCACCGGCGATGCGGGCGAATACACAGTCAGCCCCCTAAAAGTGGGTCGCTACAAAGTCACCGTCACAAATCCCGGATTCAAAGCCGCCGTCGCCGGTCCGCTCGTGGTGGAAGTTCAAGCGCACATCTCTGCCGACGTCACCCTTCAAGTAGGCCGCGCGAACGAAACTGTAACGGTGACTACGCAGAGTCCTTTGCTCGAGACCGAAACGTCCGACCTTGGTCAAGTCATTAGCGGCGACAGAGCAATCACGCTCCCCCTCAACGGCCGTAATTATGCGCAACTCGCGTTGCTGGGTGCGGGCGTTGTCCCCAGCGAGCCGGGCTCTCGCGTGGAAACCAGTTACGGCTTCAGTTCCAATGGCGCCCGCGCTCTTCAGAATAATTATTTGCTCGATGGTGTGGACAACAACTCCAATCTCGGTGACGTTCTCACCGGCCAGGCATACGTGATTCAGCCCTCCGTAGATGCAATCGAGGAATTCAAAGTTCAAACCAACGCATACAGTGCAGAATTTGGTCGCGGAAACGGTGCAATTCTCAACGCGGTAATGAAATCCGGCACCAACAGCTTCCATGGCGACGTTTATGAATTCTTCCGCAATGACGCGCTCGATGCACGCAACGCCTTCGATACAAGCCGGCAGGGTTACCACCAGAACCAGTTTGGCGCCACCTTCGGCGGCCCGATCATTAAAGATCGCACATTCTTCTTCGTGGACTACGAAGGTCTTCGCATCACCCAGGCTCTGCCGCAGCTCTCGCTTGTCCCTACACCCGCGGAAATTGGAGGCGACTTTTCCAGCTTTCTCACAAGTACCCCTGCGATGGCCGTGGATATGAGCGGCAATTCCACCAATCAAGTCGCTGTTGACTGCAGCGGAAACCCCACATTTGTGGGCGAAATCTTCAACTCGCGGATGGCAGGACTTTCCGCACTGAATCCCAGCGGCTTCTGTGGGACGCCCATCGGTGTGGATGCGTCCGGCAACCCCACGAACATTTTTCCTGCAAATTTGATCGACCCACTCGCGGCTCGGCTCTCAGCGCTCTTTCCCGCGCCGAACGCAAACGTGAACGGATCGAATTACCTTGTGGACCCGAATCGCACTGCCAGCCGCAACAATTTTGATGTCCGTATCGATCACAAATTTTCTGACAAAGACAGCCTGTTCGGCCGGTTCAGCTACGAAGGTCAGCCAAGCTTCACGCCTTCTCCCTTCCAAAACGAATTGGACGGCGGAGCGTTTTCCGATGGAATAGAGGACGACACCTTCCATAGCGTGGCCATCAGCGAAACCCATCTTTTCTCGCCGAATCTGGTCAACGAATTCCGTCTCGGGTATAACCGCATCAATTCCCATCGCTTGCAGCTCAATGCCAACGAAAACGTCTCAGCGAACCTGGGCTATCCCGGAGTTCCGTTCGGCCCCGATCTCGGCGGCCTGCCGCAGATCAGCATCAATGACGGCACCGCCACGATCGGCAGCGCCGGATTTCTTCCTGCAATTGAAAAGCAGAACAGCTATGTCGTCACGGAGAATTTGACGTGGATTCATGGCCGCCACTCCGCGAAATTTGGAACCGAAATTCGCAACGAGCAATTCACTCTGTTTGAGCCGTCAGCCGCCCGCGGCACGGTGAATTTCGGGAGCGACTTCACGGACAACCCCGCTGCGCCCGAAACCGGCGGCGAAGCCTTCGCTACATTCCTGCTCGGTGTTCCGGACTTTGGACAAATCACCAGTACCCACAATGTTGACTATCATCGGCAAATTTACTCGGTGTACTCCCAAGATGATTTTCGGATGACCCACCGCCTGACTTTGAATCTTGGCTTGCGCTATGAGCTGTTCACAACCATCAAAGCGGCAGGAAACGATCAAGCCACATTTGATTTTTCGAACGATTCGATCGTCGTTCCGTCGGGACAAACCGCCCAACTTACGCCGTTCCTGGCTGCGAATATTCCCATCGTCAGAAATGGCAGTCCCGGCCTGATCTCGCCGGACCTGAACAATTTTGCTCCGCGCCTCGGCCTCGCTTATCAAATTACCAGCAAGCTCGTGCTGCGAACCGGCTACGGGATTTTCTATGGTGGACAGGAAAACGGCCCATATTCCAATCCAAGTCCCGGCTTCAATCCTCCTTTCTTCGTAACTCAATCGTATAACCCGCCATGTTTCAATCCGTCGGCAAGCGCGGCTGCCGGCGATTGCTCGATTCCAGGATTGAACATGTTCTATCAGGGTTTCCCATCGAGTGCGCTGACCGATCCCAACACGCCGATCCTGTTTTCAGTCAGTCCAAAGGTGCGCACGCCCTATACACAGCAGTGGCACCTCGGATTTCAGTATCAGTTGCCCAGCCAGACAGTTCTCGAAATCTCCTATGCCGGTTCTCACGGCTCCGACCTCTACAATTTTTACAACGGGAACCAAGCGCAGCCGAACGTGGCGTTTTGCAGTACTCCTCCTAACAATTTCGGTAATTGTCCGACCGCGCCGCGGCGCCCTGCGCAGATGTGCGACAATTCCGTTTTCCCGCCGAACTGCAACGAAGTTTTCGACACCGCGATCGACCTGCTCAGGACCGACGGTTTCTCCAATTACAATTCTTTGCAGGCGCGACTGGAAAAAAACTTTTCGCACGGATTACAATTTGAAGCGTCCTACACATACGCCCACGCACTGGACGACGCCTCGAGTGCCGCGTTAGGCTCACTCAATAACGGCGATTTTCGCAATCAACTTTACCCGTTTGAAGAGTATGGCAACGCCGATTTCGACGTGCGCCACCGTTTCGTCATCAGCTACATCTATCAATTGCCATTCGGAAACGGAAAGCAATTTGCCGGCAATGCCACAGGTTTGATGAACCAAGTTATCGGTAATTGGCAAGTCGCCGGCATCACCACGGCTTCGACTGGGAACTGGTTCACCATTACGGACTCCGTCACAAATTTCTCGACAAGTGATGGCGGCGGAGGCGTCGGCTACTACGAAGTTCGTCCCAACGTCGTAGGAAATCCAAACGGGACTCCATGCTTGCCCGGTACCGCTTTCAATACCTGCGCTTTCGCGGACAACATGATTCCATTCACATTCGGCACCGCTGGCAGGAACATCGTTCGCGGTCCCGGCTTTCAAAACTGGGATTTATCCATCTTCAAGCTTTTCCCCATACGCGAACAGATGCGCGTCGAATTCCGCGCCGAATTTTTCAATATCTGGAACCACGTGAATCCGGTGTTCGAGCCCGTCGGCGAGATTAGCGAGGAGCCTCAGCCCCTGGAATTCGGCACTCCACAATTCGGATATACGCAGGGCGCTCGCGATCCGCGATTTATCCAATTTGCGCTGAAGTATTACTTCTAGAAGGGACGCGGCGCGCGAAATGTCCAATTCAAACTGGAATCGGCCGATACCAAGTCGGGCGTTACAGGCGATAAGTCTTCTCGTTCTATTCTCGTCAGCACTGTGCGCTCAGGATGCCGCGCTCCGAAATTCGCACATGTCTGTAACGGTTCAATCTGCTGACGGTTCGTACTCGATACAAGCCACCGGCGCGCAACGTGCCGCGATCCAAGCTATCGTAGCCGCCGAAATCGATCACCGCTGGATAAAGTCATCCGATCTTCCAACTCACCAAATCTCCGAATCGAAATTCGAAGATGCTCTGGGCCAAGGCCATCAAATCACCGTCGTTTCGACTGGAACGAAAATCAGCCCGAGCCTCACCTATGCCGTGCGCCTTTACGACGCAAAACCCTACGGCGATATCGAAGTCAAAGTTCGAAATGAAACTTCGAAAACCGTGGAAATTCAAAGCATCCGAAGCGTCGAGGCGATTGGCAATCAGCCAATCTCTTTAGGCGAAAACGAAAGTTCTGACCGCGTACTCTCCGACAGCTTCAGCGAAGACTGGCCGCCATTTCAAATCTACGATCTCGGGAAAGCTCCAGACGGATTGCATCTCGGCGTCGGAAGCCAGCTCGTCTATAACCGAAATAGCGGCCAAAGCCTGTTCTTCGGAGCGCTAACCTCAGATCGCTTGCTCACGATCCTCCACCTGAAAATTGGCGGCGACTCACCGAACAGCCCACAGATCGCTTCTTTCACCGTTGACTCGACCGGTACCACCGAAATCCAATCCACAGACGAAGAATCCGGCCTCCGAAATGCCCCGGCCGAAAATCGCATCGAGTTAAGCCTCCCGCTCGCTCCCGGTGCCGCGATCAGCTCCGAACGCCTGATGTTCGCGGCGGGCGATGATTACCACGCCCAGCTTGAGGACTATGGCGCCGCGATTCGCGAACTCCACCATGCCCGCGTCACCGGCGACAACCTGCTGGGTTGGTGGAGTTGGACGGCCTTCTACCACAAAATCACCAGCGGTGACGTCCTCACCAACGCGCAATGGCTCGCTCAACATTTGAAATCTTTCGGCTACAACTATTTCCACATTGACGAAGGCTACCAATACGCCCGCGGAGAATACGCCACACCAGACGCAACGCGATTTCCGAACGGAATGTTTGATCTCGAACATGAAATCGGCCATCTCGGACTGACGCAAGGAATTTGGACAGCGCCTTTCGAAGCCACAGATCGCAGTTGGGTTTATCAGAATCATAAAGATTGGCTTGTCCATAACGCCCAGGGCGAACCAATCGGCGTGGGAGACGTCGAGGAAGGCATTCCCGACCACATCTTCGTGCTCGACGCCACAAATCCCGAAGCCCAAAATTATTTGCGGCAAACCTACCGAACGCTCGTCCGCGATTGGGGCGTTCGCTACATCAAGCTCGACTTCATGGATACCACAGCGATCGAGGGCTACTACCATCGCCCCCACACCACGGCGCTTGAGGCGCAAAGAATCGGCCTCGAGGTGATTCGCAAAGCCGTCGGCGACGACGTGCTGCTCGATAAAGACGGCAGCCCGATGCTGAACGTCGTCGGCATCGTGAATGAAGGGCGCGTATCGCTCGATACCGGCCACTCATTTAGCCACAGCCTCGACGCCGCTCCCGGAATATTTGCCCGTTATTACATGAATCGAAATTTCTTCGTCAACGATCCCGATGCCTTCACAGTTTCAAAACAAATTCTCGACGAGCATCCGAACCCCGCGGCTCTCACTATCAACGAAGCGCAAGTCTCCATTGTTCTAGCGGCGTTATCCGGGGGCATGTTCGAAATCGGCGATGACCTCCCGACCCTCGGCGCAGATGCGGATCGTGTAGCCCTGGTTGAAAACGCAGATCTCTTGCAAATCGCAAAGCTCGGACGCGCCGCCGTTCCACTCGATCTCTTGAGCTACAGCGCGGAAGATAAGCAGCCGAGCATCGTGCTTTTGAACGAGGATCGTCGCCAGTCCATGCTGGCGGTATTTAACTGGACTGACCAACCGCGATCTCACAGCGTCACTCTTTCTGGATTGAAGTTCACCGCAGGACACCCGTATGAGTTGTACGATGTGCTGAATGGGAATCAACGCGTCACGCTAGACGGTGAAACGTTGAAGCTCGATAACCAGTCAGGCCGCTCTGTTAAATTGATCAAAATTATCGATGGCTCCATTTCCGCGGCAGCGCCTTCGATCAGTGTGAATGCGCCCGAGCAAGCCAAGATGGGCGAAACCATTAATCTGTCCGCTAGTGCGGCCAGTGACGGAGTTCCGGCGACCGATTATCTTTGGGATTTTGGCGACGGCGTCGTCGTTCGAGGAAGCAAAGTTGCGCATGCGTACACGCGCGAAGGGGAATACGAAGTCCATCTGCGGGTAGATGGCGTGGACGGAATTCCCGCAGACAAGATCGCTTCCGTCACAGTCAGCGGTGAGGCGCAGATGTCGCCGCCGCGCCGCTACGTTCACCCGAATGATTGACAATCGGCGCGCTTTGACTAAACGAGTCGGCGAAAAGGCATTTCGTTGAGTGATTGTGGAAAAAAAATCCGGCTAAATAGAATTGTCCGGCGCGGCCGGAAATCCTTGGTCGTCGCCTTTGATCATGCAATTGTCTTGGGGCCTATTCCAGGCACCGAAAATCCCGCGGACCAAGTCAGACGGTTCACTGGCGCCGGTGTTGACGCCGTTTTACTGAACCTTGGTCTCATCCGAGGTTGCCTCGACTCACTTCTCGGGCCCTCAATGCCCGGAATTATCACGCGAATCGATTGGACGACCCTGTGGGGCACTCCCGGCGGAAGTGAATCCGGCGATCTTCGTAGCTGCCTCCTGGCGCGGCCTGAAGACGCAATGCGCCGCGGCGCGGACGCTGTAATCACATACCTCGCCGTTGGCACCGGCGACGCCGATTTCGAAACCAAGGAAGTGGCGCGCAATGCGGAAGTAGCACGCGAGTGCGAGCGGATCGGCATGCCCCTGATTATCGAATCGCTGGCGCGCGGCAGAAACGTCAAGGATCCTTCCGATTCAAAATGGCTGAAGCTTCACACTAGAATGGCCGCCGAGCTTGGCGCCGACCTCGTAAAAACGGATTATGCCGGCGATCCCGAATCCATGCGCGGCGTCGTGGAGAATTGCCCGATCCCGATTCTCGTTCTTGGCGGCAGCCGCCACTCGTCGGACGCAGAAGCGCTTGCGCTCATCCGCGGTGTGGCAGCCGCTGGAGCCGCGGGCGTGTTCTTCGGCCGAAATGTATTTCAAGCCGACGACATGCTCGCATTCCTGCAAAGTGCTCGCGCAGTGCTAAACGAAAGCGAACCCACCCCCATTAAGCGATGAAAGATCCCCGCCGAATCTCGCCCATCCTGTGCTAAAACTTTCTGAACGTCTTCGCAAGTTCCGTGAATGAGCCTTCTCGCCATAGACATCGGGTCAAGTCAATGCAAAGCCGTAGTCTTCACAGCGGCAGGTGCTGTGATTGCGCGAAGCGTCTGCCGCTATTCGCCCGATTTCCCGCAGCCAACTTTCGCGGAAATGGATCCCGCCATTTTCTGGAATGCCGTCTGTAAGACGTCTCGCGATGTAATGAGCGGTGTAGCCAACAATGTCACGCGCGACCTGGTTCCCGATCCCGTCCAAGCTCTCTGCCTCAGTTCGCACGCCGAGACTTTCATTCCGGTCAATGCTCAGGGTGAAGCAATTCATCCCGCAATCCTGAATATAGATAATCGCGCCACAGCCGAAGCAAGCTGGTTAGAGAACGCGATCGGAGCGCTGCGTATTTTCGAGATCACCGGACTTATTGCCCACCCGATGTACCCGATCCCCAAAATTCTCTGGCTGCGCCGGCACCGCCCCGAGATTTATTCGCAAGCCGCGCGTTTTCTGAGCGTCACAGATTTCATCCACGCGAAACTTGGGTTTCCGCCATACGTCGGCAATTCGCTGGCTTCGCGATTTCTCGCCTTCGACGTGAAAAAAGATCGTTGGTCGGATGAAATTCTGGCTGTGGCCGGATTGGCGGGCGATCAGCTCCCGATTGCAGTTTCGTCTGGAACGATTGCAGGCAGATTGGACGCGGAGGCCGCGAGCGCGCTCGGAGTGAACGCCGGCACGCCCGTCGTCGTCGGCGGCCACGATCAAGCATGCGGTGCTCTTGGCGTGGGCGTGATCAAATCCGGCCGCGTCTCCGATTCGATGGGGACCTACGAATGCCTCGTCGCGGCGTCCGATGAGCCAAGCCTGGGCGAAGCGGCATTCGCCGCGCGATTGAACTCGTACTGCCACGTTGTTCCCGGAAAATTTCTTACTCTGGCGTATTTTCCGTCGGGCATCATGGTTCAGTGGTTCCACGATCTAATTTATGGCCGGGAAACGCCGTCAGAAAAGTTTGTGAAAAGTGAAGCAAGCGAAGCTGATCAGTATTCGAGCCTCGAAGCAGAATGCACGGACGCTCCGACCGGACTTTGCATCACGCCGCACCTGATCGGAACCTGCAATCCCGATTTCGACCCTCGCGCCCGCGCAACGATTTTCGGCCTCAGCTCAAATTCCAACCGCACCCAAATCTATCAAGGAATCCTCGAAGGAATTGCCTGCGAGCTCGCGCAAGTCACCAAAATTCTCAAAGATGCCAATGGCAATTTTGAAGATCTCTACGTCAGCGGCGGCGGCACGCATTCGCACCTCGGACTGAAGCTGCGAGCCTCAATCACGCGATGCCGCTTGCATGTGATGCAATGCGATGAAGCCGTGTGCCAGGGCGCCGCGATCCTCGCGGGCGTAGCCGCCGGAGTCTATCCAAGCATTGCAGATGCCGTGGATCTCGTCGTGCGCGAAAAAGAAGTCGTCGAGCCCGACGCACATCTCGCAGCTGCGTACACGGCTCAAGTGAAACAATATCGGCGTCTATGTGCCACGCTGAAAATGTTTCGTGACGCAGATTCTCCCACGCAATCTGAGGAGGCGAAACAATGATTCACCCAGGTGTGGGCTTCATTGTCTACGGCGTTCATAAAGATGGCTTGAAAGATCCGATGGGAACGCCGTTCATCGACAATGCAATCATCGAACGTTCGAAAAGCGCACTGTCCGCGGCCGGCTTAAAGCTTGTCGAGCACGATGTCATCGTCGCCAGCAAGGCAGAAGCCAAATCCGCTCTGAAGGCGATGAAATCGAACGACGCCGTGGATGCCGTCATCCTTTTCTCCGGCACGTGGGTCTGGGCCGCGAACCTCGTCGGCGCGATTCGCGACTTTGCCGCATCGGGCAAAACAGTCTTGTTGTGGGCGCACGATGGCTCGCAGGGCTGGCGGCCCGTCGGCGGCCTGGTGATGCACGGAGGATTACTTGAAATCGGCGTCCCGCATAAGTTCGTCTACGGCAGCGCGGATGATCGCGAGACGATCGAGAGCATCGTCAGCTACGCGCGCGCCGCACACCTTAAAAATATTCTCAACATGGCGACAGTTGGAGCCTTCGGTGGACGCGGCATGGGCCAGACCTGCGGCGCGGCCGACCCTTCGCAATGGATGCGCATGTTCGGCATAGACATAGACTCCCGCGACACAACGCAGCTCATTCAAACGGCCGAGCGCATCTCGCCCCTGAAAATCTTGGAGCTCGAACCGCGCCTAAAGAAATTATTTGGTGCACCGCCAGAAAAATCAGTCGTCAACGAGAAATCCATCCGCCTGTATCTCGCGCTCAAACAAGTAGTCGAAGCAGAGAAATTCGATTTCTACACCATCCAGTCATTTCCGGGTCTCAGCGATGATTATGCGGCAACCTGTTTCGCGCAAAGCATGATGCTCGAAGACGGCCACGCCACCTCGACTCTCGGCGATCTAAATACCGCGCTTACAGTTTTTCTCCTCACCAAACTAAGCAAAGAACCCGTCTATTACGGAGACCTTCAGCACATCAACAAAAAAACTAAAGAAATAAAAATAATTGGCGACGGCGCCTGTCCTCCTTCATTGGCAGGAAAACTAGGCCCTGCAGGTTTCGCTACGCACGGAATCCCAACAGAAGGCAAAGCCGGCGGAGTATCCGTGAAGCTAATCTGCAAAGTTGGCGAAGGAGTTCTAGCACGACTGGGTCGCGCGAATGGCATATTTCAAATGGCCATCACGCGCTGCACGATTTTCGAGCCGCCCGCCGATCAAATCGATCGGCGCCTCAACGAGTGCGGTATTCCTTTTTGGCCGCACGGTTTCGTCACCGCTCATTGCGATATCGATGCCCTAATTCAGAATTGGACCAACGAGTACGCTTGCCTCGGTTACGGCTTCGATCTCTATCCCGCACTGCGCGATTTCTGCGAACTCACGGGCATCAAACCGATTCTCCTCTGACTGGAAAATCGTGCCTCGATCAGTTCTATACTAACTACAAATCAACTGCCTAAAATATTTCGCGTTGCAGCGGAAGGTTTGGCCAAGATCGCCATTTCCAAAGAAAATGAGCAGCCAGGGATTTGGCACTCAGTCAGAATCGAACGAAGTCGAAGATCACACTGGAAAAGCTTCGCGGGTCCGCACATCGATCGTCTGCACGCGTTTGAGGTTTTCAGCGAGTGTCGAGGTATTGAAACCGTCCTCATCAAGGCTCTGAATCGCTGCACGCATCAACTCGATTCCCTTGCTGCGGCCGAGAGGTCTCCCTTCGTGATCAAACGTGGGCAGACCAGCATCCTCCGCCACTGCAAACTCAAACGTGCACCCGTTGCTGTATTGCCAGTTGAGGCTGAACCATACCGACTTGGTCCGCGTGCGAAGCAGCGTTTCCCAAAAGGCCAGATATTCGGGTTGGCTCCAGCCCGGCGCGGTAAATGGCGCCGGTGTGATGACCGTCGTGCCGTCGTCAAGAGTGTGGCGAACGGATTCGGCAAAATCGCGAGCGGACTTTACATTCGGATTCCAAATGTTAGAAGTGAACCACGCAGCGCCCATTTTCTGCTTTAATTCGTCTCGCGTTTTCACTTTATGTTCGCGCAATGCTTCGTAGAGCCTCAAACCCGTTGTAAGTTCTGCGCTACCATAGACGCTCTTCTCGCGATTCAGCACGCAATCGATCGCAGAAAACGCGATCTCGACTTCTTCGTGGTAAAGACGCGTAAACTTTGAATCGCTCGGGCTGTAGAAGCTCATGCTCGCCTCAATTTTCAATACTCAGGTCCCAAGGGCCAGTCGTTCTTGCGACATCTCCCCAATCGCAGTTGCGATATGAGGATTCCGCCGGGTGCTCTAGCTTTTCTTATACTGTGCAAATACTGTAGCCGCAAGAGGCGCAAGTCTGGCATCCCCCCTGCATGATCAGCGACTCGCCGCATTCCGGGCAGCGCTGACTATCCGAACCCGCTCGCAACACTTGACGCGCTTTGCAGCCATCGCGAAACACAGTAACGCCTTTGCAACCTGCTTCGAAAGCATTCCGGTACGCTTCGGCAATATCCTGCGGCCGGGCGCTGTTCACCAGGTTGATCGTCTTGCTCACCGACGTGTCCGTGTGCCGCTGAAATGCCGCCTGCATTTTGACGTGCCACTCGGGCGCGATCTCGTGCGCGGTGGCGAATAGCTCGCGCAGTTCGCGAGGCGCCTGCGTATCACCGAGCCGCCCGTTCGCCCGGACGTGTCTGAGCAGCGGCTCCGGATCCACGACGTCGGAGCGCAAAAGCCGGGCCAGGGCAGGATGCACGTCAACGGTTTTCGTTGTGCCAATCACTTCGCGGCGATAGCTCAACGCGAAGAATGGCTCAATGCCGCTCGAGCAATCGGCGAGTAAGCTAATCGTTCCCGTCGGCGCGATCGACGTGACGCAGGCATTGCGCAGCGGGGCGAGCCCTTCAGCGTTCAGCCGGCTTTCGCGAAATGTTGAGAACGCCCCGCGGCTCTCGGCCAATTTCGTTGAACTGAGCTTTGCTTGTCGCTGGATGAAGCCCATCAACTCCTCGGCGAGCCTCACGGCCGGCGCCGACGCATAAGGAATGCGCATCTCGACAAGAAGGTCCGCAAAGCCCATGATTCCGAGCCCAATCTTGCGATTGCCCCGCGTGACGCTCCGAATTGCCTCGACCGGATAACAATTTGCATCCAGCACGTTATCGAGAAAATGCACGGCGTGCGCGACGACGGCGCCCAGTTCGTCGTAATCGATCGCTCCGCCGCGCACAAATTTCGCGACGTTGATTGAGCCGAGATTGCACGATTCGTAGGGAAGCAAAGGCTGTTCACCGCAGGGATTCGTGGCCTCAATCGGTCCAAGCTGCGGCGTAGGATTGGCCGCATTGATCCGGTCGTAGAAGAGCAGGCCCGGGTCGCCGGTCTCCCAGGCATTGATCACGATCTCTTCAAAGAGCGCAGCAGCATTCGTCTTTCCGCATATCGAGCCGGATGAATCGCCGCTCGCCGCGGGAAATCGCAACGGGATGTCTTCGCCGCGCTCGACGGCGCGCATGAATTCGTCCCTAACCATCACGGAAATATTGAAAGATGTTAGGCTCTCGGGTTCTTTCTTCGAGTTCACGAATTCATGGATGTCGGGATGGTCGTCTCTCAATATCCCCATGTTTGCGCCGGCGCGCGTCCCGCCCAGCCGGTTCACCTGCGTCGAATAATCGTAGAGCCGCATGAACGAGATAGGCCCGCTGGAAACTCCCCGAGTCGAGCGAATGTAATCGCCGCGCGGCCGAAGATGAGAAAACGAAAAACCCGTGCCGCCGCCGCTTTTTTGGATCAGCGCCACGTCCCGCAGCGTCCCGTAAATCGATTCCATTGAGTCTTCCACCGGCAGCACGAAGCACCCCGCCAACTGTCCGCGCGGCGTGCCCGCATTCATCAAAGTGGGAGAATTCGGCAGGAACTTGAGCGAACTCATCAAATCCAAAAAAATCTCTTCAGATTCGCCTATCTTGAAATCGTGATACGCCTCGTCAACTGCAGCGATGGCTCGTGCCACGCGGCAGAATAATGCGTGAGGGTCTTCCGCAAGTTGGCCACGCTCATCCCGAAGCAGGAAGCGCTTCTCCAGCACGGCAAGCGCATGCGAACTAAGTTTGGTTTCGCGAGGAATTCTTTCCATCCCGAAAGTCGTCATCGTAGTCTCGGACGGATATCGTCGTCGTTGCAAAGCTCTAATTATAGGCGAAAGTAAAGCGAACATCAAGCATGACGCACCTCGCGTTTGGTGGTCAAGCAAGCGGTGATGGGATATTTAGCCCTCGCAGCATTCGTTGGACTTTTTTGAATTCAGGAATATATTCTCGTTGAAGCCGCACAGGAGCCCCCCCAATACCGCGACGGCTTGGCGAAGACTGGCGCGCGTTTCAGGATCTATACACCACCGCCCTAGCATTTCGTCCTCGAATTGGTAGGTGTGTCCTACAATTACTGGGTCATTCTGGTCGAGGGTGGGCTTTGGCGTGTGGCTTTCGGTTCCGGGACTTGTCTGCGAGCCGCTCTGGGTTACCTGTTCTTTCAAACTGTTCTTTTGCTTATCGGTGAGTTCAAATTTCCACAATTTTTTGAAATCTAACTCGCCGCTAAACGAAATATGAATGGCGCCTTTTACAGCCGCGCTTCCATAGCCGCGCCTTGGCCACGGTATCGGAAATACCACAAATGCGTCGTAGTCATCATCCCGCTGCTGGTAATGGCTATTCAGATAGATGGTCCTTTCATCGTCAGCGATCACTCCTTTTTCATTGTTGAACAAAATGATCTCTTTGAAGATCTCCTTGTTGAGATAGTCGTGCATGTACCAGCGGATTTTTCCGGTAAAGACTGAGACCCAGGCTACCGAGCGCTTGTTGAAGGTGGTGTTCGGGCTTCCAGGTGTTCGAGCGATGTAGAACAGAGTTGATTGGTCGGCGGATAATACGCTGATGTTGACGCGGACACTTCGAGGATCCAATATTCGGTTCCTGATTAGTTCCTTTTCTTTGTCAGATTTATCTGACTTCTCCGCCTCAAACTTCGCCAACAAACGTTGCCGAATCTCGTCGTTCAGGTAGGTTCGGACAGTTTGCGCGACACAGATCATGTTTCTCTGTTGTTTGATAACGGTATCTGAAAACACTCGGGTCAACGTTTGGTTCTTGCCCTGAATTAGATTGATGAAGGTGTCGAGCAAGATCAGGAAAGAGGAGCGCAAAGACAATAGCCAGCGGCCGATACGCACGAGCCAGTAGGAAATCCAGTATTTCAGCGTCCCGATAAACGAGATTACGTGGCCAAGCCCCCAAAATCCCGGCGCTCTCTTTGGCATTGGACGCGTCGGCCGCTGGTAGCTGAGATGAACTATAGTGACGCGTTCTCGCAGGGCTTCCCCCACAGCACGAAGAAAGGCACCAAGCACGAGAATTAGGAAGAAAAAGATTACGAACCAGACCACATAAAATTCCTTGTCGTCCGCCGAAGGCTTGTTCCCAAATGACGTTAGGACAGTCTCCGCTGCCAGACCTCCCAAGCCCGTGATGACAGTTTTCCCGAAGTTGCTGGCGAAAGGCGACGGCTCGTAGGCCGATTTCGTTCCGCCAGCCTGGGTCTTTGCGGCATCGTTTTGTCCACCCTTCGTGGGCTGCGGTGTTTGTGCGGACTGGGGATCATCGGGAGATGGTATTTGCCAGACTTGTACAACAGTCAGGAATGCGGCAAGGAAGGCGATGAGCAGCACCGCCATTCGGTCAAGCTTTTCCAGAGTGCCCGTTAATCGCCACAGCCATATGGAAGCCCGGGCAGCGGCGCTCCACCGTGAACTCGAGCGCCCATCCCCGTTCCCCGACCTGGGGTCCGGTGCCCGGTCCGGCACAAAGTTGTGGGCTTCAGAGTTGTACCAGTAAATTAAATGCGTAATGCGATCACGGTCCAAGCCAACGAGCGCGAAGCCTCGCGCCTGAATTGGAGAGGTTTCCTGGTTCTTCAGTGCGAGTGGCGGCGCCATGTACAACTTGCCGAAACCGTTCTTAGGATCGTTCACCTTCGACCACGTGTATGGCGCCCGGTAGATCTCCTTGTGAGAGTCATGCAAATGCCCGGCGAGGACGCCCACCACGGAATCGGACGCGATTGCCTCTTCCCACTCATCCGAAAGTTTTTTGCTCACGTTCCAGGTGGACCACTTCGACTGCGCATTATCGGCATCCCGATCGATCTCAACCGGTGTTCCATAGAAATCCCGAGCCATCGTATAAGGATCGTCGATCAGCGGGATGTGGGTCACGACGACAACCATTTTCCCCGCCTGATGCGCTTGATCCAGCAGAGCGCGGAAAATCTCGAATTGCTTCTCTTGCGCGGCTGTGTTGGTTTGCCTGCTGGTGTCCCGATTCTTGAAGGAATACGAAGGAAATCCGATCAAACGGTATGACGTATCTGAAATGTCGGCGTAGCAAGTCGAGGCAATGCCATCCTTCACGTAGCAGCGCGTCAGATTGTGCAGGTGCACGGACTTTTTGTTTTCGTCGATTTTCCGTTGAACGTCGTCGATGAATTGATTGAAGTAAACAAGCCCCGCGTCATCAGCCATCTCGCTTGGAATGTCGTTATTGCCGGCCACGAGATATACATCGCTTATCGAACTCTGGCCGAACAGCGCTGCAAGCTTTTCCACTTGTTTGCCGCGCAACCCGTCGTCAATCCTCTTTACGTCCAGACACTGCGTTCCGGTTGGCGAATTTCCGTTTTCATCTTTTGAAGCGATTGAACACGGGTCCACACCGAAATCCCCGGTCAGAACGACGAACGAAAGCCGGTGGGCGTCTGAGGAAATCGAGAGGATCTGTTTCCACATGTCGGACACGGCAATTTCGTTGAGGGATTGCTGCCTATCCCGCGGAAACCTCTTTTCGTCATCCGGCGATTTGGCGGGCTCGAGGAAGACGTGCGGATCCGTCGCATGGATAAACCGAACGCTTCGGTCCGGGGATTGGATTCGTTCACCGCTACCGCAACCCGAAGCCAAAACGAAAGCGAGCGCCGCGCCGCACGCAAATATCGCCCGATTCACCAGAAGCCGGTTTCGCATCATTCACCTCTCAAACATTCGGTCAACACACCGATTTATTCTTCGGAAGAACGTATCTCGTCTGCTGGCCATTTCGGTCTCACTGTGTTTTCCGATCCTGAGTGCATGGATTCATTTCAAACCTATCGGACAGCAGGCCCATCGCAATCCAGGCCGGGGCGCGCATATGACGTTGAGGACGCAGAGTATTACACGGAATGTTAAGTAGTGACAATAGCCATAGGATTATCTGGGGCGACGTCCCGGCTAAATTCCCTCGGCGGGCCGTCTCCTCGCGATTTCCATTGTTGTCAAACAGTCGTGGTATAAGAGTTCGCGGCGCTGCGCTGTGGAAGATTCCGTCAATCTCTTGAACGCTTCCCGTTCTCCGCTCACGAAAGTGCGATGGTCGATCTGCGCCATGCTATTCTTCGGCGCATCGATTAATTATTTGGATCGCCAGGTCCTCGGCCTCCTCGCGCCCACCCTCCAGCACTCCATCGGTTGGACCGAAGCGCAATACGGCTATATCGTCGGCGCATTTCAATTCGCCTACGCCATCGGACTCATCCTCGCCGGGCGCCTCGTCGATAAGCTCGGCACCCGCATCGGCTACATCATCATCATGGCCTTCTGGAGCGCAGCTTCGATGGGACACGCGCTCGCTTCTTCCGCGCTCGGCTTCGGAATCGCTCGCTTTTTTCTTGGGCTTGGCGAATCCGGCAGTTTCCCCGCCGCCGTTAAGACGACCGCGGAATGGTTCCCACAGCGAGAACGCTCTCTCGTCACCGGCATTTTCAATTCCGGAACGAATATCGGCGCGATATTTGCGCCCGCTCTGATCCCATGGATCACCTTAAAATTCGGCTGGCGCGCCGCCTTTTTGGCGACAGGTCTCTTCGGCGCAATCTGGATCGTCTGGTGGGTCGCGCGGTATCACAGTCCCGAAAACCATCCGCGCGTCAGTCCCTCCGAGCTTCAATACATTCAGGCAGGCCGTCCGCAGCCCACCGCGCAGATTCCGTGGCGCAAGCTACTCGCTTACCGGCAAACCTGGGCGTTCGCCGGCGCAAAATTTCTTACCGATCCCATCTGGTATTTTTACCTGTACTGGCTGCCGAAGTTCTTCGACGCCCGCTATCACCTCGGACTCGCCAGCATCGGCCTGCCGCTCATCGTCGTTTACAATTTGTCCGCAGCGGGCAGCATTGCCGGCGGATGGTTGCCGACGGCTTTCAACAAAGTGGGAATGCCGATGGCCAAATCGCGGCTATACGCGATGCTCATCTGCGCGTGCCTCATTCTGCCGATTTTCCTTGCGGGCCCGGTCTCCTCGGTCTGGTCCGCGGTCGGAATTCTGGGTCTTGCGACAGCGGCGCATCAGGGATGGTCGGCAAATCTTTTTACGACCGTTTCGGACATGTTCCCCAGCAGTTCCGTCGGCGCAGTCGTCGGTATCGGTGGAATGGCAGGCTCGGTGGGCGCCGTTTTATTTTCACTGAGCACGGGGTGGGTGCTGCAGTCTCACCGCGGCTATACTCCTTTATTCTCCGTGGCAGCGGCTTCCTATCTTGCAGGACTCGCGTTTCTAATGATCGTGGCGCCGGGCCTGAGAAGAGCCGATGTACCCGCTGGTCCCGTTCGTGATTCAGAGCCTCGAGGCCCCCGCCTAGGGGACTGAGGTGCGACACGCAAAATAAAATCTCAGTGAAGAAGAGGATTCGTACATGATTATCGATGTCATGGATGAAATCGGAGCAGGGAACACCCGGACGTAAAAAATGAGTCTGTATTGTGCTCAAGGCGGGCCGGATCGCGAGCTCTCTCAGAGCGAGCTGAAAGACTTCTTGTTTGCCGCGCTCGATAAGCTTGGTGGGCGCAAGAATGTTCTGGCAGTCCCTCCAGACAAAACGCGTCTCGCATCGCGAGCCGGCGAGCTGACGCGTTATGCCTGGGATTATTACCGAGAAAATCTGCGCGCGGTCCTGCCGGCGTTGGGAACTCACAACGCGATGTCGGCAGACGAGACTGCCGGAATGTTTGGCAATATTCCGCGCGAACTCTTCCGTGCGCACAATTGGCGCGAGGATATAGAGACGATCGGCGTCGTTCCGAAGCAATTTGTCTATGAGCAGTCCGAAGGGAAGCTAGATTACGAATGGCCCGCGCAGGTGAACCGCCTCATTTCCCGCGGCGATTTCGATCTGATTCTATCTATCGGTCAAGTTGTGCCCCACGAAGTCATCGGAATGGCCAACTACAACAAAAATATTTTGGTCGGAACCGGCGGACCAGACAGCATTAATCGCAGCCACTATTTGGGAGCCGTCTACGGCATGGAGCGAATCATGGGGCGCACGGATAGTCCCGTGCGGCGCGTCCTGAATTACGCGGCCTCACATTTTCTAAACAATCTGCCGATTGTGTACGCCCTCACAGTTATAGGCAGAAATATTTCCGGAGAAACTGTGGTGCGCGGCCTTTTTATTGGCGACGACTCGGAATGTTTCCATGCTGCGGCGGAGCTGAGTTTCCGCGTAAACTTCGTCCTGATGCCCAGGCCGATTCGCAAAGCCGTCGTTTATCTCGACCCGGACGAATTTCAAAGCACATGGCTGGGAAATAAAGCGATTTATCGCACACGGATGGCGATGGAAGATGGCGGAGAGCTGATCGTCTTAGCTCCGGGCGTGCGCCGCTTCGGCGAAGACGCCAGAATCGATGATTTAATTCGCAAATATGGCTATCACGGTACGGACGCCACTATCGCGACGGTTGAAAAAAACGAGGACTTGGCCGCTGACTTAGGCGCGGCCGCGCATTTGATTCACGGATCGTCCGAAGGACGGTTCCGCGTCACCTGGTGTCCGGGACATTTGACTCGCGAAGAAGTCGAACGAGTGGGTTTCGGATTCGGTGAACTGAGCCAGATCACCCATTTGTACGACCCTGCGAAGCTGCGGCAAGGTTGGAACCGCGTGGCGGGTGAAGACGTTTATTTTATCGAGAATCCTGGGTTGGGTTTATGGGCGTCTCGAGATCGATTTTAGAATAGGGCTGGTAGGACGCGGACAAATGTATCGAGCTATGGACTTGTCAGGCAAAGTGGCCGTGGTAGTTGGCGGCACATCCGGTATCGGCCGAACGCTGAGTCTCGGGCTCGCCGATGCCGGCGCAAATGTGGTCGCGACCGGGCGAAATGCCGCGAACGTGGAAGAGACCGCCCGGGAGATTGAAGCCCAGGGAAGACAGACCCTGAGAGTCCCCGCCGACACACGCGACACTAGCTCGTTACAGCGATTGCTCGCCGCGTGCCTCGAGCGTTTTGAAAAAGTTGAAATTCTCGTGAATTGCGCGGGAAAAATCAAACGTGCGCCCACATTGGACTTTCCGGAAGCAGAATGGAACGACATTCTGGAGACGAACCTCACCGGGACGCTTCGCGCCTGCCAGGTATTCGGTAAACATATGCTGAGCCGAAAGTACGGAAGGATCATAAACATCGCTTCGCTAAACAGCTTTGTGGCTCTGCACGAAGTGGCGGCATACGCCGCGAGTAAAGCCGGCGTCGCCGCGCTGACGCGCGCGCTCGCTGTCGAATGGTCGAAACAAGGCGTTCTGACCAACGCCATCGCTCCGGGAGTTTTTCGAACGCCGCTCAACGCGGAACTATTGGACGGTACGCCGCGCGGAAAAGAATTGTTGATGCGCACCCCGATGGGACGATTCGGCAGGCTCGAAGAACTGGTCGGAGCGGCCGTGTTTCTCGCGTCGGACGCGGCGTCGTTTGTAACCGGTCAGATTCTCGTAGTGGATGGCGGCTTTCTGGCCAGCGGCGCAAATCAGTAATTATGTATTATCCTATCTAAGAGCGTTTCGCGTGAGACCACTTGCCAAACGGTTATTCCTTTTCGCCTTCGTCATTTTTGTTTTGCCGTCGCCGCTCCATGCGCAGCAGTCCCCAGGACAGGGCGGCGTGCCTTCCGTCTGGCCCGGCACGACTACCGAATCCGGGAATACTCATGGCCTTCCCGATGAGTTGCGACCGCCAGACGCCACCCGCACAGACGAATCCTGCTTGCTGTGGATGGTGGTGCGAACACCAGCGCCCACCGTCAGCGTTGCGGCCTTGCAGGTTCCTGGGAAAGCCAAGAGCGAATACAGCAAAGCCTGCAGCGACGTGAAGGGCAAGAAGTTCGCGAATGCCGAGGGCCACTTGCGCAAGGCTGTCGAGGAATACCCGCAATATGCCGCGGCGTGGGTTTTGCTGGGACAAGTTCTTCAATCCGAAAATCAAACAGAGAAAGCGCAGAGCGCGTGTTCTCAAGCCTCGCAAGTAGATCCTGCGTATGCCCCGGCTTACCTTTGCCTTGCGGATTTGTCCGCGCAAAAGAAGGAATGGAATGAGACACTGAATCTCACCGATCGCGCTCTCGCTCTTGATCCGGTGCAGAATGTCTACGGCTGCTTCTACAGCGCGATGGCTCAATTTCATTTGGACCTTGTATCCGAAGCGGAGAAAAATGCTCTTAGAGCCATCGAGGCTGATCACGAGCACCGCGTGCCGAAGGCGCATCTCTTGCTGGCGCAGATCTACGAAGGGAATAACGACTTTCGCGGCGCGGCCGCCCAGCTTCGCATTTATTTGAAAGCCGCCCCGAATTCTCCAGAGTCCGCCGAAGCCAGGAAAAGTTTGGCTGAGCTCGAAGCCAAAATCCCGAAGTAAACGAATCGCTCGAATCCGCAAGACTCCACAAGACTGGCACTTGCGCAATCCCCAACGCGGTGCTATCAATAAATGCGTTATGAAATTGAACGATACAACTCGAATCAGGGTCCGACAGATGCGACTTGTGCCGGCCCAGGAAAGTTGCCGCACAAATTCCCGCGGACTTCCCTCATGGACGCGAGGCCTGTAAGCAGCGGCCCCACAGATCCAACCCTCCGTTCCGCCCCAATTCTAATCGACAGCCCAAAACGATTAAAAACGTCCGTAAGTCAAACAAAACAAACGATCGAGGCCATTTCTAATCGTATCAAAATCGACCACTTTCTGGCCTCGCAATCGCCCACTTCGTACAGTCATCACGGTATGGAAATCGAGTCCGCAAAGCACCACACTGCACTACGACGTACGCCCCTGTGGGCGTTACATGCGGAATTCGATTCCAACCAACGAACTCAACCAAGAATTCAACCGACACAATCTGCGATAGATATCGAGTGCCACCGGCGGCGACGCCGCCTCGAGAGGAGAACTGATGCGTATCCGCTTTATTCGTACTGTGTTGTTGGCCATAGCGACGCTATTCGTGTCCACGGCGTGTTTCGCGCAAGTCGGCGTGGCGATCACAATTGCGCCACCAGAGATTCCGGTTTACGACCAGCCTGTATGTCCCGGCGACGGTTATATCTGGACGCCTGGGTACTGGGCTTATGGTGATGTTGACGAGGGTTATTATTGGGTGCCTGGAACATGGGTGTTGGCCCCCGAAGTGGGTTTTTTCTGGACGCCGGCGTATTGGGGTTGGGGCGACGGAGGATTCCTTTTCTATGAAGGCTACTGGGGCCCGGGGATTGGATTCTACGGCGGAATCAACTACGGCTTCGGCTATTTCGGCCATGGTTATGAAGGCGGGCGCTGGGACCACGGCCACTTCTTCTATAACACGACGATAAACAACATAAATGTCACCGTGATTCACAACGTTTACAACGAGAGAGTCACGATTAACAACACCAGCCGCGTCAGTTTCAACGGCGGCCGCGGTGGGATAACCGAGCGTCCGACTTCGCAAGAAGAGGCTTTTGCACATGAAAGGCATGTTCCTCCGGTGGCCGCTCAAGTCCAACACCAGCAGTCGGCTCGCAGCGATCCGCAGCAACGGTTTTCTGTAAATCACGGCGCTCCAGCAGTTGCAGCAACGCCCAAGCCGGGAGCGTTTAAGGACCGTGAAGTAGTAGCGGCCAAGCCGGCGGAAGGAGCGGCACGGCCCGAGGGCAACGCCACTCGTCCTAGCACCGCAGTTCATCCTAGCGACTTGCCGCCGATCGAGCACCCTGCCCCGCCCAACACGGGAAATCCGAAAGTGGACCAGAAATACCAGAAGCAACAGGATCAACTGGTCGCCAAGCAACAACAGGATCGGCAGAAACTGCAAAAGCAGCAGGATCAGGAACATCAAAGACTGGCAAAGCAAAATGCTGACGACGCCAGGAAACAACAGGTCGAGCAGACGCACCAGCAACAGACGCAGCAAATGGTGCAAAAACATACCCAGCAGACGCAGCAGTTGCAACAGAGGCAGGCCCCGGCTCCGCGCGCGACCGAATCCAGGCCCCGCGGCTAGCCTTATTGTGGTTTAGGTAAGTTTACAGCAGGGCGTGGGCCAATCGGCTGGCGCCCTGCCGATCTGTTCGACCGAGTTCAATTTTCCTCGGCGGGTAATTTCCGGAGACGGGCAGATAATAAGACGAGCGGCGATTTATCAAAGGGCCTGCCCGCCGTTCCTCTCTCGCCGTGCGCCGTCCAAGTGCCCGGTCGTAGGGGCGGGTCCCGCCCGCTCCGCTGGCGAGCGGCGCCGTCTACCCTGAAATGCGGGGACTGTCTACAGCGTTTGCTTTATGGCGAAGGCGACACTTGGGAGCCTAGTGTAGCGATGAAATCGCTTACGATGGCCGACATTCCGTTTCATGAATGTCCCCGCGGGTGATTGGAGTTTGCGGGGATTAGACGGTGGTGGCGACAACGTTGGAAGTAGTGGAATCGTAAACGAAGTAGTCGTCGGGACGCGCTTCGAACAATTTCCTTAATTTCGCTCTCGCATTGTCGAGACCTTGAACCGTTTCAATCCAAATCGGCCCGCCGTCTGGAACACCCCTAAAGATGTCGTAGGTCACGTCCACTATTTGCCTCCCAGAAGTCAATTCAGACTGTTGGCTTCAGCGACAGACTCGAAACTTCAAGTTTGCGTTAGGCAATTTGGATGCCCGTGCCCCAGAAAAGCGCCATTCCTAACTTCAATTGTATTGGACGTTTACACGTCGAACTGCCTCGGCGATTCAGCAATTGACTGCAACGACAGGTAAAATGTCGAAATGCCGGGTAAATAATTTACGGTTACATCATTATAGGTAAGCAGGCCCTAGCACTCGGCGAGCGTCACGGCGGGAATGAATAATGTGTCTCACGAGCGAAATAGTTCCACGCATTCTTGACACAATTTCAATCCAACTATCATCGGATAGAATGTGACAGGAATAACCAAGGCGACCCTTCGAATCCTGATTGTTGACGACGAGAAAGCCGTTCGCTCGGCGCTCGGTAGATTGCTGGGCACGCGCGGGGAATGGGAAATTGTAGGCGAGGCTGCAGACGGCGCCGAAGGAATTCAAAAAGCGAAAGAGCTAAGGCCCGACGTCATAATCATGGATGTGACCATGCCTGAGATGAGCGGGCTCGAGGCCACGCCAAAGGTGAAAAAGGCGCTGCCGGATACGGAGATCCTGATATTTACGCAGCACGATTCGACGCAGATGGTCCAGGAAGCCCAGAATGCAGGGGCGAGCGGCTACCTGCTAAAATCCCAGGCGAACTGGCTCATCGATGCTATTGAAGCACTCGGCCAACACAAGACTTTCTTTCAGGGCAAGAATCTGCCAAAAGCGCAGTAGATTTTTACGACGAGCTCTGAATGCTCAAAGGAAATATCATTTCCCGGAAATCAACGAAGAAAAAGGACGCGGACAGCGTGCAACCGCGAGCCGTTGGCGAACAAGGCCATAATTTGGAGCTGAACGTCAAGCTGGACTCTAATCTCAACGCTGAGCTGCGGGAACAGTCCGAACTGTTGCACCTCGCCCATGACAGTATCATCGTCCGCGACGTGAATAGCGTCATATTGTTTTGGAATCGTGGCGCGGAGGAAACGTACGGGTGGAGCGCGGCGGAGGCCTGCGGGAACGTATCGCATCAATTCCTAAAGACGGAATTTCCCGAGCCGTTCGATCAAGTAAACGAAAAGTTATTCAACGGCGGATCATGGGAAGGCGAGCTGATCCACCGGACTAGGACCGGCAAGCAGATCACGGTCGCAAGCCGCCAGGTTATCCAGCACGATCAAAACGGCCGAGTGGTGGGTATTCTCGAAATCAACAAAGACATTACGCTCCGCAAGGAGGCCGAAGAATCACTGCGGAACCTGTCGGCGCGGTTGCTACAATTACAAGATGAAGAGCGCCGCCGGATCGCGCGCGAACTTCATGACAGCACGGGGCAAAGTTTGGCAGCGTTAGTGATACACCTGTCCGCAGTGAGTGCGAGAGTCGCCGGAGTTGACCAGACGACTGCCGGGCTACTTCGCGAGGCCATTCAGCTCGCACAGACGGCTTCCGATGAAATTCGGACGCTTTCCTATCTTCTGCATCCTCCGACGCTCGATCACGCAGGATTAAGGTCTGCGTTGGAATGGTACGTCGAGGGATTCACGCAGAGAAGCAAAGTGAAGGTGGATTTGAAAGTATCGATTGGCCCGAACCGGCTCTCCGAAATCGAGGAAAGAACACTGTTTCGAATCGTGCAGGAAAGCCTGACTAACATTTTCCGGCACTCGGAGAGCGAGACGGCAAGCGTTAGCATTGCCTTGGATTCCGGGATCGTGCGGTTGGAAGTATCCGACAAGGGTAAAGGGATACCGGGCGATATTTTGCGAGCCCTGAACAGCAGCGGTGGACAATTCGGAGTTGGAATTCGAGGAATGAGAGAACGTCTTAGGCAGCTCGGCGGCTGGCTGCAAATCAGGTCTACGTCCGAGGGAACTACACTCAATGCGAGTTTTCCGATTCGGGAAGTTGCTGTGGGCGAGGGCCGATCGCAGGCGCTCGGTTCGAGCTAACCCGATTCCGAAACTGCTGTAGACAGATAGTTTAGCTGTATTCGGCCGGCGGAATGTGAGCCGGGCGATCACTTAGATTAAGCCGGTCGCGCCGAAAGGCTAAAGGGTATAACTAGATGGTGTACAGTATGACCCCTATAGACCGGCCTGGCGTACTACATTAGTTTTGCGTGGTATGTCTGACGTTCCCGGTCTACAATCGCCCGAATCGATACGCCTTTCTGGGAGCTCAAAGATGAAAGCCCTGCGCATTCTGATTGCCGACGATCACGACCTGATGCGACGCGGAATCAAAGGAATGTTGTTGTCGCACGCAGGATGGGAAGTCTGCGGAGAAGCGCATACCGGCCGCGAAGCTGTTTCGATGGCACAAGAATTGAAGCCGGACATCGTGATCCTCGATATCAGCATGCCGGACCTCAATGGTGTGGACGCGGCAAGAAAGATTCGAAAGGATTCCCCGACTACTGAGATTCTTATCCTTTCGGTTCATTATTCGGATCAATTGATTCGAGATATTCTCGAGGCCGGGGTGAGAGGGTACATCGTAAAGTCGGATTCGGACCGCGACCTCATTATTGCCGTCGAGACGCTGGCGACTCACAAGCCATTCCTTACCTCGCGCGCTACGGAAGTAATGCTGACAAGTTTCAAAGAGGGACGGATGCGGCCAGAGCTTCCCACTTCTCTTCGAGATCGGCTCACATCCCGCGAGCGAGAAATTGTTCAGCTGCTAGCGGAGGGCAAGAGCAGCAAAGAAGTCGCTTCGTCGCTCAATATCAGCGTGAAGACAGCCGAAACCCACCGCGCCAATATCATGCGCAAGCTGCAGTTGCACACCGTCAGCGAATTGGTTCGTTATGCGGTACGAAATCAAATCGTCGAAGCGTAGCCGCTTTTCCGCTATCAACATCCCCGCCGACGGAAACTAAATTAGCGGGCCGTTTATCTAGGTTGGTAATTCACCCCACCTCTGAACTGAGATATGGCCCTATCGTATCTGTACCGCAAGCTACGTCGGATTCTACATCCTTCGCCGTATGGCCTCTCCAGTCGTATGGCAATAGTCTGGCTGAGGCTCCGACGAACGAATCACTGTAGGCGTTTGATTGGAACGGACATTTGAATTCGTCAAGGGAGTAAACATATGACAGGTAAAAAGACGGCAGTCTTTGGAATTTACTCGAGTTTGTCGACCGCGGATAACGCGACCGATACATTGGTTCGAAACGGGTTTTCCGCCTCTGATATTTCCGCGCTGCTGCCAGAGAATTTCGGCCCGCAGCAAATCGCTACAGAAAAATCCACGAAGGCGCCGGAGGGCGCGGCGACGGGAGCAGGCTCCGGAGCGATTCTCGGCGGAGCCCTTGGTTTGCTGGCCGGGATTGGCGCTTTGGCAATTCCGGGCGTTGGTCCGCTGATCGCGGCTGGGCCAATCATGGCGGCATTGGCGGGAGTCGGAGTGGGCGGAGCCGTCGGCGGGTTCACCGGAGCGCTCATCGGTCTCGGCATCCCGGAATACGAAGCCAAGCGCTACGAGGGACATGTGAAGAAGGGCGGCATCCTGCTCTCTGTGCACTGCGATACCTCCGTGGACATCAAGCGAGCCAAGGACATCATGAAGATTACCGGTGGGCAAGATATTTCTTCGACCGGCGAATCATTGTCCGAAACTTCGCCTGCCAGCGAGGGGGTTCGGCGCACGGCATCGGGAAGGTAGGCCCAGAATTTTCCGAGGAGAAATTCGCAAGATGGAATTTCTCGCCAGCGTTATCTAGCGAGAGTGCAAGTTGAATGCAAGCAGATCGAAAACTGGAGGACGCAATGAGTAAAGGGACGCAATGGACGGAGTCGCTTGCCGCGTTTGCGGTGGGGATTGGCATTGGCGCCGCAGTCGCGGTGTTTTTTGCGCCGCGGTCTGGAACGGAAACTCGCGAATATCTTGTTAACAGCGCTAAAGATGGATTGGACAACGTTGTTGCCGCCGGGCAAAGAGTGACGCGGCGCGCGCAAGAAGAAATCGAAAACGCGAAAGACCAAGTGAACGACCGCGTGCGCCAGGTCAAGGAACAAGTGCGCGAGGTGAAAGACCAGGTGCGCCAGGCAACAGAAGCGGGAGAGCGCGCCTATCGCGAATCAATGAAGACCCCGGCGTAGTTGAGGCCGGGCGGAGACGCGCACGGATTTTGTGCACAGCCAATCGCGCCTTCGTTCGTGTGCTCGTTGCCTGTATAGTTGACGCCGGAAGTTATTTCAGGAGGACACAATAATGCCCGAAGAAACGGCGCAACAGGAGCACAAGAAGATCACCCGCAAGGAATTGATTGATTTGTTGAACGAGGATCTGGCGCGGGAATACCAGGCAATTATTTCCTACGTCGTATATTCGCAGGTATTAAAGGGCGCAGCGTACATGAACATCGCCGGCGAGCTGGAAAAACACGCAACTGAAGAACTGAGCCACGCTCTGATCATTTCGAATCAGATTGATTATCTCGGCGGAATGCCCGCAGTTCAGCCGAAACCGGTCCGTACGTCCGAAAAAGCGACGGAGATGTTGAATTTTGATCTGACCAATGAAGGCGAGACGATCCGGAATTATCGCGAAAGAGTTCGCCAGTGCGAGCAGCTGGGCGAATACGCCATGGCAGAACATATTCGCGAAATCCTGATCGACGAACAAGATCATCAGATCGCGCTCGCGACTGCACTGGGCGAAGATGTCCCGGTGCTAAAAGCTCCTCAAGATAAAGAGAAAAAGAAATAACAAACAAAATTCGTTTGAACCGTCACTCGCAGAACGAGGCGCGGCGACTCATCACGGGAGATCACAATGAAGAACGGACGCAAGTCAGCCGCAAAAGATAACGATTTCCTCGTCAGTGTGGCCGAGTCCATTGGATCGACGCTTGGGGCTGTGGCCGCGAAGGTGAGCGGGACGACCCGAGAAGCCCGTCGGCGGCCGGCTCGCCGCAAGCCTGCGGCCAAGCGCCGTTCTATCACTTCGAAAGGGCGGCGCGCGTCCGCCAAAACGGCCTCCGCTAGAGCTTTGCGGACGGTTAAGAAAGCAGTTGGTGGAAAGCGAGCTAGCCGGAAGAGGTAATCCAGGTAGCGTCATTCATTTCACATTTCAGCGGGTATTTCAACGGAGCGTCCAGATGCGGCACCTCACGTCTTTTATATTCGTGCTTACGATTGCTTTCGGCTCTCTCAGCGGTTGTTCGGCCGGTCCGTCGAAATCACCTGATGTAGCTGGGGGCATCCGAACGGCCCTCGATCAGGCCGGCTTGAAAAGCGTGTCGGTGAGTCAGGATAGAGACAAAGGCGTCGTAAGTCTTACCGGCCAAGTCCCATCCGACAGCGACAAGGCGCAAGCCGAAACGATTGCCAACTCGATGGCGGCAGGGCAGGTAGTGGCGGACCAGATTGCCGTCGTACCGCCGGGCGCGGAACACGATGCCAAGGCGATGAACTCTGATTTGGACGAGGGCATTGAGAAGAATTTGGACGCTGCGCTGATTCAGAACGGGCTGAAAAAGACTGTGGACTATAGCGTCAAAAGCGGCGTCGTGACCCTAAAGGGCGAAGTCAATTCTGAGTCCAAGCGCGCTTATGTACAAAAGGTCGCGGCTGCCGTTCCGAATGTTCAGCAGGTAGTCAACGAGTTACAGGTAAAGGATCAGAAGGCGAGCTCGACGAGGTAGCAGCCAAGTTGGGCGCAGACGAAGCATGCGGCGCCAGCCGCAACCGAAACGCCCCGAGCCCGCGCGAGGCCTTTCGTCAGGTCGTCGGAAAGATAAGTCGTCAAGTGACGCGTGATCAGTCATCCAGGACTTCCGCCAGTGATTTAAAGACTTCCAATCGGCCATTTTTGTCGTATTGGATGTAACCCGACTTCCTAAACTTGTTCATGAACAAATTCACCCGCGGGCGCGTCGTTCCAACCATTTCCGCGAGTGTATCCTGGTTAACATTCGACATGATCGATACATCTGTGTTTCCCATTTCGTACTCGGCTAGCAACAAGAGAGTTCGAGCAAGCCGCTTCTCACTCGAGTTGAACAGGTGATCAATCAAGTCCTGCTCGATCCGGTGATTCCGCGCGAGCAGGTAGATGATGAACCGGGAACAAACAGCCGGTTCCTCCGCAAGCACCCTCAGCATCCTGTCCCGGCTAATGACCATGATCGAACTGGGCACAACGGCGACGGCTGAAGTTGAATAAAAGGCTCGGTTGCTTATGCAGTTCTCGCCAAAGAAATCGCCCCGGCCCAAAAAACCAAGAACACCGGCCCTGCCTCGTCTCGAAACCAGAGTCAATTTCACGACGCCTTGCTTGATGCAGTGAACGGCGGTGCACTTGTCGCCTTGGGAGAAGATCGTTGCGCGCGCTTTGTAGTGCACAAGCCGTGATGCCGGTAGCCCAACCGGAAAGATGGCTTTCGCCCTATCGGCCCGTTTCCTAGATTTCATGTACCCCTCGTTATTATTGAGCGCTGATTTTTACTCTTCAGTGTTATTTCCTTCTGCGATGCCAGATCCCGCATTTGGCACGATTGTGTCCGCCTTTCTACTTTCTAACTTTTAGAAAATATTGAGTCTGTTCAAGGTTAGACAGACGGCCTATGGGAGCCGGTGTACAATTCGCTTGTCAATATCACGCGACCGGACAATTAGTGACACTTGCTGGGAGGAGCTGAATTAATCTCCGCGTCCGCATGAGGCGAGCATGAATTTGGGTTACGACATCTTCAAGAAACTCGATGATGGCAGTCCGCTATGGGTTATGCAGGTTGCCACGCTGGAAGACGCCAAAAAGCAGCTCGAGGCCTTGGTCTCCGCTACTCCCGCCGAGCATTTCATTCGAGATGCCTCGAATGGCGAGATCGTTGCTCGATTGAGCCCCGCCGCATCCGCCTAGCTCGCCCACGCCCATCAAATCAGTCGGGTTGACCTCTCTACACCGAGAAATCGGTACAGGATTCGCTGTATTCTCCAACTTTCCTAAAATTGGAATAATCAACGACATTAGCTTGCACTAGGGGTGACAGGTTCGCTTTTCCTTGACAGGAGCCTTGTTGCACGCTGTCTCCAAGGAAATTGAGATGAGTACGATGAATACTCCGGCCTCTGATTCCGCAGCTCTTGCCCCAATGGCCAACTGGTGCGACCACGAATCTCGCGGACATTCCGTTCAGTTCTATGCTGAAGACCGATCGCTGATTGACGGGCTTAGCCGGCTGATCGGAACCGCTCTTGGTTCTGGCGACGCTGCTATCGTCATCGCGACGAAGGCACATCGCGAAGCGCTGGCGCAAAGATTGAAGGCACGCGGCCTGGATACGCTGAAGGCTGGGACGCAGGGCCGGTACATCGCGCTCGATGCAGCCGAGACGTTGGCAAAGCTCAGCGTGGACGGCTGGCCGGATGCGGCGCGGTTCACCGAACTTATGGGCGACATCGTCACTCAGGCCCAAGCGGCATCTGAAGGCGGGAATTCCCGCGTTGTCGCATTTGGTGAGATGGTCAGTCTGTTGTGGGCTCAGGGGAAGCGCGAGGCCGCGATTTATCTCGAACAGCTGTGGAACGATTTGGCCAAGACTCACAGCTTTTCTCTCCGGTGCGCTTACCCGATCGGAAGTTTCAGCACTGAGGCAGATAACGATCCCTTTTTGAAAGTCTGCGCAGAACACTCCAGCGTAATTCCCAGTGAGAGCTATACAGAACTGATCACCGACGAGGAACGCCTTCGTAACATTTCCCTCTTGCAGCGACAAGCGCAAGCGCTCGAGACGGAGATGGCGGAACGGAAGCGGGCTCAGAAGTCCCTGCAGCGCCGCGAGTCGGAGCTGACCGACATCCTCGAGAACGCGGTTGAAGGCGTGCAGCAAGTGGGTCCCGATCAGACGATCCTGTGGACGAACAAAGCGTTGCTGAATCTTGTGGGGTATCCGGCCGAGGAGTACGTAGGCCGCCAACTCGGTGAATTCCACGTCCACCAGCATGTTTTCGAGGATTTCTGGACGAAGCTGATGCGGCGGGAAGACATCTACGACTTTCCAGCAGAACTTCGTTGCAAGGATGGTTCCATCAAGCAGGTCGTCATCCACTCGAATGGGCTCTGGGAAAATGAAAAATTTATTCATACCCGGTGCTTCGTTCGTGACGTCACCGAGCGCAAGCGTCTCGAACAGTCTCTTCGCAACTCCGAAAAGCATGCGGCGATGGGACAAATGGCCGCAATCATGGCGCATGAAATTAACAATCCCCTCGAGACGGTGACCAACGTTTTTTACCTTCTTCGCGATCATCCATCGCTCGATGACGATGCGCGGGGACTGGCGCGCATTGCTAACGAAGAGATGGCCAGGGTGCGGCATATAGCCAAGCAGACTTTGGCGTTCTATCGCGATTCAGAAAGTCCGGTCCCGGTATCCATGCGTCTCGTTCTGGAAGATGTACTCGATGCGTTTCGGCGACAGATGCAATCGAGCCGCGTCACGGTGCAACGGAAGATCGACATCGACGCTCTCGTTCTCGGTTTTCCAGTCGAATTGCGGCAGGTCTTCATAAATCTGATCGGGAATGCGCTACAAGCCATGCCGGATGGAGGCGCGCTGCGGGTAAGTCTGCGCCGTTGCGCGGAGTGGAAGCCAGGTGCCGGGCGAACTGGTATCCGCATAAATATCACCGATACCGGCGTGGGCATCCCGGTGAAGATTCGTCACAGAATCTTCGAGCCATTTTTTACTACCAAGGCCGATAAAGGAACTGGACTCGGCCTGTGGGTGAGCCGTGGAATCGTGCAAAAACTTAACGGAACGATCCAGTTTCGCTGCACAAAATGGCGAAGCCGGACGATGACGTCGTTCGCTGTCTTTATCCCGACGGACGGACTGAGCGTCGCCGTTGAGTAATCCCGACGCTACACGTCTCGGCGTCAACGCCATACCTCAGATGGCGTCCCAAACCGCGAAGATACTGTGCATAGATGATGAGTCGGCGGCGCTGAGTGTGCGGAAGCGGGTATTGGAATCTGCAGGCTATCGAGTGCTGGCTTCCCGGTCGAGTGAAGAAGCTGTTCGGCTGTTCCGCACTGAGTCTTTCAACCTCGTGATCGTGGACTATTGGATGCCGGGCATGAATGGAATCGTTACGGCTCGCCAGCTCAAGAAGATTAATTCGTCCGTTCCGATAATTATTTTGTCAGGCCTCTCGCAATTGCCGGACGAAACCATTGGCGTCGCGGAGCGTTGGATCCTGAAGGATGAAGGTCCGGAATATTTGCTGAGTGCTATCAGGGCCCTGCTCAAACCGGCATCTTGACGGCTGCATAGAAAAGACCGCCCCTATTTGCTGCACGTTTTTCGAGAAGTGGTTCAAGGACAGCCCACAAAGTGTAGTTCGACCAACTCCGCAATCTAAACGGCCCGGCTGGCTCGGAGTCCTCCTGCGTCCTTGATCCGGGCACTCAACCCTTGGGCACGTTCCAAACGTAGAGGAAGTTCTCGTCTGTCGCCGTCGCAACATTTCGATTGCTCTTGCGCGTGGCGCGATTTAGCGCGGAACGAACATTCTCTTTTGAGTCTGCGAGATCCGCTAGAGGCACTTTGATAGCAGCGCCCTCTTTCAAGCGATCGAGGTCGCGGAGTATCAGAGTCACGATTTTCTTGTGCTTGCCGTTGCGCGAGTTCGGAACATCCAGTTGCGCCACGGTGCTGAAATGGGCTGCTGGGCGGGTCGAACTCATAACTCTCCTTTCGCGACTAACGTATAACTAACGACGCGTTATCCTACCGAGCCGCAAAGGCGCGTGTCAATAGAGAAGTGTTAAGCTATGGCGCTGGAAGTTGCGTGATCGAGTCGAGCGGCGAACTCGCCGCTCGTCGCGCTTTCGCCAGCGCCAATCCCGTAAAAAAGCCTCTTTCCTGACCGAAGAATTAATTAAAGAGTTTCCCCGTACGATTTCAAGACTGCTACGGTGAGTTGTTCCACTGAGTGGTTTGTTTCCGGGGAGGATCGAACATGAGAGAAGAACAAACGCATTTCGAACAGGTACCTCGAGCCATGGTGGAGAAAATACGCGCACAGCAAAACGCGCAGCCTGAAAGTGAACCGGAAGGTAACGAGGCGGTGGCGAAGCCGGCCGCTGAAGAAACCGAAGAGGCCGCTGCCGCGTCCCCTCAAGAGTGAGAAATGTCGCTGGCGCTGCGCTGGCAGAGTTGAATTGGGATGAGGAGGTAAGTGATGGGAACGCCGGCAATTGGCAGGGAACTGGGCAAGCAATCCTTAGTACGCAGACGTTGGGAGAAACTGATGGA
>Ga0302326_10001634_pt1 | contig 56616 bp, 45 predicted proteins | sample Palsa_T0_3_FD_202264 | JGI IMG/M metagenome (GOLD analysis project Ga0302326, IMG submission 202264) | Peat permafrost microbial communities from Stordalen Mire near Abisko, Sweden - Palsa_T0_3 | ecosystem: Environmental > Terrestrial > Soil > Palsa > Peat permafrost | place: Sweden: Abisko...
CGGAGACATCGAATCGCTGCCTTTTCTCGAGGCCATCCGGCAGATGCGGCTCGAGCTGGGGCCTGAAAACGTAATTTTCGTGCACCTCACGCTCGTGCCATTCATTCCCACGGCCGGCGAACTCAAGACCAAGCCCACCCAGCACAGCGTTAAAGAGATGCTGAGCATCGGGATTCAGCCCGATATTTTGATTTGCAGAAGCGACCGACAGCTCCCCGGCGACCTGAAAGCGAAGATCGCTCTGTTCTGCAACGTGGCGCAGTCGTGCGTCATTTCGGCGCCTGACGTCAGCAACATTTACGAAGTGCCGATGACGCTGGCCGCGGAAGGACTTGATGAGCAGGTGCTGAGGCTGCTGCATCTGGAGGCGCCGCCGCGCGACTTGAGCCGTTGGCTGGCAATGCTCGAAACGCTGGAACATCCGTCGGGCGAAGTACGCATCGGCGTGGTGGGTAAATACGTTCAGCTGGAAGACGCCTACAAAAGTCTGCGCGAAGCACTGGGCCACGGCGGCCTGGCGAATCGCCAGCGCGTGGTGATCGAGTGGATTGAAGCCGAGGAAGTCGAATCACTCGCGGGCGCCGAGCAGCGGTTGCGGCATGTGGATGGAATTTTGGTTCCCGGCGGATTCGGCAAGCGCGGGATCGCGGGGATGGTCCACGCGATCACCTACGCGCGCCAGAGCAAAATTCCGTTTTTCGGGATTTGCCTGGGGATGCAGTGCGCGACGATTGAATATGCGCGCCAGGTTTCGGGAATCGAGCACGCGGACAGCACTGAATTTGACCCATCCACGCCGAATCGCGTGATTTACAAGCTGCGCGAACTGCTGGGCGTGGACGAAATGGGCGGAACGATGCGGCTGGGCGCGTGGCCATGCAAGCTCGAACCCGGTTCATTCGCGCAGAAAGCTTACGGGCAGCTGGAGATATCGGAGCGGCATCGCCATCGTTACGAATTTAATTGCGAATACGAGCCGACGCTCACTCGCGCGGGATTTCGAATTACGGGGCGCACCCCCGACGGCGTGTACGTGGAAATTGTGGAAGCGCCCGAGCATCCGTGGTTCGTGGGCTGTCAATTTCATCCGGAATTTAAATCCAAACCGCTGGCTCCGCACCCGCTGTTTGCAGCCTTCATTCGAGCCAGTCTCGAACACCGCCATCGCCGGCAGGGAATTACCGCAGAGACGCGCGTTGCGGCCGCCGAACCCGCCAAGGATTAAGCGCTTTCGTGGAATTATTCGGACTGATGTAGGCTTTCATTTTTGTTTCCGGTTCAATTCAGCGCAAAGGCGTCACTTGTCGATCGACGAAGTTTTGGCCTTGCGGATTGCGGTAGGGCGCCCTCCGAGCTTGCCATTCTTACGGGCGGCTGATTTCTTGGCCGTACTCCTGGATTTTCCTCCGGCTGCACCGAGCCTTGCCGCCATCCACTTTCTCGAACCAAGAAACTCCTGCAGAAGCGTTGGCAGATAAATGTCCGCGTCCAGGTCGGGGAAATATATGCCAAAGCCAGAGGGGCTAATCTCGATTCTGCGAAGTTGAAAGAGCTTGGCGTTCTGCAGCCCCTGTGCATTTCGCGGTGAGAATGCCACATCCAATCCAGAGCTGAGGCGAATTACGACCCGGTCCAGTCTGCGATCGTATCGAACGGCAAGGGCTGTGGGAAAAGCGGAGCGCAGACGTTTTGCTTGGCGGTTTGCCTGGCCAAAATTTTCACGGAATCCCATGGATCTCCTTCCACGCCGCACAAAGCGCTTCCAAATGAAGCTTCAATACTCTCTCGATGCGTGCGATTTTAGGCCTGGGGAATCCGTAGTTTTCGCGCAGAAGAACAGGCCCGGGGCGCGCAATTCAGATTGAATACAGCCTCACAGTCGCGCCCAATCACATGCACGCGGGCGGGCCGATGATCGTTCGGATACACGACCACACGCAGGCCATTGAACCGCAGGACCGTTGGCATCAATATCCTATCATAACCTAAGCGTTTGGGTTATCTTAATTCCCACCTTACTGCTTGCAACCATGCCAGACGCTGCATCCGAGAAGATATCCCGGTTTAGTCCGTTTGCCTACCGGCCGAATTGCGCAGTTGAAAAGCTCGGCGTTCCCTAATAGTCTGTTGCTTCGCGCACGCATCCACACATGCAGACGGCACACAGCTTTTCAATCGGAAACATTCGCTTCGGTGGTGACGCTCCGCTGTTCCTGATTGCGGGACCTTGCGTCATCGAAAGCGAAACTCATGCCATGGGCATGGCCGAACAACTCGGGGCTGTCGCGGCCGAGCTCGGGGTGCCCTACATTTTTAAAGCCTCGTACGATAAAGCGAATCGCTCCGCGGGTTCGTCATTCCGCGGGCCGCAATTGGAAGAAGGGCTGCGGATTTTAGCGAACATAAAAAAACGCACGGGGCTTCCGATTCTTAGCGACGTTCACGATATTTCGCAGGTGGGGCCGGCGGCGGAAGTTTGCGACATTCTACAGATTCCGGCGTTTCTTTGCCGCCAGACGGATTTGCTGCTGGCCGCGGGGCGCACGGGCAGAGCCGTAAACGTGAAAAAAGGGCAATTTCTCTCACCGTTTGAGATCGGGAACGCCGCGGAAAAAATCGCGAGCACGGGGAATGGAAAAATAATTCTGACGGAGCGCGGCGCGTCGTTCGGCTATCAGAATTTGGTCGTGGATATGCGTTCGTTTCCTATTATGCGCAAGTTCGGCCATCCGGTGGTGTTTGACGTCACGCACTCCGTGCAACTGCCGGGAGGACAAGGGAAGTCGAGCGGGGGCCAGCCGGAATTTATCGAGCCGCTGGCGCGCGCGGGCGCGGCGGTGGGCATCGACGGAATTTTCCTGGAAGTGCACGACAATCCCGCGAAAGCGCTGAGCGACGGCACGAACGCGTTGCCGCTCGCGCAATTCCGCCCACTGCTGCAAAAAATTCAGCGCCTCGCGGCGCTATCGCGCGAATGGGATTCGCGATGAGCCTCGAGACGGCGCGACGCGTTCTGCGCATCGAATCGGAGGCGATTGCCGGCCTGATCGACCGGCTCGACGAGCGTTTCGAGAAAGCCGTCGAACTTCTCTACGCCTGCAAAGGCAGGGTGGTCGTGACGGGCCTCGGCAAGTCCGGGCTGATTGGCCGCAAAGCGGCGGCAACATTCGCGAGCATCGGTACGCCTTCGTTGTTTCTCCATGCTTCGGAGGCCCTGCATGGGGACCTGGGAATGCTCACCAGTGAAGACGTGCTGCTGGCGATTTCGTCGAGTGGCGAGACGGAAGAGCTGATCGAATTGGTGGAAGCCGTGAAACGCCTGGGCGTGAAGCTGATCGCGCTGACGGCAAATGGGCAGTCCACGCTCGCGAGCGCCAGCAACATCGTGCTCGATATTGCGGTGAAGGAAGAAGCCTGTTCGCTGAATTTGGCGCCGACCGCTTCGACCGCAGCCGCCATGGCCATGGGCGACGCGCTGGCGATTTCGCTGCTCGAGAGGCGCGGATTCAAAGAAGAGGATTTCGCGGCACTGCACCCGGGCGGGCGGCTGGGAAAAAAATTGCGCCGCATTGAAACGCTGATGCACGCGGGAGACGATGCTCCGCGCGTTCTCGCGGCAACGAAGATGCCCGACGTGATTTATGAGATGAGCCGCAAAGGCCTGGGGCTCGCCGCGGTGACCGATTCCGGCGGCAAGTTGCTGGGGATCATCACGGATGGCGATCTGCGGCGGGTCATGCAGCAACGCAAAGACAATGTGCTGGATCTGACGGCGGCGGACTGCATGACCAGGAATCCGGTGACGCTGCCGCGCAGCGAGCTGGCCGCGAGCGCGTTGCGAAAAATGGAAGAAAGAAAAATTACTTCGGTCATCGTAGTGGATGAGCAGGGAAAACTGGAGGGCGTCGTGCACGTGCACGACTTGTGGACCTTGCAATTGTTTTAGTCCGAGGAATCACCATGGTCATTCGCGAAATCAAATTTCCGCCGAAAGTTCTCCGCCGCGCGAAGCCGATCCGCGTCCTGCTGATGGATGTGGACGGAACCATCACGCCCGGGTACGTCTGCCTGCAAACATTTCCGGACAGCAGCGTGGCCGAAATGAAAATGTTCAACGCGCACGACGGGGCGGGATTGAAACTCGCGGGGATTATGGGGATACGCACGGGCGTAATCACTGGCAGGGATTCTCCCGCCACCGCGCGACGGGCGCGCGAATGCGGCATGGAATTCGTGGCGCAGGGCCAGCCCAAAAAGCTGGAAGCTTACAAGGGAATTCTGGTACGGGCCGGAGTTACCGATGAAGAAGTCGCGTACATCGGAGACGATCTGCCGGACCTGCCGATCCTCGAAAGGGTAGGACTTGCGGTGGCGGTCGCGGACGCGGTGGTCGAGGTGAAGCGCGCCGCGCATTACATCACCACGGTGCGCGGCGGCGAAGGCAGTGCGCGCGAAGTCGTCGAGCTGATCCTGAAAGCTCAGGGCCAGTGGAAGAAAGCCATTCCGAAGGCGATCGCCTAGGACCCGCGGCGCGCTCGGCCGCCTGAGGGTGCGGTCAGTACGTGTTCTTCTGCTGCTCGGCGCGCATTTTATCGAATATTTTTTGCGCCCAATCGGGAGGCTCCGGGCCTTTGTCTTTGTCAATTTTCAGATTCAGCGCGATTTTCCATTTGTCCAGCCAGGACATGCCATCGCCGACGTAGAGGTCCGGGGTGGAATAGGCCGGATCGGCCAGGGCCTGGTCCAGCGAAATAAATTTGTAGCCGCGTTTTTCGAGCTTGGTCAGCACCGCGTCCAGGCATTCGAGATTGATTTGGTTGTCGTGGACCAGAAAGACCTGCGGCACTTGCCGGCTAAAATCTTCCTGCGAATCTTTTTCGAAATAGTCGAAAACCGTATCCACGTAGTCGAGATAGGCTTGCTTCGTCCTGGCTTCGAGCTTTTTGTCTTTTTTCTCGACAGCCTGGGCCAGCACGTCGTTGAAGACGTAATCGCCGTCATCGAGCGTTACCGGAGCGATGACGTAATTGCGATCCTTTAGAAATTGCTCGAAGGCTGCCTTGGCTTCGGCGGTGGGGCCGGTATTGAGATAAGGATGGCGAAAGTATTTTTCGGTCTGCCCCGAGGCTTTCATCAGCACCCGGGTAACCGCTTCGCCGCGAATCGTTTCATCCTCGAATTTCTGCAAGGTGGCGGCGTTGAAGTCGGTGTGCTCGTAGGTGTGATTGCCGAGGGTGAGGCCAGCGTCGAGCCACATTTGCAGCAGTTCCGCGCGCGCGTCGCGTTCGCCCCAGACTTGCAGTTTGCGCTCGTTCACGAACCCGACGGCCCACGCGTGATGGGCCTTGAGGATCGCCGGGATTCCGCGATTAATCTTCTGCAAGGTTTTCAAATCACCCACGGCGAAATCGTTCCCCGGCAGCGCCCCGGGCAAATCGTCCACCGTCATGACCAACGTCTTCTGGTTGGTCGGCTGAACTTGGCCGGGAAACGACCCTTCGGGCGCGAGCTTGGAATTCCAGACAGGTGGGGCGTTCGAATAGGCAGCGTAACTCAAACCGAAAACCGAAAGCAGGACAACCGATGCAGCGTGCACCCTATTCATGGACGACCTCATAACCACAGTGACAGGCGAACAGACTTGATGATGGCGCGTATTGTGTCGCAAGTGCGACTTCGTTCATAGAGGAAGCTGCCATTCGGCTCGCAAACTCGCCACCCGCGGAAGCCGCTGTGTATACTAAGGCTTCGTGTTTCCACCGGCAGTTAGAAAACCTCGCGGACAAATGACGTTGCCTCGGCTACTTCTGATTCTGGCGGCAATTCTTTCGGCGGGCGCAACCCGCGTTTGCGCTCAAGGTCAAATTCGTCATCCTGAGGTTTGTCCACGCCCCGCGGAGTCGGGCTCGATTCCAGAGCCGGAAGATCTGCGGAGTCACAACGGCGTGCTCGAGGTTGCGCTTTCTTTTCGCAGTGAAGTGGATGCGCATGGGCGCACCCGGTATTGTTACATCTACGGCGAGGGGATCGAGTCTCCGAACCTGCGTCTTCATCCAGGCGATCTGCTCATCCTCACGCTGAAAAATGAATTGACGGCAACCGCGGCAGCGCAGTCAACCATGGCAATGGGTTTACCCACCGGCGCGTCGGCACAATCAGGGGACGGCCCCTGTGCCGGTTCACAAATGACTCCGGACGCCACCAATCTTCATTTTCATGGACTCACCATACCGCCGGTCTGCCATCAAGACGACGTACTGAAGACGGTGATCCAGCCCTCGGATGCACCGTTCGAGTATCGATTCCGCATCCCGCAAAATCAGCCGCCAGGATTGTATTGGTATCACCCGCACGTTCATGGACTCGCCCGGACGCAGGTCGTGGGCGGCGCCTCGGGAGCCTTGATCATCGAAGGCATCGAACGCGAGAATCGTGAAGTTGTCGGATTGCCGGAACGAGTCTTGGTGATCCGCGACGAGGATTTGCTTAATCCGGATGCAGTTTCCAAAGATACAGGGCAAAAAGCTCCCGCCGCCGTGCTGGACCGCGACGGCGATGCCAGGAATACCGGCAATGGTTCGGGAAAGCCGGCGAAGGATCTTTCGGTGAACTTTGTGGCCTCCGCGTATCCCGATTATAAGAGCGGCGTGATCAAGATGAAGCCAGCGGCGCGGGAGTTTTGGCGGGTGGTGAACGCAAGTTCCATCACGTACCTGAACTTGCAGTTGCTCTTTGCGGGGAAGCCGCAGAGGCTGGGAATCGCGGCGGTCGACGGCGCGCCCGTGAATGTCACCGGAGGGAGCTACGTCATTTGGCAGAACCATCTGGGAGTGCCGCCTGGAGGGAGAATCGAATTCATAGTTCAGGCTCCGGTGGCGGGCGAGGAAGCAACGCTAATTACGCGCAGCGTGAACACCGGCCCCGGCGGCGAAAATGATCCGACGCGGGCGATTGCGAAAATCGTGGCCACTGCCGAAGCGGCCCAGCCGCGATCCGCGCTGCCCACTTCGGCTTCGCCTGTAACCCATACCGACCTTCCTTGGCTCGGAAATGTTGGGCCGGTTCGCACGCGCCGGCTCTATTTCTCCGAGAAACTTCAGGATCCGAATGATCCCAATAGCCCGACCGCGTTCTTTCTCACGGTAGAGGGGCAAACACCGGTGGCGTTCGATCCTCGATCCTCGGTTCCGAATATCATCGTGCATCAAGGCGACGTCGAAGACTGGATCGTCGAGAATCGCTCGACGGAACTGCACGATTTCCACATTCACCAGGCGCGTTTTCTGATGCTCGAGTGGTTCGGCATCCCGATCAACGAACCGTTTCTGCGGGACACCGTTCCGGTGCCTTTCTGGGATGGGAGAGCCGCCCAATATCCTTCGGTCAAGTTGCGCATGGACTTTCGCGATCCCAACGCGATCGGCCTGTTTCCGTTTCACTGCCATTTGCTGGAGCACGAAGATGGCGGCATGATGGGCCTGATTCGCGTCGACCCGCCCGAGACACCTGCGGTTTCGGCGCCCGCGAGGAATAGCCATACTCCTTGAAGACTGCAGGAATCGTGCATGCGGGAAAGGGGTAGTTTTTCCATGTTCGTACACCCGGGTGATCCGGCACCACGAAATCGAATAAAAGTACTAGCACTCGATTCCCACAGGGCATTTTCGTTTGTTTCAATTTTTCGTTTCTATTTTGTTAAAGAAGTGTGAATATCCCGCCACTCATCTGAACCCAATTCAGATGGTTCGTCGCTACTGGGCGCTCTTTCATGGCGCGCAAGTTCGATTCTTCATTCCCCGAGGGAGGACGCATGGTGAAACCGACGTTTCGATGGATGGCAGCCGTGACGATCGTTGCAAACTTGATCGTCGCGGGGCCTGGAGCTGCGCTGGCAGGGCAACAAGCGGGACCGAACGATCCGGCGAATCATTACCAGACCACCACGCCGATCAAGCACGTGATCGTGATTTTTCAGGAGAACGAATCTTTCGACCATTATTTCGGCACGTACCCCGACGCCGCCAACCCTCCGGGAGAAACCGAATTCCATGCCCTGCCGCATAGCGGCGCCGTGAACGGCTTGAGCTACGGGCTGCTGACGCACAATCCCAACGGGCCCTCGGCACAGCCCTTCCGCCTCGATCCCAGCCAAAATTACACGTGCGATCAGACTCACTACTACACGCCTGAGCAGCAGGCCTTCGATGCCGGGCTCATGGATAAATTTCCACAGTTCACGGGAAGCGCCTGCTCCGGTGGAACTTATCCGAGCCTGGCCTCCTATGGCACTGGCGTGGTGATGGGCTACTACGACGGAAACACGGTCACGGCGCTGTGGAATTACGCGCAGTATTTTGCGCTGGCCGATAATTTCCACGGCTCGACGTTCGGACCCTCCGCGGTGGGAGCGATCAATCTCGCTTCGGGCATGACCGGAAATGTCGGCTTCACCGCCGACGATTCCTATGGAGATCTCGCCTCCGACGTCGTGAACAACACCATGGTCGGCGATCCGGACCCCTGGTACGAAGATTGCATTTCTTACGACCACGTGTCGATGACTGGGAAGAACATCGGCGATTTGCTTAACGCGAAAGGAATTTCGTGGGGCTGGTTCCAGGGAGGTTTTACTCCTTCCAGTCCTTACGTTCCCGCTTCTAAAGGCGTTGCGGCGACTCCAGCGCAATGCGCGACCACAACCAATCGCCTCGATGGCACACCGGAAACCGCGTATGCGGGCTATCACAACCCATTCCAGTTTTATGCGTCCACGAATAACCAGCACCACATTGCGCCGGCCAGCGTCCAGGAAGTGGGCCACAATGGCCCGGCGAATCACATTTACGACCTGACGTATTTCTGGAAGGCGGCTGAATCCGGCAATCTTCCTGCGGTCACCTTCCTCAAGGCGGCGCGCGCGCAGGACGGCCACCCCGGCAATTCGTCACCACTCGACGAGCAGCAGTGGCTCACCGAAACAATCAACAAACTGCAGACCTTGCCGGAATGGAATGAGACTGCGGTCATTATTGCGTGGGACGATTCCGACGGTTGGTACGACCACGTCATCGGGCCCATTCTCAATCAATCCGCAACGAAGGCGGACGCCCTGTCTGGCCCGGGCGCTTGCGGTTCGGGCGCGAATTCGCTGGCCGGAGCTCAGGCGCGTTGCGGTTACGGGCCGCGCCTGCCCTTGGTCGTAATCTCGCCGTTTGCCCGGGAAAATTTCGTCGATGGCGAAGTTCTCGACCAGTCCTCCATTACCCGCTTCATCGAGGATAACTGGGAACTGGGGCGCATCGGCAACGGCTCGTTCGATGTGATTGCCGGCGATCTCTCGCACATCTTCAACTTCAACCGGGAATATTTTAATGTCGTGTTTCTGGACACGGTCACGGGACGGGTCGTCGACGTTCACCAGAAATAAAAACGCGGGTTCACACCATGGCCTGGATCGGTCAGGACTTCCGTTCCTGGCGATCCAGCCTTTGTCGTGAACGGCTGCCGAATCGCGAGCTATTCGCCGCGGATGAGATCCGTCAGCGATTCACGGTGACGGACGACGCGGAAGTTTCCTTTATCCACCAGAATCTCCGCAGGGCGCGGGCGCGAATTGTAATTCGAGGCTTGCGCGAAACCGTAGGCACCGGCGCCCCAAAGCGCGAGCAAGTCGCCCGGTTCGGGCAACTCGATGCGCCAATCATGAAGAAAGCAATCGCCCGTTTCGCAAACGGGCCCGACGATGTCCGCGCGGACGATCTTGCCGGAACGGCGGTGCACGGGGGTGATCGGGTGGATGGCGTCGTAGAGGGCGGGGCGGATGAAGTCGTTCATGGCGGCGTCCACGACGATGAAAATCTTTTCGCGGTTGCGCTTGAGATAAAGGACGCGGGTTAGCAAAACGCCCGCGGGACCCACGATGGCGCGGCCCGGTTCGAGCAAGAGGCGGCATCCCAGGGGGCGAATGTGCTGAGCGATGGCGCGCGCGTATGTGGCGAGATTCGGTGGCGTCTCGCGCGTGTAGCGAATGCCCACGCCGCCGCCTAAATCCACGTAGGACAAATTCACTCCGGATCGCGCGAGCGCGCGCACGAAAGACGAGACGCGAAGCACGGCGCGGCGAAACGGAGCGATCCCCAGAATTTGCGAACCGATATGCGTGCTGACTCCGCGCCAGGAAATCCAGCGGGACCGCGAGTTGTCGAGATACAGGCGGCGAGCATCGTCCCAGTCGATGCCGAATTTATGGCGATGATGGCCGGTGGAGATATGAGCGTGGCCGCCCGCTTCGACATCGGGATTGACGCGCAGCGCAGCGGAGGCGCGGCGCCCGAGACGCGCCGATTCCGACGCGAGCACGTCCAGTTCGGCTTCCGATTCGACGTTGAAAAGCAGAATTCGGGTCCGCAGCGCTTCGCGAATTTCGTCCCGGGTTTTTCCCACGCCCGAGAAAACGACGCGGCGTCCGGGAACGGCGATACGGCGCAGGCGCTGCAGCTCGCCCGCGGAGACGATGTCAAAACTGCTTCCCGCGGTCGCCAGCAGGCGGAGAATCGAGAGATTCGGATTGGCCTTGACCGCGTAACAAATAGTATGAGGAATGCCGCGGAAGGCGCGATGGAATTTGCGGTACGCATCCACGATGCTTGTGCCGCTGTAGATGTAGGCCGGGGTTCCCGCCTTTTCGCCGACGAGAGAAAGGGGAACACCTTCACAGGAGAGGACGCGTTTGCGATATGTGTAGTTGGGCGTGTAGTCCGTGGGGTCGGCGGGAAAATTCCGCCGCGCGTGTATTCGAGGAGATTTAGCAGCCAACTATGCTTTCCACCGTCAACGCAGAAAATCCATGGAATGTTGGAGCGGGCGATGGGAATCGAACCCACGTCCGAAGCTTGGGAAGCTTCTATACTGCCATTGTACGACGCCCGCTCTGATGATTCTTATTCTATCCACATTCGCACCGTCCGAACAACCGTGTCGATCGCTATTCGAGGGTTACGGGCGCGCCGCCCCAGCTTTTGGGATCCACGTCGGCGATGAATTGGGTGAATGTCCAGCGATGGCCGGCGAAATCCTGGGCGGTGTACTGGCGCTCGCCGAAGGGATGGTCAGTTGGGGGAGTGAGGACTTGCGCGCCGTGTTTGATGGCTCGGTCGCGATGGCTATCCACGTCGGGCACACGCACCATCACCAAGTGCGCGGTGCCCGCAGGTATTTTCCCTTCGGCGACCACGATACATCCGTCACCGGATTTGAGCTGCACGCGGTGGTCGCCGATCCGGAGCCGGACCGTAAAACCGAATGCATTACAGAGCCAGTCCGCCTCAGCGACGACATCCGGATACGAAAGAACGGGAGTGACGGTGCACGGCGGCACGGAACGATTTGCGAGCATGATGACTCCGATGAATTCGCTTACCGTGGATCCGGAACGATGTTGGACGCGGGCCAGTGGGACGGCAGCGCGTTGAGGTTGGGCGCGATGGCGACTGGGCCGTCGACCGAATTTACGTCCACGTTGAACCCGTCGAGTTCGACGAGAGGGGCGTCGCCCTGCAGGTCTTTCGTGGCCGCCTCGATCGTGACGGTCGAGGATTCGCCGGGCACCAGCGAAATGTAGTTGTCGGAGTAAAAAACAGGCAGCACGCGCTTGCCGCTTTGCTTTTGATGAAGCTGCAAGTGCGAGAGCAGGGCGACGTGGGGACTGTTGTTGTGCAGCGTTACGGTAAGGAGCGTGTTGGCGCCGTCAACGCGTGAGGTGGCCTCGGCGTCGAGGGCGACGCGTGGAAGAGCCATCAGGCCGTCGAACTGGTCCTGAGCGACATGCTGCCAATAGAAATTGCTGGAGAGCAGGTTGCCGCCGGCGTCGGTCAGTTCCAGCTTCACGAAATAGATCGGACTCACCCGCGCGCTCACCGCAATTTGCCCGGCCTTCACCGTGCTACTGGCCGGAACCGTGCTTATCGGTAATGTCTGGAATGTCTGTTGTTGCTCGCCCATGCTCATCGTGCCGTCGGAATTGTAAACAGTGGCCTTCACCGACAATCCGCTGAGCGCGATAGGCTTGTTGTTCACCACTTCGATCCAGAAATTTGACTCGTTCAATTGCACGTGCACCGTCTCGGCGGCTTTTTTCACCGCGTACAACGCGGCGTTGGGCTCGAGGTCGTAATGGTAGAGCTGCCAGACGAAACTGGGCTGAGCCGGATGGCTCATCCAGGTAATCACACCCGTGGTGGTCTTGAACATTTCGGAATTTCGTCCTTCATACATGGCGCGAAAAGCTTCGTAGGTGGCGAGCTGACCCTTCTGCGTGAAGTCGGCCAGATTGCGAATGTGGCCGTAACGCACCGCGAGCGAAGTGGGGAATTCATTGCCGCGTTGCGCGCCGGCGGCCATATCGTGTTGGGCCCAGTCGTCGTTGATGGTTTCCCAATCTTTTTGCGGCATCATGCCCTGAATGGATTCGATGGTGGGAATCGAAACGGAGCCCGTTTCGGTCTTGAAACTTTCTTTAATGACGTAGAAGAACCGCGGCGAACGCCAGTAATAAGGCCCGTGCGAAGCGACGCCGCGGCCGGCGGATGAATTGGATTGATAAAGGCGCGTGGGATCGAGGCGATCCATCAGCGCGTGCAACATGTCGTCAAGTTCTTTGGGCGGATAGCCTTCGTTGCGCGCGCACCAGATGGCGATGGACGGATGGTTGCGGTAACGCACGACCTTGTCGGTGACGTTGGCGATATAAGTGGGAATGTCGGTCACGTCCGGACCGTCATTCGGATTGGGCTGAAAAAATTCATCCCACAGCAGGATTCCGTATTTGTCCGCCATGTCGTAGAAGTCCGGATTGGTGCTCTGACCGACCCAGTTGCGGATGATGTTCAGGTTGGCCAGCGCGTGCATGTGAAACTGCGCGTCCAGCCTTTCGCGCGTGACCCGCTTCATTCCTTCGTCGAGGCCCCAATTGCCGCCACGGACCATGACGCGAACTCCATTCACGGAAAGGGTAAGGTTGTCCGAGCCGGGGACCGTGTACTCGATTTTGCGAATACCGAACTGCTGCGTGGTGGCGTCTGAAGATTTCTTGCCCACGTCGAAGCGCAGGGTGAGCGTGTAGAGGTTCTGCGGGCCGTAACCGTTGGGCCACCAGAGCTTGGGGTCAGTGAGGTGTAGTTCGGGTGTGGATTTGCTATCGAGCGCGACGGGTTCGGTGCCGTTCGGCGCGATGGTGAAAGATTTCTCGAAGGTGATGGCGGGAGTTTGTGCGACTGGGGCCGGTGCGTTCTGCGTTTGTGCGCTCTGCAATTGGATGACGCCGGTCAGTGTGCCGGTGACGGCCTTCGCGGATTTATTTTCCAGCGTGGCGGCAACGTGCAGATCCGCGGTGTCATGCGTCGCGGATAAATCCGTGGTGATGAATGGATCTTTGACTAGCACTGCGCCGGTTGCGTTTATCGTTACGGGAAGCCAGATGCCGGTGTCGCGATCGCGAATGGCGGGAAGCCAGTCCCAGCCGATGGTGGAAAGGAACGTGGGGCCGTCGATGGCGGTCTCGCCGCCATTCTGGCCTACGCCGAGCGCGACGGTATGCTCGTGCGGAACGCCGGGATTGGGCTGCGGCGCCACCAGCACGGCCAGGACAGCACGCTGTCCTGGTTTTACAAATTCGGAAATATCGAAGTTGCCGCGAATAAAGGCTCCGCGAATCGTTCCGGCTTCGCGGCCATTCACCCAAACCTGTGCCGAGTAGTTGATGCCGCCAAAATGCAGCCAGATGTGCCGGCCCTTGTAGGCAGCGGGCACGGTGAAAGTTGTGCGGTACCAATAGCTGGTCTTGTTCAGGCTTTCGGGAATGGCGCGCATGTTCTCGCCGTAGAGCGGCTCAGGGTAAACGCCGTTGTTAACCAGCGTGGTCAGCACGGTTCCAGGAACCGTGGCAGCGTACCAGCCTTCGGGGCGGAAAGCGGCGGTCGAAATAACGGCAGGCTCCGCGGCGACTTTCGCGGAGTCCTGCAACTGCCAGCCATCGATCGTTTGCGAGGGCAATTGCGCGAATAGAGATGCAGGAGCGATAAACGCAAATAGGATAAAAAAAGCGAAGAGGCGAAAAGTCATTGGCGTGATTTCCTTGAGTGGGAATTTGTCATGGCGAATGGTGGGCGTTGCGAGCGTCATGCGGAAGAATTCTACCAAAAAAAGGAGTGACACTCTCAAGACGCCGGGGCGCGTCTCCCGGTTACCGCATTTCATTCAACACTGTGACATTTCGAAAAGTGTCACAGTGCGCCCTGCGGGGCTCTGGCGTGGCCTGTAACCTCCTGCCATTAAATCTTTGGGAGGTGTGAGATGAAGAGATTTGTGGGTTTGTTTCTGCTGTTGGTTTTGGCGGTGCAGGCCGGCGCGGTTGAAAATGGACAAGTACGGTATGCGGGCGGGACGGTCCCGGCGCTGCAGGTGGGGATGCTCGGCCGGTTGGACACCACCTCGCAGACGATGCTGTCGTTCGAATATACGGGGAATAAATTGGTGATTCCGTATGCAAAGATCGATACCTTCGAATACTCCGAGAAGGTTGCGCGGCACCTGGGAGTCTTACCGGCGATGGCGGTGGGGCTAGTGCGGAAGCGGCAGCGAAAACACTTCATCCAGATCAGGTTTCACGATTAGAACAATTTGAGCCAGGTTGCCGTTTTCGAAGTGCCGAAGCACATGCCTCAGACGCTGCTAGCGGTGCTTCAAAGCAGAGCGCCGCAAGGCTGCACGGGGCAAATGCATACCATGGGGTGTCGCGAACCGGACTGGGCCGGAGCGCAGTAGAGCCGACCCGCGGCGTCTAGATTTGATTTTTCTGCGTGGATAAGCCGTGTGGACCGGTGAGGTGAGCGAAGGCGCAGGTTCGAGATGATCTGACGCAGCGGGCACGGAGAAATACTTGAGGCCACGGAGATTCCGCGGAGCGAACTTCGAGTGGGCCTGTTCGTCCTCGGCGAAGCTCCGTGCTAAAGTTGCTCGCGGCAATTCGGACGAGCGCGCGGAGGGGAAGTGGCGTACCGAGACCTGCGGGACTTCATCAATAAGCTGGAAACGAACGATGAGCTGCGCCGGATCAGCGTCGAAGTTGATCCGGTGTACGAGATCACCGAAATATCGGACCGCACGGTGAAGAGCGGCGGGCCGGCTCTGCTGTTCGAACGCCCGAAAGGCTCGCGCGTGCCGGTGGTCACCAATCTGGTGGGCACCGAGAAGCGGATGTGCATGGCGCTGGAAGTGGACGCGCTGGAAGACGTTGCGGACAGGGTTCACTCGTTCATTGATATGCAGTCTCCCCAGGGGATTTTTGAAAAAATAAAAATGTTGCCGAAGCTCGCGGAAATTGGCTCGTTTTTTCCGAAGGCAGTTCGCAGCGGCGCCTGCCAGGAAGTGGTGCGCACCGATGACTTGTCTCTCGATTATTTCCCGATTTTGAAATGCTGGCCGCAAGACGGCGGAAGATTCATTACCTGGCCGATGGTGATCACCAAAAACCCGGATACGGGGAAGCGCAACGTCGGATGTTACCGGATGCAGGTTTTCGACGAACGCTCGACCGGCATGCATTGGCAGACGCAGAAGCATGGCGCGGATCATTACCGCAACAGCCGTGCGAAAAATCCCGGAGGCAGGCTTGAAGTGGCCGTGGCGATCGGCGCGGATCCGGCGACGGCGCTGGCCGGCATACTTCCGGTTCCTCCGGATATGGACGAATTCCTGTTTTCCGGTTTCCTGCGGCGCGAACCCGTGGAACTTGTTCCCTGTAAGACGATAGGCCTCGAAGTTCCGGCGAACGCGGAAATTGTTCTGGAAGGCTATGTCGAAATCGGGGAGATGCGGGTCGAAGGTCCGTTCGGAGATCACACCGGCTTCTATTCGTTGGAAGGGCAGTACCCGGTATTCCATGTGCAGTGCATCACGCATCGCAAGGATCCGCTGTATTTGACGACGATCGTGGGGCCGCCTCCGCAGGAAGACTACTTCATGGGGCATGCGATCGAGCGGATATTCATGCCGGTGATGAAAATGCAGTATCCGGAGATCGTGGACGTAGCGATGCCCGCCGAGGGGATCTTCCAGAACCTAATGATCGTGTCGATTCGAAAAAGTTATCCGGGCCAAGCGCGAAAAATCATGAACGCGATATGGTCGCTGGGCCAAGCCATGTTCACCAAGGTCATTATTGTGGTGGATCACGACGTGGATTTGAAAAATTCGAGCGAAATTGTGTGGAAAGCGCTTTGCGCGATCGATCCGGAGCGCGACATTCAGTTCGTCATGGGCCCGGTCGATTCGCTCGACCATGCCGCCCGGCGCCAGGACTATGGTTCGAAGATGGGCGTGGACGCTACCCGGAAATGGGCGGAAGAAGGTTTCTCCGGACGTTGGCCTGACGAAATAAAAATGGACGAAACAACCAAAAAACGGGTGGACGCAATTTGGCGGGAGTTGGGGATGGGGAACTCGAAGAAAAAGTAAAGGCCGAGCGAACCCGGTTTTCTTCGCCTTTAGGCGCATTTCCCGCGTTATCTGAGTCATTTACGGCGGCCCACCTGTACTTTTCACCTGTACCTTTCGCCTTCCTGTCCTTCGGTACGGTTTTTACCAATAGCACACCAAGGAAACACCTTGCTTGACACTCCGCGTCGTGGATGTAATAAACGATTCAAAGCGGAGGGTACCGGGAGTTGTGGTACTGACGGGCCCTCCCATGAAATTCGGCGCTCGGGGGTGATGGGCGCAAGCAGCAAGCGGCAAAAGAAAATCCAAAGATTTTCAAGTGGCATACGAAGCCGTGTCCGTCCAGCGAAGCGGGGCGGGTGAGGAGCGAGGGGCCGCACGATGTTCAATCTCGGTAAAACAAAATCTTTGATCGGCCTGGACATCGGCTCGAGTTCGGTGAAAGCCGTCGAGCTGAAGAAAACAAAAGCGGGCTACGAACTGGTCAGCTACGGGATCGAGACTTTGGCTCAGGATACGGTGGTCGATGGGGCCATCATGGATGCGCCCTCGGTCGCGGAAAAGATTATCTCGATCTTCGACGGCCAGAAGATCAAGACCAAGGACGTCGCCACTTCGGTTTCCGGGCACTCCGTCATCGTAAAGCGAGTGAGCATGCCGCTGATGACCGAGGACGAGCTTTACGACCGCGTGCAAGCGGAAGCGAGCCAGCACATCCCGTTCGATATCGCGGATGTGAACCTCAGCCACCAGCTACTGGAAGCGACCGAAAACCAGATGGACGTACTGCTCGTGGCGGTGAAAAAAGACAAGATTCTGAATCACACAAACGTTCTGGCGCAGGCCGGCAAAACTCCGGTGGTTGTGGATATCGACGCGTTTGCGCTGCAGAACTGTTTCGAGGTGAACTACGAACCGGATCCGTCGCAGGTTGTAGCGCTACTGAACGTGGGCGCCAGCGTCATGAACATCAATATCGTGCGGGGCTGGACCCCGCTGTTTACTCGCGACGTTTCGGTGGGCGGTAACCAATACACCGATGCCTTGCAGAAGGAATTGGACCTGAGCTTCGAAGACGCCGAAAAGCTAAAGATGGGCGGCACGCTGGCGGGCGTGAATGAAGAGCAGCGCACCGCGATTCTTCGTTCGGTGTCCGATATTTTGATTCTCGAAATTCAAAAGACCTTCGATTTCTTCCGGGCAACCGCGAGCGGCGAAAATATTCGCCGGATATACATCGCGGGGGGCACGGCGCGAGTTCCCGGGTTACTCGATTTGCTCAAGGAAGAATTCGCGATGCCGGTCGAGGAACTCTATCCCTTCCGAAAAATTGCAATCAATCCTGGGCGTCACGATGAAAGCCAGATACGCGAGTTGGCGCCGCGCTTGGCTATCGCAGTGGGCCTGGCGCTGAGGAGCTTCGATACGCCATGATTCGGATTAACTTACTCGGCCAGACGCGGCCCAAGACCACCAAGCAATCCGTGCCGATCGAGAACGGACTCTCGATCATCCTGGGAATTGCCGCCATCGTGATCGCCGGCGTGGTGCTCTTCAGCATGTACCTTTCGCAGAAGAAGCAGCTTGACGACACCAACGCGCAAATCGCGTCGCTGCGTGCGGAAAAGGCCAGCCTGCAGCAGGTGAAGCAGGACGTGGACCGCTTCGAGCAGCAGAAGCAGGCGCTGCAGACCCAGATCGACGTGATCGAAGGCCTGCAGAAAAACCGCACGAGCGCCCAGGAATTGCTGCAAATGGTCGCTAACACCGTGGTGCGGGTCGATCAGCTCTGGCTGACCTCGCTGGATCGCAAGGGTGATTCGCTGGCGATTGGCGGCGAAGCCGGCAATATCAACTCGATTGCCAATTTCATCACCCAGCTCAAGCGTTCCGGATATTTTGACAAAATCGAGATTCAAGAAGCGAAAGAGGATGACGTGGTGAAGGCGGTCACCACGTACGGATTTACCATGACCGCAAACGTGGCTCAGTCACCCACGCCGCCCCCGGCGCCGGAAGCAAAGGCGGCTGCGACCGCAACCCCGCCCCCGGCACCCGCGGCGAAGGGAAGGAGCTAGCGATGGCTACCGGATTTCGTGATTGGCCCTGGCCACTACAGGCGCTGTTCTTCTTGGGATTGGCGGTGGTGCTGATTGCCGCGGGCTTGTATCTTCCTTTTTCTCCAGTGTCGTCGGTACGCACGGAGCTGGAAGCGGCGCAACAAACGGAAAAGCCGCTGCAAACCGAAGTGGCGAACCTCCGGGTTTATAAGCAGCGCCGCGCGGAACTGCAATCGCAGATGGGCGCCCTGCAGAAACAACTGGCCACCCTGCAGACCATTGTTCCGGAAGACAAGCAAGTGGATCAATTCATCATCATGATCCAAAGTGCGGCGGCGAGTTCCGGAGTTTCGATTCGCCGGATGAAGGCGCTGCCGATCGCCACCAAGCAGTATTATTTCGAAATGCCGTTTGAAGTGGAGGCCGACGGACCGTATTTTTCGGTTCTCGATTTCTTCGCGAAGCTGGGCAGGCTTTCCCGGATCATCAATGTCGGAGATTTGAAGCTGCAGGGAATCGCGGCGAAGAGCAGCACGAATTTTCATATGACCGCCGGAAGTTCAGTAACCGGGGTCATGACGATCACAACGTTCTTCTCAAAGTCAGCAGACGCACCGTCGGCCCAGACCACGACGTCAACGACGACAAGCACTCCGGCCGGCGCGCCAGCAAGGCAATAAGGCAGACACGATGAAACTGGCACAGACATCCTCAAAGCTTTTCGCAGGGCTGGCTATATCCTTCTGCCTCGTATGTGCTGCATGGGGGCAAACGGCGCCAGCGAAAAAGACGACCCACAAGAAGAGTGCCGCGCCGGCCGTGAAAAGCACAGCAGACGCGGGCAACGCCGCGAAGCCGGCGATGGCGGATTCTGGCAAGCGTGATCCCTTTATGCCGTTGGTCAACGAGCACAAAACGGGCGGTCCACCGCTGCCCCCAGGCAAGGCCGGACTGGTCGTGGCCACCCTCCAGGTAACTGGCACGGTCAGCTCGCCCAACGGAATGCTCGCGGTGGTGTCGAATCCCGATCAGCGGGTGTATTTTCTTCGCGAAGGCGACAAGTTGTACGACGGGGATGTCGAAAAGATCGGTCTGGACGGAGTGACGTTCAAGGAAAATTCCAAAGACGCCTTCGGTAAGCAGGTAGAACGCACGGTAACGAAACGAATCTATCCGAGCGCAGGAGAGCAGCAATGAGGATTATGCGGAGGGCGTGGGGCTTCACTGCCGTTGTCGCAGCAGCCCTGATGTTGACGAGCGGGTCACTTCTGGCCGGTGATGCGCCGGTCGTGCATGTGAAAGCGGTGGTGAAGGATGGCGCGGTAAGCCTGGAAGCGCAGGCCAATGGGCCATTCGACTACACCACCTATCGCCCCAGCGAGAGCCTCTACGTGCTCGATCTGAGTGGAGTGTCGGCAGGGGATTCGACAGGAGCGCGGGTCGTGCCTTCGGAGCTGGTGAAAAGCTACCGGCTGACGTCGTATTCGGCGGGCCAAAAGCCCGTGGTGCGCCTGGAGATCCTGCTGCGCCCCGGCGTCGAACCTCGCCTCGAACGCAACGGTAACCACGAACTCATGCTCTTGGTCTCGGCCAACGGCAACGCGGACGCGACGGCGAAGCCTGCCGCGCTGAACATCACCGCCGCGCCGGCCGTGCCACAAGCGAGCATCAAGGCGGCATCCACGAAGTCGACGACGGCAACCGCGCCGGCATCCGGCACCGAAGCCATCAAGCAAGTCAGCCTGGCGCAGAACGGGGATCAGACCGAAGTGAACGTGATTGGCAGCGGGAAGCTGAATTACCACGTCACGCGCTTGCATAACCCGGATCGAATCGTCCTGGATTTCAGCGGCGCGCATATCACCGCCTCAGAGAAAACCATTGCCAGTAATCTTGACCCGGTTCGTGAAATTCGCCTCGGGCAATTCACGCCAGGGGTTTCCCGGGTGGTAATCGATCTCCGCCAGCCCGCGCAATACAACGTGAACGCCTCGGGCAATGCAGTCACCGTGGCTTTCGCGGCGGCAGCAAACGGCGGAGCGGTGAAATCTGCTCCAGAAACGCAACCTGCGGACATCACGACTACCAAGGCAGAGATTGCCCCGGCGCAGCCCGTCGTTGTTCCGGCTCCCGTGGCATCGCTTCCGGCGGCGCTGACGGGAACTGGTGCGGCGCTCGCCTCGCCTGCAATTGCCCCACCTGCAGCGAAGGTCGAAAGTACGCCGGCGCCTTCGGTCGTGATCGTAACCGCGAACTCGACGTCAAGCGCGGGCCCGGCACAACAGGCCGCTACACCGCCTCCCGCTGGCCGCTATTCCGGCGAGCCAATTTCGGTCAATTTGAAGGATGTCGATCTTCGCGATTTCTTCCGGCTCATTCACGAGATCAGCGGCCTGAACGTCGTTGTGGACCCGGCGGTTAAGGGTTCGCTCACGATCGTCTTGGACGATGTGCCGTGGGATCAGGCGCTGGACATCGTGCTGAAGAACAACGACCTCGACAAGCAACTCGACGGCAATGTCCTGCGCATCGCCACAAAAGATACGTTGAAGAGAGAGGCTGACCAGAATCGCGAATTGGCGAAGGCGCAGGCGGAAGCGGCGGACGTGGTTACCACCACCCGCGTGCTAAGCTACGCCAAAGCCACGGATCTGGTTCCGACGCTGAAGAAGTTCCTTTCTTCGCGTGGAGATATTCTGGCTGACAGCCGCTCGAACACGCTCATCATTCGTGACGTTCCCGGCGTACTCCCCGTGCTCGATAATCTGCTGCGCCAGCTCGACCGCAAGTCGCAGCAGGTGGAAATCGAAGCGCGCGTCGTGGCGGCGAACCGTTCGTTCTCGCGCGAAATCGGCACGCAGCTCGGACTAGGTATTGGTGGAAGCAACTATGCGGTGGGAGGCGTGGGGCAGGTCGGAACCAGCCCGATCGTCCATACGCCCGCTCCGCCGCTGTCCGCCACGGGCGGTGGATCGACCTCGACTTCGGGTTCCATCCCGCTGTTGACGAACCTTGGCGCGGCGACGCCCACCAGCGGTTTGGCCTATGCGTTCCAGAATAGCCAGTTTGCACTCGACGCCCTCATTACCGCCGCAGAAGAGCGGGGCGTAGGCAAGCTCATCTCGAAGCCGAAGGTCATTACGCAAAACAACCAGAAAGCGGTCGTCAAGCAGGGTACTAAGATTCCCGTACAGACGATCGTCAACAACACCGTTTCCGTGCAGTTCGTGGACGCGGTGCTGGAACTTGACGTGATCCCGCAGATTACCGCGGACGGCACGATCTACATGGACGTGGACGTCAAGAACGACCAGATCGACTCTTCGATCCCGCGCGTGCAAGGCATCCCGGCAATCGACACGCAGGAATCCAACACGAAAGTGCTGATCGCGGATGGTGGCACGGTCGTCATCGGCGGCGTCATCGTCACGCAACAGCGCACTGATGTGCAGCAAGTGCCTCTACTTGGCAGCTTGCCGGTCATTGGCAACCTGTTCAAACACACCACAGTGAGCTCGACTGCTCAGGAGCTTCTCTTCTTCTTGACCCCGCGCATTCTGCCGGGATAAGTTCAGGAGCGAAGTCAGGGGCACGCAAGCAGGTCGTGGACAAAAGTTCAGCGCAATTGAAAACACGCCGGGGCCGACTCAGTCGGCTCCGGCTTTTATTTTCTGCCGCCGGCGTCGACGCGATTCTGGTCACGCATCTGCCTAATATCTACTACTTGTGCGGCTTCGGTGGGAGCGCCGGAATTCTGCTCGTCGAGACCGACCGGGCGACGCTGTTCACGGACAGCCGCTATACCCTTCAGTGCCGTGAAGAAGTTTCAGCCGTAGACGTTTGCATCGCGCCTGCAGGGTTGATTCGAGCCGCGGGCGAAATGCTCCGCAGACGCCGCGGCACCGTGCATGTGGCTTACTCTGCCTCGCAGGTGACCGTAGCTCAGAAGCGGGCATTAGGCGCCCTTGCGGGGTCGCGGATTCGCTGGGTATCCGGCTTGAACGAGGTCGAACAGTTGCGCACGGTGAAAGACTCGGGTGAACTGGACACGATGCGTGACGCCGCCAAGCTGGTCAGTGAGGTTTGGACGCGGGTCGTTCGAAAAATGAAGCCGGGAATCAGTGAGTTCCGCGTCGCCGCCGAGGTGGAGCACGCCATGAAGATCGGCGGAGCCAGCGGCCCGTCATTTGAGACCATCGTTGCTTCTGGATCAAGGTCCGCCTGGGCGCACGCCCGAGCCACGTCCAAGCTGCTCAAGAAAAACGAGTTGGTCGTGATGGATCAGGGTGCTATACTGCGCGGCTACTGCAGCGATATGACGCGCACGGTCTTCCTGGGCCGGCCTTCGGATCGTGTTAGAGGGCTGTATCAAGCCGTCCTGGAAGCCCAGCAAGCCGCAAAAGCCGTCATCAGGCCGGGAGTCCGGGCCGGGGATGTAGATGCAGCCGCGCGGCGGACTCTGAAGCGGCACAAACTGGATCAATACTTTACGCACAGCACGGGGCACGGATTGGGGATTGAAATCCATGAAATGCCCAGATTAAGCCGTGGGGAAGGTTTCGTGTTGGAAGAGGGCATGGTTGTGACCATCGAACCCGGCGTCTACATCGAAGGCTTGGGCGGCATACGAATTGAAGACGAAATGGTGGTTACATCGATTGGCGGCCAGGATCTCACCGGCAGTACCACGGAATTTCTAGAACTATAAATGGCGAAAAAACCGAAGCTGGAAACTCCCATCACCGCGCGCGCTCGTTCGGCGAGCGCCTCTAACCCGACTGCGGACGGCGTGGACCTGGGCGAGGTTGAGCGCTTGCTCCAGTTCATGGAGAAGCACGGTCTCGAGGAATTCGAGTACAAGCGCAAAGGGCTGCGAATATGGCTGAAGAAGCCCTCGGTTCACGGGCCAATCAGCTACGCAGCGATGCCCGCACCGGAAATCGTCGTCGCGTCCGCGCATCACCCTCCTGCCAATGCGCCAGCTTCCCGATCCGATCTCGCGACGGGCGCTCCGCGCGAAGCTGCCGGGGAATCCGCGCGATCCGATGAAAATCTGCACGTGGTGAAATCGCCGATTGTGGGAACATTTTATGCGGCGGCTGGGCCCGGGTCGGAGGCCTTCGTCAGCGTCGGATCGAAAGTCGAATCGGGGCAGGCGCTGTGTATTATCGAAGCCATGAAACTGATGAATGAAATCGAATCGGATGTTGCCGGAGAAGTGGTCCGCATTTTCGTGGAAAATGGACAGCCGGTGGAATACGGCGAACCGCTTTTCGGAATTCGTCCGAATCGCAAGAAATAGACGGATTGAATAGTCGAAGACTCTGAACATCTTGCTTCGAGCCCAATGTTCCGAAAAATTCTGATCGCCAATCGGGGCGAAATCGCCCTTCGTATTCTGTCCGCTTGCCGGGAACTCGGCATCAAGACGGTTGCCGTGTACTCCGAAGCCGACCGAAATTCCCTGCACGTGCGGTTCGCCGATGAAGCCATTTGCATCGGGCCGCCGCGCAGTAGCGAAAGTTACCTGAACATTCCGCAGGTCATTAGCGCCGCAGAAATCGCCAACGTGGACGCGATTCATCCCGGCTACGGATTCTTATCCGAGAACGCGAATTTTGCCGAGGTCTGCGAGGCTTCGCACATTACCTTTATCGGGCCTGCGCCTGACGCCATTCGCCTGATGGGCGAAAAGGACAAAGCGCGCGAAGCGATGGGCGCGGCGGGCCTGCCGATTATTCCCGGCAGCCCGGGCGTGGTGCCCGACGAGGATTCCGCGAAGCGGATCGCGGCGGAGATCGGCTATCCGATCATGATTAAGGCCGCCGAAGGCGGCGGCGGGCGTGGGATGCGCATCGTGCGCGATAGCCACGAACTGATTTCCATGTTTCGCACCGCGCGCACGGAAGCGGAGCAGGCCTTCGGTAGCGCGAATGTGTACATGGAGAAATTGATCGAGCATCCGCGGCACATCGAATTTCAGATTTTAGGCGACAAGCACGGCAATGTAATTCACCTCGGCGAACGGGAATGTTCGTTGCAGCGGCGCCACCAGAAAGTGCTGGAAGAGTCTCCTTCGACGGCGGTGGACGCCGCGACGCGCAAGAAAATCGGCAAGCAAGTCGTGGACGCGCTGAAAAAGCTGGGTTATTCCAGCGCCGGCACGGTGGAATTCCTTCGCGAAGATTCGGGCAATTTGTATTTTATCGAGATGAACGCGCGCATACAGGTGGAACACCCCGTAACCGAAATGGTTACCGGCGTGGATCTGGTGAAGTCGCAGATTCGAGTAGCCGCGGGCGAAAAGCTAACCGACATTCTGTCGCCGATCGAGTTTCGCGGTCACGCGATCGAATGTCGCATTAACGCCGAGGATCCCGATACGTTTACGCCGTCCGCGGGCCGGGTCACCGCGTTTCGTGTTCCCGGCGGCCCGGGAATTCGCGTGGACACCGCGTGCTATTCCGACTGCGTGATACCACCTTATTACGATTCGCTGATCGCGAAAATTATCGCGCACGGAGACACGCGCGCCGAAGCCATCGCCCGCATGAACCGGGGCCTGGATGGATTCGTGGTCGAAGGCATCAAGACGACCATCCCGCTGCACAAACGAATTCTTGCCGATCCGGACTTCATCGCTGGAAAGTTCGACACGCACTTTCTCGACCGCCGCGTCCCGGTGGAAGCCAAGTAGCGCGGAGGCTGCGGTTGTTTCCGGCTCTGTACGCCATCATTGACGCTTCGTCACCCGAGCCAAACCGCTCCACCTTGCCCTTCGCCGAAAAGCTGGTCAGCGGAGGCGCGCGGCTGATCCAGCTACGCGCGAAACACGCCTCGTCCCGCCAACTGTACGAGATCTCCGCCACACTGCTCAATGCGCTTTCCGGATCGAGAACGTTGCGAGACCTGAAGATTATCGTCAATGACCGCCCGGATATCGCCGCCATAGTGGGTGCGGCTGGCGTACACGTCGGGCAGGACGATCTGCCCGTCGAAGCAGCTCGCCAAGTCTGCCCGAACCCACTGTGGGTGGGAATATCGACCCATAATCTCGAGCAGTTGCGCGAAGCGGACGCGACCTCGGCGGACTACATCGCGCTTGGCCCAATTTTTGCCACGGCGACAAAACACAGGCCCGATCCGGTCGTAGGAATCGACTTTCTGCGGGCGGCGCGCAAATTAACTCGAAAACCTCTTGTAGCCGTCGGGGGCATCACAGTACAGTCCGCCGGAGAAGTTTTTCGCGCGGGCGCCGATTCGGTGGCGGTCATCAGCGACTTGCGCGACGCGCCCGATCCGGCGCAGCGCGCGCGCGAATACCTGGAAATTGCACGGGTGACAGTGGGGGCTCCAAAGTAAGCGCGCGTAACCGCGGACCATGCCAGAACATCCACAAGCGGCGGTCACGAGAGGAACGAATCAGCCCGAACTCGTCAAAGGGCTGGGCCTTTTCGATTCCACGATGATTGTCTGCGGCTCGATGATCGGCTCCGGAATTTTCATCGTCTCCGCCGACATCGTTCATCAGGTGCAAAGTCCCGCGCTCCTGCTGGTTGTCTGGGTGGTCGCCGGCATCATGACGCTGATTGGCGCGCTCAGTTACGGCGAACTGGCGGCCGCGATGCCGCAAGCGGGCGGCCAGTACGTCTATCTGCGCGAATCGCTGGGGCCGTTGTGGGGCTTTCTCTACGGCTGGACAATGCTGCTGGTGATTCAAACAGCCACCATCGCCGCCGTGGCGATTGCCTTTGCAAAATTCACAGCCGTGATGATGCCCTGGTTCAACGCGGGCGTCTGGATTGGGAAGCTCGGCACGATCGGCCCCTGGCGGTTCTGGTTCGGCGCGCTTGGGCCGTACAACGTCGGTTTGAACCGCCAGAATCTGCTCGCCATCCTTTCGATTATCCTGCTCACGTGGATTAACACGCGCGGCCTGCGCGTCGGGAAGATCGTTCAGAATATTTTCACCGTCGCGAAAGTGGGGTCGCTGGCCGGCCTGGTGATTATCGGTTTTTGGTCCTCGACGCTGATCGCCCGGCAGACAAACTTCACCGATTTTTGGCGCAACGCGGGACTGTCGGTCATGCACCCGTATCCGCCGGGCCACCCGATTTGGACCATCAGCACGCTCAGCCTGGTTGCGGTGGCGATGGTGGGCGCCTTATTTTCGGCCGACGCCTGGAACAACATCACCTTCACGGCCGCGGAAGTAAAGAATCCCAGCCGCAATTTGCCGCTCTCGCTGGCGCTAGGTGCCGGCATCGTGATTTTGCTCTATACGCTCGCGAACATAGCTTACCTCCGCGTGTTGCCTTTCTCCGGCGACCCCAACGGAACAACGGCGGTTTCTCGCGGAATTGAATTCGCCGCGGACGGGCGCGTGGGGACGGCCGTCGCGGAAGTCGCTTTCGGGCCGGCCGGAGCAATCGTGGTGGCGATCGCGATTCTTATTTCGGGATTCGGTTGCAACAACGGGCTGATTCTTTCGGGGGCGCGAATTTACTACGCCATGTCGAAGGACCGCCTGTTTTTCAAATCGGTCGGCAAAGTGAATAAATTTCACGCGCCCGCGGCGGCTCTCGTCGTGCAGTGCATTTGGGCTTCGATACTCTGTCTTTCCGGCACTTACGGCCAGCTTCTCGATTTCCTGATATTCGCGGTTTTGATCTTTTATATCCTTACGCTGAGCGGCCTGTTTATTCTCCGCTGGAAACGCCCGGACATGGAACGACCCTACCGGGCCATTGGCTATCCATTTCTCCCGGCCCTTTACTTGGTCATGGCCGTGTTCATCGAAGTTCAGCTTTTGCGTTACAAGCCACAGTACACTTGGCCCGGTTTGATCATTGTGCTGGTGGGGATTCCGGTATATTTGCTGTGGAAACAAATCGGGAAGAATTCGCCGGCCATTGATTAACCGCTACGCGCGCGGGACGACGTTTTAAGGGAGGAGATTGCGAATGGGCAATCCGCTTTTCAAGAAAAAGCCGATGGACTGGCTGCTGAACGAGGCGAAAGCCACGGGCGAGCACACGTTGAAACGCACGCTCGGCCCTGTTTCGCTCACGGCACTGGGCGTAGGCGCGGTTATCGGCGCGGGCATCTTCGTACTCTCCGGATTGGGCGCGCATTATGCCGGACCGGGCTTGATGCTTTCCTTCGTCATCTCCGGCTTGGGATGCGCGTTTGCAGGCTTGTGTTACGCCGAATTCGCCGCCTTGATTCCTCTGGCGGGCAGCGCGTATACCTACGCGTATGCCGCGCTGGGCGAATTGATCGCCTGGATCATCGGCTGGGATTTGACTCTCGAATACGCGATGGGCGCCAGCACGGTTTCTTCCGGTTGGTCGAATCACTTTATCGAGTTTCTCAAGATCTTTAATTTGAAGATGCCGCTGTGGCTGGCCTACGACCACTGGACCGCGCTCATCACCGCGGAAAATATGATCGCGCGTCAGATGGCCCACACCTCGGATCCCTCCCTGGTCATCGGTACGCAATCCTTTCTGACGCGCGTCGGCGACATCATCGCGGCACAGTCTCCCGAGCTGCTCCAGCGCGCCCATGATTTGGTGGGGGCGCCCAGCCTATTTGGCGTGGAAATCGGCTTCAATCTTCCCGCGTTTCTGATCGCACTGATCATCACCGCCGTTCTGGTCATCGGCATTAAGGAAAGCGCCACTTTCAACGCCACGATCGTCATCGTCAAAGTGGGAGTTGTCCTTTTTGTGATCTTGTTGGGGATGCATTACGTGAATTCCTCGAACTGGGGCCATGATTGGTCCAGCTTCGCGCCCATGGGATTTGGTGGGATCGGCCGGGGGGCCGCGTACATATTTTTCGCTTATATTGGTTTCGACGCCGTCTCCACCACCGCCCAGGAAGCGAAGAACCCGCAACGCGACCTGCCCATCGGCATCATCGCCTCGCTGATCATGTGCACTATCCTTTACATCTTAGTAGCCGCGGTACTCACCGGCATGGTGCCCTGGAAAGAAATTAATATTGAAGCGCCGCTAGCCGTCGCGTTTCTCGATCGCGGTTTGACCAAAGCCTCCTACCTGATCACCGCCGGCGCTTTGGCCGGACTTACCAGCGTGATGCTGGTCATGCTGCTGGGCCAGACTCGCGTGCTGTATTCGATGGCCAACGATGGTTTACTGCCCCGCAAATTCTTTGCCGCGATTCATCCCAAGTTTCGCACGCCCTACAAGAACACGATTCTGGTGGGCCTGATCGCCGCGATCATCGGTAGCATCACTCCGATTAACATCATCGGAGAGATGGTGAATATCGGTACGATCTTTGCGTTCATTATCGTCTGTATTTCGATCATGGTGCTACGTAAGACGAATCCGGAGCAATTGCGCCCTTTCCGCACTCCGTGGGTTCCGCTCGTTCCGATTCTCGGAATCCTCTTCAATGGCTATATGATGTACAAGCTCGGCTGGGTAAACTGGGCGCGATTGATCATCTGGTTGGTGATCGGCTTGGTGGTCTACTTTAGCTACAGCCGGCACCATAGCCGCGTGCAGAAGAACGATCGGAGTGCGATGTAACCGCTTGAGCGCCCTGGCGGATGCGTCGCGGTTTTTCCATGAGAGAAGATTGCGGGCGCCGTGGAATCGTCTTCGAGGCTTTCAGGAACAAATTTCGTGAAGCGATTTTCTCCCCGTAGGGTGCTGGTATTTTTGAGGCGTACTTCGCCGCTCGACAAGATCGCGCTCGCGGTCTTGTTCATTTATGGCGCCATGCGCCTGTCGTTGGCGGTGGCCACACCGATCCCGCTGACGGGCTTCGTTGGCCTCCTCGCCTTTCTTGCCGCCGCCTTCCTCATTGTTCGAACGATTCCGTGGTTTCGCACGAAATTCATGTGGACGTTGCGCAACCGCCTGATCGTTGCCTACGTTTTTATCGCCGTCGTCCCGGTCATTCTGCTTTTGACCATGGTTGGCGTAGCTTCCTATCTTCTCTACCTGCAACTGGGCGCGCATCTTCTGCACGACGACCTGCAGGAACGCGTGGGGATCATTGCCACGCAAGCTGAGTCCATCGCCAACGCCATCGAACACGAAACGGATGCTGGCGCTTCGCCGCGAGACGAGTCCATTCTTCAGCGCCCCGATGTCGTGGAGTCGATCGCAGCGGCAAAGGCGTACTGGCCGCAGCTGAACGTGCGTTTGAATGGCGGCCAGCATTTGTTGAAAGCGACGAAGGGCTTGCGCTTTTCGGGGCTGGCCGAACATGAAGGAAAACTGTGGTTCGCGGCCGCGGAAAGACGCGAGGGCGCCTCGGGGGATTTTACCCTGGTCGTTTCAGCGCCGGTAACGCCGGAGTTGCTCGACGGGTTTACCCCCGAATTGGGCCCGATCGAGGTGGTGCTCTGGCGCCCCGCGACCGCAAGCGACCCGCCCGGAATGTTGCGATACACAAGTGGTGATCACAGTTATGTGGCCGGCCAGAGTATCCTGAGCCGCACCCGCGCGCTCACTCCTTCCACGAGTTTCTTGGACTTTAAAGTGAGTGGCCTTTCCGTTTTTCAGGCGACCTACATGGAGGAGGGAAAGGACGGAGGCACCGTACCGGTTCTAGCGTCTTTCTCACTGCGTCCGTCAGCGCTCAACCGGCGCCTTTTTACCACGGTCGGCGACATTGGGCCGCTTTTGGTCAGCGTTCTGGTTGCGGTCGGGGTAATTTTTCTGTTGATTGAAATTGCGGCGCTCGCCACGGGCGTGGTGATCACTCGCACGATTACCCGCGCCGTGGACGATCTCTACGAAGCCACGGTGCGCGTGCGCCGGGGCGACTTCGGCCCGCGCATCCGCGTGCATCAACGTGACCAGCTGGGAGCCCTTGGCGGCTCGTTCAACGAAATGACCAGTTCGATTTCCGAATTGATCGAAGAACAGACCAAGCGCCAGAAGCTCGAAAATGAAATCGTCATTGCGCGCGAGGTCCAGTCGCAATTATTCCCACAGGTGTTGCCGTCTCTGCCGGGGTTGCAGCTCGCGGCGATCTGCAGGCCAGCGCGAGTGGTCAGTGGCGACTATTATGATTTTATTCTGACCGGCCCACACTCGGTCGCTATCGCTCTGGCCGACATCAGCGGAAAAGGAATTTTCGCCGCGCTGCTCATGGCCAGCCTGCAGGCTACTCTGCGCAGCCAGGCGACGCTCGATAGCAACTGCGGCACCGCCGAGTTGGTTTCGCGCCTCAACCGTCACCTGTTTCGAAATACTTCCGACGATCGGTACGCTACGTTTTTCTACGCGGTGTATGACTCGCAAGCGCGCACGTTGACCTATACCAACGCCGGGCACCTCGGGCCATTCCTCGTGGAAGGCAACACCGTGAAGGAACTCACCGAAGGGGGCACGGTTGTGGGCCTCTTCGAGGAATATCCGTACACCCAGCAGACCATCAAAGTGGAACCGGGCAGCCTGCTCGTGGCGTTTAGCGACGGCCTAACCGAGCCTGAAAATGTGTACGGTGAGGAATATGGCTCGCAGCGTCTGAAGGATGAAATCATGCGCCAGCGCGATGCCGTGCCGGACCGCATCGCCGAGAACCTCATCGCGGCGGCCGAGCAGTGGGCCGGCTCGCCGGAGCAAGCCGACGACATCACGGTGGTCGTCGCCCGCATGGGCTGAGACGGGCCTATAGCGCGGGCGTGAACCACCGTTTATTTTCGAGGCGCGATGGAGCGCTCACTACTTTATACTTGATCTTCGTCGGGGAGATTGCGAAGTGCCACTACGCGAGAGAACGGCGCTCATTACCGGAGGCAGCCGCGGGATCGGGAAGGGAATCGCCCAGGGGCTGGCGCGCGAGGGCGTGCGTATTGCGATTTCATACCGCAGCAATAAAGCCGCAGCGCAGAATACGTTGCGCTCGCTGCAAGCTTCCGGGGTCGAGTGTTTCGCGGTGGAAGCCGACGCGACCGATGCGACAAAAGTCCAGTTTCTCGTGGACAAGGTTCTGGAGCGGTTCGGACGCATCGATATCCTGGTCAATAATGTGGGCGATTTCAACTGGAAGCCCGTGGCGGAGACGAGCATCCAGGAATGGCAGGAAGTCGTTGCCTCGAATCTGTTCAGCGTTTTCTACGCCAGCAAAGCGGTGATTGCGGCAATGCGCGGAAGGCATTGGGGACGGATCATCAATCTGGGTGCGGTCGGCGCGGAACGCGGATTTGGGCAGGGCACGATTTCCGCGTACGCCGCCGCGAAAGCCGCGGTCGTTTCCTTCTCGCGCTCGCTGGCCATCGAAGAGGCCAAGCATGGCATCACCGTCAATGTGGTAAATCCCTCGAATATCGACGAACGCGAACTCACCGTAGAAGAAGCCCGCCGCATCAAGGACGCGCGGTCCCCGGTGGGGCGGCCTCCCTCGTCCGAAGACGTGATGGCGGCGGTAAAATTCTTCGCCTCCGATTCCGCCGACTACATCACCGGCCAGGTGCTGAACGTGACTGGCGGTTGGATGCTTTAATCCCAGCTATCGCGCCGCGCTTATCTTTCGCACTTCCTCAATTCAATGTCCGTGACGAAGCGCTTGCCCGTGGAGTAGCTCAGCCCGCGCCGAAGCAGTAGGTGAGGGCCAAGGCCTGAGCCAAAAGACCCAAGGCCATTCGCGAAGGATCTCCCCCATGCCCCACGTGTTTCGGCATACAAATCCAGGCCCAGCATCCTCCCGCACTTCGTAGCCCAATCCTCTGCGTTGACGCCGCGACCACGCGGTTGCTACTCTGCCTGAATGTGCTTTCCGCGCGGTCCGCAATCTGTGGCAGCTCGATCGAGCCGTCGCATCCACGCGGAACCGGTAAATCCGAACATCTGCGAAAGGGCGGTCGAACTGGCCGGCGGCCGGTTTACATTCGCGGTGAGCTCCTGTCCATGAAGGTTCTGACAGCCGAAGAGATGCGTCAAGTCGACCGGCTCACCTCCGAGCGCGAGGGAATTCCATCTGCGACCCTTATGGAAAATGCTGGCGCGAGGGTGGCGCGCTTTATTGCGTCGCGCTTCTCTGCCGTTACGCAGCGCACGATCGTAATCCTTTGCGGCAAAGGCAATAACGGCGGTGATGGGTTCGTGGTCGCTCGCCATCTTCGCGCTGCGGGCGCTGCGCCAAACGTCTATCTGTTTGCCGCGCCGGAGGAAATGCGCGGTGATGCCGCTGAGAACTATAAGCGCTGGAAAGATTTGAGCGCGTCGCTGCACGTCGTGCGAACGTCTTCAGAATGGAAAAAAGAAAAATCGCCGGTGATGGCAGCCGACATCCTCGTTGACGCGCTGCTCGGGACTGGTGTGCGCGGTCCGGTGCGGGATTTACTGGGCGGGGTGATTCGCGATGTAAATGGACGCCAGGATAAACGACGATCGGTAGTCGTGTCCGTCGATATCCCGTCTGGCCTTCCCGCCGATAGCGGCCTTGCGGATGGCCCGGCGATCGACGCGGATTATACGGTTACGTTCACCGCGCCGAAGGCGGGAATGTTTCGAGGGAATGCGCACGAATACCTCGGAGAACTCGTAGTCAGCGATATCGGTTCGTCGCGTGCGCTGATTGATGAGGTTGGCAAGGGTGAGTTGATCTGGAGTGAAGCGAAGGAGTTTGCGAGCTTCGGATGGCGTCGTAAGCCAGACGGCAACAAAGGAATCTACGGCCACGCGTTGATTGTCGCAGGCTCGTTCGGGAAAAGCGGCGCGGCGGTCATGTCGTCGTGGGCGGCCCTGCGCGCGGGCGCGGGTTTAGTGACGGTCGCAATTCCTGAGCCAGCGTTGCCCATGGTTGCCGCGCCCAATCCCGAGATCATGACGGCGCCGCTGCCAGCCACCAGGGAAGGCAGCATTTCGCTGAAGAGTTTGCAGCACGATCTTTTCAAGAAGCTACTGGAAGGGAAGCGCGCTATAGGGATTGGCCCGGGACTGACGACGAATACGCAGACGCAGCAATTCGTGCGCAAAGTTCTCAAGAAACGAACGGTTCCCGTCATTCTCGACGCGGATGGTTTAAATGCTTTCGCGGGACGCGCCCACGAATTGGAAAATCCGGGTGGGCTGCTGGCGCTGACCCCGCATCCTGGAGAAATGGCGCGGCTGCTGGGCTGCAAGATTCCTGAAGTGCAGGCGAACCGGCTAGCTGTTGCCAGAAAAGCGGCCGCCGATTGGAACGCTTTTGTGGTCCTAAAGGGCCAGAGCACCATTGTCGCCGCGCCTGACGGGCGCGCATTCGTGAACTCCACCGGAAACCCAGGCATGGCCACCGGTGGAACCGGCGATGTCCTTACCGGAATGTTGGCTGGGCTGACGGCGCAATTCGGCGTGGAAGAGTGGCTGCGCGTGTTGGCCTTCGGCGTTTACCTTCACGGGCTGGCGGGCGACATTCCGTACGAAGAAACGGCTGAGGCGCCACTCATGGCGACCGATTTAATTCGACACATACCGGACGCCTATAAAAAGTTTTACGTAGAGTGCGGCCGTGTCTGAGCGCGAAATTCTGACGCGCAGCACGGAAGAAACAATCTCATTCGGGAGGACGCTCGGCAAGACGTTGATTCCGCCCGTGCTGGTTTTGCTGACAGGCGAGCTGGGGGCGGGAAAGACCACGTTAACCAAAGGAATCGTCAGCGGTGCAGGCGGGGTTCGCGAAGAGGAAATCACCAGTCCGACGTTCACGCTGATCCACAAATACACGGAAGGCAAGAACTCTGCTGACAGCACCGCGATCTATCACATCGATTTGTATCGTATCGAGGACCGCCAGGCGTTAGAGACATTGGGGCTCGATGATATATTCAACGAGCGCGCCATCATCATCGTCGAGTGGCCGGATCGGCTGAACCTTCCCGCAAAGTGGCCAATCCTCAACATAAAGCTGGAACACGTTTCCGAAGAAGTGCGCAAAATCACCATCGATAATAATTAGACCGCGGAAGAACTACGAAGCAACTCGCGAGGGCTTGCCGGAAGTATGCTGGTCTCACTTGGGCGGCGCGGGCGGCTCGAGCCCCATGATCTGGAAGCCCGCATCGACGTAGAGAACATTGCCCGTTACGCCTCGTCCCAGGTCGCTGCCGAGAAAAACCGCGGAGTCCGCGACCTCGGCGATATCGGTATTGCGGCGCAACGGCGAATGTTCCTGGACGAAATCGAGGACTTTCGAGAAGTCCTTAATGCCCCGCGCGGAAATTGTCTTGATGGGGCCCGCCGAAATGGCGTTCACGCGAATCTTGTGGGCGCCCAGTTCGCTGGCGAGGTAACGGACCTCCGCTTCCAGGGCGGCCTTGGCGATGCCCATCACATTGTAATTCTTCACCACGCGCGTGGAACCCAGATACGTCAGAGTCATGATCGAACCACCGTGGGGCATCAGCGGGGAGAGAGCCTTCGAAATCGCCACCAGGGAATACGCGCTGACGTCGAGCGCGAGTTTGAATCCGTCGCGGGAGGTATTCAGGAAAGGCTGATTGAGATCTTCGTGGTTCGCGAATGCCAGGCAGTGCACGATGACGTCAAGGTTATGACCATCGCGTTTCAAGGACGCTGCCACGCCGTCGATGTCGGATTGCTGCTGAACGTCGCAAGGATAAAACCCTTTTGCACCGAGTTCCTTCCCCAATTCCTCGACCGTGGGCTTCGCCCTCTCGTTCTGGTAGGTAAGCAAAAGATTTGCGCCTTCGCGCACGCAAGCCTGGGCAATCGCGTAGGCGATGCTCCATTTATTCCAGACGCCCAGTACGATGACTGTCTTGTTCTCCAGGAGGTTAGGCATAGACGGGCATTCTACCGGAAATCGAGATTTCGAATCTATCCTCTGTTCTTGTAAGACTGCGAGAATTGTTTCTCACGTAGCGTCCGTGCCCACGGCTGCTAGTGCGCATGAAGCCATCGAACGACGCTGCGTACGAGATCGAAAACGATCGGCCACACGGCAGCAAGAATTCCTATGCCGGCAGCGACGATTCGCGGAATCGCGCGCGAGGGTGACTGTGGAATCACGGCATCAGGCTGGTGGTGAATACAGAATCCGCCCACGAGAGCTGGCCGAATACAGCGTTGGCCTTGAGGACCAAAGTAGAGACAAGGTCCCTGAGTCCCCGAAGATAGCGCCGCGTCCGACGACAATCCGGGCTCATCCCCAGGGACGCCCAAGCCGATAAAAGGAGTCGAATCGAGATGCCGCACCCTACGGCCTTCATCCCTGCCTTCGGAATCATTAACGGTTAGGAATCGGCCCATTGCACCCTGCATTTTGCCTCAGTACAGTAAAATTTCATCCCCTACCGTCGCCATGACCGATACCCGGACCTCATCCTCGGCCAACCATCCCGTCAGGATGAAGCTGGAGCCGTACTGCGCGCAAATCAAGCTGAACGACGTCATGCTCGGGGTGGACAACATCCATTATGACGTTTTTCTCAGCCCGCGTTTCGTGGAATTCGCCCGAAAGTATCTGCTGGATCTCGTCCGGCAGGCCGTAAATATCAGCCTGGTCTACGGCAAAGACCGAAAACAATCCGGCAGTCCCGAGCACGCCGCCTTCCGCAAACTCCTTACGGAAATATTGCAGGCCTCCCTGACCGAGGCAAAGTTTAAGCATTCCATCGAGACGGATGTGCTGCACCAACTCGCGATCCTGAAGCACCTGACCTCGGAAATCAGCGTGCAGTTTTCGAGCTTAATCGTGGAATGTAAAGACTGGATTCGGGCGCGTGGCGAGGTATTCGAACACAGCCAGCAGGCCCACGTGATGCGCGCCAAAATCGCCGAAATCCAGGCGGATAAGAAAAATGTTTACCGGCTGGTCGGAGAGACTCTTTGCCGGATCTGGAGGGAGGTCGAGGAAAGCACCCTGGCGAAATCCCGGCGTGCCCTGTTCGGGGACGATTTCCAGGAAACGTACGATCTGCTGCAGAACCGGTTTCTGTTCGTCGAGAATGGGAATGACGATCATCTTTTCCTGGAGCATTACGTCCTGCTCGGGAACTTCGTCAACGATCCGGACCGCTTCGAGATCTTCGATTCGCTTCTGTTGGATTTTGTTCGCGACTTTATTCTGGCGGGTGACAACGCCGACGATTTGAGTAAAGCACGCAAGGCTCACGAACGTCTTTTGGAGCAGGCGCGATTGTTGCGGTCGGAACTGGAGCGGGTGGAGCAAGAAATTGACGAGGCCTCGAGCCGCGCGGGCGATGGTGACGGCCTGTTTCCGTCATTCTTCAAACGGAAAGGGGGCCCGAGCCCTGAATCGAAAGGTGAAATTGCCAATCTTCAGCGAAAGTTCGAATCGCTGGAGCAAAGCCTTGGTGAATTGCGGCCGCCGATCGAGACGGCCAAGCAGCGCATGGACTTTCTGGTCGAGGAATATCGCGGGCGGTTGGGCGATTATCTGAACCGGCCGCAGAATGCGCGCTGCCTCTTCGAGGATCAGCTCCCGAAGATGGACGCGGATCCTGCTTCGCACACCCCCTCACAGCTTCTCGAGGAGTGGCTGCACCGGCTCGAAGAGCGCGAACTGCTTCTCCACGTGCTGGCCGGATATGAGGTACGGAAGATTTCCGCCGATTATTGCCCGCCGGTTCACTTGCAGGCTTTGAAGAAGGCGCTGGTGAGTCGCGATGAAGCGAAACGAGTGGAGGCCATCCTCGAACAATTTCCCGCGCGTAAGATCTCAATGAAACGGCTTGAAGAGGCATCGCGGGTCATCCGGCGACGCTCGCACGAGGAGCAGCTCTCGACGGCCCTGCAATTTGTCGAGGATTTTATGCGCTTGCGCCGCGACCGGCGGAACTACCATCACGTCGTGGCCTGGATGGAGCGAATCAGCCTGGTGCGCTCCGAGCGTTCCCGCGAACTTTCGCGCGCGAATCAAAGTCTCTACGAATTCCTGCACCCAGACGAGAGCCGGCCAAAAGATGACCCGGTTATCAATCACACGATCATTAAGGCGGATGTTCGCGGGTCGACCGGGATCACGAAGGACCTGCTCGCCAAGGGCATGAATCCTGCTTCGCACTTCAGCATGAACCTGCACGAGCCCGTTAAGAAAATGCTCGAGCGCTACGGCGCGGCCACGGTTTTCATTGAAGGTGACGCGATCATTCTGGCGATTGACGAAACGGAATCCACGCGAGCGACCAAGCGGGCCGTCGGCAGGGCCTGCGTTTTGGCGCGGGAGATTCTCGCCGTCACTCAGGCTTATAACGCGCGCGCGAAAACCACGGACTTGCCACCGCTCGAAATCGGGATCGGCGTGGCGTTTCAGGATTCCGCGCCGTCGTTGTGGATGGATGGCGATTCGAAAATCATGATCTCGCGCGCGTTGAATCTTTCGGACCGTCTTTCGAGCTGCACGAAAATCACCAAACGGCTGTTCCTCAACAATCCGTCCCCATTTAATGTTTTCGTCCTGCAGCCATTGATGGAGGACGCGGCCGAAGATGAGGGCGAAGAACTGCTGGTGCGCTTCAATCTGAACGGAATCGAGATGAACGAAGAGGCGTTCCAAAAGCTGAGCGCGGAGATTTCCATGGCGTCGATGGCTGGAAGTTTTCCGATGCCTTGGGGCAAAGAACGGGTGCAGCTCTACGTCGGAGAAGTGCCGTTCGGCGAGTCGCTCGAGCCGGTGGTGATCCGCAAGGGATTCGTGCACCAGCTTCTCAGCGGCGCAAAAATTGGCGCGCAAGGCACTCGCCCGTATTACGAAGTCTGCACGGATGCAAGGCTTCTCGATCTCGCGCGAAAGAAATTCGCCACCATCTCGCCGAAAAGTTGAACCTACCCGGCACCATCCTTATAATCCCAAGCGGAGGCGAATGAGGTCCGGTGATCTTCGTGGCCTTCAAAGCCATTGATCCTGTCCTTCGCGGCCAGGATGGTGGGTTCGACTCCCACACGCTTCCGCCAGGTGCGTCTGGCGGTGATCAAACTGGTGACGAGTGAGGCGGCGGAAGGCGCTGTCCTGCGGAGTCGCCTTTTTGTAAGCGTTGCTATCGCCCGTACTTTTGGTCTATGCTGCGGCTTCGGCCCGAGCGATGGCGCGGTTTCCTATCTGGCGTTCTCATTGGACTGCAACACGCGGCATGGGGACAACGCGGGAACTAAATTCACGCCTGCTCGGGGTTTGATTCTGCGTGGCATTTATGTTTGGGCATCGGATTGATCTTTACTCCGCAAAACAAGCCGAAGGAACGGCATCGGAATCACGCCGCGGATGATATTTGATGCGTGGTCACGCGTGGGGATCTGAACTCTACGCCCGCCCGGTTTCGGCAAGTATTCCAGGGAACTTTGAGGGTGCGAGCTGCGTTTACCCGTGTAAGCGTTTTGCCGCCCCCTTTAACGTGAGAGCGCTGAAAATGTTTAGCCATGCACTGAAGCGGACGCCTTGTCGTGTTTGCCGTAAGCGCAAGCCCGCCTCTGCCAGGGGATTTGTGGTGGGGTGTGGCGTGCTGCTCGCCGCGAGCGGTCTTGAGGGTCTCTTCTCGCCTCCCGCGCGCGCGCAGCAGGTTGATTCCGCGGCGACGCCAGTTGTGGTGCAGCCGGGCGCGCCCGGTCAGCCGAGCAAGAGGCTGCCGCCGTCCACGAGGGGCACGCTGCCGCCACGGTCGCAGGCGGACGTCGAATTCATGCAGGGCATGATCATGCATCATTCGCAAGCTGTGGAAATGACCGCGCTGATTCCGTCGCGTACGCAGAATAAGGACCTGCGGTTGCTGGGGGCGAAAATCAGCAGCTCGCAGTCGGACGAAATGAAGTTTATGGAGCGGTGGCTGGTGGCTCGCGGGGAACCCATTTCCATGGGCATGCCCGGAATGCCGGGCATGGACGCGACAGGCAAAACGATGGCCCTGATGCCCGGTATGCTATCGCCGGAACAGATGGAGGCATTGCGGAACGCGAAGGGCGCCGAATTCGATCGCCTGTTTTTAGCGGGGATGATTCAGCACCATAATGGCGCGCTGATCATGGTGAAGGATTTGTTCGATACCGCGGGCGCGGGGCAGGATGCTGATATATTCAACTTCGCGACGGACGCGGACAATACGCAACGAGCCGAGATCAAAATTATGCAGACGATGTTGCAGAAAAACCCTTAGAGGAGAAACGATGATCCGAGTGCCCAGCTTTGCTTTTCGTGCGGCGGTGGCCGCGATTATTTTATGTTCCGGTGTGAGCTGCACGTGGGCGCAGGCGCCTGCATCCCCGCCGCCCGCTCAAGAATCCGCGAAGCCACCCGCGAAGGCGCCAGAGCCGGACGAGAATCCGTTTGCTCCGCAGCCGGCTCCGCCGCTGCCGGCGGGAATGACGGGATCGGATACGAACGATCCGCGGTTCAAGCTGACACCTGGGATGTATGACGCGGGGGAAGCGTCGATGGGCATGAAGCACCTGCTGCTCCTCAAGAAGCCGGAGGCATTTGAATTGGGGGCCGCTGATCCGGACGATCCCAAAGTGCAGAAGACGCTCAGCCAGCTTGGCATTGGCGGCGCTTCAAAGATGCCCAAGGAACTGCAGTTGGTGATCGCGCAACTCGCTTTCGCGAACTCCGACCTCGCGTTCCAGGGGAATCACCTCTTTCAAGGGAATTTTTATGGCGTAAATATCTACGACGTTTCCGATCCGGCGAAGGCTGCGCTGCTGACGTCGCTGGTGTGCCCGGGCGGGCAGGGTGATGTGTCGGTGTACAAGAATTTGCTGTTCATGTCGGTGGAGATGCCGAATGGCCGCCTGGATTGCGGCGCCGAGGGCTTTCCGCCGGAACCTCCGCCCGCCGCGGGACACGAAAAAGAACGCCACTTGCCGGTCGCGCAAAAGGACCGGTTCCGCGGTGTCCGGATTTTCGATATCTCGGACATCAAAAACCCGAAGCAAGTCGCTGCCGTACAGACCTGCCGCGGTTCGCATACGCATACGCTGGTGCAGGATCCGAGCGACAAGGACGATGTTTATATCTACGTCTCGGGGACATCGTTTGTGCGTCAGCCGGAAGAGCTGGCGGGATGCTCGGGCGAGAAGCCGGACAAGGATCCAAACACCGCGTTGTTTCGTATCGACGTGATCAAGGTTCCGCTGGCTGCGCCGCAGGATGCGAAGGTGGTGTCCAGCCCTCGCGTTTTCATGGATCCAAGAACCGGCGCGCTAAATGGCCTAAGCAATGGCGGCAGCCATGACAAAGAGGAGGCGAAGCCGGCGGATACGAACCAGTGCCACGACATCACCGTGTACTCGGCGATTGGCCTTGCGGCGGGCGCGTGCTCGGGCAATGGAATCCTGCTGGACATCAAGGACCCGGTGCATCCCAAGCGTGTGGATGCAGTGAACGACCCGAACTACTCCTACTGGCATTCGGCTTCGTTCTCGAACGATGGGACGAAAGTCGTATTTACCGATGAGTGGGGCGGGGGTTTGGGTGCGCGGTGCCGTCCGAACGACCCAAACAAATGGGGCGCGGATGCGATCTTCCATCTTCATGACGACAAGCTGACTTTCGCCAGTTACTACAAGCTCCCGGCCGCGCAGGGCGATACGGAAAACTGCGTGGCGCACAACGGTTCGTTGATCCCGGTTCCCGGGCGCGACATCGAAGTACAAGCCTGGTATCAGGGTGGCATCTCCGTCATGGACTTCACCGATGCGTCGAAACCGTTCGAGATTGCCTACTTCGACCGCGGGCCAATCGATCCGAAAATGCTGGTGCTGGGCGGCGACTGGTCGGCCTACTGGTACAACGGCAACATCTACGGCTCGGAAATTGCGCGTGGCCTGGACGTCTTCGAACTGACACCGAGTAAGTTTCTGACGCAGAACGAAATCGATGCGGCGAAAGCGGTTCGGGTGGCTGAACTGAATGTGCAGGACCAGCAGAAGATCGAATGGCCCGCACAGTTGGTGGTGGCGAAGTCGTATGTGGATCAATTGGAGCGGTCCGAGGCGTTGCCGGCGAACCGAATTGCGGCTTTGCGCAAGGCCATCAGCAGCGCGGAGATCTCGCATATGAACAAGAGTAAAGTGGCGAAATTGAGCGCCATGGCCCCATCCTTGGAAAAGGACGCCGCTGCGGCGAAAACCCCGGCGGACTCGAAACGGTTGCAATCTTTGGCGGATATCCTGAAGCATCCGTCGGCATAACCACATAGCGAACCCGGCAGATTCTCGTTTCATCCGCCGAGCCGCGGCTGGCAGCCCGCAGCAGCGGCTCGCGCTTCGCGAATGCCCGGTACATCGCGCAAACGAACCACGAGAAGTAGCTCATACGCAGCTGGTCGGGATGGGCGTGGCTTCAGTCTCGAAGCCACGCCTATAGAACATTTTTTCGCGCTCCCGGTTGGCGATTCCGCGCTTTTGATAGTTTTCCGTCATTGGTTCCATACAATTTATGTATCGATTGAAATGTGCCAAACCTGCCGCTGGCCCCCAGGTGTGATGTAGACTCTCCGGCTGATGATGCTGCCAAGAATTTCGAAGATTTGCCGAAGCTTCGAGGCCGATGAAATGGCGATTGGCCGCCGCATCTCTTCGCCTGCGCAATCTGCAATTCAACTTTCGGATCGTCGGCACGGAATTGCGCGGATTTAGCAAAACGACCAATCTCGCCCGCGCTCGCGTAACGCGTGGCGATCGTTGAAAGGAGCGTTCATTTATGAAACGAATTGATGCGGTGATTCGCCCTTCTCAGCTGGACGAAGTGAAGCAGCGCCTAACGGGTTTGGGCGTTACGGGCCTTACGGCGTTCGAGGTGCGCGGATTCGGCCGGCAAAAGGGGCACACCGAAACGTATCGGGGCTCGGAGTACACGGTGGATTTCCTGCCGAAGATTTATCTGAGCATCATTGTCGCCGAGGATCTCGTCGAGCCTGTCGTGGAAGCGATCCTGGAAGGCGCGCGCACCGGTGTTATCGGCGACGGAAAGATTTTTGTCACTTCGCTGGATGAAGTTATCCGAATTCGAACGGGCGAGCGCGGCCCAGGAGCGATCTAAGCCGCGTGAAATCCAACATTCCGAGGATTGTTTCCGGTCCTTATCCCAGAGTTTCGATAGGAGGAGCAGAATGTCCTACATTCCCGGTTCAGGCGCCAGAAAGTGGTTTCTCAAGGCCGTCGTCGCGCTGGTGCTGACCAACGCACTTTCCGGTGCCGTCGCCCCAGCGTTCGCGGAGGAGCCAAAGCGCGATCCGTCCGGGGTCGCGACGGGAGGCAAAACCGCCGTCACTGACGCAGCGGGGAATTCGTTTGTCGTGACCGAACCGACGGATAAGACGGCTCCCGATTACGCCCAGAGCAAGAAAGACTTCGACGAATATCAGGCGCAGGCCACCAAGGAGCCTCTGGCGCTGAAGGTCGCCGACAGCGTCGGCCATCTCAAGATTGCGACTAACTTTTCGTGGACGCTGCTGACCGGCTATCTGGTGCTCTTCATGCAGGCCGGATTCGCGCTGCTGACCTGCGGACTCGTGCGCAAGAAAAACGCCGGGCATTTGATGATGCTGAATTTCGCGGCGTATGTATTCGCGTTTCTGGCCTATTACGCCGTGGGCTACGCCTTTCAGTTTGGCGCAGTAGCCGTGAACGCCGCGCCCGCCAATCTGGGAGGCGTGCCGACCCTCAATCATTTCTTGATTGGGAGCGGCCAATGGGGATTTCTGGGGGGCAAAGGATTTTTCCTGACTGGCCCGGCCTACGACGCGAGCAGCAACTGTCTGACGCTCTTCGAAGTCGTGTTCATGGAAACGGCGGGTTACATCATTGTCGGCGCGATTTGCGAACGTATCACGTTCTGGGCGTTCCTGCTCTGCGAGCTTTTCATCGGGGCGTTCCTGTATCCGGTCTTCGGCTGCTGGGTGTGGGGCGGGGGCTGGCTTTCGCAGATCGGCTCGACGTTGCACCTGGGCCACGGATACGTGGATTTTGCCGGTTCGAGCGTCGTTCACGGAGTGGGCGGCTTTTGCGCGATGGCCCTCTCGGTCATCTTAGGTCCACGACTCGGGAAATACGGACCAGACGGAAAGCCACGCGCGTTTCCCGCCCATAACATCGTCTTCGTCGTCACCGGCACATTCATTCTGCTGTTCGGCTGGATGGGATTTAACCCCGGTTCCACGCTCGGCGCGACCGACTTGCGCATTGCGGTCGTCGCCGTAAACACCAATCTTTCCGCGGTCGCTGGATCCGCCGCGGCGATGTTGCTGTGGTATTTCATGTTTGGCAAGCCGGACATCACCATGGCGTGTAACGGCATGTTGGCGGGCCTCGTCGCGATCACGGCGCCTTGCGCTTTCGTGTCGCCCACCTCTTCGGTGGTAATCGGCGTCATCGCCGGCGTCCTGGTGTGTCTCGGCGTTCTGTTCAACGAGCGCATCCTGAAAATCGACGACCCCTGTGGCGCAATTTCGGTCCATGGATACTGCGGATGGTTCGGCGCGGTCTCGCTGGGCATTTTTGCCGATGGAACCTACGGCGCCGGCTGGAACGGCGTCGGAGCGTTGAGCTATCTGGGCAAGGCTGGCCAGGGCGTGACCGGGCTGATCCACGGCGACGCTTCGCAGTTTTGGACGCAGCTCGGAGGAGCCACTCTGATGGTGGTGTATGCATTCGGACTCACCTTCACGGTTTTCTCGGTCGTGAATAAGGTCCGCTCAATGCGCGTGAGCAAGGAAGTAGAACTCACCGGGCTCGACGTGCCGGAATTTGGAATGCTCGCCTATCCCGAGGATGCCGTCGAAATGCTAGCGGCCGGCTCGCAGGCCCATCAAGGGGGAGCGTAGAACCAAATTACCGTGAGCCGCGTGCGGAGACGCTCTCGCGCGATGATGCTTGATGGCGGCCCAGCAATTGTTGTATCGCGAGGGCGGACAGGAGCATAACCACGGGGTCGATGGGCAAGCGGTACCGTGGCAACGCCAGGGTCAGGTAAAACGCGCACGGGTAGACGACCGGGAAAGAAGCTACCGGAAAAGCGTAGATGCTCCGTCGCTTGAAAAGAACCACAATTCCGCACAACGTGCCTAGCGCTGCCAGCAAATTGAACGCCACCACATATCTGAACCACCAGGACGGCGACTCCGCGAAATCGGCGAGCGGGTAAGGCGTTCCTCCAGACCAGATGGAAATGAACCGCCTCGCCATCAAATGCGCTTCGCGGGCCGGATGCTCCCACATGTATTGAACGGCTTCCTGTTTTTTCTCCTGCATGTAAGCAATTTCGCCCACCTCGACGTAATGCTCCCGCTCCTTCGTGCTGTAAATGGGATGTAAATCTCCGCGGAAAACATCTTGGGTACGATCGTTGTTACCCAGCCACAACTGCAGGCCGAGCACGGAACGTAGCGGCACAAAAGTATGGAACACCCTGTAATTGCGAATCGTCCAGGGCACGCAGCACACCAAGACGATCAGCACCGAGGATGAAAGCCCGGTGATCCACTGCCGGCCGGATTTATGCGCGCGATAGGCGAGCCACGCGAGAAGGAACGGAAGCAGCGCGCCGAGCGTGGCATTCGTCATCAGCGCCACGCCCCAAAGGAAGCCATACGCGCACCAATTGCGGACGCGAGGAGAATGCTCCAGCGCCAGGGTCGCCCACAAAATCGTTACAGCGAGCAGCGCGGAGAGCGATGCATCCCACATGCTTTCGACGGGCAATAGGATGGCATTGGGAAAAACGGCCCACAGCCAAGCCGCGCCGGCCCCGAGCGCCACCCCGCCGATCCTTTTCCCCGCAATATAAAGGGGAAAGCAAACAGCGGTGCAGCAAAGAATGTTAAATAAGACCACGGCGAGCCACGCGTGAAACGTATAGCTGCCGAAGACGCGAAAAATCTCGGCGAGGAACACCGGAAAGAGCGGAGTCATCCACGCGGTCGGCCCGGTGTCCACGCGAAATGGCGAGCCGAAACCGTGGCCGGCCGCAATGGAATGCGCGATATTGCCGACTTCAAACAGGAAGGGAATTACTCCTACTGCCTGGCGAGGGTGATCCCGCTGGAAAGCGTAGAGAAAATAAAGGCGCGCCACGAAAGCCACCGACGAGATCAGCCACAGAGATTGTGTGACCCTGAAAAGGCGTTTCACCATGCACGAGTAGCGTCACATCAGTTTGATTCTGGCGCAAGATGTTCGTGGATTTTACGGTGGCGCGATTCGAGCGATGCTGTCCGTCGGGAATTTTCATTCCATGATGTGGTAGCTTTGACGGCAGCGCTCATGGCAAAGAAGAAACGAGACCGTCTGAAGGTTCACAAGGAAGCGCGCCGGCTGGCGCGTCTTGGCCTCGGCATGCCCCCCACCGAGCGGACCATCCCCGACAAGCGCGGGAAGCCCGCGAAGCACAAGAAGAGATTTCCGGACGCTGAACCGGAGTGAATCCGCCGAATGACGGATCGAGAATTTTCGGTTACTGTTGCGGAATAAGGTTCGCACGGAACCTAGTTTTTGGAGCCTCAACCAGGTTTGACGGCTGGGACGATGTCACTTGGCTTGAATAGCGACGCCGGTTTTGCCCCGCCGGCCTGTGCCGCCGCGGCGGCGATATTTTCCAGATCGGCCCTGGAGAACCCTACGCTAGTTTGCTCGACTTTGCCATCCGGCGAAATCAGGAAGATGGAAGGAACGTGGGTCAGCCCGTACTGATTCGAGATGGAGTAGCCGGGATTTTCGATCAAGATGGGGAATTCCACGTCGAATTCCTTGCAGAAGTCGCGCGTGTCTGCGGCGTTGTCCTGTGAAATTCCCCAAACCGTAAATTTCTTCCCGCCGTAGGTTTCGTGCAGCCGCTCCAGAAAGGGCGCGCTGAACTGGCAGGTGGGGCAACTCACCTTAAAAAACGCAATTGTGACAGGGCCTTTCTTCAGTGCTTCCTGCAAGGTCGCGGTTTCCCCCGTCATGGTTTTCAGGGAAATTGGCGGAGCCGTTTTTCCAGGAGCTAATGCTGCCATTTTGTCGCCTCCAAAGAGTTCCCGTAACTGTCGTTTGAGACTCATCTCTAATTCGTGGCATCCGTGAAGATTTAGATGCTCAAGAAAGGCGCAAGTTTCGTGCGAAGGGGACGCTCGCGCGGCAGAATGCGAGCGCGCCGAAAACTAGTGGATGTTGCGAGTCTTTTTGCCTACGTAGTCCATCAGCAGGTACTGCCCGAGGGTGTAGGGAGTCGTGAAATACGCCTTTCCCTTGCACAGCTCGGTGATTTTCTGCACGAAATGGACCAGGCTGTAATCGCTCGAGAGCATGAAGGTGTTGATGAGAATCCCGGCGCGCTTGCACTTGGCTACTTCTTCCATCGTCTGCGTAACGACCAGAGGGTCCAGTCCGAACGCATTTTTGTAGATGCGGCCGTCTTCGAGCGTCAAAGCCGACGGCTTGCCGTCGGTGATCATGATGATCTGGCGCATGTCCTTTTTCTGCCGGGCGAGAATCCGCTGCGCGAGCCTCAAGCCTTCCCGAGTATTCGTGTAGTAAGGCCCGACCTGCACGCGCGCGAGTTTGCCGAGCGGAATTTCCTCGGCGCTATCGTGAAATAAAACACAGTGCAGCGAGTCGCCGGGATATTGCGTGCGAATCAGGTGCGAAAGCGCCAAAGCCACTCGCTTCGCGGGAGTGAAGCGGTCTTCGCCGTACAAAATCATGCTGTGGCTGCAATCGAGCATCAAAACCGTGGCGCAGGAACTCTGATATTCGCACTGATGAACCATCAAGTCGCTGTAGTCGATTTCGATCGGGATGCCCGCGCCTTCGCGCTGCACGGCGTTGAAAAGCGTTCCGCTGATGTCCATATTCAACGTGTCACCAAATTCATACGGCTTCGAAGCCCCGCCCGATTCGACGCCCGTGGCCAGATCGCGCGTATCGTGGCGGCCGAAACTGCTCTTGCCCAGCGACGCCAGCAAATCCTTGAGCGTCTTGAAGCCAAGAAAATCCAGGGCCTTGTCCGTGATTTCGAAGCGCGCTTCGGTTTGCGGCCCCGGCTGCCCCGCCTGGCCGCCCGGCGTCTGCGACGGCGGCGGAGTGATCTGCGGCTGCTGCCCGGGACGCGAAATGTAGCCTTCCTGCTCCATGCGCTGAATGATCTGGTCGATTACGTCGCTCAGTTCCGGATTGCTGGAAAGCTCCGGATTTTTGAGCATCTGTTCCATCAGTTCAGGGGGGAGCAAGTCGCCTTCCTGCAGGGCGCGCAGGATGGCCTCCCGCAATTCGTCCATCATCTTCTCGCGGGAGCGTTCGGGATCCATTTCGTAGACGCGGTACGGGGATTCGAACCCGCTCTGCAGCAAAAAATCGGAGAGCCGGCTCATCAATTCCTGGAGGTCGATATCCTCGGAGGCGTCTGGCGCGTACTTCGAATATTTTGTGTATTTCATTGCGGATTCTGGGCCAGCCCTAATTGAACTGGCGCCGCGGCATGCGCCCGGAAGGCTCGCGAGGATCGCGCGGCTCCGGCGTCTTGCGCGCGTCCGCAAAGTAGCCGCGTTCCTCGCTGCGGCTGATGCGCTTGTGCGCCCACAGCCCCTCGAGAATAAATTCGGCGGCGCTGGTCACGATTGCGGCATCGTCCTTTTGACTAACGTCCAGCACGCTCAGATTATCGAAGAGCCCCTGAATCTTCTTGAGCTGGGCGAGCACTTCCGCGCTCGACGCGTTCACCGGGACTTTGAGCTCGCCGCCCAGTTCAAACCATTGGATAACGGGCTGCATGTTCGCGCCGGTAAAATATTGAGCATACGTTTTGCCGATGGCCGCGCGAATCAATTCCCGTGCGATGTTGTCCGCGCCGCGCAGTTCGCCCTCATATTCGAGTTCGAACTTTCCGGTCATCGAAGGAATTGCGGCGTAAATGTCCGAAACGCGCGCGACAATCGCTGAGTCCCGGCTGCGAATCGCGCGTTGCTCGGCGCTGCTCATTACATTTTCGAGCGCGCTGATCGGCAGGCGCTGGCTGACTCCCGAGCGCCGGTCCACCCGCTTATCCTCGCGAGCCTGGAACGCCACTTCCTCGACGATTTCGCGAATGTACTGCGGCAGCTCGACGCGCTTTTTTGTGTCCCGCTTCGTCCATGATTCCTGCTCGGTGATTAGCATGCCTTCGGCCACGGTCGCCGGATAATGCGTGCGAATCTCCGACCCGATGCGGTCCTTCAGCGGAGTTACGATCTTGCCGCGGGCCGTGTAGTCTTCCGGATTCGCGGTGAACACCATCAAGACGTCGAGAGCCAGGCGAACCGGATAGCCCTTAATCTGAATGTCGCCTTCCTGCATGATGTTGAAAAGACCCACCTGAATCTTGCCGGCGAGGTCCGGTAGTTCGTTGATGCCAAAAATACCGCGATTGGCGCGGGGCAGCAGGCCAAAGTGAATCGTCATCTCATCGGAAAGATTTTTGCCGCCGCGCGCGGCCTTGATCGGATCGATGTCGCCGATCATGTCCGCAATCGTGACGTCGGGTGTGGCGAGCTTTTCGACGTAACGCTGCTCGCGCGCGAGCCAGGCAATGGGAGTGGCGTCGCCGTCGGAAGCCATGCGATCGCGGCAAGTACGGCACAGGGGTGCATAGGGATTATCGTGAATCTCGCAGCCCTCGACGTACGGAATACGCTCGTCCATGAATCCGACGAGGCCGCGTAAAATGCGCGATTTGGCCTGCCCGCGCAAGCCCAGCAAAATAAAATGATGGCGGGACAAGACCGCATTGATGATTTGCGGCAGCACGGTTTCTTCGTAGCCATGCACGCCTTGAAACAGCGCCTCGCCCTTTTCCATTTTGCAGAGCAGGTTTTCGCGCAGCTCTTGGCGTACGGTTCGGCCCGCAACTCGTTCTTCCGACCATTGACTGCGGCGAAGCTCACCGAGGCTTTTCGGCAATGAATTCATGGGGCCCCACGTACGTTAATTGATGCGGCGCATGACGCGAGCCGCGTCTGAAGTCATTATAGGGCAACGAAGGCTGCGAGGGTACATTCGTTTGCTAACTCAAAAATAAGTCTGCGCTCAGTTGAGCCCGTGATCGTGACCGTTACTGGCGATGTGATGGCGGGCGCGCTGCTGTTGCGCCAGGCGGGGAATGATTTCGGTCATCCACTGAATCAGATAATTCTGGCGCTCGACCTCGGCGCGCAGTTCAAGAATCGTTTGCCGGTCTTCGAGACTGAGGGGCAAGCGGGCAGCCATGCGATAGGAGAGTTCAGCGGGCTTTTCCTTGCTCGTCGTAACCCAGGGCTGATCGTACAGCAGGGAATGGCATTCCTGAAAAATTCCCAGGAGCGCGCTCTCCTTCTGGTGCAGCTCGGTTTTCGATACCGGAGTAATGTCCTCGGCCAGATATTCGACAATGGCCTCGCGATATTCCCGGTCTTCAAGCAATTCGACCACCCGAAAAACGGACCGGCCTTCGGTCAAAATTTCGACCCGGCCATCGGGATGCTCCTTGAGCCGTTGCGTAATCGCGGCCGTGCAACCCACCGTGGCCACGCCTTTCTCCGTAGCCAGAATGATCCCGAATTCGAGGCCCTCCGAAAGGCAGCGCCGGACCATCACCCGGTAGCGATGCTCGAAAATGTGGAGCGGGAGCGTTGACCCAGGGAACAGCACGACGTTGAGCGGAAACAGTGGTATGCGAATTGGTTTCATAGCCTGCAGCCGACGATCTTTGACGCTACGACTTTACCACTACCGCATCAATGCCAAGAGCGCCTGCATTTCGTCTCGAGCGTGCATATCGCCCGCGTTCTGCGCGACCAGGATTCCCTCGGACAGGAGTTTTCTTGCGCTTTCAGTTTTCCCAATCCGCGAGAGATGCTGGCCGAATTGGAAGTACCCCGCAACGTAAGCGGGATTCGATTCCAACAATTTTTGGAAATGCTCGGTTGCGGCGTCGTCGTCACCGCACTTGGTACACTCCAGCGCCAATCCATATCGCGCAAACGCGTCCGCGGGCTTTTCCGCAACAAATTGCTCCAGAATTTCGCGGCGGGTTTTCTGGGTCGGAGGCATAAACAGGGGGCTATTATATCCGGGTGCGGCAACTGCGCCAAGCACGCGCCGTCTTTAGCGGTTGGGCCGGAGATACGCGGCGGCGGCCTCCGCTGCATGGAAGCCGTTTTCGACGCATTTGCCCAGTGCCGGACCTTCGAGATAATTCCCAGTGAAGAACACGCCAGGCAACGCGCGTTCACCTTCGCGGATCGCTTCGACGGTGTAGCCGTGCCGGAGATTATATTGCGGCAGGGCGCGAGGATACTTCCAGATCTTACTCGCGGCGGGCGATCCGCTAATTCCAAGAAGCGAGGCATTGTCTTGCTGGACGATCTGCGAGATCTGCTCATCCGAGTGGTGGATGATCTCCAGGTCCGTGGCGCCGCCAATGAAACTCGTCATGGTCACTGTGCCTTCCGGGCCACGGCCAGGAAAGAGAGATGAATTCCAGACCGTACCGAGCGTCCGAATCTGTTCTTTGCGCGGAACCAGGAATCCAAACCCGTAAAGAGGATCAAGGATTTGCTGCCGTTTGTAGGCATTCGCCACGACCGCCACCGGAGCGTAGGGTATTGCTAGCAAAAACGTCGAAAGCGAAGGTGATAGCGGCCGAACCAACTCCGCTGCCGTGAAGGCGGGAGTCGCGATGACGACGGCTGCGGAAATGTTTCGTTCATTTCCGGTGTGGCTCGTCACCTCGAGTTCAAGAAGTTGCGAATCACACTGCCCGATGCGGCGCAGTGCCAGCCCCGTGACTCCGATTCTCAAATCGTTTCCGAGTTTCGCGGCGATCGCGCGCGGGAGCATCGCCACGCCTTTGCGAAATGAGCAAAGCGCTGGTTTCGGAGTTTTCTTGCCGGCGCTTGGGCGGGACTTGATCGCCCCGCGCACCACGCTTCCATGCTCCCGCTCCCACTGTTCCAGCGAAGGGAACGCCGCCCGCAGGCTAAGCTGCTCGGGGTCTCCCGCGTAAACGCCCGAAACGAGTGGGGCGACCAGGTATTCCAAAATTTCACTGCCAAATTTGCGCCGCACGAAATTCGCGATGGTTTCTTCTTCTGCCGGAGGAAAGGTGCGACGGAGCGGCTCCGAAGCGAGCTTCCAGCGCGAGGTGGCGCTCAGGAACGAGGAGGCCAGCATCGCGGGCGGAGACATGGGGATTCTACTCAGGCGCCCGTTGCGAACCACGAAGCGCGGGGCGCGAGGATCGGCGAATTGCAGTTCGGATTCCAGGCCGAGCTCGCGGACCAGCGTGAGCAAAACGTCAGATCCCTGGAAGCTTTGCGGCCCGGATTCGAATAAGAATCCGCCGCTTTGGTCCGTATCGATTACGCCGCCTGGGCGATCCGAGCTTTCCAGAATCGTAACCGGGATTTCGAGTTGCTCCAGGCGATACGCGCACGCCAAGCCAGAGATCCCTGCGCCGATGATCGTTACGCGTTGCGGCTCGGTCATGCGAAATTCGCTAGAGCGTTTTCGAGAAAAGCGGGCGCTGATCCATTTGCTGCTCGCGGAGATAGCGGTCGAACGCCATCGCTACATTACGGATGAAAATCCGGCCCAACGGAGTGACTCGAATTTGATTCGATTCCAGGATTACCAAACCCTCGTCACGCGATTCTTGCAGGCGATCCAGCTCCGGCCCGAAGTACTCGTCGAATGAAATCGAGAATTGCTCTTCGATTTCCTGCTTGAGAATCACGGTGTGGCAGAGCAGCCGGCTGATTACCGCGCGGCGCAAGACGTCATCTTGCGAGAGCCGGTATCCGCGCGCCGTCGCGATGCCGCGGGAAGCAATGGTGTCCTGGTACGCGGGGACTTCCTTGCGGTTTTGCGCGTAGGCTTCGCCGACGGAACTGATCGCGCTGACGCCCATCCCGTAGAGGTCCGCGCCCGCCTTGGTCGTATATCCTTGAAAATTTCGATGCAGCGTGCGATTTGTTTGCGCTACGGCCAGTTCGTCGCCAGGCAGCGCAAAGTGGTCCATGCCGATGTAAACGTATCCGGCATCGAGGAAATGTTCGAGGCCGGTGCGAAAAATTCGAAACTTCTCCATGCCGTCGGGCAGATACATCTGGAACGAACCCTGTTGTTTTTTCAGCCAGGGCACGTGAGCGTAGCTGAACATCGCCACGCGATCGGGCCGCAACGTCAGGGCTTTATCGATCGTCGCCCTGAAACTGTCGGCGGTTTGATGCGGCAGGCCGTAAATCAGATCGACGTTCAAGCTTTCAAAGCCCAGCTCGCGCGCCGCAACAATCAGATCGCGCGTCATTTCGTAGGGCTGCAGGCGATGAATCGTTTCCTGCACCTTGGGTTGAAAATCCTGAATGCCCATGCTCAGGCGGTTAAAGCCGAGGCGTCGCAAGCTCTCCAGATGCGCGCGATTCGTGACCCGCGGGTCGATCTCGATGCCAATTTCAGCGTCGGGAGCGAATGTAAAGCGCTCCCTGGCGTGGCCGAACAGGTCTTCCATCTGGGCGGGGTTGAGGTAGGTGGGCGTTCCGCCGCCCCAGTGGAACTGGGTGACCGCGCGCTTCCTTGAAACGCGCCGGCTGACGTGCTCGATTTCCCGTTTCAATGCTTCGAGATAAGGGATCACGACCCTCTTGTCTTTTTGAATCGAAACATTGCACGCGCAGAACAGGCAAAGGTTCTCGCAAAAGGGCAGATGCATGTAGAGCGAAACGGGAGTGGCGGCAACCTCGGCGCGAGCGTAATAATTTTCGAGATCGTCCGCGCCGAAATCTTCCTTCCAGACCGGAGCGGTGGGATAGCTGGTGTAGCGCGGGCCGGGGCGATTGTACTTTTCTAAGACCGCGTCGGTGATTTGGCCGATTTCCACGGAACCCGCCGAATTTGTGAGCGCGTCGGACATATTCGTTTTCTGCTAAATCCCGTGAGCCTAATCGGAATGCAGCCGCGCCGCTTGGCCCGCCGCGACGAATGCCTTCGCGTTGGCGACCGGAGTGGTGGGCAGAATTCCATGCCCCAGATTCAAGATGTGGCCGGCACCGCCGGTTTGCTCCACGGCGGCGGTGGCCGCCGCGCGGACCTCGCGTTCCGCGCCGAACAAGACCGCGGGATCAACATTTCCTTGCAAAGCCAGTCGTGGTCCAAGGATTCTACGCGTTTCGGCCAGATCCGTGCGCCAATCGACGCTGATCACGTCGGCGCCAGACCGCCCGAGATATTCAACCAGATGCTTCGATCCTTTCGCATACAAAATCTTCGGGACGCTCGTTTCGCCGGTCAATTCATACACCAGTTGGGTGGCCGGAAGCTCGAACGCGGAATATTGCTCGGCGCTCAATTCGCCGGCCCAGGTGTCAAAAAGCTGCACCACGGACGCGCCCGCCGCAATTTGCGATTTCAAGTACGACGCCGTGGCGCGCGCGATCCGTTCGAGAAGCTCGCGCACAAGTTCCGGTTCGGTCTCGAGCATCCGTTTCGCGATCGAAATGTTGCCGCGCGTGCGCCCTTCGATCATGTAGCAGGCCAGCGTCCACGGCGCCGCCGCGAAACCGATGACCGGCACGCGCGGGCCCGCTTCCTTGCAAATTGCGCGGATCGCGTCACCTACGAATCGAGTGTCGCGTTCGGGATCGAAGTCGCGCAGTTTGCGGATGGCGGCCAGATCACGCACCGGGTTCGAGAGCACCGGGCCCGAATCGGGAACATCCAGAGGCATGCCCATCGCTTCCGCGACAATTAAAATGTCAGAAAAGACGATGATCGCGTCCACGCCGATGATCCGAAACGGCTGCATTGAGACTTCCGCGGCGACATCGGGCGTTTTGCAGATTTGCAGAAACGTGTGGGTCTTGCGAACCTCTTGATATTCAGGAAGATAGCGGCCCGCCTGGCGCATGATCCAGACCGGCACGCGCTCCACGGGTTCGCAGCGGCAAGCGCGCAGAAATAGAGCCTTGCGATCCAAGATCGCTGGATTTTGCGGGGTTCGATTTTCGACGGCGCTGGACTCGCTAGTCATCGTTTCCATGCCATGATAGCAGAAGGCCTGCGGAGCCGCACGTTCGCCGCATTGCGTCAGTTGTGATGCAAAAAACGCGAATGGGCCTGTTCGGGGCTATAATCGCCTGAGGCGTCAGAGATTAGCGCGAGAAGGGGTCTCGATTCTGGTGCACCACCTGGGTTACTGGAGTTTGGCGTTTTACGCGGCGAGCTTTGCTTATTACGCCTGGAATCTGTACGTCCCGAATCTTTGGGTAGGCCGCACCGCCTCGCTCCTGCTCGCCCTGGGAATTCTGGTCCAGTATTTCTACCTATATCAACGTTCGCTCGTGCTCCATACCGTGCCCTACGACGATTTGTACGGCTCGATGTCTCTATTTGCGTGGCTGCTCGGAATCACCTACCTTGGTTTGGAGGTCGTACACCGCCGGCGATCCGTCGGGGCCTTCGTCACGCTGCTTTTGATCTGCTGGATCGTCGCGCTTCGTATTCTTACCCCGCAATCGTTGCCAGTTCCGAAAGTTCCGCGCGGCCCGCTTTTTGCGTTTCACGTCACACTGAACACCTGGGCATACGCCGCGTTCGCGCTTTCGTTCGTGTTGAGCCTGATTTACCTGATCCAGGACCGCGTGCTGCGTTCGCGCCGCCTGAGTCCGGCGTTCTGGCGCTTTCCCGCCCTGGACGTGCTCGATCGCATGGCCCGCAGTAGCGTCTACGTAGGACTGGTGGCGCTCCTGTTCGGCGCGACGATGGGCTTGATCTGGCAGCGCCGCTTGAGCGGCGGTTACGCTCTGGGAGATCCGAAAGTCGTTATTACCGTGGCGATCCTGGGCGTGTACGCAGCCTACTTATTGTTGGCCCGAAGCGCGACCTGGCGTGGCGCGCGCGCCGCCCGGCTGTGTGCGTTAAACTTCGTGGTGGTTTTGTTCAGCTACACGTTCGTGAATCTCTATCTCACGCGTTTCCACCGGTTTCTCTAAATGCCGCCCACCACCAATTCGAAGCCCACAGACAAGGTGCGCATTAAAGTAGCGCTCATCGGCTGCAACCATCGCACCGCGCCGCTCGAGCTCCGCGAACGAATCGTTTTCTCCACGCAACAGGCGCTGCAGGCGGCCGACGAACTGCGCCATCAGGGAATTCTGGAAGAGGCCGTTGTGGTTTCAACTTGCAACCGCAGCGAATTGTACGGCGTGCCGGGTGATGTATCGCCGTCAGCCACGGAAGCGATGGAGGAGTATTTCAGCTCATTCCATCGAATTCCGCGCGATGAATTGAACGGACGTCTATATCGGTGGACGGGTCCGGAAGCCGTGCGACACTTATACCGCCTGGCCGCGAGTCTGGACTCGATGTTCCTGGGCGAGGCTGAAATACTCGGGCAGTTGCGTAGCGCGTACAACCAGGCGCTTGATCATGGCGCCACGGGCCCGGTTCTGAATCGCATGTTCCAGGGCGCGCTCGAGGTGGGAAAGCGCGTGCGCAGCGAAACCGAAGTAGGCGCGCGGCCCATGTCGGTCGCGCTGGCAGGGGTCAAGCTTGCGGAGCGCGTGTTCGGAGATTTGAAAGGGCACTCGGCCTTGATTCTCGGCGCTGGCGCGGTCGCGGAGCAGGTTGTGGAACACATGCGCAACCGCGAAATTCGGAGTTTGCGGGTTGTAAATCGGTCCTTCGACCGGGCCGCCGAACTTGCCCAGCGCGTTGGCGGCGAAGCGGTCGCCTGGGAATCGCTCGAAGCCGTGCTGGGAATGCCGGACATACTAGTGACTTCCGTCACTGCCAGCGTCCCGGTCTTGTCGAGGGAAGTGTTGGAGCGAGCGCTGGCCGCGCGCGCCGGTCGGCCCATGTTTGTCGTCGACCTCGGCGTGCCGCGTAACGTCGCGAAGGACGCCGCCGGACTTTACAACCTGTACCTTTACAACATTGACGATCTCGGCGAAATCGTCGCCCAAAACAAGAAGGCCCGTGAATCGGAAATTCCGCGGGTGGAAGCGATCGTTTCCGAACACATTGATAAATTCGAGGCGTGGCGCGGCGCGCTCGAGGCCGGCTCGATTGTAAGTGACTTGCGCGAACAGTTTCACCAGCACCGCGAAACCTTGATTCGCGAACAATTAAGGGAA
>Ga0302326_10001637_pt1 | contig 56556 bp, 80 predicted proteins | sample Palsa_T0_3_FD_202264 | JGI IMG/M metagenome (GOLD analysis project Ga0302326, IMG submission 202264) | Peat permafrost microbial communities from Stordalen Mire near Abisko, Sweden - Palsa_T0_3 | ecosystem: Environmental > Terrestrial > Soil > Palsa > Peat permafrost | place: Sweden: Abisko...
GCCCCCGAGCTGGCCCCCGAGCTGGACCCCGAGCTGGTCCCAGAGTTGGTCCCAGAGCTGGTCCCCGAGCTGGCCCCTGAGCTGGCCCCAGAGTTGGCCCCCGAGCTGGCCCCCGAGCTGGCCCCCGAGCTGGTCCCCGAGCTGGCCCCCGAGCTGGACCCCGAGCTGGTCCCAGAGTTGGTCCCAGAGCTGGTCCCCGAGCTGGCCCCTGAGCTGGCCCCCGAGTTGGCCCCCGAGCTGGTCCCAGAGTTGGCCCCTGAGCTGGCCCCAGAGCTGGTCCCCGAGCTGGCCCCTGAGCTGGCCCCTCTTAGTGGAATCGGGCCAAGTCTTGGTCAGCAGGTTAATATAGAGTTCGGCGGCGAAGGGCGACGACAGGTGGACGAAATGGGGCCGCTTTTTTCCGATACTCTCATAGAGGCGCGTTACAGCCGCTTCCGCGCTCTCAAAATCGGCCGGCGCGCAAGAGGTTCCGGTCTCAAGCCATTCCTTGAGGGAGGCGTCGATGATCTGACGACGTGCAGGTGTCAAGGATAACTTGGTCATGACTAATCGACCACGCGGCGGACAATGCCGGGCGCGGAATATTCGCGCTGACGGGTGATTTTATAAACACCCGGCGCGAGATCGACGGGGTGGTGATCAGCCATGGCCCCGGACGAATATTCGTGGGTCAGGACCACGCCAGCGCCTCCGACTTCGATGTAGTCCACGTCTTCCGAGCCGGCCAGGCTGAAGCCGCAGACGTTCTTGGCGCGGAGAGCGTGGCTGTGATCGTGCGATTCGCCGCGCGCGAGCACGATCCGGCCGATGTCGTCGCGCTTGGCTTCGGTGAGACCGGCGGGCAGCGCATCGATACGCTCGATGAGGATATCGCCTTGGCGGGCGAGTTTGATGGAAGTCATGATTGTTGTTCCTTCGGTTGAGATTCCCCGCGCACATGCACGGTGTGGTGGTTAACGAGCGCTTTCCGCATCCATGTGTTGCGCGGGACATCGCCGCGAGCGCGATCGATGGCTGCGAGTTCGGGTGCGGTGAGGCGGAAGGTGACGCGGATGGTGGGGACCGGATGGATCATGCGGTTGCGTCTTCCGTGACGGTCGCCGTCCAGAAATCCCAACGCGAACCTCGGATCTGGGTTTGACGGGCGCGTTCGTCATTGGCCTCGGCAGCGCTTGCGTGAACACTGCAAACCATCGTGGCGCTTCCGCCGATCGGTTGGGCGATCACGGCGTATTGCGGATCGGTTTCGCAGAGATGGGCAATCCGGTATCCGTTCATGTCGGTCTCCATTCGTTACGCGAACCATACACCTGCGTCATATGGCGTCAATAGGCGTCAAGAAATCTTTTTGCGGTCCAAGAGATCAGCCGCGCACCACATAGCGGCCATCTTCCGCGCGACCAGCAAATCCGGGCGTCGTCCGGAGGCTTTGTCCTGGGCATTATACATATCTGCGAGCGCGCAAAGTTGTTGGAAGGCGTACCGAGCCTCCGTCGTGGTCGGCTTGCGATGGGCGCGCCACGTCTGGATGAGGGGGAGCATGACCTTCCCGCGAATGGCGCTCAGGTCGGCGAACGCCTGCTGGCATGAGCCGGCGCAGAAGACGCAGGAATGGTGCGTGGGTTCGAAGTCGGTTCCGCAGCCGGGGCAGATCATCGCACACTCCTCGCCATTGAGATCAGCACGTCGCGGAAGGGGATCGGGGTCGCTTCACGTATCTGCGTCTTGTGCTTGCCGCCGACCATCGCGGCCCATCCTTTGCGGCGCGCCGTCGCGTAGTTGTAAAGCTCTAGGGCGCGGGGATGCAGCCTTTGGGCGCCGAGGCTCCAGTTGAGATCGGGAAGGTCCACGCCGACCGCATAGAGCCACGTCGGTTTGTTGGCGGGATGGCCGTAATGGCCCTGCTCAACGTAGCACGTCCAACCGCGGGCACTCGCCGTCATCCAGTCAGCCGCGATCCATCCGGAGCCACGCGTCGGCTTCGTGAGCCCGAAATAATCCCAATCGGCCGGATGCTCCAGAACGCCACCGAAGCCCCGGACGCTGGCGAGAGCGGCGGCAAAGCATCCACCGTCGTCGCCCAACTTGAATTGGTGCGGCTTGCGCGGAGAACCGTGCCAGAACCGACCCCACCGCTGGCATGGCGGATGTGCGACCACAGGGTAAGGGCCATCGTACCGGCGAGCGTCCCGGCCTTCATCCCAGACATCGACATCGGGTAGCTCGGCGTAGCAGCCATCAGTCTGCACGTAGAGCGCGGCGATCATGCCGCATACAGGCTGGTTTCATGGATTGCCAGTTCGCCACCATCGGCGAAGCGGACGATGTGCCAGACACCATCGAGATATTCCCCCGGCGCTTGATAGCGGCCGATCTGGAAACCGTCGCCGACCTTGCGGTCATTTACGCCGAAGTTGAAACCAGCCCGAGCACGGCGGATGGTGACGGGTTCGTCACTCGCGCCGGGGCTAGTGACTTTTGCGAAGGCTTGTTGTCCGTGCTTGAAGGTCATTTAGTGGCTCCTTGTTCGTTGATAAGGACCATGACACCGATAATCCGGACAGTCAAGGACCATAACAAACTTTGGAGCGGGTTTCTGGCGAAGCAGGGGCCAAAATCAACCGGGGGATGGCGTCGATATAGCCACGGGCGCGTGGCTAGCCCTCAGTCCGAATCGTCATCGCTGTACGTCGGCACCCGATCCGGCTCGATGTCCGGCAGTTGTCGCGCCACGCTGGATGTGGGGTAGCCGAGGCGGTCAGTAACCGAACACCTCAACGGCCTTCGCTTTGGTCGCGGGATCATTGAAGTAGAACGATTCCGACGAATGCGGCACTATGGCCGCCAGTTCATGAGCATCGTCGGACAATGCCAAAAACCGGCCAAGACGTTGCGCCGAATACGTCAATTCGCGCATGGCGATGTCGTATTGTTCTTTGGTAAGGGTGTGTTTTTCCGACCGCTTGTCGCTGACGTAAAAAAACCGGACACGCTTGTCCATGTGCGCGGTCTTGTAAACCGACGCCTGACGAATATGGGTTTCCGACATCGACGAAGGAACGCGCAACGTACTCTTGAGGTCCAGAATCTCTTCCGGATACATCCAGTCGAGATAACCGATGACCGGCACATCGACGCCTTCAAGACGTATCTCGACCTTGTGTTGCGGCGCGGTTCCAAAGCGGCCCGGTTCGTTCGGCGTTATCGGCACGCCGTGCTCGCGCAGCGCCAGTCCCTGCTTGACCATGCCGGGGATAACCAGCCGCTCGGCGTCGCGCTTGGGATCGCCGCTCAACGCAGTCAATTTGTCATAGACCGGGAGCGCCGCCGAAACGCAGGCGTCAAGTGTGGCGGCGTGGTCGAAGAGGCCGAGGCTGACTCCGACTTCAGTCGCCGTGCCACGGTGCGCCGAGGCGCCCATCTGGCCGCGAAAGCCGAGGAGTTTTTCGAGCACCCAGAGGGAGGGCGCGTTGATCCAACTGTTGATGCTGGACGGCGAAAGATGCTCGATACCGTGCTGTTCAAAGGGATTCATTTGAATCGATCCATGGCTACACTTGAAAGTTGATGCTGTTTGAAAATTTCCATTGCGTGCGCGGCCTGATCGCGTGCGTCGTCAAGCGCGTTATGGTGCGTACCTAGACGCCTCATATCAGCGGCGATCGGATGCGCCTCGGCCGCATCGTCTATGCGAGCCCAGTCCATCGGATCGCGCGCCCTATCCATCGCCTCGGCGTCGGCGTCGCTCAGATAGTCAGGGCCGCTCATTCGCCTTCCCTCCCGGTATTGGAGACGGGACGGGCGGAAAATAGATGAATAATGCTGGGATCGTTAGGTGGCGCGCCCCATTCGATCTGTTCGCATTCACCATCCGTATTGACGTAGGCCCATGCGACGGGTTCCGCCCTTCCCGGCGGCGTCCAGCCTGCGGCGGTCAGGGCGTCGAGGGCGGTGATGGCTTGCTGACGGGCAACCGCCGTGTCTTGGGTTATGGCGACAATTTCTGTCGTCTCGGGTTCCGCCGTCTCGACGCCGAAATCATCCTGCACCTTAGCTCGCGCCATTTTTCCGCTCCTTCATCTTCGCTTCCAGCTTCTCGCGATCGACAATCCAGTCACGTCCTATCTTCTCGCCGATATCAAACCGCCAGCACCAAAGCCAAACGGCCTGGCGCGACACCTTGGCGTAGGCCGCCGCTTCCGGAATGGTCATGCGTTCCATGCCGAGAATGTTGACACGGTAATTTATCGTCGTAAAGTCCCTATCGTGATCGCGTGATGCGACACAGGAAAATGGAGAGACTGATATGGCCCTTGGCCTCAATACCGAAGCCGCGAGCGGCGAATTCAATGCCATCGTGAAATACGATTCCCGCGCCGGGCGCATGTTCCGGGTCGATCGCGAGCAATCCTCGTCCGGCTCATGGGAAACCGAGAACGTCGAGATCACGGACAGCTTTCAGGCGATCTTCAACCTGCCCGAGATCGAGGTGGGCTGGGCGCTGTTCGCGGCCGGCGTCGCGCCGTCGTTCGTGATGGTCAAGCTGGGCGAGGCGTTGCCGCCGAAGCCGGGCGACACCTTCAAGCAGACCTTCCGGCTCAACATCAAGCTCGGCAAGTCGTGCGGCGGCGACGTGCGCGAGTTCGCCAGTCAGGCCAAGGTCTGCATCCATGCCCTGGATGCGCTCCATACGGCCTATGAGGCGGCGCGCGACGCCAACCCCGGCAAACTCCCTGTTGTCGCCCTCAAAGGCTCTACGCCCGTCGTCAGTTCCGGCAAGCAGGGGTCCAGCACCAACTATATGCCAACTTTCGAGATCGTGGCCTGGGCGCCGACACCGCCTGAGTTTGGCGGCTCGGTCGGTTCGGTGAAGGGCGAAACGCTTCCCAAGACGACGCCGGCCACGGCGCCCAAGAAGGCTCCGGCGCCTGTCGAATCGGAATTCTAGATTGACCGTCCCTTAGGAAAGGACAAAACATTGAGCCCGGCCAGCCATCACACTGCGCCGGGCTCAACATTTAGTGGGGGCTGACGTGCTGGCGTCAACATGTCGAATTTAGAAGACAACGACCCATCGGTCAATAATGTCGCACCAATCCTGTCGCCCGATACCGAAGCGATGGGCGCGCATCTTCAATTGCTGTTTGGACGCGCCACCGAAGGCAAGATCGAGGTCACCGGACTTGGCCCGGATCGAAAGGTCAGGACACGATTTTTTTCGGTGGATCAGACTGACGCCGCCGTCGAGTTCGGCGCGCTGATCAATCGTGATCCAGGCTGCAATGTCTATGTCGGCGCGGCGCTACGCAGGGACGATGTTTTTCCTGGCCGCGCGGCCGACGATGGCGATTTCCTGAAAACCTATGTCGTCTGGGCCGATGCGGACGACGACGATCAGGTCACCAGCGCCAGAGAAACCTATCACACCCTGCAGGTTGTGCCGCCGGTCGTCGTGGTTACCGGGCGCACCCCGTCACGACGCGCTCAGATGTGGTGGCCGCTTGAAAATCCCATCTCGGACATAGATGCTCTTCGGGGCCTTCTGCGCGGCGTAGCGGCCACCCTCTCCACCGATCCAAAGGTCTGCACCGGAAAGCAACTCATGCGTCTGGGCGGCTCTCTGGCGTGGCCCAAGAAGGATGGTCGAGTTCTGGAGCGCACCGAGTTTCTCCAAGTCGAAAATACCCAGCGCGAATTCCTGACCGAACAACTCACCCGCGCCTTCCCCCCGATCGAGCGGGGCGCCTCCGGTGAAATACCAGATATCACCATCACGCCCACCGGCGCGTTGGGTCTCGCCGAACAGATCATGGACGGACGTGAGGGATACGCCTTTCGCCTTGTTCGTGCCCATCTCAAGGAATTGATCGGCACGACCGGGTGCGAGCCCACCGCCGATGAACTCTATCGATCGGCCGCCCCGATTTTTTTCGCTAGGACCGATCAGGTACGGCCAGGTCGCGGGCCTGATTTCCTGAAGGCCAAATGTCAGGAAGCGATCAGATCATTCCATGAGGGCGTCATACCGGGCGCCGCCACGCTCGACGAAGCGGTGATGACGTGGGCGCAAAAGCGCGAGCCGAAAGAGTCCGAACAACACCAAGAGACAGAGGAAGACGAACCGCCCCTTGAAGACCCTCCCTTCCGCGCCTCAACGCTTCATGGCGAAGCGCCGGCACGTCAATGGGTCGTGCCGGATTGGATCGTCCAGGGGAGCGTCAATAGCCTCTATGGCGACGGTGGCCTGGGTAAGACCCTTCTGGCCCAGCAATTGGCCTGTAGCGTCTCCCTGGGCGTCCCATGGTTGGGCTTGCCCACGGCCAAGGGTTCGGTTCTCGCTGTGCTTTGTGAAGACGACAAGGGCGAACTGCATCGGCGACACAACGATATCAAATTGGCTATGGGTCATGGTGTCGGCAATCCGTTTCATGATGTGTGGCTTTGGCCGCGTGTCGGCTCTGAAAACATACTGCTCAACTGGGATACAGAGGCCAAAGCCGGAAAATTTGCAGCCAGTCTTGAACGCACCATCAACGAAATCCAACCCTCGCTTTTGATTCTCGACACCCTCGCCGACTTCTACGGCGCCAATGAGATCGATCGCGTGCAGGTCAATTATTTCGTCAAGACCATGCTTGGCGGTCTGATCAAGCGATCGTCGTGGCCTCTCACCGTCCTGCTTCTCGGACACCCGAGCGTGCGCGGGAAAGAGAGCGAAGACGGCTTCAGCGGGTCCACGGCATGGAACAACGCCGTGCGCTCCCGCATCTATCTAACAAAGCCGAAAGATGGCGATTCCAATGACAGATTGCTAACACGAGGCAAGGCCAACTATGCCTCCAGCGGCGAAGACACCGGGCTTAAGCTGACTTACGAGGAAGGGGTTCTGCGAGCCCAGGAACATTTCGACCCAACCGACGAAATCCTCTGGGCCTGTGTTCGCTGCGTGGTCGACGAGGTGCGAAACGCATGGGATTTCGACCGGCCATTGATGGCCGCCAAGGCCCATGACCGAAACATCTTTCGGGTCCTTTTCGGCAAGATCGTGGAACCTCCATACACCAAGGATATGGTCAAGAGAGCCATCGAAATCGCCATTGAGGACGGCCAGGTCAGTCTGCTCAACAAACACGGAAAACGCGGTTACGGCACCGCCATGAAAGGGTCAAGTCTATGAAATCATTGGTCGGGTGCGGTTCGGGCGCACCTCTAGTCCGCATACTGATGGAAATATGGTGCTTTTTACATGACCGCACCCTGTTTTTTGTTGATTTCATTGAACAAAATCCGGGTGCGCGCACCCACCGCACCCACGGGTGCGCCAACACCGCACCCGACCAGTTAAATCAACAACTTAGCGCCTTCGCCTCGCGCGTACGCGCGCGCGCCGATTTGTACACAAATCCAAACGGCGCACCCGAGGGTGATGCGCCGACAGATCGGGGCGCACCCGGCCCAGAGCGGCCAGAGCGGCTTCGCTTGTGGCTTCGCCGCGCCGGCCGCGCCGGGCCGGAAGCGATCAATCGGCGATCGGAGATGAAATCATGAACCCCACAGATGCCGCGACGCTGGCCGCGATTATCCAGAGCGTGGACCTCGTGGCTCGTGATCATGAACGTGTCTGGGGACTTGATCGCCTCCCCACGCTGGTTGATACCGATATGCGCTCCAGGTTTTATCGTCAGCAAACCAAATGGTCGTCGGCTATTTCTAATGCTTACGAAATGCAATGTAACCTTACGGTCACCGATTTAAGCGCCATTCAAGCGTTGTCCGAAGGACTGCGGCGCGGATGGGTCGCAATGGCCACGCAGGCCGCGCAGAACGGCGCGAAGCCTATTGACGCGGAAGTGTGGGAGATGAGGCTTCACGATGGTTCCAAGGGCGCCATGGTGCGATCGGCTGCGGAGGCACGTCATCTGGTCGAGACGGGCCGCGACGAGGGGACCTATGTCGCGGTCTGGACGCTGGATGAGATCGTCAACGTGATCGCGATCAATCTGGGCGCTGCCGTCGTTGAGGCCAAGATCGCCAAGCAGGCGCCCAAAGAGAAATTGGACACATCGTGGATCAAACATGGCGATGCGATTCCTTTCGGGGATAATCCTACCGGATCGGTGGGCGGTCACGCAGTGTCGGTGGATGTCTTGGCCGATTTTGATTGAGGGACTTATATAGTTCACTCCCTCGCTCCATCTTTCTTCGCCTTCCTGTCCGCCTTCGCGATCTGCTTACGGACCTTGGTTGCGGCCTCGCCTTTGCCCTTGGGGCGGTAGGCGAGAACCATGGTGGTGCGGGATGGGGTTGACGGGGGGTTTGACGTGGCGAACGAGAGCGCTATTTTCAGCGCCATGACCAAACGTCGCAGCCTCTATCCGATGCCTGTCGATGAACTCTTCCGACATCCCAAGTACGTTGCTCTGCCCGTAGCCGGGCGGGGGATGCTCCTAAGCGCGCTAGAACATTTCTGGCGGTCTGATTGTGCTCCCTTGCCGACCAATGATGATGGATTGTTCGCCATCGTGCGCGCTCATCGATCGACTTGGCGTCATCATAAGGACGCTATCATGTTGATTTTCAACGATGTTAAGCCGGGACTGGAGGCGTATCACCGAAAGCGCGAGGGTAATCAGGAAGGGTTCAGGATCGCCGGATATCGAACCGCCTCAACGCGTCGGCTGAACGCTTCGAAACAATCTCTTCCCGATCCGATTACCGTGCCGACGCTACCGACCTCGGCCCATTACGCACCCAAAGAGCGGCATACGGAGACCACCGGACAGAGGACGTTTCGGGATGTTGCGTAGCGGGTGTAGGCGAGAATTGATCTTACGCTCCCACCGCCCCGGACCTCATCAGCAGGTTACGAACCGTCGAATCGTGCCATTCGCCCCCTCTGGCCGTTCGAACGCCTCGCTCGTTCAGGGCGGTCGCAACTGCCCGCAACGTGGTTGCTCCCTCGCTCTGGACGGCGCGTACGATCGGCAACACCTTGCCAGCGAAGTCGTCAGCCTCGGCTCTCTGCGCCGCAGCCCCCTTGGCCGAAGCATCGGCCAGGTTGGTGCGATTTCCGAGTTTGACGCCATGGGCCTTCTTGGCCGCTAGGGCGACGCGCGTCCGATCCGAGATCAGGCGTCGCTCTTTCTCGGCGAGGGCTGCGTACAGGTGCAGCATGAACGGATCGGCGTCGGCGCCCAGCTCGGCGACGATGAACGGGACGCGGCGGGCCATGAGGTCGGAAATGAACGCCACGTCACGGGAGAGCCGGTCGAGCTTGGCGACCAGAACCGCCACCTTGGCCTTGCGCGCCATCGCCAAGGCGGCGGCGAGTTGCGGGCGGCGGTCGAGCGCGTCGGCGCCCTTGCCTGTCTCGATCTCGACAAACTCGGCGAGGATTTCGCAGCCTTCCGCCTCGGCGAAGCGGGCCAGCGCCGCGCGCTGCGCTTCAATGCCCAACCCCGACCGGCCTTGCTTTTGGGTTGAAACCCGAATGTATGTAACCACTTGCCGCATTTGCAAACCCTTCTGTGCGTTGAAGCAAACACTATACGACCGTATGATGTTTGTTCAAGCGATTTTGGGTGTTGACAGGTGCGCCTGATGGTGATCGGATGCGTATCGACGCGGGGCCGCCTGGTTGAGCGTGGTCAATCGCGAGGCGCGTTGGGTCGGAGCAAAAATCGTTGGAAAGGGTCCCATCCACTCCCACCCCCAAAAAATCCTCGATCTCATAGAGGAAATCGATGATCTTCCCCTGTAACCTTATGCAGGCCCTGCAATCGGCGGACATGATGGAACGAATGAGCCGGCCGAAACCAGTCGAAGGGGCGCCTCTCGTTCGAGTTTCGAGTCCGTACATCGACGAAGACAAGCGCCAAGCCGAGATCGACGCGGCGGTTCGGGAGGGGTTGAGGCGAACCTCGATCGCTCACGGTCGGCACGTCAGGACTATTGCCGCGTCCATACTGGCGCTGGATAATCCGACTTCTTATGACAATTTCGAATGTCAATCTGGACTGGCAAACATCCTGACCGCTTGGCGCGAGGCCCACCCGTGACTGGCTGGCGCACGATCGATAGCTTACCGGAAGGCGAGAACGTCTTGCTTTACTGGCCGAAGGGCGAGCGCGGGTGTGGCGGTATGGATTGTGCGATGGTTTACTTGGACGACGCTTATGGCCCGACCGGCATGGCGTTCTGGACCCACGGAGGGCCGAATTCTGGAAGCGATTGGGAACCCAGAAACCACGAGAAGCCGACACACTGGATGCCGCTTCCGGAGCCACCGAAGTGACCACGATCATTGAAGCCTTCGTCCTGGTGATCGCGACTGCGAGTCTGTGCGTGTCGATAGGTTGGGGTTTTGCCCGCCTGGTCGGTTGGATTTCGGAGATGATCGATGACACCGACTGACGCTTCTCCGTCCGCCTATGTGGTCGTCCAAACCGGCTCCACCATCTGGCCCGGCGGCTCGCATCCAGGCCTGGCCGGTCGATTCCTGGCCGACATCGACGGCGGCCCGAAGGTCGCGATCACACCCGGCGGCATGACCCACACCGTCGCCGAAGGCCACCATGTCGTCACTCGCTGGCAATGGACGATCTGGGGTCCGAAGTACCCGGTTTCGACGCAGATCGACGTGAGCGCCGGGCAGACCGTGCGGCTTGCGCTCGATCGCTATCGCGGCGTCAGTCCCGGCGTCTCGCTTGCCGGCGGCGTGTTCGGTCTGGCGGGCGGTGTCGTGATGGGCGCGCTTCAGTCTGGCGGCCAAGCCGGAGACCGACCTGATGGCGACTATCTGGATGTGGTCCCGTGACTCGCCTCGCCCGTCTCCGCGCCTGGCTGATCATCAGGGGTTGCTGGCGATACCTTCGACGTGATCCTGTTTCCGCGTGGTTACATCGCCAGGCAACAGGTGGAACAAGCGGCGGCGACGCAGAGAGCCATGCAGCACTTCATGGAGGCGGTTTTCGAGGAGAGCGCCGATGGGGTCCAGGAACGCATGGTTGAGCGGCCGACGATCCAATGACGAGGAAGCCCAGGAATGCGAAACCGGCTGATGCGGGTGAGGCGGAGGGAAACGCTGAAGACGCTCCGGAAGTTGAGGTTGCGCGAGAAGATGTTGCGGGCTTACCCGCCGATGGTGGCGACAGGGTGGGGGCCAGAGGGGCCGATTCCGACCCTGCCGGGCAAGTTGTACGATCAGCCCCCGACGATCAGTTGGGAGACGTCGATCTTCAAGTTGACAAGGGCCGCGAGACGGAAGTTCTTCTCGACGGCCCCACCCTCGCCCGAAACTGGCGCCGTCCCGGCCCGCACCCCGGACGAGGACTAGGCTGATGCCCGACTATCTGGCGCCGCCGGACCTATCCGGTGAGTCCGCGAAGAAACCGGACGAGATCGAGGATTATGCCTTCGATAGTTCCAACATTGCCTCTGCGCGGTACGACGGCGCGAAGGGCGAGGCGATCATCACCATGGCGCGGGATGGGAGCCAATACCTCGCCACGGGAGTGAGCAAGGAGCTGTGGTCCGATTTCAAACTCTCCGGCTCGCCGGGGAAGTTCTTTCACGCCAATCTCAAGGATTTGGTGGCGGGGAAGGTTTGATGGTATGCGATTGCCACTGAGAGGGATTTCATGAGCGCTCACCCGCACCCGGACGGCCCACGATTTCCGCTGCGGCTGGCGATCCCGATGAACGCGGAGATCGTCGCCGCGCTGGTTGAGCGGGCGGCCACCGAGAGCATTCCCAAGACGACGCTGGCGCGGAAGTTGATCCTGGAGGGGTTACGGAAATGACGATCATCGCGTGGCGGGATGGGGTGATCGCGGCCGACACCGGCCACTGGCAAGGCCCGATCGATGTCGGCCCGGTCCAGAAGTTGAAGCGCCTGGCTGACGGGACGATCTATGGTTGCGCCGGAGACTGCTCCGACATTCGCGAGTTCGAGGAATGGGCGGACATGGGATTTCCGACCGTGGAAAAACCGCCGAAATTCGAGGACTTCGCGGCGGTTCTGATGAAGCCGGACGGCACGGTCTGGCAAACGGACGGCCTGCGGCCTCCCTACGCCATGCCGGGCGAGTTCGGCGCCGTGGGCATCGCCGAGCGGTTTGCCCTGGGGTGTCTGGCCATGGGCGCGAGCCCAGAACAGGCGGTGGCCAAGGCGATCCAATACTGCGCCTATTGCAGCGGCGAAGTGGTGGTGGTGTCGTTGGACGATGATGGCGTCGCCGAACCCGACGAACCCGCCGTCAGCGTCGTCGACGGCCGAGACTGGCTCCGAAAGCGCGGACTGGCCTGATGGACCCATATGCGGAATTGGGCGTCAATCGTGACGCGCCGATCGAGGTGGTGCGCCGCGCCTACCGCAAGGCGGCCAAGAGGGCGCACCCGGATCACGGGGGCTCCACCGATGCGTTCACCAAGCTGAACCGGGCGCTGAAGGTCCTGACCGATCCGGAGCGGAGGGCGCACTACGACCGCACCGGAGAGGATGCGGAACCAAAGCCGGACGGCACAGAAACGCGGGCCATGCAGACCGCGTTTCAGGCCTTGGGCAACGTCATCGCCAATCTCCAGGCCCAATCGTTCAACCCCGAGACCATGGATGTGTTGGGCATGGCGGTCAAAGACCTCGGGATCGTGTTGGGCAAGATGGAATCGATAGCCAAACAGGCGCGGGCCAACGCCGACAAGGCCACGAAGTTGGGCAAGCGTTTCAAGGCCAGGAGGGGAAAGCCCGATATCATCGGCCCCATGTGGGCCGCCCATGTCGCCGGCCTTGAACAGCAGGTGGTGACCGCCCTGGCCGACAAGCCCGTGGTCGAGCGCGCCATCGCTATCCTGAAGGATCACGAGTTCGAGGTTCTGGCGCGGGAAGCGGCGCCCTATGGCCGCCCGCTATCGCCCTTTGCCACGATGCTTCAGTCGCCTATGGTCTAGGTCATGGCCCAGACCGCTCCCAAGGCGTCCAGCTATCTGAAGCTGCTGCCAGCCTTCTCCGCCGACCTTCGCATTTCCTCCAAGGAGGTCATGCAGTCGGACGAGCGGGGGACCAAGCTTGTTCTCTGGGAATCGCAGAAGCGCGCCTTGAACTTCGTCGGTAAGGGGCTCGATGACGGTATCCACACCTTTTACATCGCCAAGTCCCGCCAGCTCGGAATCACGACCGCGACGCTGGTGGTCGATGTGTTCTGGGCGGCGATGTTCCCCGGCCTCAATGGCTGCATCGTCACCGACACCGAGAAGAACCGGGACCGCAACCGTCAGATCATCGTCGGCTATGTCAATTCGTTTCCGGAAGGATACTTCGGGGATTACTTCACGATCACGACCAATAATCGCCAAGTCATCCGTTTCTCCAACGGGTCACAGTTTGAGTTGCTGGTCGCTGGTGTACAGAAGAAGAAAAGTACATCTTGGGGCGAGGGTTCGGGCTACAATTATTGCCACCTGACCGAGGTCGCCGCCTACGGCGACGTGGCTGGCCTGGAATCCTTGGAGGAGGGCTTTGCCCAGGAAAATCCAAACCGGGTGTTCATCTACGAAAGCACCAGCAAGGGCCACAACCACTGGCGGGACCGCTATCTTGAAGGCCAGTCTGATCCATTCAGCAAGCGCTCGGTCTTCATCGGCTGGTGGGCGGGCGACACCAACCGGATCGAGCGCAACGACGCGCGCTTCGCGATGTTCGGCGAGGCCAAGCCCAGCGGGGCGGAACTGGAGAAGCTGAACGCCGTCAAGCTCCTCTACGACTGGATCGTGACGCCGGAACAACTTGCCTGGCACAGGTGGCGCTCGGCCAACCCCTCCGCCGACCTGGACCTCTTGCAGCAGAATCAGCCGTGGACGGCCGACGAGAGCTTCGTGATGACCGGCTACTCGTTCTTCCAGACGAGGCAGGTCAGCAAGGACATCCAGGAAATCGCGTCTGGCGACTACGAGTACATCGCCTATCGCTACAACCTGACCAACAGCTTCTTCGAAATGACCCTGGTCCCGATCACCGATGAGGATGACCGCGACCTGATCGAACTTCGCGTATGGGAGCCGCCGGTTCCGGAAGGCAAGTATGTGATCGGCTTCGATCCGGCCTGGGGCCGCACGGACCATGGCGACCGAAGCGTCATCGCCATCTGGCGCTGCTTCGCCGACAAGATGGTGCAGGTCGCCGAGTTCGCCACGGCCAGCGTCGAATTGATCCAATGCACCTGGGTTCTGGCGCATCTGGCCGGGGCCTACAAGGACTGCGTGGTCAACATCGAACTCAACGGGCCGGGCCGGGTGGTCATGGTGCAGTGGAACCAGCTTCTGGCCCAGATGCGCGACAAGGTGACCAACGCCCAGGACGGTCCCTCGACATGGGAGGACGCCCTGCCGACCGCCCGCTGGTATCTCTACCACAAGCCCGACACCATGGGCGCGGGCTACGCCTACAACACCGACTCGTCGTCGCGGGTGAAGCAGGAGTTGCTGCACAATTTCCGGGGCCACTACTTCACCCGCGACCTGATGATCCGGTCCATCCCCCTGCTCCAGGAAATGCTGATCGTCGTCCAGAACGGCAATGTCATCGGCGCCCCGGAAAGTTCCAACGGCGACTGTAAGGACGACCGGGTGTTCGCCTCCGCCTACGCCGTGGCGGCGTGGCTTGATTGGCGCCGGGTTCCGATGATATCCAATGGAGAGACCTACGAGCGGGCCATGAAGCTCAAGGAAGAGGGCGAGTTGAGCATGAACGAGCGCATCAACAAGATCGCCTACGGCTTCATGCATAAGGCCATAGAGGCCCAGGCCACCGCCGACAACCGGCCCAAGTGGCTCGCTGACCGTGGCTTAATTTGATGGCCTACACCTTACAGGTCTTTGTCGGTTCCCGTCACGGGACCTGGGCCGTGAGCCCGCAGAGATTCGATGAACCGGCCGGCGCTGAAGCCGCCATCGCCACGCTCAAGGCGGCCGAAAAGAAAGCTTGCGCGACAGCGCTTCAGAGGCGGATTGTGAGAGTATGACCGACGATATCAGCCTGTCTCCAGCTTTCATGACCAGAGTAGATTTCGACTACTGGTGCGATGAGTTTGAGCGATGGGAGCCCATGCGATGACCGAAGCCTATCCCGAACCCAAACGCGGCCCCGGTCGTCCGCCGAAGCCCCCCGCCGCGCCTCTCGAAGCCGAGTCCGAAACCGTCAAAATCCTGCCGATGTCGTCCGCCCCTCATGACGGCAAGCCACTCTGGCTGACCGCCAACGGGGCGACGTGGGTCAGGGCGGCCTGGAGGTCGACGCGGGTCATGGACTACGAGAAGCGCCGGTTCGTGCCGGCCGGTTTCTGGGTGTTCCAGAACACGGTCAGGAAGATCGACTTCGAGCCGACCGGCTGGAGCGAACTCCATGAGTGAAACCTATCTGGGCTCCGAGACGGTGGCGGCCGAGGGCTACCTACAGCCCAAGAGCTACCGCATCTTCTGTCTCTGCAACCGCTGCGGCAACGAATATTCGTGGGTGGCGAAGTCCCCCGGCGGAAAGGACCGCCCATGCCCGCGCAGGGCGTGCAAGGCCGAGGCCATGGAAGAGGACATCATGGAGCGGGCCGAGCGGCTGGCAACCATGCTGGCCGAGCAGCGAGCCCCGGCCGTGGTCGGGGCCAATAACCAGGTCCGCGCCATCGACACGACCGCCGAGATTGTCATGCAGGACTACAACATGACCGATCTGAAGACCAACGTGCGCGAGGGCGAGGGGGTGGCGCCGAAGCTGCCGGCGGCGCAACAGCGTCTGGCGGACGGGTTCTTTGGCGGCAAGGCGATCCGGGAAACGCAAGGCAAGAGGGTGGGCGACCAGATGCAGCGCATCGCCGCGCGGGCGATCAAGGGGGCTTACGGCGCCTCGCCCATCAACCCCGGCGCCATTGCCGGCGGCAAGCCCGGAGTAAAGATACTGCGGCGGGTCAGTGGACCGATCGCGCCGACGCAGGCGCCAGTCAGGCAGTTGGGCCGGGGCTAGGAGCCCTGCGTCGCCACCAGCTGCATGATGGCGTCCTGATTGTTGAAGCTGGCCCCGAACGCCTGGACTCCCTCGACAACCTGCGTCTCGCCATTGGCGTAGGTCACCAGGACTTCCTTGGCGATGGCGTCATAGGTGGCGAATCTGACGATGGAGCCCAGGATTTGATAGGTCCATGTAGCGTTCGGATTTGGAAGCTCGGTCACGCCTACTTCTTCCTCGCCCCGCCCTGAAGCAACTTGAGCGCGCCCTGCGGGTCGTTCTTCTCCAGCTCCTGAAGTTGGGCCGCCTTGGCCGCCTCCCGCCGCTCCAGGCCGGCCACGAGGTTCTCCACGCCGCCGATGTCGGAGCGCTCAAGCACGTCTTCCGCCGAAATCGCGCCGATCTTGAGCAGGTCATACAGCAATGCCTTGGCCTCCGCCGCGAAGGCGGGCGAAGAGGAATGCGAATCGACCATCAGGGTCACGCCGTCATCAAGGTCAGCGAAGTGGAAATAGATCGGCACGAGGCCTGGCGCCGGCGGTGTGATCAGCGGATTGGCGGATGCCTTCTCGCCGCCGGCCGCCGCCTCCGGAACCCACGCCACCAGCTTGGTCGCCTCGTGCGCCTTGGCTTGGTCCAGCATCAGGCCGCCGAGCGACTCCACCGACCGCTCGATCAATAGGGCCGGGTCCTTGAAGCGCGGCGAGGATTGCTGGACCAGGGTCTCGGCATGGCCCTGCGAGCGCACCCCCGCCTCGCCGCGCCCCTTGGTGATCGGCGGCTTGCCGCCAACCTCGTCCATCATCCGCTCGTATTCGTGCAGGGTCTCATAGAGCCCGGCAGGGACTTCCGGGGCGACGTTCTTGACATCCGCTGTCGGCACGGTGTCCGCCCACCAGCCGCCCGGCTTGTTCAGCTTGGCGACCACGTTCTGATTGACGCCCGACCCGCCCTTGAAAAACTTCGGTGGGTCTTCCTGCTGGCGAAGCAGTCTGGCGATGCCATTGACCCGCGCGTTGATGGCTTCTTGCAGTAGCAGGACGTTGGCGATTTCCGGCCATGCCCAGAAGTAGCCATCCAGCGGCGAGGGGCAAACCTCGATAAACGGATGCTTTGCTTTCAGGTATGGGCTGTCGGCCTGGCTGTCTGTGTTCCAGCTCATGAAATTGGTGGTCTGGTACTTGCCGCGAATGAGCATGTCGTCGCCGACCAGCCAGAAGGTCGCCCAGTTCTCCCGCTCATCATCCCAGACCCAAAGTTCGTCCATCTGGAGCATGGACGCCTTCATGTCCGCGCTCATGGTCGGGCCGATGCTGGACATCCAGTCGACGGTATTGCGGCCCTGAGCCGGCGGGTCATTGGCCCCGCGATAGGGTTGGAACGAGCCGACCACGATCTGCATCCCGGCGTTCATCACCGGGCTGTCGGCGATCTTACTGACGTAGGAGCGCGCCTTGCGCTTCAGTTTGGCCTCGTCCGGGTGGCCGGCGATCATCCGGTCAAACTCATATTGCGAAATGTACATGCGGTGGTTGAACGCATCCATGTCGGTGTCGAGCGAGCCCCGGCTCTCCTGAAGCACGCCCATGGACTCCGGCTGGATCAGTTCAGGCTTGAACCCCGACCCCTTCCAGTTCTGCTTGATGAAGGTCTTTCCCTTGACCATGGACCACTTCACGCTGTCCGATATCAGGGTGTCGGTGTCCGACTGCCGGGCCATCTTCCGGAGCGACGCCGACGCCGCGTCCCCCTTGGCCTTTTCCTTGACGTTGGGAAGGTCTGGATCGGTGATCAGCCATTTGAGACTGACCGGAGAATAAAGCAGGCTGCTGAGATCGTCGATATAGGCTCCGGTCTTGTTATAGACCGCCGCGTCGGCCGCCGATGACGCGCCGTACAGGAAGTAGTTCTTGAAGGTTGCCCCGCGCTGGATGCGCTCCGCCTGCGATGTCATGCATTGATTGGCGACCTCCTGAACGAAGCCTTCCAACCTCTTGGGGGGAATACGCATTCAGTAGTATCCGGTTGTCATTCTAAGTAAACCCGCAAAAGATTACGTTGACACGACTGATTTCGCCACCTTATTCTTCGCGTCGTCACCCCGGTAGGCTCTCTCGCCGGGTACTTCAAACCCAAGGAGACTTTCGATGATCACGCGTTCCAAGCGTCACAAGGGCCGCAAGGGCCGGAAGTAATTCCGACCTCCCCGGCGGTCCGACTTCCTCCCCTGGCCGGCCGCCTGGGAGCCTCTTTTTAGGAGCCTAAGTCGCTTCAATGCCGATGCCGATACCAGGGATGGGCGGAGGCGCGCCGCCTCCAGGGATGCCCCCGCCGGGTATGGGTGGCGGTGGAGCGCCCCCCGGATCGCCGCCGATCGGCACGGGACCGGCCACGGCCCCAGGACCCCAGGCAGGCTCCGCCGCCCAGGGCATGTCGCAAGTCAAGCTCGCCGTCGAGATGCTTCAGAAGTCGCTCGTCGGCATTCCCATGGGCTCACCACTCCACAACGACGTGATGAAGGCGATCTCCTCGCTGTCCAAGAACATCGCGCAGGGCGCCGACGATCAGTCCGCCATGATGCAGCAATTGACCCAACTCGCCCGCAGCGCGCAGCAGGACCCCGCGCGCCAGGCGCAGATGCGGGCCATGTCCCCCGGCGGCGCCCCTCCAGGCGGCGCTCCACCCCCCTCACCCGCCCCGATGGCGGCATAGGAGAACGATCATGTCCACCGGCAAGTTTCCCCGCGCCTACGTCCGCGACGTGCCCGCCGAAGGGTCCGATCCGATGATGATTTACGTCCCCTTCGACAACACGCCCTACGGCTCGCCCAAGTCGGCCATGCCCAAGGACTTGAAGCGCCCGGGTTCGCTTGAGCACGTCGGCGGCACGGCGGGGAAGAAAGGCTGATCCATGGCCGAAGCCACCCCCTCCCAACTGCGCGCCGAAAAACTGGTGGCCGACCTGCTGGCCGACGCCAATGTGAGCGCCACCGTCCGCGCCAAGGCGAAGGCGCTTTTCCCGGACGCCGGCTTCTCGTTCCCGGAAGACCGAATCGATCCGCTGCTTTCGCCCCTGGTCGCCGAGAACGCGGCCCTCAAGGCGCGGCTGGACAAGTGGGAGGAAGATCGCGCCGCCGAGAAGGCCACCGCCGAGGAAAACGCCGCCAGGACCACCTTCGAGCAGCGCGTGGCCGAGGCCAAGCAAAAATATTCCCTCAACGCCGAGGGGGTCGAGGCGGTGCTGGAGCGCATGAAGGCGACCGGCAACTATACCGACGTGGACGCCACCGCCGCGTGGTTCGTCCAGGCCAATCCGCCGGCCAAGGCCCCGCGCTCCACCTACGGCGCCAGCCGGATCAACATCTTCGAGGGCGGGGGCGAGGATGAATATAAGGAACTGATGCGCGATCCCGACGCGTTCCTCGACGCCCAACTCAACAAGTTCGCCGCCGATCCGGCCGCCTACGAGGCGGAGACGTTCGGAATCCAATGATGGCGTCAGTTTTTAGCGAAGGATTTGCCTGATGGCGTTCCCCAATACTCCGGTCCCCGGCCTCACCGGAAGCGGGATCGTCCCCGGTGGAGTTCTTGGTTCTCAATTGGCCGCGCTGACTCGGCGCGCGGTAATTCCGTCGGTCTACACGCAGATTTACCAAAGCCATGTCGCGTTGAGCATGTTCATGGCCAACGCCAAGCCGGCTCGCGGCGGTATCAGCAGCATCACCATTCCGATCCAGGGCGCCAGCTTCGTCTCGTTCGGCTGGGGCTCGTTTTCCGGCGACTTCGCCCTGCCGGAAGACCAGGCCGCCATCCAGGACGCCCGCTACGACCTGAAGCTGGGCATGGTCCCGATCGGCTTCTTCGGCATGGAAGCGATCGTCCAGTCGTCCGAAGTGATCATCCCCAAACTCCGCGCCCAGATGAGCGATGCCGCGGTGGTCATGAAGCAAGCCTACGCCCAGGCCCTCTACTCCAACAACTACGGCCAGAACCTGGTCTGGGACAGCCTGTCGATGGCCTACGACGACGGGACCAATGTCCCGTCCTACGGCGGTATCGCGCGGGCCGGAAACCAGTACTGGGCCGGCCAGTTGATCACCAACATGCCCGTAGCCGCGACCTCGCGGGTGGGCATGATGCAGCTCCTGGCGCGGGTGCAGGCCGGCGCCGGCGGCGAGGCTCCGGACTTCGCGGTCATGAACCCGGCCAACTGGGCGGTTCTGGCCGGCGACTACATGAACCTGGAGATGTTCACGACCAAGCCGAAGTCGATCTACGAGAAGGATGATGTGGTCAACGCCGGGTTCCGTGGCATCTCCATCATGGACACGCCGATCTTCCCCGACCCCTTCTGCCCGCTCGGCTCCATGTTCATCGTCAACTCACGCTACACCGGACTCTATATGTCGGAGTACGCGCCAATGACCTTCAGCGGGTTCGAAAGCCAGATTCCCCTGGGCCAGATTTCGGAAATCGGCGTCCTGATTTCGTGCTCCGATCTGGTCTGCGCCAAGCCCTCCAGCGGCGCGCAGGTTCAGGGCATCACGGGTGTCGCCTGGCCCAACACCCCCACCAGTCAACCGGCCGTCATCTAGGAGAAACTGACCAATGCCTATCCAGTATGGCGGTCCCGGCGTCACTCCATCGCTCGGCGCCCTCGTCACCACGGCGATCGAACTTCAAGGCGCGCAAGCGTACGCCATCCCCGCCGGGCGGTGGAATGTCAATCTTGGGACCAAGACGGTCTTCCAGGAGTTCAACCCCATCACCCTGGGCTACCAGAATATCGAGGTTGGCTCCACCAGCACGCTCGGCGGAACGGTGTTCTCCGATGGAGTCAATTATCGGCTGTTCAACCCGACCGGCACCGGAACCGGATCGACCATCTCCGCCGCTGGGTCCGGCTATCTGACGCCGCCCGTGGTAACCGCCTCGTCCGGCGGATCGGTGTGGCGGGCCATCGTCGGCGGCGCGGTCAGTTCGACCATCTCCATCACCAATGGCGGGACCAACTACACCTATCCGCCGCTGGTGCTGATCTCCCCGCCTCCCGGCGGCGGCATTCCGGCCACCGCCTACGCCACCCTGACGGCCGGCGTAGTCTCCGCCGTGACCCTGGTCGCGGCCGGAGCCGGCTACGCTTTCCCGCCGACTATCTCGTTCGTCAACGATCCGCGCGAGGGGCTCAACGGTGTGGCCCAGGGCTACAACGCGGCGGCGACCTGCACCTTGACCGGCTCTGGAACCGTCACCGGCCTGACGCTGATCGATCCGGGCGCGGCTGTTGCCTCCGCCGCTCCGACCCTGGCCTTCACCTCCGCCTCCGGTTCGGGTGCGGCGGCGACCGTGACGGGTTGGGTCGCGGCGGCCCTGGATGCGATCACCATACTTCCGACCTGATCGCCGGAGCCATATGATGATACAGTCGGGCGGCGGTCTCATTGGCCGCCGCCCTTTTCGTTGGTGACCCATGGCCCTGAGCGACTATCTGAACACGACATCGGCGCTTCTAAGGGACCAGAACTTCGCCTTCATCAGCAAGACGCAGCTCACCGGATGGATCAACACGAGCCGTGTCACCGTCGCCAAGCGCACCGGCTGCATTCGCCGCTTCGTGACCGGACAGTCGGCCTGGGGGGCCACGGCGCAACCTGGCTCGATGATCCCCGGCGCCATCCAACCCGGCGCCCTGCCGGCCGCGCAGCCCAGCATCACCGGATCGGCGGTGGGCGGTCTTCAGACCATCCCCGGCGTCGAGCGCTACCCCTATGAGGGCTTCTTCAACCCGTATATGCAACAGCAGTACGACGGCATTCGCGGGATCGTCGATGTCATCACCCTGTCGGTCAACTGGGGTGGCGGCGGGGCTTTCAAGCCGGCTCTGGACTGGTTGCCATGGGAGGACATGCAGGCCTACTGCCGTTCGGTCTCGACTCAGATGTTCAACGACCCTGCCGTCTGGAGCGTCTATAACGACGGCGAGGATGGCGAGGTGTGGATGTGGCCGCCCCCCTCGCAAATCGGCGTCATCGAGGCGGACACAACCTGTCTGCCTGCGCCGCTGAACACCGACGACGACTTCGACGCCATTCCCAAGAGTTTTCGCGACGCCATCAAGTTCGGGGCCGCCTCCCTGGCCTTCCTGGGCTCGCAGCGCTACGCCCAGGCGGAGGTCATGGATAGCCTGTTCATGAAGGCTCTTGGCGTCGATCGAGTAGCCGTGGATCGGGGAAAGACGCAGCGGTACTACCCGCAAACCAGGTTTGGCTGATGGCCAACGTCGTTGACCAAGCCTCGCGCGGGATGGGCCTGCCGAACCATTGGAAGTTCTTCTCGCCCTACCCCTTCAGCGGGATCAACCTTCAGTCCTCGCCGGTCGCGGTCAACGATCAGGAGTTTCTGTGGGTCGAGAACTTCCTGAAGTTGGGCGATGGCTATCTGAGGACCGCTTGGGGACCAGGCGCGGCCTTTTACACCGCCCCAACCGGCAAGACGATCATCAGCTTCAATTGGTACGTCATCGGCGAGAGCGACTATGTGGCGGTGTTCCTGAGCGACGGATCGGCCGTCCAAGTGGCGTGGCCCGGCGGCGCCCAGACCGTCATCGGGCCGGCCGCGACGTTCTATAACGCCACCTCCGGTTTCATCCCAGCGGTCAGCCAATATGGCGCGCTATACATCCTGATTTCCAACCGCAATTCGGTCAACGACTACTGGGCCTGGGATGGCGCGCTACTTTATGGCGCGGGCACGGCGGCGCCCAACGGCGTGGTTCTGCTGTCGAGTGGCCTGAAATATGACACTCTGCCCACGGTAACCGCCTTCGGCGGCCTGGGGTCGGGCATGGTGGTCGTTCCGTCGATCAATGCCGGTGGCGTGGTCTATCTCAACATCACTAACCCCGGCCACGGCTACGGCGTCGGCGATGTTGTGCAACTGGCCTTCAGTGGCGGCGGGAGCGACACCTCGGCTATCCTGACGGCGAACCTGAACACCGGCGGCGTGGCCGGTGTCAATATCACCGGCGGCGGAACTGGATATACCTCGGCCACGGCGGCCTTCAGCGGCGGCGGCGGCACGGGCGCGGCCGGAACCGTCATTATCGGTTCCGGCGTCGCCACGCTCAACCTGACGGCTGGCGGGTCAGGTTACGGCAGTGGCGCCGGGGTCAGTTTTACCGGCGGCGGTGGGTCAGGGGCCACGGCGACCGCCACGGTCACCGGCGGGGTCGTCACGGCGCTTACGATCACCAGCCCAGGGTCTGGCTACACCTCGGCGCCCACGGTGGCCATTATCGGGGCGGGGACCGGAGCCACAGCCACGGCGACGGTCCAGAACGACATCATCATCGGCGTGACCATGACCAACCCCGGCACGGGTTACACGACCGCGCCCACGGTGACCTTCAGCGGTACGGGAACCGGCGCGACCGGCGTGGCGGTGCTCGACCCCACCAGCGTGGAGGGCGTGACCGTGGTCAATCCGGGGTCCGGGTTCGTCTACGCGCCGGCCATCGCTTTCGTCGGTGGAGGCGGGACCGGGGCGACCGGGACCGTGGAACTGGTCGGGACCTCTATCGCCAAGGTCAATGTGATCTCTGGGGGACAGAACTATCAGAAGGTCCCCACGGTGATCTTCACCGGCGGCGGAGCGGGGACCGGCGCGGCGGCTACGGCGATCCTGGGCGGCGGGGAGGTGATCGCCATCAACCTGACCGATGGAGGGTCCGGCTATACGACCAACGTCGAAGTCATCATCCAGCCGGCGAATTTCAACACCACCAGCCAGGATACCGGGACCGGGGCCGGGGCCATCGCCATCTTTCAACCCACCTCTATCGCCGGGGTGCAGATGATGAGCTATGGGCTCAACTACACGACCGCCCCAGCCATCGAGGTCCAGTCGGGGGCCAACAGCTCGGCCTACGCCACCGTCCAACTCATGCCGTTCGGTGTGTCGGGATCGTCCATCGAGACGTTTCAGTCTCGGGTGTGGATCTGCGATCCGGCCCCCGGCCAGTTTTCGCCACTGCCCACCGGCGGCAACTTCGCGGTTAGCGCGCCCGGCTCGATCACCGACTTCGCGACTTCCGACGGCGGCCTGCTGTTCACCAACTCCGACTCGTTCCTCAAGAAGCGCTATGTCGCCATCCACCAGTCTAACGGCTACCTCTACTTCTTCGGGGACCATTCCTGTTCGGTGGTCTCCAACGTCCAGACTAGCGGCAACCCGGCGACCACGACATTCGCCTATCAGAACGTCGATCCCCAGGTTGGCCTGTCCTGGCGAGACAGCTTGATCGACTTCGGCCGGTCAACCCTATTCGCCAACGAGACGGGGCTCTATGGTCTCTACGGCGGTGCGGTGTCGCGCATCTCCTCCAAGCTGGCGACGCTGTTCGACGATGCGGTGTTCCCGCCCACCGGCGGCGCCCTGGTCCCCACCTCGGCCATCGCCACGCTGTTCGACATCAAGCATGTGATGATGCTGATGACGGTGACTGACCCTGATACCGAAGCGGCGCGGAACGTCATGGTCACATGGAACGAGCGGGAGTGGGTGGTCACCTCGCAGGGGCTCGCTCTGACCTTCATCGGATCGCGCACTTTCAACTCGACCTATTACGCCTACGGGACCGATGGGGCCTCTCTCTACCCGCTGTTCGCCCAGTCGTCCAACACCCTGACCAAGCGGCTGGATACCAAGCTATACGGCAACGACAAGCCGTTCATGACCAAGGAGATGGATGCGCTCTATCTGGTGGCGTCGGACCTGTCGGCCGGGGCGGTCGGCATCGCCATGGACGTGACCGCCGTCTCGTCCGGCCAGGCGCTTCAGAACCCGTTCGATACGACCACCCAGAACGCGACCTACGCCGACCCCTTCCTTCAGCCGATCGATTTCGCCTCCCCCTCGCCCTACTGGGCCACCTGGGGAAGCGGGACTGGCGGCGGGTCCGTTCCGTTCACCAGCATGGGGCTCCGGTTCACGACCACCAGTCCGGATTTTGCTTTGGGCCATCTCATGATAGCTTACCATGATAGTTCCGCCATCGCGGGCTAAGGAGAGAGACATGGCCATCAAGTTTTCGCGCCTCGTCAAGGGCGAGGTTCGGGCAGAGACGCCGAACGGAACCGAGCATACGCCATTTGGCGGCTGGAACGGACTCCAGAACGGCGCCAACCGATCGGACAACAAGGCCGAATTGGACGGTTTCGGGTGCGGCGCCGACGGCGGGCGCGGCGTCGATCGCAAGATGAGGCGCGGCGGCTGGGGTTGGTAAGTGCTGATCGACCTGCTTTCCCCGCCCCAAAACGCCCAGGACTGGGAGCGCTACGACCTCGCTCACCGCAAGAGCCATGAGGCGATCATTGCCGCCGCCCAGGCCAAGGGTGTGGCGCTGATCGAATATGTCCTCAGTCCGATCACCGATGCGGACCTGACCGGGTTTTTGCAGCGTAACCAGCAAATGCATCTTCAGGCCGACGCCCTGGCCGGGGTCCAGTCGATCGACCTTCAGGATGTGAATTTTTCCGATCAATCCCAGGTGGTCGAATGGGCCTACCTGCACTGGCAAGATCACTTCAACCTCGAACAGTTTTTCGGTATAGCCTCATGACCATGGAGTTCTCTATCGAGACCTATGACGAGGTGATCGCCGATATCCGGCCGCTTCTGATCGATCATTGGCTCGAGTTGGCCGCCTATTCCGACATTCCGCTCGATCCGAACTATGACCACTATCAGGCCCTGGACCGCGCCGGTCTCATCCGCATCTACACGGCCCGCCTGGACGGCGCGTTGATTGGCTATGTGATCATGACGGTGATCAAGTCGCATCCGCACTACCGGGGTCAAGCGTGGGCGGTGAGCGATATCGTGCTGGTGCTCAAGGAACATCGCAATTTCGGCGTCGGAAACGGCCTGTTTGATCTGCTTGAAGACGACCTCAAGGGTTCCGTGGTTCAAATCCACACCAAGAACGCTCACCCGGAACTTCAAATCCTGCTAAAGTCGCGTGGGTACGACCCCATAGAGACCACGTTCAGCAAGAGGCTGTGAGATGCCAGGGTCCGCCATTATTACCGCCATCGGGACGTTTCTGAGCACGACCGCGCCCGAGGCGATTGCTGGCGCGGCAAGTAGCCTCGGAGTCGGCGCTGGGGTGGCCGGGGCCATCGGAACCGGCCTGACTGACGCGGCCGTAGGCGCCGGACTGGGGGCGACCGAGGGGGCGATCACGGGCGGTGACATCGGCAAGGGCGCGCTGTTCGGCGGGATCACTGGCGGGATCACTGGCGGCTTTGGTCCTGAAATCAGCGCGGCGACCGGAATTGGCACGGTTGGGGCCGATGCGATTGCTGGCCTGGCCGGCGGCGCCCTGGGTGGCGTGGCGACCGGACAAAGCCCGCTTACCGGCGCTCTTGAGGGCGGCGTCGGCGGAGCCATCACCGGCGCGTTGTCGGGCGGCGGAGCGCCAAGTTCGTCGGCAGGCGCGACCGGCGGCGGAGCGACTTCCGCAGCGGCTGGCGTGGCCCCGGTCGGAGTCAGCGCCAGCGACACCGCCGGTTTCAACGCCTTCGCCCCCGACAGTTCGGCCGTGCCGACAGGCGTGTCAACTTCCGCTCTTCCCGGCGACGTGGGAGCGGGAGCGGCGGGCGGCGGGGCCACTCCGGCCAGCGCCGGCATACCCAGCGCCACGGGAACCGCTCTGACATCCACGCCGGCCGGTCTTGGGGCTCCATCCGCTCCGCTCGCTGGCGGCGTGGGAACGGCCCTGACTTCCACCCCGGTCCTGGGGTCTGGAGATAGTCTTGGTGGTTCGTTGGGAAGCGCGGCCGGAACGGTCGGCGCGACGACCGGCGGGGTGAGCCCAGGTGAAGCAGCCTTCCAGGGCAACTTCCTTGGGGGTGACAATGCTCTCACCAGCAATCTTGCGCCGGGCACAACGGGGGCGAGCACGGTTGGCGCTCCCCTGGCCGGTAGCGGCGGATCGGCCGGCCCTACCGCAGCGGGAGGCGGCTTGGGGAGTATGTTCAAGAATCCCATGTTGGACCTCGTGGGGCTCGGCTTCGGTCTGGATATTTTGAAGGGTAGCCAGAAGCCCGAGTTCGAGGGCCAACTTTCCGGTTCGGCCGCGTCCCTGGCCGCCCAGGCGTCGCAACTCGGAAGCTATGAACTGTCCGGCACGCTCCCCCCTGGCATTCAGGCCACACTCAACACCGCCGGGGCTTCAGCCGCCGCCTCGATCCGCTCGCAATACGCCTCGCGCGGCATGACCGGATCATCGGCCGAAGCGCAGGACCTTCAGAACCTCGCCCTTCAAATCCAGGGTCAGGGCCAGACCATTGCCGCCCAACTGTTCAGCCAGGGCTTGCAGGAGACAGGCATGGCCGACCAGCTCTATCAGGGCCTCATGCAGACGCAGATTGCCCAGGACCAGGAACTGTCTCAGGGCGTGACGGGCCTCGCCGCAGCGCTGGCGAACTTCAGCCGGCCCGTTCAATATGTCCAGGCGACGGGAGGATAGACCATGGCTGACGGCGCTCTCGCCCCCTCCCCGGCCCTGCCTACGGATCAACCTGGCCCTCTCGCTGGAAAGTCGGACCTCAAGAAGACCAACCCCCTCGCCGAGGCGGAATCGGCGATCGATAAGGGAACGGCCGATCTTCAGGGGATCGAAACCCGAAAGACGCAGGAGATGGCGTCGCATGAGCGGTTGCGCGATTCGGCCACGCCCCCGACGCTGAAGCAGGTTCCGCAACCCACCGAACAGCTCACCGACCCTCAACACGCCTGGTCATCCTCGGCCATGGTGCTCGCCGCCCTGGGATCGCTGTTCACGCGCCACCCCCTGACCACGGCCATAAACTCGGCCGCCGCGACGATCAACGCCTTCCACAAGGGCGACACCGAGGCGTTCTCGACCGCGTTCAAGTCCTGGCAAGTGGCTAGCCAGAACGCCATGGAGTTGTACGACTACCAGCAGAAGGCTTACGAGCGCATCCTGGCCCAAGCCGACCGCCTTGACCGTCTGTCGGTTCAGGATGCGGCCAACCAGGAACATATCATCCAGGCGGAAATTCAGGCCGCCTCGGCCAAATTCCGCGACAACATCATGGCCGATCAAGCGAAGATCAACGGCGCCCGTGGGGCTGTCGAGGTATACGAAGGCCGCCAGCGCGGATTTGAAGCCTATGTGAAGTCGCGCAAGGACCTCGAGTCGTTCGGGCTTCAGAACGAAGCCATGAACGCCTGGCGGAAGGAAAACCCCGCACCCGACCCCAAGACCTCGACGCCGGCGCAACAAAGGGCCTGGGCGGAGGCCGGCGTTCAGGAATGGGGCAAACTTCAGGCCCAGACCGGACACGCCTGGACGCAGCAGCAGGCCGGTAAACAGGTCACGTCCATGCAGAGCGGGCTCGATAAATCGGCGATCGGGAAGGCGTGGAACGGGGTGGCCGAGTCCTATCCCGATGTCGCCAAGATCGTGAACGAGGCATATGACCATCCGGAAGCGATTGTTGACGGCGTGCGGCGCGGCGTTATCTCCGCCTCGGTCGTCACCGATCTGTTCACCCGCGCTTTCAATGGCGGCAACGCCATGCGCGGATTTCAGGTCAAGATGACCAAGGACGACATGAGCGTGATGGAGCAGGCCGACAAGCAATACCATCAATGGTTCGGCCGTGGCGGCGCGGTTCCCGCCGACGTGATCCGGGACATGGCCGCCGCCATCAAGCTCTCGACGCGGGAGATCGACAAGCACTACGCCGACGCCGTCAAGGCCCAGAAGTCCGCCCTGGTCGATATGGGAATCGATCCGCACTTGGCGGAGGATGTCGCCCCCCCAAACTTCAAGAAGGCCCACCCCGAGATTCAGAGGCTATTGGGCGGTGGAGGGGGCGGAAAGGCCCCCCCACCATATGACGTCGACATCCTGAAGAAATCGCCGACCCCGCGGTACCGGAAGCATTTCGATGAGACCTACGGACCCGGCGCGGCGGCGCGCGTTCTGGGGCAATAGCCATGCCTGACGGCAATCCATTCGGCCAACCATCGCCCCCCGCCGCGCCACCGCCACAGGGCGATATCCTGCCTGTCCAGTGGTGGAAGGATTTCGGCGAGCGTCAGAAAGACGCGGCTGGCCGGATCGAGCAGGATATGCAACCCCGCTCGCCGCTTCAGACCGTCCAGGACGCGGCGGGAGGCCCGTTTAGCCCCCATGCCCTGAAGACCGGCGGCGACGTGTTCGACTACGCCATGTCGCCCCTCCAGGGGGCGTTTGACACGATGATCGGGCGTCCGGTAGAGCAACTATCCGGCGGTCGGATCAAGAAGAAGACGGCCGGCGATGTTGCCTCGTTCGTTGTCCCGTTTGGCGGCGAAGTGGCGGCCGAACGCGCCATGGCGAACGCGGCGCGGAAGATTGGCGTGACCGTCGAGCAGTTCAAAACCATGCTGAAGGCCCGCGAGGCCGCCTGGGCTGCCAACAAAGGAGAATTGGCTAGACGAACGGCGACCCAGGAGCGCATAGGCGCCAAGCCGAGCCTGACCGTGGGAACCACCAGCCCCGCGCTCCGGACCATAGCCTCACACCTCGGTGGCACAGCTCTCGCCGGTTATGGCCCTCGCGCGGCGGTGAAGCGAACCGGCGAGGCGATTGAAAAGACCGGAGCGGAGACGGCGGCGAAGATCGGCCAAGTCGGAACCGATAAGTCTATTGGCGACACCATCCGCGCTGGGATCAAGCGTTTTTCGCAAAGCAACCCGGACGGCGCTCCGGTCAGGGAAAATCTGGACCCTGGCACTACCGCCGCCCTGGAGTCGGCGGCACGGTCCACGAAATCCAACATCATCGGCTTTGGCAACAAGGCCAATGTGTTGATGGAGCGCGCCGATCGCCTGGTGGGCAATCCGACCTCCTTGATCAAGGCCGATAACACGGCGGCGGCGCTCAATGACCACATGGCCCTGTTTGACAATCCGTCGTTGAGCCAGATGCACCGTAACCCGATCCTGGAGAGATATCAGGGCATCCTCGCCAAATCTCAGGGCAAGCTATCCTGGCAGGACGCTCGTCAGCTCCGCACCCGCATCAGGATGATGATGACGACACCGGAACTCCGCATCGGCATAGACGAAGCGGAGCTGAAGCGCATCTATGGCGCGCTCAGTGAAGACCTTCAGGGTGGGGCCTATGCCTTGGGGAAGAAGGCCGGCGGCGACGCCTATAGGGAGGCCAACAAGTTCTATTACGCTGGCCAGAAGCGGATCGAGAACACGCTGAACGACGTTTTCAACACTCAGAGCAGCGAAAAAATCTTCGCCGACCTGTACGCTAACGCCAGTTCAGGCGTGGCCGGGAAGGGAAATCTGGAGAAGTTGACGCAGGTCAAGCGCTCCCTGACGCCCAGCGAATGGCGCGACTTTTCAGCCTCGGTCCTCAGCCAGATGGGGGTAACGACACCTGGAAAGCGCGGCGAGCAGGTCTTTTCGCCGGAAACCTTCTTTACCAATTTTGAGAATATGAGTCAGCGTGTCGGGGGGCGCGAAGATAGCGCGGTCGATAGCGGTCTGAAGCTTCTGTTCGAGGGCGAAGGCAAGGAGGGCACGTTCTCTGCCATCCAGGACATGGCGGAAAATTCCGGTTTCCTGCGAGAACTTCGCAAGCTCTACAACCACTCTCAATCCGGCTATACGGCGGCCGACATGGGCATGTTGGGGGGCATGATGGCGGTGGGGGCGGAGGGCGGGGTTGGGCACGACCTTTTCCTGAAGATTCCAGCCATCGCGATGACCTTGGCCGGCAACTTCGCCCTCGAAAACGCTTCGTTCGTCAAATGGCTCGCGAAGGTGAGTAGCGGCACGGGGCCAAAGACCACCGACGCGATCATGGACAGCCTGGGCCAACTCGCCAAGACCAACGCCGCCGTGACCCCTATCTACCACGCCGTGGGCGCCGCTATTCATCCTCACGGCCAGGATGTGAGCTTGCCAGCCGATCACAAAGAGCCGGACGCTCCGGATGACGGCAATCCATTCGGCAAGGGCGAGCCGGACGCTCCGGATGACGGCAATCCATTCGGCAAGGGCGAGCCGGACGCTCCGGATGACGGCAATCCATTCGGCAAGGGCGAGCCGGACGCTCCCACCGAAGAAACCGATACCTCCCCCGCCACGCCAGAGGGCGGAGACCTGACGCCAGCCGCCTACACGCCAGACGCCCAGGTGGGCGACTATCTCAGCTACCACCTGGGCGGCCCGGTCGTGATCACCGGCGGCCCTCGAACAGAAGATCGCAACGACGAAGTGGGCGGGGCCAAGAACTCCGCCCACCTGAAGGGCGAGGCATGGGATTTCAAGGTTCCCGGCCAGGACAATGAGGAGACGGGCCAGAAGCTCGCCCGGTCGGGTATCCAGTTCGACCAGATCGAAATCACCCCCACCCACGTCCACGTTTCGTTTGATCCCCGGATGCGCGGCGAAATCATCCACGTCGGCCGCTATGGCGAGCGACGCAACGTCACGCCGGGCTCGCCTCGCGACGATCTTCCGGATATCAGCCATATGAGCGATGACGAACTGATGGCTCTGGGGGACGCTGGCGAGCCGACCGATGGACAATGACGCCCCCGACATCTTCGCCGCCCTGGACAAGGCCGCTGTCGCTTTGCTGGCCATCGCGGCCAAGGAGGAGGCCCCGGAGGGTGACGACCCCGGCGCGACCATAGGCGAGCGGGTCAAGGCGTTCGACGCGGTTTGGAAGTACGCCCAGACGCGTTCGAAGACCTTGCCATCGGCCACCATCACGCCATTTCAGAAATTGCAGGCCAAGGCCCAAGGGAGAGGAACAAAATGAGCGAGACGACACGACTGCGCGTAGAGGCGGTGGAAGAACGGCCACGGCCCAAGGCGGTTGAGCCATTGCCGCCGGCTCCGCCGCCAACTCCCGAGCCCCCGGCCTACGAAGTCGAATATTCCGCCATGCTGGCCGCGTTCCGTGCCTTGGGTTATGCGGTGTCTGGCCGGATGATCCTGCTTCTGGCCCTGATCGGCGCGTTCGTCCTGGCCTGCATGGCGATGTTCGATCCGTCCACAATGCGCCTCTACGTCCTGATCGCCTTCGCCGCCCTGGTCATGGCGCCGTGCGTGTTGCTGGAGGTTCGCAAGCGCATGTAATGGCCTACAATCCCTTCTCCGCCTATCTAACCCGACCGACCCAGGACACGACCGTCAACCTCAAGGGAGATGCGGCCGGGACGATCAATGTTGTTCAGGGGACGGTGACCACCGCTGATGTCTCCGTCAATTTTCCACCAGTGACGGCGGCTGAAGTCGAAATCGCGCTAGGGTTCACGCCGAGTCCAGGCGGCCCAATTACCATTACCGGACAAGGAGGAATTGGCCCTCCAGGATTCGATGGGAATGACGGCGACGATGGCTGGCCTATCCCCGGCCCTCAAGGCTTGATTGGCCCGGCTGGCGCTATCGGCCTTCAAGGCCCAATCGGCGTTCCCGGTCTGGATGGAGACGAAGGCCCGGAAGGAATGCCGATTCCCGGACCCATTGGCCCCCAGGGATCAACCGGAAGCACCGGAGCCGCCGGACCACAAGGCTTGATGGGCGTTCCTGGGTTTGACGGGGACGAAGGCCCGGAAGGCTTCGCCATTCCAGGTCCCGTGGGTCCGACCGGAGCGACGGGCGCACAGGGGCCCATCGGATTTGGACCGCCTGGGATAGACGGCGATCAAGGCGACGACGGCTTTCCGATACCGGGACCGCAGGGAGCGACGGGTTCGACGGGCGCCACTGGCCGGATGGGACCTCCAGGCATGGACGGTGACGCGGGCGACGATGCTTGGCCGTTCTTCGTTCCGTCGCCAGGGAGCACATCCAGCGGCGCGAGCGCCGGTTATGCCAGCGCCAGAAGTCTGGCGGCCGTCTGATGATTCTCGACAGCGCCAGCAAGTCCATCCAATTCAACATCGAGGCGGCGGCCACGACGACGGCGCCCTACGCCACGGCGAGTTACGGCGACATCAACCAGACCTCGCAGGCGACCTCGACGCTCTACGAGAACGATGCGCCGGCCAGCGGAACAACGCCGGTCACTCTGGTCTCGGCCCCGGCTTCAGGAACCGCCCGTTCCGTCGTGAAGATGAGCTTCTACAACGCCGATACGGTGAGCCACACCTTCACCGTTCAGCTTCTCGATGGAGCAAGCGCGCGCACGCAAATCGTTCAAATCCTGACCGCCGGCCAATCCCTGTTCTACAGATCGGACGGTAGTTGGAGCGTCGGCGCATCGGGGGGGACGGGACCGACGGGGGCCACGGGTCCGGCGGGATTGATGGGCTTTCCGGGCTTCGACGGCCTGGACGCCGATGATCCGATTCTCATTCCGGGGCCGATGGGACCCATGGGGCCGCAGGGGATCATCGGCTTTCCGGGCTTCGATGGCGAAGAGGGGCCGGAAGGAATGCCCGTCCCAGGTCCCATAGGCGCGACGGGAGCAGCCGGATCGACCGGCTCCCAAGGGTTCACCGGATCGCCGGGGCAGGACGGCCTGGATGGCGATGACGGACAGCCGCCATTCGCGAATCTTACGGCTTCATCCCTGGCGCCCGGACCAACTGTTGGGCAGGGCTTGCAGGTTGGTCCTGGCGGCCTGATGGCGTGGCTCGCCAACCCGGCCCTCAATGTCAAGGCGTATGGCGCCAAGGGTAATGGCGTCTATCTGACCGATGGCGCCATCACTTCGGGCCTGAGCGCTCTGACGAGCGCCTCCTACACTTTCGTCGCCACGGATGTTGGCAAGGTCGCGGTTGTCCAGGGGGCGGCCGCGGCTGGCGCTCAGCTTCACGCGACCATCAGCAGCGTCGCCGCTGGCGCCGCAAACCTCTCCGCCACCGCTGGAACCACGGTCACAGCCGCTCAGGTCAATTTCGGGACCGACGATACCACGGCGATCCAGAGCGCGATCAACGCCGGACAGACGAACTGGTATCCCATCGGGGGAACGAACCAGCAGAGCGGCGCCCGCATCTACTTTCCCGCCGGCCGATATCTGGTGTCGTCGCAGCTGACCGTCACCGGCGACAACATCATGCTGTTCGGCGACGGTCCGGGCTTCAGCGAGGATTTCGGGAATGTCTTCGCCACAAACTACGCCGTCGATAGCGCCTCGACCCTCGTATGGATCGGCACGGCCTCGACCACCGGGATTCTGCAAGCCATCCCGCGCCAGACCCTCGGCACGAGCGGGACGCCGCTAAACGGCTTCTGCCTGGAGCGGCTGGCGTTCGACTGCCGCAACGGCGACCAGAACAATGGCGCCTTCGGGGTGCAGTTGATCTCCTGCCACGGCTTCCGTCTGTCCGACATCTTCGCCATGGACCCGCTCACGACGGGGTTCGACTTCAACGTACTGCCTGCCACGACGACGAATGCGTCCTTCGCGCTACCCCTGTCGGCGGGGTCCATCACGAGCGTCGCCAACGGGGCCAGCGGCACGGGGCCAGCGTTCCCGGCCAACTCCGGCGGCTCAGGAACAATCATCGTCACCGCAGGCACGGGCAGCACGACCCCCGGCCAGCAGGTCGTAGTCACGTACACCGGCGGCACGGCCACCACGTTCACGGGATGCACCGCGTCAGGCTCGGGGACGTTCGCCGTGGGCTCGACCATCCAGATTCTCCCCGGCGCCCAGGACTGCACGCGAGGCTATCTTGGTCGCTTCGGTGCGCGTGTGCTGGAGACTTCCGGGTGGGGCCTGCGCTTCGACGGCAACCTCGCAGGTCTCGCCAATGCCTGCATCAACCTCGTGCAGGCCGGGTCGATAGCGTATGGGAACGGAGGGGGCGTAGACTGCATCAACTCGGACACGAACACGTTCGATACGGTGATCTGCAACCGCTCGGGGACTGGCGTAGGCTTTCAGATGGGCGCCGCGACGACCGCAGCGGGCGCGAGCAGGAATAACGTCCTCATCAATTGCAGCGCCGGCGCGGGCGGCCTGACGTGCGCGACCAACACCTTTCCGTCGGGACCGACGTACATCTACAACTACCAGCTCGCCAATGGCGAGCCCGTTCCGACCGTTGGCGCCGGCGCAATCCTGATCGGCAACTATAATGGCGGCGCCGGAGGCCCGCTTACCGGCTCGAGCCCCGGTGTCTCTCCGATATCCATGGCGGCGTCCACAACCACGATCATCCAGAGCCTGAAACTTCCTCCGCAGGGTATCCAGAACGGCCTCTTCGCGCGCCTCCTGTTCAATATGGCGAAGACCAACGCAGGCACGGCCACATGGATCATGGGCGTCAAGATCGGAGCCACCGGCACGGCGTCCGACGCGACGGTGAACAGCTTCACCTTCACGCCGACGGCGGTCGTCGATACCGGCGAGTTCACGCTCAACTTCGCGATCAACGCCACCCCGAGCGCCTCGACGTCCTCGGTGATGAACATCTTCCTGAAGCATCAGGTCACTGCGGTTGGCTTCTCCACCGTGCTTGGAACCACCAATGTCAATCTTGGGACGCCAGTGAACTTCAATGCCCTGACAAGTGGATTTCTGTTTTTGACCGTCTTCGTGACGACCGGGGCGGCCGATGTCTTCAACGTCGTTGCACCCGTCCCGCCGATTGAGATACTCTCAAGCGGAAACTCCTAGGAGACTACCATGGCCGCCAACAAGATCATCCGCTTCGGGCCGGTGGCCCTCTCGACCACCACGACCACAAATATCATCAACCCTCCGACCTTGACCGGCGGCACGGGCCTCGCCGGAACCAACACCAATACCTATGTGGTCCTTCGTCACGTCAGGATCGCGAACAAGACCACTGCGGCGGCGTCATGCGCCCTCTGGCTCGGCGCGACCGGCGCCAATGCGGCGGGCACCGAAGTGATCGTCGGCGGCATCGCATCGGCCGGCGCGCTCACCAACGGTGTCAGCATCGCCGCCGGTTCTTATCTGGACTGGTATGGACAACTTCGCCTCGATGTGGCCGACTTCCTCGTGGGCGGCGCGGGCACGGCGACGGCGCTGACCATCGAGGCCGAGGGTGAAATCGGGATTGTCTAATTATTGAATGGCAATAGAGTAGCATCGTTCAACTATATGGCGTCCTGACGATTTATTCGCTACTCTCCGGTCGAGCACGGAGACGAGCATGAAGTTGATGAATGCGGCCGGCCAGAACCGGCATGACACGCTTTATATCGCCGACGCGACCATCGTCACCGGCGGGACCGCTCAACTCGTTCTCGGCCGCTCGCAGTCGCGTTCGTTCCTGAAGCTTCAGAACCTCTCGGCCGGCCCGTTGTTTTTCGAGTTCGGCTCGGCCAGGGCGACTGCCGCAGTGTCGGGCGGGGTGGTCACTGGATGCACCGTCACCAACGCCGGCCGAGGCTTCACCTACGCGCCGGTCATCGAGTTCCTGGGCGGGGGCGGTAACGACTTCCCCAATCCCAATCCGTCCTATGTCGGCTTGGGCCAGGACGGTGCGCCATCGCCTTCACACTTTGCCAGAGCCCACTGCGTCATGACCGGCACAGCGCCAAATCTAACCGTGGCGTCAATCGTCATCGACGATCCGGGGGCAAACTATCTCTGCCCGCCCTATGTGTTCATCCGAAATTCGGACCTCGACCCCAACGGCTCGGCCCTACCATCCGCGACCTCTGGGATGCTGCTTTCCGGTCAGAGCCCGCCCTATATTCTAAATGGCACGGCCTGTAATACGGACCCCATTGCGGTCCTGGGCGCATCGACGGGACAAGCGTTCCTGGCGCGGTGGATGTCGTGAATCCCTTCCTTACCGTCTTTAAAAACGGCCTGGGGGCAGTCAATGCCGACAACCTGAATACGTTCGGCCAGGTCTGTGTCAATTATGCCCAACTCAAGGGCTTCATCGGCCTGACCTCCATGCAGGTCTATATGCAGGGGTTCACGTCGGCCGGAGATGGCGGACAGGGGAATTTTGTCTGGGTCGGAACCGGAACTGGGACCGATGACGGTGGATTGACCACCATCGTCCCGATTGGCGTCACCCAGGGATACTGGAGTCGACTTTCCCTTGAGAGCGTTCAGCTCTACGTGACCGTATCGCCCCCAGTCACGTTTTCGATCACGATTGGGCCAGCCTATAATCAGAACTATATCCCCTTCAGCTATAGCGCGCCCACCCAGAACACCCTTTCGGCGTCGGCGGCCCTGGGGACATCCTTCGGCGGCTTTCAATTTGGTTCGGGACAAGTCCAGTTCGTGGCCGGGACCGGCGGGCAGATCATCAACGAGAACGGATACTCCGCGTCATCGCAGCAGTATTCCCCATTCTGGGGAATCGTGGTTCAGCAGAACAACGTAAATTCGGCGGCAACTTGGCTGATGGGCGGTTCGTTGGCCGCGAATATATGACGAACTCTAGATTTCCTCTCTATCTGACCCGCACCAATGCGCCGCTCAATTCAATCGTGTCGAACTGGGTAGACGCCCTTCCTGGCGCTAGGATTCCTATTCCCAGGCTGGAGGTGCTTAACAACGCCGTCATTGCCATGCTCAATGCCGGAATTATCCAGAACTTAGGTCTGCTATATTGGGGGTGGACTCCAGGATTGACAAACACCGCCGTCGATTTCATCAACCCCGATATCGTCTACACGATCAACAATCCAGGCGGCAACGCCCTGATCAACAATCCCTATTCTGGAACAAAGGGAAACGGGACGTCAGGATATTATAATTGCAACATAATTCCTTCGGCCATTCCCGGAGTTGGTCTCGATACGAATAGTTTGTGGATGTACAGTCAGAGCGATCTTGGGCCGGTCTCGCCGTCTCTCAAGACCCGGGAATGTGGGGCGTCGGTGGACGGTTTTGAGTGGGGATGGAGCGAGCACACCGGAAGTCATGCTCAATTCTATGCGTTCGCGACGGGTGGCGGTCTGGTCTCCTCCGCTTACGGCGGGGGGTTCAAGGGCTTTAGTCGGACCAGTTCGGGTGGTGGGATCACCTGTCTGGATGGGGCGGTCATGCCGTGGAACGGGACGGTTGGCGGCTTTCCAACTGGCGATTTCTGTCTCTTTCGGGGGGGCACCAGCAGCACCGAATATAGCCAGAACAGCCTCTTTGCCGTCGGCGCGGGCGGAGAACTCACCAGCGCGCAATGGGTCGTGCTAAATCAGATCGTCCTCAATATGGTTCTGGCGTTAGGAAGCTATGTGACCCCGCCCGTCCCGCCAATCATTACCCCGCCCAATGCCTTCACCAACATCAGCTATTCCTCTGTAACTCCCTCGAATTGGATATCTTCGAGTGGCGTCATCGTGGTCGAAGGCAATCCACCGGCGGACAATTCAACGCCATTGCAGATTGCGTCGTTCATCGTATCCGCTGGAGGTTCCGGCTATTCCACCACGCCCTCCGTTATCATCACGCCCTCCGGGGCCGGCTTGGGCGCGGCGGCTACGGCGACAGTCTCAGCGGGAGTGGTGACGGCGATTACGGTTACCAATGCCGGGACGGATTATTTTCCCCCACCCACCGTGAGCTTCACGGGCGGGGGGGGTAGCGGAGCGACGGCGGTCGCCGTGCTTACAGCCAATACCTACTACGCGCAATTCCCGCTCACCGTCGCACTCGGTCAAAATCGGGGAACAGCGCTCACATCGACCCAGACCATCGTACGGCCAGCCGAATTGATGTGGAGCGACCGATGCACATCCAGCGGGTTTGCCCAGAACGTGAACGAAATTTTCCCGGCGATAATTCAACCGTCCACTGGACTCATCTGCGCCCCCCAGTTTTCGTCCCCGACCCAGGCCATGTACGCCACCGCCTGCAAACTGGCCTGGTCCCTGGGGTGGATTCCGTTCAACGAGCCGCGCGATCCCAACGGCAACGGCTGGGGCGACTATGCGGCGTTGGCCGGGTTCGACACCACCGGATTGAGTGTTATTGCCGCCTATCCCGCTACTGGTGTCGGCGCGGTCACGGTCACCGCTGGCGGAACCGGATATGCGACAGCGCCAAGTGTGGTGTTCGGTGGGGACGGCTCGGGCGCGGCGGCTACGGCGACAGTCTCAGCGGGAGTGGTGACGGCGATTACGGTTACCAATGCCGGGACGGGCTACACGCCAGGCCCGGTGATCACCATCACCGACAGCACCGGACCTGGGACCGGAGCCACCGCGACCGTGACAATCTCCGGCGGATCGGTGACAGGCTTCAACATTACCAATGCGGGAGCCGAATATGTCACGCCCGTAGTAACTATCACGGGCGGGGGGGGTAGCGGAGCGACGGCCACGGCGACGCAGACATCCGGCGCCATAACCGCCATGGCTGTCAGTGCCGGCGGCAGCGGTTACCCAGTTCCGCTCACCGTGAGCTTCACGGGCGGGGGGGGTAGCGGAGCGACGGCCACGGCCTATACCGCCAGCCAAGTCCTCACCACCGATGTGAACGCTTTCATCTGTCCCGGCATCCTTCACCGCGCCTATGCGGTAGCCAACGCGAACACCGTTTTCAATACCCCTCCATATGGGACAGCAAACGGCATCGTCTGCCTGAATACGACCATCCTTGGACTCGGACGAATCTGCGACACAACCAATCCGTGGGGAATCGCGTTCGATTTCGAAATGGATGATAGTAGAGGCTCAACCCTAATCCTGATGACTAGAAATCTTTACGCTTCCATGGTTGCTGCCTGTGTTGTTGGTGGAGTCCAGATGAAGTGTCTGTTCTCCATGGACCCCATCGTTGGCGGGTCCGGAGAGTATATGGATATCACCCCCTCTAACGGTTACCTATTCTGCCTTTCTTCCACTGAGACGCAATCTGGTCCGACCTCACCCGGATACACGAATATCGTTGCTGGCGGCAATCCGTCTGGCGGCATGTTGGCCTATCTTAATGCCCAATATAATATCTATGCTGGACCAGGCGGCACAACCCCGATCAATGGCGCCAATTTCCTGATGCAGATGATTGTCGGAGTTCCGGCTATAACGCCAGACAATGCCCTGATTGCCAGGGACTTCGCTATCGCCAATGGGTTTTCCGGCGTTATCATCATTGGTAGTTTCGCTTCGCCCGGCGGGACTGGCATAGGGGTAAACGCGAGCGGCTATAATCTCGCCGTCGAGGCGCTCCTGGACATCTCGGCGACCTATTGAGGAGATCGACGTGAAACGACTGACCCCCATAGCGATCTTCGGATTGATAGTCAGTTTTCTTTTCTTTGGTCCGGTCGTCCGCGCCCAGACATCCAGCGCCATCGTGGTTTCGGCCTGCGGTACGCCGCCAGTGACCTATGTTGTTGGCCAGGCCTACCCGCAAACACAGACAGCGGGTGGGGTGGCCTGCGGCGGCTCTGGAGGCGGAGGAAGTTCGTCCATCACCTCGACCGTCCTCCCCACCGGCGCCACCAACAACCCCACCACCCAAGTCACCGTCACCACCTCCTCCACGACGCTGGTCGCCGCCAGAGCCGGCCGCGCGCTGCTGACCGTGCAGAACAACGGCACGAACCCCGAGTGGGTTGGCCCGTGTCCAGCCGTCGCATCGACTGGCTTGGAGATTTACCCCAACGGCGGCTCAATCACCTATCCCTCGGCCGCCCAGTGGTGCGGCATCGCGACGGGCGGCTCAAATTCGAACAGCACGTTGGAAATTTACTGATGCGTCACCTCATCCTCGCTTCAGCATTTCTCACACTGGCGGCTTTCGGTGCTCATGCCCAGAATGTTGGCGTGGGTGGTATCTCGAATCCCCCCGGCCTCAACCCCAACGGCGGCGACGCCTCGGCGACGACGGTGAGAGCAACTGGCGTGAGCGCGCCTTATGCGGCCTCTCTGGCGAACCTCGCGGCGCAATCCGGCGTCCTGCTGGACACGTTCGCACAATCCGGGGACGCGGACGACACGGCCTCCATGACGCGCGCCGTGGCCGCTGGCGTTCCGATCCTGCTTGGGCCGCGCACCTACACGATCAACAATTTTTCCACCGGCGCCGTTGCCCAATTCATCCTTCGCGGCATTCCCGGCGCGAGCGTCATTCAGCGCACAGCGGCCAGTGGAAGCCATTTTTTCAGCATCGCCGCGACGTCAGTCTATATCGACGGCGTGACGTTCGATAGCAACAAGGCATCCGTCACGGCAAATCAGTGGGGCGTTCTGATGAACGCGGGGGGGCAAACTGTATTCGTTCAAAACTCCAAGTTTGAGAATAATAGCGGCACAATCGGAAGCTGTTTTGCAATGCTTGGGACTGGCCCTGCTGCGGGCGGCGGTGTCACATTCAAAAACAATGAAGTTACTGGATGTACGTTTGACTCAGTCTATTTCGGGTCTGTGACAAACGGCGTTGTGGACGGAAACTACGTCCACGACAACACAGGCTTAGGGATATTTGCCGGCTCCTATCTATCAGCCAGTAGCACAAATTATCTATCAAACTTTATAATTTCCCATAACCGTTCCGTCAGGAACACGACGAATATCGCAATAGGTGGCTTCGGGCCTCCATACACCTATGGCACACCTTCAGCGGTTAATGTCCTGTCCGAAGCAAACTGGATGCAAGACGCGTCGGCATCGAGCTACAATTTGTCGATGCAAGGGGACCATTTGCAGTCGGTAGCCGATGTCATAACAGCCGCCACGACGACCGCCCTCGGCGGCATCGACTGCAACTCACGGTATGTATCAATTTCTCTGGCAAGCATCAATCTTCCTGGGTCTGGTTATGGGATAGACTGCGGGGGCGCGGTTCAGGCAAGCATACAGACCAATACTGTCACAATGACATCTGGAACCGCTCTGGATGTGGGGGGGACACAATACAGCATAGTCCAGGCGAACACGTTAAATCTATCTGGAACCGCGATAGGTGCTGTCATATACGAAGTGGAGGGTGATGGGAGCGGAAATGCCTTCCCAACAATTCAGTCCGGCCTAACCTTGCAGGACAACATATTTAACATTTCTGGATCATCGGCGACCGGAATTGATTTGTTCGATAATGCTGGCGGTAGGACTGGATCATTTCCAACGCTCATACTAAACAACAAATTTAACGTATCAGGAAGTGGATCTGGGCCATTCCAGGATATAACTTATTTCGGGGGAAATAGCTCAATTGTCATTCAGGGAAATTATCATAACGGAACAACAACGACATTCTCAGACCCTCAGCCGGACGGTGACGTGCAGTATGACAACGTATGGGACGGAGTCCAGGGTGTGTCGTCAACGGCGTCTATTCGCTCATTTGTCCCGATTTATATCGCTACGTATGGCGCGGGCGGCAGCATCCTCTACGTAGAAACAGCGACGGGCGGGAGCGGTTATGTTGCTACTACTACCACGATGGCGTGCAGTGGAACCGGCGGTGGTAGTGGCTGGGTGGGCACGGCCTCGATAAACGCCGGCGTAATCTTGGGAGTTAAGACGACGGCGCACGGCTCAGGGTATTCCGGAACTCTGAGTTGCAGCGCCACCGATACAAGTGGGGGGACGGGAGCTACCTTTACGGTATCTAATATTCCTCAACTTCCTGGCTTGAAAGACTTTTATTGGAACGATGTTGCTGGGAATTTGATAGAGATCGCTGGGGGGTATATCTCAATTTCAGGGCTTGGCGGTGCGTTTCCCATGGGGCCCAATCAGCGCCTCAGTCTAAGAAGTGCGGGGGGGTTTAACTGGCAAGTGGTGGCCTCCCTTCCAGTCTCTACCGCGCCCACAATCTCAAGCGGCTTCGGCACGGGCGCGTCGCGAACCGTCAGCAATGGCCCTCTTTCATTCAACATCAATGTTGGAACGGGGGGCGCGGCATCAACGGGCGTAATTGGTCTTCCTACAGCTAGCACGGGGTGGACTTGCAGTGTAACCGATATCACCAGCAAGAGCGCGGCGGTATCAAGCACGCAGATGACCGCTAGCACCACCAACACGGCAACAATCGGAAATTTCACTGACATTTCGACCAGCGGGCCGTGGAATGCGGGCGACAACTTACGTATTTCGTGTACGCCCCAATGACCCCCGCATCCGCCCTCACGGCGCAGGGCTAACTGATATGAGGCGCACCATGGCTATCATCCGCAACCTGATCGGGGGATCAAAGAGTGTCGCTACCATCGTCACCGCCCCCATTGTCTGGGCTTGGTTTGGTTATCGGGGGTGTCCTGTCAGCCTGCGGGGTCATCGGGGCCGGGCTGTTCGGATGGTTAGGATCGCGGCATTCAACGCGTGCACCGCTTCAGCAGGCCGTGAACGATGCCTTGCGTTTGTTGATGGAAGAATTGCAAACCGAACATGCGCGGCTTTCTGTCCGCATCTTAGATTTGGAAGCGACCAAGCGAACGCTGATCTCGGAAAACTTGCAACTCAAGGGTGATGTGCGCCAGGCCAAGCAGATCGCCGAATCCACGGTCGCGCTCGCTCACAAGGCCGGTCTGGATGTCGATGAGAAAAAGGAGTAAGCGGAATCATGACCTGGACCTATTCGCAAGGCAGCGGTTTCCTCGATGATCCAGACGGGACGTTCTGCGGCCAGTGCTACAGCGGTCATGGCGACGGGCTGAATAACCACGCCATGGAAGCCGTCGTTGGGGTCGGACCCATCCCATGCGGGACCTACAAGATCGGCCCCGCGCGCGTCCCGATTGATCACCTTGGGCCTGTCGCCATGCCGTTGACCGTGGTGGCCTTCGACGATCCGACGATCACGCGCTCGGGCTTCTTCATGCACGGAGACAACAGCGCCATGAACCACACCGGCTCGGACGGGTGCATTGTGGCCGGCCGCGCCATCCGCGATGTCGTCGATGAAAGCGACGATGATGATTTGCTCGTCACGCCCTGAGGGCTCATGACCAACCGCCCCCTCTTCACGCCGATGGGCCGGATCGTGCTTATCCTGGCGTGCGTGGCGTTGGGGATCGTGATCGGAATGACGATAGGAGCCTTTCGATGACCGATGACCCGACCGGCGGGAAGCCCGCAATCACAACGTCCAGCCAACAATTCATCATCGTTCTCGTCGTGCTGTTCATCACCATGGCGACCCTAACCATGCTGGCCGTCATCGATCCGCCGAAGGAGAACCAGACCGTTCTCAATGTGGTCGTCGGGAACATCATGGGATGGGTGAGCGCGTCGATCGCGTTCTACTTCCCGTCCAGCGTCGGCGCCCGCGCGAAGGATGAAACGATCGCCACCATGAGCGCCGCATTGGCCGCACCAGCTGCCGGCACAACGACCACGACCGTTCACACGGAACAATCGCCAGTGGCGCCGCTTTCTGTTAAACTGGATGCAACCGCTGAAACGCCGGTTCCTGTGAAAGAGGTCCCGGACCCTACGTCGCCAAAGGAACCCACCTGATGCCCACCCTGAAGGAAGACTTCGACGCCGCCATGACCGCCCTGCGCGGTTGGCTGTCGAGCAATGCGCCCGAACTCGCCACCCAGGCCGAGGGCGTCGTGACCGATGTCGAGACGGCCGGTAAGGCCGCCGCCGACGCCGCCGTCACATCCGCCGTTCCCGTCATCGCCCCCGAAGTCGTGCCGGTCCTCAACGGGCTTCTGGACGACGCCGACAAGGCGATTGACGACAAGCTCGCGTCCGACATCGCGGCGCTCACGGCGACGGCGGAGGAAGCCAAGGCGAAGAATGCGGCGACGCGGGCGGCAATTTCGGCGCCGACGGTGGCGGCATGAGCATCCTGACCACCATCGAAACCGACGTAAAGGATGGCATTGAAGCCGCCGAAACCGTCGTCAAGATCGCCTGGGGCGTTGTCTCTGGAACCATCGAGGCCGACGCCAAAATGCTGATCGGTGACGCGTCCAGCCTGTTCGCCGGACTGCTTCCGGCCGAGTACGCGATCCTGAAGGGTCTGATCTCCACCGCCGTAACCGACGTGACGACGGGCGACCTGGCCGATGTCGAGACGGCGGTTCTCAATGCGGCGAGCGCGGCAGAACAGCTTTTCGTCTCGACGATGGGATCGGGACTGCTCAAGGCGTTTATCGCCATGGTGGCCGCGCTCTAGGAACCCCACGGCCAACCCCGGCGTTCTCTGTCAAGGAGATACGCCCAAATGCACACCGCTTTCGTGATTCTCGTCGTCGTCGGCTTCCTATTCCACTTCATGGCCGCCGTTCCGATGACGCCCGCTCCATGGGCCGGCTGGCCCAAGCCGCTCGCGTGGCTGTGCTGGTTCATCGCCTCGATCATCTGGGCGGTTGGCGTCGGAGCGCATTGACGTGTGGCCCGGTGGCGTAATCGGCCTGATCTTGTTGATCGTGGTCGTCGTGCTCGTTCTGCGCGTGCTCTGACGTGTCAACGATCCGCCGCTTTTCTAACGGGTCGGGGTGGATGGGTTAAATCCGCACCACATCCACACCCGCTTTCCGAGCGCGGGTCACCATGTCTTCCGTGCCGCGTCGGAATGACCACCAAGGAAATCGAGACCCTCGTCTTTGCGAAGGATACTTCGATCAATCCCAAGTCGATTTACAATGAACTTTGGCGCCGAACGGACCTCCATCGCCAAGATGGGCGATGGTAGGCGAGTCGCTTCTCAAGGCCGGTGATCTCGCCGATGCGGTCGGGACTTTCCTTGCGGAGCTTCGCCAGGGCGGCCTTGACGTGCTTGTAGGCCATTTCGGCGATCGGTTCGGGGCCATGCGAGCCCTCGTAGATTTCAGCTTCGGTCATGTTCGGTGTCCCAATTCCCAAAAATCGCTTCGATGGCGGTGATGTAGAGGCGATGGAGGCTCGCCGGCCGGGACGTGGCTGGCCTTGAGCAGGTGGTTGAGATCCTGGCGTCCGGCGGCGGCAGTCATCAGATCACCAGCCGCAGGGGGATGTCGCGGACTTCGGGGCGCGCCTTGGCGGTCTCTTTGAGAGATTCCTCGAATTCCCGGAAGGCTTCGGCGGGCAGCTGCTCACTGGCGGCGATCCGGCGCGCCGGCCAGCAAGACGGCCTTCCTGGCATTGGCGCGCTTGCGGGCGGCGCTCATGCGGGCGCGGACCTCGGGATCGGCCCAGGCCGCCTTGCGGGCGGCGCTCATGCGGGCGCGGACCTCGGGATCGGCCAAGGCCGCCTTGCGGGCGGCGCTCATGCGGGCGCGGACCTCGGGATCGGCCCAGGCCGCCTTGCGGGCGGCGCTCATGCGGGGTGCTGTCATGTGGCAGCGACGGCAATGGCCCGGCCCCCTGGCGGCGCAAGACGCCAAGTCGAGGCAATTTGGCCGCGTCATAGTGGATTCTCCGCGCCTTCCGGCGCGCACGCCGAGCACGCCGAGCACAGATCCTTGGCCACCCACCAGCAGGGCGGATCGCAGGCGGTGAGGTCGGTGCAGCCGCAGACGCGGCAGTGGCGCTGGTGAGCCTTCGCGGCTTCGTCCATCGCCTCGCGCGCTTTGCCGTGGGCCACGGTCGCGACACCCAGGGCGCGGCGGGCGAGGATTTCGGCGTGCATGGCGGTGCGGAGGGGGGTTGGGTCGGTCATTGGCCGATGAACCGTTCAATGTCCCAAATCCAGAAACGCCGAAGCATTTCTTCGTAGGAGACAAGTTTATCGTAGCGGCCCATGTCTGCATGCAGCAGTCGGGTTCGGACTCGATACACCCACGCGTTTCTGATCAGCATGAACTGACACCAGATCAGCCCGAGAACGCAGATGCCTACTAGTCCGAACAGGAAACATAGAATTATGTTCATCCCTCCACCTCCATCTTGCTCATCCACAACGCCGCCTCGCAGTACGTCGCCCCCGCCTTGATCGAGCCGAGGAGCTGCATCGACTGGCGCACGTTGGCGTCGGTGACGTAGCCCATGAGGAGCGCGGATTTCAGACGAATCGCGTCGGCGCAGACACTTTCGGCGCGGGCGATGGCTTCGGGGTTGACGGTCATGGCCGCACCTCGTCGAGTTGCCATTTCCAGAACGCGCCACCATCCCCCGCGCGCTCCAGAACACGAACCGCTTCCGTGCCGTCCTTTTTGACGGCGACGATATAGGCTTGGCCGATCCTGGGGAGGCCGTAGTTCTGGTTTGCCGCGCCAGGGCGTTCGCCATTTCGGCGCACGCGGACAATGCCGAAGATGCGCTTCGTGGCTGGACGCCAGGATTTGCCGGTGTTCTCATCCTTGAACACGCGCTTGCCCTCCCAAGGGTGCGAGGCCGCATTGGAAACCGCCTGATCGTAAGCAGCCTTCTTCAACATCGCGTCCTTGGAAAGCGCGTCCAGCTCGTCACGGTGCGCGTTCTGGACTTCGGAACGGGCGGCGATCGCTGCTTTCGTTGCGGCGGAATCCACATCGTTCTTGCGGCGTGTGTAGGCCACAAACGCTTGAGAGTACGCCGCGTGAAGGGTTTCGATATCGGCGCTCACCCCACCCTCCTTGCGGCCCGATAAGCCGCCCTATCGTCCACCGTCCAGGCGTCGGTCAGGGCGCGGATGATCGTCTCGGAATGGTTGCGCAACAGGAAGGCCGTGAATTCACCGCTTCCGTATTTGCCAAAGCGCAGGAGACGATAATTCGGATGGCCGGCGAGCGTGTCCACGCCGATTTCATCGTCGGCGGTGTGGATGCTGATAGAGACGGTGGTTCTCATGATTTTCCCTCGGCTTTTTCAATGGCTTCCCGCGATCCCGCGCTCTCGACCCAAAGCCGAGCCTCGATTTCAGGCGCCGTGCAAGCTCCAGCGAGTTTGAGCCGGCGCAGAGCGATTTTAGCCATTTTGGTTGTCCTCTGTGTGAGCAATAGCGCTCAATCCTGGCCCTGGCTCACCAGGGACAAGACAGAAAGCTATTTGTGGTCGGCTTCCCAGCCCGCATAGAACGCCGAAGCGCAGATCTTATCGTACTCAGCCCCGGCCGCAGCGCAGATCTTATCGTACTCAGCCCCGGCCGCAGCGCAGATCTTATCGTACTCAGCCCAGGCCGCATCGCGGGCCTTGTTGTACTCAGCCCAGGCCGAAGCGCGGACCTTCTCAGCCCAGGCCGCATCGCAGACCTTCTCGTACTCAGCCCAGGCCGCAGGCGACAAGATATGTCGCGCCGCCCAGGTCCAGTCGAATTTCTGGGCGTGCTCAAGGCAGGTGGCGAGCGTGACTTCGACCGAGTTTCCGAAGGTAGCTCGGAACAACTCGACCTGGGAATTGCAAGCCCCAGCGAGCTTGAGCTGGCGCAGAGTGATTTTAGCCATTTTGGTTGTCCTCCAGGACGTTCAGGTTTCGGGAGACTCAAGCTCCCACCGCCCGCGATCCCGCACTCTCGACCCAAAGCCGAGCCTCGATTTCAGGCGCCGTGATCTTCGGGTCCGCCGTGTGTGGATCGGTGTGACCAGCGGCCAAGCGCCATTGACGAGCCGCCTCGATCACCATCCGCAATCCCGCTTCCCGCTTCGACAGCGAGGCCATCGCGGCGGTAGGCGGCGAACCTTTCGGCAGGGCGTTGCGCGCGACGGCGAAATCGAAGCGCATTTCATACATCAGGTCTTCGGCCTGGGCGTAGGTGATGGGGGTCAGGCCGATGTAAATCGAGCCGCCCATGTGATGGATGGGGGGGCTGGTCATGGGGCTTTTCCTTCGGCTAGGGGGCGGCCGGTGAGATAGCAAGCGATCGAGCCGAACGCCGCGTTGAAAGCGCTCTCGGCCGCGGCCAGTTCAGCCCGGTCGGCGCGGTAGATCGCCATGGTCGCGTCGCTGATGTAGTGGGCGCAGAACGTCGGCGCGTCATCATGGACGAGGAAGTCATGGCCGTCGCTGGCGTAGGAGAGTTCGAGGAGGGTTTGCATGATCAGGCCACCTTCGCCAGCCAAGCCGCTTCGTACTGCTTGCGTGCGTGTTCGACGCCAGCGCGGGCCTTGGCGCGGATGACCTCGATGCCGGGCAGGCTGTCGTTGTCGGTCGCCATGAGGCGCTGAAGGCATTTTTCGCCGCTGTCGAGAATGTCGCGGCGGAGGGTGATCAGGTCGGTGGTCATGTCGGTGGCCTCGTTTCGTTGACCTGAATGTGCGCCGATACGATTATCAATGTCAAACAAAAAAATACAGGTTGACACGATTTATCACTTTGGCGCACATAGACCCATGAGCACAATTATCGATACCGAACCGCCCCCGCCGCCCACATTGCGGGAGACAATCGAGGGGTTGGAAATCGGCCAATCGCTCCTGTCTCAGGCGCACGCACTGCATACCATCCGCACCACGGCGGCCAGGGTCTGCGCCACTCACCCAAACCGTAAATTTCGCAGCAAGGCGACGGACGACGGCGCCCGCATATGGAGGATTGCATGATCACCTTCGCCGACGCCCAAGAGCGCGAGCATTGCCGCCTCGATCTGCACAAGGTCCAGGAGGGGCTGTTTCCGCTGGCCGCGTGGTTCGAACGGTATTCCGAGCGGCTGGCCGCGCTGTTGCTGGAGCCGCTGGCCGATGAGGAAGACAACAGCGAATTGCATGATGATTTGGAGCGAGCGGAGGCCGACGCAACCAAGGCCGAAGAACTTGCAGAGGCGCGCTCCAAAGCCATCAACGATGCGTGTGCCCTTCTCGAAAACGATCCGCCGCTCGTGGCCGACGCCTTGACCGTTCTGGAAAACCCCGAATGAAGTTCTCAATTGAACGCAACGTCCTCATCGGCGCCCTGGCCCATGTCACCGGCGTCGTCGCCCGCAAGAACACCATCCCGATTCTAAGTTGCGTCCTGATCGACGCGGCTCCGGGCCAACTCACCATCCGCGCAACCAATCTGGACATGGAAGCCACCGTGCGCGTTGACGCCACGGTGAGTGAGGTCGGTTCATGCTGCGTCGCCGGCTCCATGCTGGCCGATATCGCCAAGAATGCAGCGGAGGGTGCGGATATCGCACTCGACCTCGGCAAGCGCCTGGCGATCAAGACGGGGCGGTCGCGGTTCAATCTGGCTGTCCAACCGACATCGGATTTCCCATCGTTCCCGGCTGTCGAGGGCGGCGCATCGTTCACATGGCGAGCGCGGGAGATCGGTGCGGTCATCAATCGGGTGGCCTTCGCGCAAGGGGCCGATGTCGGCAAAGCCTATCTGTGCGGCGTGCGGCTGTTCGGGACGGCCGGACTGCTGGGCGTCGCGGCCACGAACGGCAAACATATCGCCATCTTCGATACGCTTGTTGCGGCGCCCGATTTCGCCATCACCGTACCAACCGCCATGGTCAACGAGCTGAAGCGCATGCTGGATACCGATGGCGACGCGACAGTGAGCGTTTCGCCAACCAAGCTGGGCGTCATGGTCGATGGCGTCGAGATCATCGGCAAGTTGGTCGATGGCAATTTTGCCGATTTCCGTGGTGTCGTGGCGCGCACGAAGCACGACGCGACTGCCACGTTGGCGCGCGAGGAACTGGCCGGCGCGTTGCGGCGCGTCATGCTGGCGGCGACCGACCAGGAAACCACGGCGCGACTGGCGCTCGAGACCGGCGCGATTGTCGTTACCGCCAAGGGCCAGGATGCGGACGCCGAGGATAGCGTGGCGTGCGATTACGATGGCGAGCCGATCATGTTCGGGGTCAATGCGGCGCAAGTGCTACAGGCGCTCGCAGCGATTGAGGGCGATGACGTGGAAATCCGCACCGGGCCGCATCCCAATCCGTTCCGGCTTTCGGCGCCTGGGGATGATCGGTTCATGGTGCTCAATGCGGTGTTCAGGGCGTGAGCGAGTATGCGGAGTTCGTCGTCGCGAAATCACAGATGGCCGGTTGCGCCGGGTTCGAGCCGACGTTTCGGCATCCTCAGGCGTTCGACTTCCAATCCCATATGGTCGATTGGGCGGTTCGTCAGGGACGTGCGGCCCTGTTCGAGGATTGTGGGCTCGGCAAGACGCTTCAGCAATTCACCTGGGCGCACAACGTCAGCCGAGAGACCAACAAGCCGGTTCTCATTCTGGCGCCGCTCATGGTCGTCACCCAAAGCGTCGAGGAAGCGGCTAAGTTCGACTTCGAGGCCGAAGGGTCATTGGATGGCAAGTTCAAGACGCAGACGGGTGTGGTTGTCGCCAACTACGAACGTCTGCACTATTTCGATCCGGCCGACTTCGGCGGCGTCGTCTGCGACGAAAGCGGCTGTCTGAAGAATTTCGAGGGCGCCAGAAAATCGGAGATCACGGAGTTCATGAAGAAGGTTCGCTACCGCCTTCTGTGCAGCGCCACGCCTTCGCCGAACGACTACATCGAATTGGGCACGTCCTCGGAGGCGCTCGGCCAACTCGGCTATATGGACATGCTGGGCATGTTCTTCAAAAATGATGAAGACACCCTCCATCCCCTTTCGATGGGTACGCAGTGGCGGTTCAAGAGCCATGCACAGCGGGCGTTCTGGCGGTGGGTGTGCTCATGGGCCAGGGCCATCCGCCAACCGTCGGACGTGGGCTTCGATGATGGGCCGTTCGTTCTGCCCCCGCTGATCGAGCGTGACCACATGGTCAAGAGCCCCGTTCTGGAGGGACAGCTTTTCGCTATGCCGGCGCAAGGGTTGGCGGAAGAACGAGCGGAACGGCGTGGGTCATTGACCGATCGGTGCGAGAAGGCGGCCGAACTTCATGCTCAGGGCGGCGCGGGGATCGCCTGGTGTCAATTGAATGATGAGGCTGACTTGCTTTGCAAGCTGATACCCGGCGCCATGCAGATCGCGGGGTCCGACAGGGACGAACGCAAGATCGAGTTGTTCAACGCCTTCCGTCACGGCCAACTCGACAAACTGGTCACCAAGCCGAAGATCATGGCTTGGGGCGCGAACTTCCAGCACGCCAACTATATGACCATGTTCGCCGATCACTCGTTCGAGCAGTATTATCAGATGGTCCGCCGCATGTGGCGGTTCGGCCAGAAACGCCCGGTGACGGCCGACACGATTACGACCGAGGGGTTAGCCGGCGTCACCAAGAACCTCAAGCGCAAAGCCGCCGCAGCCGATGAAATGTTCCGCCTCATGGTTGAGCAGATGAACGATGCGCTGGGCGTGAAGCGGTTTCACGAACATACCAACAATCAGGATTTGCCGACATGGCTGTAATCGATCAGAAAATCACCGACGGCTATGCGGTCTATAATGGTGATTGCGTTGAGGTGGTTGGCGGATTGCCGTCAAAATCTATTGATATTTCGGTATATTCTCCCCCTTTCGCGGGCCTATACACGTATTCTTCCGACGATCGCGACATGTCCAACAGCGCCAGTTACGACGCTTTCTATGACCACTACGAGTTCATCGTGCGCGAAATTGCCCGCGTCACCAAGCCGGGCCGCATGAGCGTCGTTCACTGCATGGACATCCCCAATCCTGGCCAGAAATCCGGCTATCATGATCTCCCCGGTCGGATCATCGCGCTTCACGAGCGCCACGGATTCTATTTCTTCGGCCGCACGGTCATATGGAAAGAGCCGCTCGCGGTGGCGATCCGCACGCGCCTTAAGCACCTGACCCACAAGCAACTCGTCAAGGATAGCTGCGAAAGCACCGTGGCAGCCGGCGACTTCATTCTGGTGTTCAAGCGGGTCGGCGAAAACGTGGTTCCGGTTTCTCATGCTACCGGTTTCGATACCTATGCCGGCGCCATGGAAGTCCCCGCGCATCTGATGCGCTTCAAGGGGACAACGAAGCAGGATGAAAACAAGCTGTCTCATTGGATTTGGAGGCGTTATGCCTCTTGCGTCTGGGATGACATCCGCATGAACCGCGTTTTGGAATACAAGCAGGCGCGCGAACCTGAAGACGAAAAGCACTGTCATCCGCTACAGCTCGACGTCATCGCACGATGCGTTCAACTCTGGACCAATCCGGGCGAGACGCTCTTGACGCCATTCATGGGCGTAGGGTCGGAGGTCTATGGCGCGGTCCATGCTGGCCGACGCGGGATCGGTGTCGAGTTGAAAACTTCCTACTACAAGCAGGCGCTCAAACATGTTGGACGAGCGAAGGCTGATGCGGTCAAGGGCGAAGAACCTGGATTGCAATTCGAAGTCACGCAGGCCGCCGAATGATCCGCTTCAACGGCACTATCATCAGCACCGACGAAGGCTTGCCCGATCCGACGTGGCCGACCGATGTTGAATTGAGATATTTATGGCTCTACGGCGATGTCGAGGAGCGCCGCAAAATCAATGCGGCCGACGAAGCCAAATGGCGCAATCTGGGGAGGCCGAAATGAGCGCTGCCGACAATGCCCGATTCTGGACGCCCGAGCGCCAGACCCGCTTAGCCGAACTTGCCGCGATAGGATGGTCTGCCGCTCAGATCGGGGCTGACATCCAGGCCAGTCGGTCAGCCGTCATCGGGCGTGCATCGCGGACCGGTGTGCGCCTAGTCGGCAATTGCGGACATCGGCCACATACGACCCCGAAATTCTGGACACCGCGCGTCACCGCCGAAGCGCGCGAACTGTGGCTGTCCGGCATGACCACGCATCGGATCGCCAAGCTGATCGGCGCCACAAGTCACCACGCCGTCGCCAACAAGGCCAGGAGCGCCAAGTGGGGCAAGCATCCATCCGTCGTGGCGCGAGAGGCCGCAGCTGCCGCCAGGCGCGACGGGAAGCGGCCGGAACCGATGGTGTTCACCCCGACCGAATGCGCGCCGACTGATGGCGTGGCATTTGACGACCTGGCGCGGGATGGGTGTCGGTATGCGCTCAATCAGCCGGCGGCGCATGACATCGGGAGCATGAGATTTTGCGGAGAACATGGCTATCCATATTGTCCGGACCACGCAGCGCTTTGCTATGACATGCCAATGCGCCGCGCCGGGATCAAAGAGCGCGCACGATTGGCGCTTCAGGTCGTGGAGATGTTCCCATGACCGCGCCATTCGCCTTCAAGCGCGGTCCTGCGATGTATTCCAAGCCCCGCGCCAAACGTCAGGAACCCGAACTGATCCTGCAAGCCGGGATCGTCCAGTTCCTGACTTACGCCCTGCCGCCCGAATACGTCTGGACGGCCGATGCATCTGGCGCGCGGACCAGTGCGGCCACGGCGGCGAAACTCAAGGCGAGCGGTGTCAAGCGTGGCAACCCTGACCTTCGCATCCTCTGCCCGGACGGCCTGACTCGCTACATGGAAACCAAGCCCGAGGGTCGGAAACTGACGCCCGAGCAACTCGCGTTCAAACTGGCGTGCATCGCAACCGGCCGCGACATCTGGGGCCTGGCGCGCTCGATCGAGGATGCTGAACGCCACTGTCTGCGGTGGGGGATTCCGCTGCGGTGCGCGATTTCGGACGCGACGCGGTATGGGGTGAGGGGGTGAGGCCGCTTGCCTTGGATATTTGTTCGGGCCTAGGCGGTTGGGCTGAGGGTCTGGAATCGGCCGGCTGGGATGTAATCCGCCTGGATATCGCCGATATGTTCAAAGAAACCGGAACGCCAAAGCCGGAAACCTGGGCGTCAACGACGCCATGCGCTTCGATCGCGCCATTCCGGGGATTGTCGGCAAGCGCCTGACCTATCGGCGGACTAACGGACAGCAAGCCGAAGCGTAAGGGGAAACGCTCATGACCTCGGAATGGGACAAGAACAGTGCGGGCAATATCGCACTTCAGGCGCTGGTGAATTATGAGGCGCTTGACTTCTATGGAATCGCTGTAGGTCTTCGACTCGAAATATCGCCCGGACCCGATCCGGATGGGCCTCGTATATTCGTACAACTTTCAATGGATGTAGATCGCGCTCAAGACCTCGCGAATTTGCTTCAGATGGTAGTGGACCATATCCAAGCCCAGAAACCCCAAGCTCCGACGAACTAGACATGGCGGCGCGCACCTCGCGTAGATTGGTGGTGGCATGACGAGGAGAACGATCTACTTGATAAGCGGCGAGCAGAACGGCCCGCACGGCTTCATCTTCTCCTCCCACAGGAAAAGCCACATCCATCGGGCAAAGCTCCGAAAGCGCCAAAACGGCCGCCTCAACCATAGCGGAAGTAATCTCAATCACCGTCCTGTCACGCAGCTTAACCATAGCCCTAGTCCTTACTATGTCAAAGGGATAATTCCCCAATGTTGCTGTCGGGTGTCGCCTTTCCCAGGCAGACGCTTTAGCCGCCAAGGGCTCACTTGCCTCCAGCAGGCGCGTGATGATGGCGGTGGCGGAATCGGTCATGTCAGGTTCCTCTACGTCCTCAGCCCCGCAACGGCAGCGCCGCGCGGGGCTTCGGGTCCACCGGCGGGGATTGGGGGCGCCGGCTGGGGGACGGACGGTTATTCGTTGGCCTTCACGCGCGGCGCCCAGACCGTGAACCGGCCGCTCGCCAGCGTCTCCAAGAGAACGACTTCATTCGATCCCTGCATCATCACCTTGGCGATCGTGCCGCCCTGCTTGAGCTTTTGCGTCCAGACACGCATGGCGTCGGGGTCTTCCAGGCGCAGGGTCTCGATGCCGGTGAGCGGCGTGCCGGCGACTGGCTCGGTGGTCGATGGCGCTTCAATCGCGGCCTTGATCGCGGCCAGGGGGTCGGGCTTGTCGTCTTCCTTGATGGCTTCCTTAATCTGGTCGGCGAATTTGGCGGTCATGTGGGTTCCTTCGGTTAAATTAGGTTTCTAGGGCTTCGGCGAGATCGCGTCCGAACGTCCATGCGCGGGCCTTGGCGGCGTCGGTGATCGTCGGAGGTACGCGCAGCGGCACGACCTTGGCCGAACTTGTGCACACGACCGTGAGGATTGCCAATGGCTCGTCATCGACCAGTTCGGCGCGATAGAGATCACAGGTCACGGGCCGATTGCCATACATGCCGCGCCAGATAGCCATGGCGCTCGACTGCATTTTGTGCGTGATATCCTCCCGCGAAATTGGCTTCAGGTTTCCGGCCTGAATCCATGAACTGAGCGCCAGGGTGTGGTTGTCGGGGTCATAGAGCCCGTTAAAACGTTCCAGCATATGGCGACGGATTTCAGCGTTGGGCTCGTCGCGTACCTGCTCGAACGTAAGTGTTTCCGGCGTCTCGATGACTTGGCGCGGAACCGGAAGGCCATGGATATGCCAGAGCGAATAGCCGTCACGGTAACTGATGGATGGTTTGTCCGGCGAATGCAGGCGGTTCTGCTCGTCGAAATGCATATGGGCCGGACGGTCCGTCAGAATGCAAAAGTCATTGAACGGATACCACCAGCCGATGTTTCGGCAGATCGTGATATGGTCGTCCAGCGCGTCATTTAGCGTAGAGGGATAAACAGCTCCGACGCGACGCCCCCCATCCAGCCACATCCAATAGTAATCCCAGGCGCCCCAAAACCACGTCCCCATATAGGACAGTTTTTGGCCCCTGAGCTGGCCCCAGAGCTGGACCCTGAGCTGGTCCCCGAGCTGGCCCCCGAGCTGGACCCCGAGCTGGCCCCAGAGTTGGCCCCCGAGCTGGCCCCCGAGCTGGACCCCGAGCTGGTCCCAGAGTTGGTCCCAGAGCTGGCCCCAGAGCTGGCCCCTGAGCTGGCCCCAGAGGTGGCCCCCGAGCTGGCCCCCGAGCTGGCCCCCGAGCTGGGACACGAGCGGGCACCAGGGCTGGACCACGA
>Ga0302326_10001639_pt1 | contig 56445 bp, 49 predicted proteins | sample Palsa_T0_3_FD_202264 | JGI IMG/M metagenome (GOLD analysis project Ga0302326, IMG submission 202264) | Peat permafrost microbial communities from Stordalen Mire near Abisko, Sweden - Palsa_T0_3 | ecosystem: Environmental > Terrestrial > Soil > Palsa > Peat permafrost | place: Sweden: Abisko...
GTCGAGGTCCACCTCCTCGTGTCCGGCGAGCGTCACCTTGAGCTTGTGGGCGCCCGGCGTGAGGTTCTCGGCCTTGACCGGCGAGGCCTTCGGGGACATCCCGTCGATGGCAACCTGCGCTCCCGGAGGCACCGTGGTGATGACGATCGTGCCGGGAAGCTTCGCCTTCCGCTCGGCCTCCTCCGCGGCGAGCATCTCCTTCTTCGTGTTCTCCTCCGCCTCCTTCTTGGCCGCGGCGACCTGGGCCTCCAGCTCCTTGCGGTCGGCCTCCTCCTTGTCCTTGGCGAGCTTCTCGGCCTCCTTGAGGCGTTCCTCGGTGACGTGGTGCGCCAGCTCCTCCTGCTGCTCGAGGTCGTTGGCACGGATCCTCTCGAGGCGCGCCTCGACGACGACCGCGATGGCGGCAAAGACGAGCGCGGCGGCCACGCCGACGCCGACATAGAAGCCGACCTTGCTCTTGCGCGGCGGGGCGTCCTCGTCCTCGGACGGCGCGGTCGTCTGCGACGGGGCCTCGGTCGCGCCCGTCGTCACGGGGCCAACTGGCTTTAATTTGACGGCGCCGAAGGGTAGCGCGGTGACGCCCGGCGGCGGGTTCGTGCCGGGACTCGGCGGCATCGGGGACGTCGTCATCGACGGGACGCCTGGGGGCGGCGGCGGCGGTGCGGCGGATGCCGGGAGCGGCATCGGCGGCATCGTGGCCGGCAGGGGGAAGCCCGGGTTTGAGAAAGAAGGCGGGCGGCCTCCGGGCATCGGCGGAGGGAAGGCCTGGGGCGCCTTGACGGGGGGCGGGAACGACGGCCGGGTCGCGGTCGGTGCCGGAAAGCTGGGGGCCGGGAAGCTCGGAGCCGAGGAACCGGGCACCGGGAAGGACGGCGCGGTGGAGCTCGGCGGGGGAGGCGGAGCCTGGCGCGGGGGAGGGGACGAACCGGGAGGCGGGGCGCCGGGGGGCCGCATCACCGGGGGCTTCATGGTCGGCATGGGGGGCGCCGTACCCGCCCTCGGCGGGGGGACCTGGGGTTTGGGCCTGGTCGACATGCCGCCCGATGATTGGGGATCGATGGAGAGGCTGGGCTTGGCGCGGAGCGGCACCGGCGGGCCGACCGGCTTGGGAGGCTCCGGTTCAGGCTCGGGCTCGGGTTCCGGTTCCGGCTCGGGCTCGGGCGCGGGTTCGGGCGGCGCCTCAGGCTCCTCCTCCCTGAGACCCTCGGCCTCGACCCAGTCCGCATTCCACGCGTCGTTGCCCGCGATCCGCGAACCCGCGAGCCCGAGAAGGCCCGCGGCCGTGACGGAAAAGGACGCCGCGGTTCCCTCGGCGAAACCGAGGCCGAGCTCGCCCGCGAGAGCCGGGATGTCGGGCTCCCACGCGGTCAGGGCCGCGGCCGCGGCGACATCGCGGATGAACCAGGCCTGCTTTCCCGTCAGGCCGAGGCAGGTGAGGCGCGGCGTGCTTCCCCCGGGCAGGCTCGACAGGGCTTCCCCCACCTTGGCGCCGATCAGGGCGCCAATCTTCGGGCCGGACTCCGTGAAGTCGTAATTCTCGTTGAAGAAGAGGCGGGCGCCCGCGCCGCGGAACTTCAGCTTCAGGACGGACTGGACCGCCTCGTAGATGGCGTCCATGCCGGCGGAGCACGAGACGACCCCCTCCACGCCCTTCGACGTGATGAGGACGAGGTTGGACCGGTCGCTTCCGACGTCCCAAAGGACCACGGAGCCGCCGGTGCCCTCGAGTCGGAGCGCCGTCGCGATCGCGCCGACGCCGGGGAAGGCGGCGGGCTTCAGGTCGTCGGGGTCGACTCCCAGGTCAATGAGGCCCTTGGAGACGTTCTCGAGGGCGTCGACCGGGGAAAAGGCGATGACCCACTTGTCCATGCCGTCCGGCAGCACCCGGCTGCCGTCGGTGGCGGTGCACAGGCCGTAGGCCAGCGAGCCGTGGGGGTTCTTCTGCTTGCCCGCCGCGATCGTCTTCACCGCCTCCTCCGTTCGGTCGAGCATCGCCTCGGTGTCCGTCGAGAGGTACCACTGCGTGAACGGGGGCCAGACGGAGGCGACCGCCCTCAGCCCGTCCGTCTTCCTTCCGGGCGCCACCGCGTCGAGCAGCGCGCCCAGGGACACCTTGTTCTCGAGCACGCATTCCCCGCCCGCCACGACCGTCCCGCCCTCGGTGCGGAGCGCATGGAGCGCGTATAGGGTCAGTTCAAGGTAGACTTGGCTCTCGTCGGCCTGGGGCATGTTCGTCGATCAGGGTACAATGATCGCGCGTCTCATGCCTTAGCAAAGTTCTTCATGCGCTCCTGAAGCTGGCGGCTGCGCTCCTCGAACATGACCTCCTTGGCGGCGAATGCCGCCATCTGCGACTCGAGCTTCGTGCGCTGCTCCATCAGCTGGGCCTCCCCGCGCATCAGGGTGTCCACGCCGGCCTGGAGCTTCGCGCGCTCCGCCTCGACAACCGTCTCCTTGCGCTTCACCTCGGCCTCGCGGACCTTGACGCTGCCCTCGATCTCGCCGCGGATCGTGGCGAGCTTGTTGCGCAGCTCGGCAAGCGACTGGGCCTCGGCCTTGAGGCGCGCCTGGGTTTCGGCCCTCTCCGTGTCGAATGCGGCGCGTTCGGACGCGAGCTTCGCCTTCGCGGCCTCGAGGGAGGCCTTGTCGGCGGCGATCTCGGCCTCGCTCCGGGAGCTGGCCGACGGGACGGCCACCGGCTCGGCCTTGCCCACGTCCGCCTTCAGCTTCGCGAGCCTGGTCTCCAGGGCCGCGCACTCGGCCTCCAGGGCCTGCACCCTCTTGGTGGCGTCCGCCTGCAGGGCGCGGTTGATCGCCGAGGCGGCCTTCGAGGCCGAGGCCGAGGCCGTGATCTCCGCGTTAAGCGCGGCCCGGTCCCTCTCAAGCTTGGCGGTCAGGAGGACGGCGTTTTCCTCGCGCCGCTGCAGGGCTTCCTCGCGTTCGGCGGGTGTCATGGGCGCCCCTTCACGCGCGGCGAAAATGCCGCGGCCCGGGAGGGAAGAATTCCGTGGCGGATCGCGTCGATCCGTCCCATTCCTGGGGCTGCTGAGGGTATAGCCGGCAAATTATTGGCCCGGAACCATGCTCCGGGATAGCGCCGATAGATTTCCTATCCGTGCCCCCGTGTCAAATAGCATGGATCGCCGACTTCGAAACAGCCAAGCCGGCTTCCTTTACCGCCTCGCTCATCGTGGGATGGGCGTGGATGGTCCGGCCCAGGTCCTCGGCGCTGCCGCCGTATTCCATGTGGGTGACCACCTCGGAGATGAGCTCGCCCGCCCCCCGGCCCAGGATCTGGGCGCCGAGGATTTTGTCTGTGGCCGCGTCGGCGATGATCTTCACGTACCCGTCGGTCGAGTCGTTGGCGATCGCGCGCCCGTTCGCGGCAAAGTTGAACTTGCCGATGTTGACGGCGAGGGACTTGGCCTTCGCGGCGTCCTCGCCGAGGCCCACGGAGGCGACCTCGGGGTCGGTGTAGACGATGGCCGGCACGAGGTCCCAGTTGACGTGGCCCGCCTTGCCCGCGATCCACTCCGCGACCGCGATCCCGTCCTCCTCGGCCTTGTGGGCGAGCATGGGCCCCGCCACGACGTCGCCGATCGCCCAGATGCCGGGTGCCGACGTGCGCAGGTGCCCGTCCACCTTGACCCGCCTCTTCTCGTCCAGGACCACGCCCGCCTTCTCGAGGCCGAGGCCGTCCGTGTACGGGCGCCGCCCGACGGCGACCAGGACCTTCTCCGCGGGGAATTCCATCACCTTGCCGTCGCGCTCCGCCGTGAGCACGGCGTTGCCGCCGGCCGACTTGAGCCCGGTGACCTTCGCGCCGACCTCGATCTTGAGGCCCTGCTTCTGCAGCATCCGCGTGAACGCGCGCACGATGTCGTCGTCATAGGCCGCCACGATCTTCGGGAGGAACTCGACCACGGTCACGTCGCTGCCGAGGCGCGCCCAGACCGAGCCGAGCTCGAGGCCGATGGCGCCGCCGCCGACGACGACGAGCGTCGCCGGCACCTTCGAAAACGCGATGGCGTGGTCGCTCGAGACGACCGTCGTCCCGTCAAACTTCATGAAGGGCAGCTCGACGGGCGCGGAGCCGGTCGCGACGACAAAGTTCTTCCCCGTGACCTCGACGGCGCCCGGCGCGCCCCTGATGGAGAGGACCGTGGGCGACGTGAACGTCGCCTCGCCCGTGAACACCGTTATCTTGCGCGCCTTCGCGAGGGCGGCCACGCCTCCCACGAGCTTGGTGACCACGGCGTCCTTGCGCCTGAGCATGGTCTCGATGTCCGGGGAGACCGCGCCGACCCTGATCCCGTGGTCCGCGGCGTGGTTTTTCGCAAAGACGAGCTGCTCCGACGAATAGAGCAGCGCCTTGCTCGGGATGCAGCCCACGTTAAGGCACGTGCCGCCGAGCGTGGCGCGCTTCTCGACCAGTGCGACCTTCAGGCCCAGCTGCGCCGCGCGGAACGCGCAGACGTAGCCGCCGGGGCCGGCGCCGATGACAACGACGTCAAAGGAATCCATGGCGGGACGGCCTCAGAGGCCGAGGAGGAGGCGGGCGGGGTCCTCGATGGCCTGCTTGACCTTCACGAGGAAGGTCACGGCCTCGCGGCCGTCGACCAGGCGGTGGTCGTAGGTGAGCGCGAGGTACATCATCGGGCGGATGACGACCTGGCCGGCGACCGCTACGGGCCGGTCGTTGATGGCGTGCATGCCCAGGATGGCGCTCTGCGGCGGGTTGATGATGGGGGTCGAGAGCAGGGAGCCGAACGTGCCGCCGTTCGTGATCGTGAAGACGCCGCCCTCCAGGTCCGCGAGCGTGATCTTGCCCTCGCGTGCCTTGCCGGCGGCGTCCGTGATCGCGCGCTCGACCGCGGCCATCCCGAGGTTGTCGCAGTCGTGGATCACCGGGACCATGAGGCCCTTCTCGGTCGAGACGGCGACGCCGATGTCGTAGAAGTGGTTCTGGACGAGCGTGTCGCCCTCGATCTGCGAGTTGATCGACGGCACGGCCTTCAGGGCGTGCACGACGGCCTTCACGAAGAACGACATGAAGCCGAGCTTGAGGCCGTTCCTCTTGACGAATTCGTCCTGGTGCTTGGACCGGAGCGCCATCACCGCGGACATGTCGACCTCGTTGAAGGTGGTCAGGAGCGCGGCCGATTTCTGGGCCGAGACGAGGCGCTCCGCGATCTTCTGGCGGAGGGGGGTCATCTTCCTGCGCGTCTGCCTCTCGCCGGTGCGGGTGGGGGCGGCGGGCGCGGCCGCCGGCGCCGGTGCGGGCGCAGGCGAGGGTGCGGGAGCCGCGGCGGCCGAGAGCATGTCGCCCTTCGTCACGCGGCCGGCCTTGCCGGTGCCGGCGACGTCAGCCGGGTTGACGCCCGTCTCGCCCGCCAGGCGGCGGACGGCGGGCGACGGGTCGGTTGAGGCGGGCTGTGCGGCGGCCTTCGCCGGGGGCGCGGCCTCGGGGGCCTTGGGAGCGGGGGCTGCCGCGGCCGGAGCCGCGGCGCCGGCCTCGATCGAGGCGACGACCTGGCCGATCCTGACCTCGGTCCCGGCCTCGACCTTCAGGGTGATCGTCCCGGCGGCCTCCGCGGTGCCCTCGGACGTGATCTTGTCCGTCTCCAGCTCAAAGAGAGCCTGGTCCTTCGTGACGGTGTCCCCCGTGCGCACGTGCCACTTGGCGAGGATGCCGCTGCTGATGGATTCCCCCATGGGGGGGATTTTGACGTCGATGGCCATGTTTAAAGGGTAAATGCATCCTCGAGCACGCCTGCGAGTTCGATCTTGTGGAGCGCGAGCGACCCGACGGCCGGCGAGGCGGAGGCGTCGCGGCCGGCGTAGAGGGGAATCTTGCCGAAAACGTCGCCGATCTGCGGGTAGATCCAGGACCAGGCGCCCATGTTCTGGGACTCCTCCTGGCACCAGACGAGCCGCGCCTCGGGGGCGCGCTTGGCGATCTCGGTGAGCTTGTCCGTGTGCAGGGGGTAGAGCTGCTCGATGCGGATGATCGCGGCGTCCTTGATCCCGTTCTTGTCGCGGTAATCGCAGAGGTCGTAGTAGATCTTGCCGGAGCAGAGGATGAAGCGGCTGGGGTTCGGCGCCGTGTCGTCGATGATCTCCTGGAACCCGCCGGAGGTGAACTCGGGGATCCTGGAGACCGCGCCCGGATGGCGCAGGAGCGACTTCGGCGACATGATGATGAGCGGCTTGCGGAAGTCGCGCTTCACCTGGCGGCGCAGGAGATGGAAATACTGCGCGGGCGTCGTCACGTTGACGACCTGGATGTCGTCCTCGGCCGCGGCCTGGAGGAAGCGCTCGAGCCTCGCCGAGGAATGCTCGGGGCCCTGGCCCTCGTAGCCGTGCGGCAGGAGCAGCACGATGCCGCACGTGCGCTGCCACTTCGACTCGCCGCTGACGATGAACTGGTCGATGACGACCTGGGCGCCGTTGGCGAAGTCGCCGAACTGCGCCTCCCAGAGGCAGAGCATGTCCGGGAAGTCGAGCGAGTAGCCGTAGTCGAAGGCGAGCACCGCGGCCTCGGAGAGGAGGGAATTGTAGACGCAGAACCGGGCCTGCTTCGGGTCGAGGTTCTTGAGCGGCGTGTACTTCTCGCCGGTGTCGATGTCCGCGAGCACCGCGTGGCGGTGGCTGAAGGTGCCGCGCTCGCAGTCCTGGCCGCTCAGGCGGACGGGCACGCCCTCGACGAGGAGGGTGCCGAAGGCGAGGGCCTCGCCGAAGCCCCAGTCGACGGGGCCGCCGTCGCGGTGGGCCGCGGCGCGCGCGTCGAGCAGGCGCCTGATCTTCGGGTTGACCTTGAAGGTGGGGGGCACGGTCGTCAGGCCGCGCACGATCCGGTCGATCTCCTCGGCGGGGACCGAGGTCTGGACGGGGGTGTGGTGGTACTCGGGCTGGAACTGGGCCGTCGAGCCCTTGAACGGGTCAATGGGCTTCGAGCGCTTCGCGGCCTTGCCCGCCTCGCGCGCCTTGGCCTTGCCGAGGTTCTCCTCGAGCGCGGCGGAGTACTCGGCGCGGATCGCGTCGCCCTCGCCGGACGTGATGGACTTCTCCCCGACCAGTCGCTCGGTGTAGATCGCCGAGACGAGCGCGTGGGCCGAGATCGTCCTGTAGAGCATCGGCTGCGTGAACGTGGGCTCGTCCGTCTCGTTGTGGCCGTGCCTGCGGAAGCAGTACATGTCGATGAAGACGTCGCGCTTCCAGCGGACGCGGAAGTCGAGGGCCAGCTGGGAGACCATGCAGACCGCCTCGGGGTCGTCCCCGTTCACGTGGAAGATCGGCGCCTCGATCATCTTCGCGACGTCGGTGCAGTAGCGCGTCGAGCGCGCGTCGCGCGGGTCGGTCGTGAAGCCGATCTGGTTGTTGATGACGAAGTGCACGGTGCCGCCGGTCTTGTAGCCGGGCAGCTGCGAGAAGTTGAGCGTCTCGGCCACGACGCCCTGGCCCGCGACGGCCGCGTCGCCGTGTATCAGCAATGCAAGCACGCGCCGGCGCTCCTCGCTGTCGCCCCTGATGCGCTGGCGGGCGCGGGTCTTGCCCTCGACGACCGGGTTGACGATCTCGAGGTGGGAGGGATTGGCGGTGAGGCGGACCTCGACGTTCTTGCCCGAGGTCGTCGTCAGGATCGACTCGTAGCCGAGGTGGTACTTCACGTCGCCGTCGCCGCCGACCGTGTCGGGGACGTAGTTCTCGGAGAACTGCTCGAACAGCTGGTCGAACGACTTGCGCATCACGCTGCAGAGCACGTTCAGGCGGCCGCGGTGGGCCATCCCCATCACGATCTCCTCGACGCCGGCGTCGGGGCAGTGGTCGATCACGGCGTCGAGCGCCGCGATGATGGTCTCGCCGCCCTCGAGCGAGAAGCGCTTCTGGCCGACATACTTCGTGTGGAGGAACTTCTCGAAGAGCTCGGCCTTGTAGACGCGGCGCAGGATGCGGACCTTCTGGGGCTGCGTGAAGGAGGGCTGGAGGCTCGTCGACTCGATGCGCTCCTGGAGCCACTGGCGGCAGTCCTGGTCCTGGATGTGGACGTACTCGACGCCGACGTGGCCGCAGTAGGTCTTCTGCAGGGAGGCGATCACGTCGCGCAGTTTCATCTGGCCGCCACCGAGGTAGGTCCCGACGTCGAAGGAGGTGTCCAGGTCCGACTCGTCGAGCTGGAACTGGCCGAGGGCGAGCTTGGGCAGGGGCGCCGGCGCGCCGCTCAGGGGGTCGAGGTGCGCCTGGAGGTGGCCGATCGCGCGGTACGCGGCGATCAGGTAGTGCACGTGCGACTGCTTGAGGCTGTCGATGATCGGGGCGTGCTGGACCTGGGTCTCGAGGGCCTCGGTGATCGGGCCGCCGGTGCTGCCCAGCGAGAAGCCCTGGAAGAAGGCCCGCCACGTCGGGTCGACCCCGTCGGGGTTGTCCATCCAGAGGCGGTACATGGCCTCGATGACGTCGGCGTTCGCGCGGATCGGGAGAGTCGTTGAATTCATCAGGGGTGCCGATGCGGGGTGCGTCGGCCAGAATAAGGGTTTGCTGTACTGTGCATGATGACCCCCCTGAACTCAAGCCCTCCGGGACCTCTGCGGACAACATGCAATCGCGCTTCACAAGCGCAGAAGATGTATTAGTGTCCGTTCTTCCGAAGTCATGGAAGACCGTATCAAGGAATCCCTTATAGCGCTCATGGACGGCATCAAGCGGTCTGATGGCGAGGCCGTCGCGGGACGCATGGCCCTGCTGGACAGGTACCTGGAAGAGGGCCGCAGCGACCTCCACCCCCAGTTGGTCCATTTCCTGGAACGGCGCAGCTACCCCAAGGCCCTGATGTTCCTGGGCGGCGAGTCCGACATCCCGGTCGGTTCCTGCGGCGGGAGGCCCTGACCGTGCCCGACAAGCTGCCGACCGATGGCGGGGGAGGGCTGGTCCAGAACCCGTTTGCTTCGCTGGAATCGGCGGGCCTGAAATCGGTCCCGCCTGCGGCGCAGAAGGGGCCCGTTTCCGCGGCGCCGGCGCGCAACCGGGGACGGGTCGACATCACGCGCGAGAAGGGCGGCCGCGGCGGGAAGACCGTCACGATCGTCGACGGGTTCATGGGGATCGGCCTTACCGAGAAGGAGCAGCTCGTGAAAAAGATGCGCGGCGCCTGCGGCTGCGGGGGCACCGTCAAGGAGGGTCGCATCGAGATCCAGGGCGACCAGCGCGAGACGGTGGCGCGCATCCTCACCGAGGCGGGCTTCAGGCCCGTCTTTGCGGGAGGGTAGGTCGGCGCGACCGGCGAGGCGGCTCCTACCGCTGCGTCAGCTCGTAGCCGGCGCCCGCGATGAACACATAGGGCCCGGGCGACGCCATGGCGGTCGTGGTCACCAGGATCCTGCCGTCACCCGCGCTCCTCAGGTACACCGGAAGGCGGTCGTCGCCGAATTCGATCCGCGCCTCGGGGCCGTTCCTGACCCTGAGGCGCCGCTGGCCGGACTTCGTGAGTTCCGCCTGGGCGAGCTCGACGGGCGGCTCGCCCTGCGGCCTCGGCCCGACGTAGAGCAGGACCATCGCCGCCCCGTTCGCCTCGGGCCGGGGATCCTTCCCGTCGAATTCCAGGTACGGCACCTTTTCCTTTTTCTGCTCCCGGTCGATGGCGTTCGCCACGGTCTGGATGGCGGCGGTCAGGCTGACGGGAAGATTCATATCGGAATCGGGCCTGATCGTCTCGACGACCACCTTGCCGCCGTTTTCCGGGAGCATCGACCATGAATGGCCGACGAGGACATAAGCCCCCGCCTTCTGCGGGAAGGCCGGGAAGACGGAGGCGAAGCCGGCCGCGTCCGCTCCCCGCGGCTCGGTGGGGGCGGCGAGGAACGCGCCGAGCGGGAATTCGACCTTCCAGTGCGGGTCGCCCTCGACCGTCCCGGCGATCCAGCTTCCCGTGACCTCGAGGTGGAGCGACGCCGGCGCGGGAGACTTGAGGAAGGGGATGTCGAAGGCGTCGTCCGCGGGGAAATTCCCGTGGCCCGTCGAGTTGAGGACGATCGCGCTCACGGCGGGGTCGACGGTCCCCGAGAACCTCTGGAAAGCGCCGGGGCGCGAGAGCGAGCGCAGGGTCGCCGTGATCGTGCCCTTCCCAACGTTCAGCTCACCGATCTCGATCTGCGCGTGGCCGACGAAGCCCTGGTCCTCGCGCAGGAATCCGTCAAATACGATTCCAGGCCGGACGACGCGCAGGAAATTCCGGGCCCGGTCGGCCCGCTCGGCCTGCAGCCTGCTCGTATCGGTCTCCGTCAGGGGAGAAAAATGATAGGTGAGCCGGCCGTCCTCCCCGGAAAGGCCACCATCCGCAACCCCGAGCGCCAGGTCGACGTCGTCCGCGTCCCCGAGGGCCGACTGGGCCGGGGCATCGTGGGCCGCGGCATCCGCCGCCGAGGACAGGCGGATCGGCCTGCCGCCGGACCGCCGCGCGTTCGCCATGAGGGTGCCGCTCATCTGCCGGCGCCAGGGCTGGCTCGTGGACTCGAGCGTCGCGGAAACGTCCAGGCCCTGCTGGGCGGAGAATCGCAAGAGGAGCGTCTCCGCGCGGCCGTCCCCGGAGGTCGCCGTGCCGATGTACACGGAGCCCCCGGCGGTCGCGGCGCTCGCCGCGTTCAACTCGGCCTCGAGGCGGGTCTCGACGGCTGAGGCCCGCCTGGCATCCAGCGGGCGAAACGTGTAGGTGTAGGAGCCTGTCTTGCCGGACAGGCCACCCCGCCCGTCGGGGGACAGCTCGATCGACCATGGCTGCGTCGTCTCGACGATGCTGCCGCCGCCCCGGATGGCCTGCTCCGGCTGCGAGTCCAGGCTCAGCACCGGCGCCGAGAACGCATCGTCGGCCGTCCAAGAGCCCTGGAACGCCCGCGCATCGAGCCATCCGCCGTCGTTGCGAAGCAGCGCCCGAGTCACGCCGGCGTCCGGGTCGGCGATGAATTCCAAATAAAGCGGGATCGCCCGGAAGCCGCCCTCCTCGATTGCGGTCCCCTCCAGGAACCGCCCGCAGGCGATCATGCCGAGGAAGGCCCTGCGCCGCGCCGCCGCCTCGTCGGCGTGCTCCTCCCCGGCCCTTGCCCCCGACGCGGAGAGGCGCCGGGAAAACGCCTGAAGGCCGGTGAGCTCGTCGTGCAGCCGGGCCTCGGTCGCAGGTTGTCCCTCCACGAGGGCGCCGGTGCCAAAGGACTCGATGGTATTTCCCTGGGGTCCCCCGCCGGGAAATCCCCCGGACAGGAACGAGAGCTGCCAGTGCCCCGACTCCCTGCGCGCGAGCACGAAACCCTGGAAGGCGAAGGGCGCGCCGGCCGCCACCGTCTGCCGCAGGAGCGGCGCCGACCAGGGATCCGCAGCCTCGCTATCCGCGGTTCCCGCGGACACGGCCTGCCGCGCGGCGTCGAGGCCGGGGGGCGGGGAGCCCAGGATGCCCCGGACATAGTCGCTGTCCCCGGCGCTTGAATAAAGGGGCATTGCGGCCCGCGCCGTGGCGTCGACCTTCATCTCCACCTCGCCATTGCCGCGCCGCGTCACCGCGGCGTCCACGTCGCTGAACCGCACCTTCCCGGAGCCGGCGGCCGCGTCCAGGAATGCGGCAAGCTCGCCGGAGGCCACGGGCGCGCGCAGGTGCGCCCACACGAGCGCGCCCGCCGCCACGATCACCGCAGCGCAAAGGGCGGCCAGCTTTCGCCTTGCCGCCGAGCCCCTGGTGTCCTGACCGCCTGCGGACCTTTCCATTTCCGCAGGAGAATCCAACGCCTGCGACGCGCGGTCAACCGGGTTCGGCCCTAGGCCGCCAGGCCCGCGGCCAGGGCCAGCGCGCTCTTTGCACGGTTCAATATGTACAGGTGGTAGCCCGGGGCCCCGTGCTTCAGCAGGTCGCGGATCTGGGTCAGGGCCCAGTCGATGCCGACGGCCTCGACGATCTCGGGCGCATCGCCCGCGGCCTCGAGGCGGCGCGTCAGCGTCGCCGGCAGCGACGTGCCGCACATCGAGGTGAAGCGCTGGATCTGCTTGAGGGACAGGACGGGCATGATGCCCGGCACGATCGGCACGGCGATGCCCGCGCGACGGCAGCGCTCGACGAAGGCGTAATAGGCGTCGTTGTCGAAGAAGAGCTGGGTCGTGACAAAATCCGCGCCCGCGTCGACCTTGCGCTTCAGGTTTTCGAGGTCGGCCTCGGGTGTCTTCGCCTCGGGGTGCTTCTCGGGATAGCCTCCGACGCCGAGGCAGAAGTCGGGGTGCCGCGCCTTGAGCAGCGTCACGAGCTCGTTTGCGTACCTGAGTCCGTCCTTCGCCGCCGTGAATTCCGTGGCGCCCTTTGGGGGATCCCCGCGCAGCGTCATGATGTTCCGAAAGCCATCGGCGTGGATGCGGTCCGCGATCTCGTTCAGCTCCCCGCGGGAATGCCCGACGCACGTCAGGTGCGGCATCACGGTGTAGCCGAAGTCAGCCTTGAGGAGGCTGCTCACCTGTGCCGTGCGCTGGCGCGTGCTTCCGCCCGCGCCATAGGTGACCGACACGAAATCTGGGGCCACGGCCTTCAGCGCCGCCGCCGTCCGTGCCAGCGCCTCGACGCCCGCGTCGTCCTTCGGCGGAAAAAACTCGATCGAGCGCAGCGGGCGTCGCTGCGCGAAGAGCTCCGTCAGGGGGCGGTCAGCTAATGGCACATATCAACACATCTTCAAATGTTGATATGTGTAAAGAAGATTTGGAGGCCCGAAGCGGCAACTCCGATGCGGACGGTCACTTAGGCTTGTCGGCCTCGACGACATCCGAGGCCTTCTGCGGCAGGGCCGTGAACGTGTAATCGTCGACCTGGAAGGCGCGCTTCTTCATGAGGGCGTTGACGGCTGCGTGGGCATCGCTGCTCGAGATGGAGACAAAGACCGGTCCGGCCGGCGTCGTGTCGAATTCCGGGGTGATCGGCTTCACCTCGGTCTTGCCGTCCGCGGGGGGTATCAGCGCTGCCGCGTCCGCCGTCGGCGCCTTCAGCTTCTTGACCTCGGGCTTGCGTCCCATCGCGATCGAGAGCGTCCGGCCGTCGAACGTCGTGAGCGTGTAGGCCTTCATGAACGGGGCCGCGTCGGTCGCGGCGGCGGCCTTCGGGTCCACGGTCTCGGAGAAGCGCAGGCCGGTCAGCGCATTGACGAGAGAGTTGATTTTCTCCGCAACCACCTTCTGCGTGGGGGAGGACGCAACCCACGGCGCATCCTTCTTCGGGCGCGAGACGACGAGCGATGATCCGTCCGCGAACGGGATCCCGACTTTCGCGATGTCCTCGGGCTTCAGGCCGACGATCTGGGCGTCCGCCCATCCCTTGGCCTCGGTGTCGAGCCAGACATGGACGCCCGAGAAATACGCCTTGGTCTCGTCGCCGAACCGGATGAAGCGGCCGTTGCCCGTGTCCGGGGTCTTGCCGAGCGTCACGCTCCAGATCTCCTTGCCCGTGGCGTCCTCGAGCGCGATCCGCGAATCCTTGAACTCCAGGTGCGAGAGGCGGTCGGGGTTGTCGGTGACGAAGCGCTCGACCTTGGCCTCGTTCAGGTCCTGGGCGAGTCGCGAGATCTTCTCAAAGTCGGCGGGCATGTCGTAGTAGCTCGCCACGGTCCACACGCCGTCGGCGCCCTTCCTCAGATCCACCTTCTTTCCCTGGTCGGAGACCGTGAGGCCGGCGGCCCTCGACACGGTGTCGGGATCCAGGAGCGGCAGGCCCACGCGGGCGTCCGCCGGGGGCGGCGGCTCGGGGCGGTTCTTCAGGTACGCCGCGACCGCGAGGCCGGCGAGGAGGACGACCGAGATGACGAGCGTGCGGAGTTTCATCGGTTGCTTCTGGAAGGGGCCGGGCTCAGGAGCCCAGGCGCCTGCGGTAGAACCAGAGGCCGAAGATGAGGACCAGGACCGGCGTCCCGAGGAGGTTCACGATCAGGAGCCGGTTCTCGAGGGAGTCGATGCCCTCGCGCAGGGAGAGCCTGATCTGGCGGCGCTCGCCGCGCATCTCCGCGGCCTGCTTCTGGAAATCATCGATGGCGCGCTGCGCCTCGGGCGTGGCGAGGAGCTTGCCGCCCTCGGCCTTCTTGCCCTGGAGGTCCGCGAGCTTGCTCTGGACCTCATTGATGCGCGTCTCCAGGGCCGCCAGCTTCTCCTTGTACTTCTCGGCGGCGGCGGCCTCCATCGCCTTCACGACGGTGAAGGGGCGGACCGAGTTGCCCTTGCCGCGGATGGAGATCAGGTCGCGCGAGCCGGCGAGGAAGTCCAGCGCGTTGGCGGCGAACGCCAGGTTGTCGTTGAACGGCTCGGCGGCCGTCTGGCCCATGTAGTTGAACTTGCGCACGCTGTAGTCGTCGAAGAGCCAGTCCGTGTCGGCGACGATGATGACGAGCGACGTCGACTTGGATTCGCGGAGGGATTCCGCCGCGGGCTTCGCGTCCTTCCGGTCCGCCGCGGCGGGGTCCCTCGGCGCGCCGCCGGGGAACGCGCTCTTGAACCTGCCCGTCACGATCGCGGCGATCGTGCGCTGGCCGCTCGCCGTGACCTGGCGGGCGACCTCCTCGGGCTGCGCGAACTGGAGCGTCGCGACCGGGATGTCGCCGGTGTGCCGGGAGGTCTCGATGAGGGGCGTGAAGGTGAGGTCGACGCCGGGCTTGAGCGCGATGCTGCCGGACTCGATGAAGAGCGCCGACGATAGCTGGGCCGTCGGAAGCGCCTTTGCGTTGAAGGCCTCCTGGCCCAGGCTGATCCAGACCGGGTAGCGCAGGTGCGACTGGTCGGGAAGCTCCACCTCCTCGGCGTTGTCGAGGTCGCCGATGACCTTCTGCGCGTCGAAGGCTATGCCCCAGCCGCCGAGGAGCACGGGAAGGTCGCTCGTGATGTTGGGCTGCGGGCCGCCGAACATCGCCTGCTGGCCGCCCTGGCGCTTGAAGTAGAGCGACGACGGGTCGACGGCCAGGAAGAGCGGCTTGCCCTCCATGACGAACTGGTCGATCGAGAACTGGAGCGCGGGCGAGACGCTCTCGGGATGGACGACCGCGAGGACGTCGAGCCCGTCGGGAAGCTGCGTGGCGTTGGCGTCGATCGGGACGATCTGGTAGGTGTCCTCCCACTCCCCGACGACGAACTGTCCCTCGGTCCCCTGCTGGCCCATCATGGGCATCCCGGGCGAGCCCTGGAGCGGCAGGCTGGTCAGGAGGCCCAGCTTCTTCTTGTCCACCTGGCCGACGCCGTAGACCAGCTCGGAGATGTCGTACTCGAGGAACTGCTCCCTCTGGGGGCTCAGGGCAGCGATCACCTTCTGCTGGTCGGCCTGCGTGGCGACGAGGCCGAAGTAGAACTGCGTGCCGCCGGACATTGTCTGCGGCTGGACGCCCGCCGCGGTCGCCTTCTCCTCCTCGGGCGTGTCGGGCTCGGGGTCGATCACATTGAGGCGGATCTTGCCGCGCGAGGCGCGCACGTACTGGCGCAGCATCTCGCGCACGCGCTCGGCATAGTTCTTGTACTCGACGTACTGGCCGCTTGCGTTGCCGGAGAAGTAGAGGTCGAAGGTCGTCGGCTCCGATATCTTGGAGAGCAGGGACTTCGTCCCGGGCGAGAGCGTGTAGATCTTCTCCGCCGTCGCGTCGAGGCGCGCGGGCACCACCGACGCGATGTAGTTGGCGAGGACGAGCCCCACGAAGAGGAGCAGGCTGGCGATGACCTTGTTTCCGGTGCTCATGGTTCAGCGCTCCAAGACCACGACGTTGAGGAACAGGGTGAAGCCCATCAGGGAGAGGAAGAACACGACGTCCTTCGCGTCCACGATGCCGCGCACCATGGGGTTGAAGTGCGTGATGAAGCTGAAGTTCGAGATGGCGTCCGAGACGCTGACCGGCAGGAAGCCCTCGAGGAAGCTCGTGAAGCCGCTGTAGCCGAGGAAGACCAGCACCGTGCAGATGCCCAGGCTTATGACGAAGCTCACCACCTGGTTCTTCGTCAGGGCCGACGTCAGCGAGCAGACGCCGAGGAACCCGCCCGCCATGAGGATGGCGCCGAGATAGCTCGTGGCGACGACGCCCCAGTCGGGGCTTCCGAGGTAGCCGATCGTGATCGCCATCGGGAAGCTGAGGAGGACCGCCACCGAGAGGAACGCCCAGCCGGCGAGGAACTTCCCGAGCACGGCCTCGAGCGTCGTCACGGGAAGCGTGAAGAGGAGCTCGGCCGTGCCGGAGCGCTTCTCCTCGGACCAGAGGCGCATGCCGACGGACGGCACGATGAAGAGGTAGAGCCACGGGAAGAACCCGAAGTAGGCGTCCAGGCTCGCGACGCCGGCCTTGAAGAACCCGCCGAAGCGCGAGAAGGCGAGGGCGACCGAGATCAGCAGGAAGCCGATCAGGAACACGTAGGCGACGGGCGTCCGGAAATACCCCGCGAACTCCCTCTTGAATATGGGCGTGACCTGCCTCATGTCTCGCTCCTCGTCAGGCTGCGGAAGATCTCGTCCATCCGGGCGCCGGGCTTGCGGGCCAGGAGCTTGGCGGGCGACTCGTCCGCGACGAGCTTGCCCTCGGAGATGATGATGACCCGGGTGCAGATGGCCTCGACCTCCTCCAGGATGTGCGTCGAGAGGACGACGGCCTTCTCGACGGCCATGTTCTTGATCAGGATGCGGACCTCGTTCTTCTGGTTCGGGTCGAGGCCGTCCGTGGGCTCGTCGAGGATGAGGACCGGCGGATCGTGGAGCAGCGCCTGGGCGAAGCCGACGCGCTGCTTGAAGCCCTTGGAGAGCGTCTCGATCGTCTGGTTCCGGACCGTGGAGAGATGCGTCAGGCTGACCGCGCGGTCGACCTGGGCCTTCACGACCCTGGGGTCCCTGAACCCGCGGATCTCGGCGATGAAGGCGAGGAACTCCGAGACGGTCATCTCGGGGTAGGCGGGGGCGCTCTCCGGCAGGTAGCCGAGCTTGCGCTTCACGGCGACGGGCTCCTTCAGGACGTCGAGGCCGTCGATCATGGCGCTGCCGGAATCGGGCCTCACGAAGCCCGTTATCATCTTCATGGTCGTGGACTTGCCCGCCCCGTTGGGCCCCAGGAAGCCCAGGATTTCGCCCCGCTTGACCGTGAAGCTCACGCCGTCGACAGCGCGCTTTGAGCCATAGGTCTTAACGAGGGATTTTACTTCGATCATTGTTCGAGCCGGAGGGGTTTCGGAAGCCTGACTTCCGTGTGAAACGGTAATGTAGCCCTTAGTTCCCTTTGTCTTTCAAGTGGAAAATGTCTCCACGGGGGCGGGCTCGCCGCCGCGCTCGCGCTCGGTCTTGAGCCGCAGCTGCCCGCAGGCCGCCGCGATATCGTGTCCCTTTTCGCGGCGCAGGGTGACGGACACGCCGGCCCTTTCGAGGACCGCGGCGAAGGCCACCTGGCTCGCGGTATCCGGCCGTTTCCAGGGCAGGCCCTCCACGGTGTTGTACGGGATGAGGTTCACGTGCGCGTGCAGGTCTAGGGCGATGTCCCGCAGCCGCCGCGCCTGGTCCATGGTGTCGTTGACCTCCGCGATGAGGATGAACTCGAGCGTCACCATGCGCCCGTGGCGCTCGCTGAACGTCTTCACGGCAGGCAGGAGCTTCGCCAAGGGGTAGGCCTTGTTGACCGGCATGATCCTCGTCCGCACCTCGTCCGTCGCCCCGTGGAGGGACACCGCGAGCCGGAACCCGAGCGGCTCGTCCGCGAGGCGCAGGATCTTGGGCACGAGGCCGCTCGTCGAGAGCGTGATCCGCCGCGCGCCGAATCCCAGGCCCCACTCGGCGTTCACGATCGTGAGCGCGCGGATGACGGCGTCGTAGTTCGCGAGCGGCTCGCCCATCCCCATGACGACGATGTTGTCGAAGGACGCCAGCTCCGCGCGCGCGCGCGGCGTGCGCTTGTCCTCGGCATAGCAGACCTGGAGGAGCTGGGCGACGATCTCGCCGGCGCTCATGTCGCGCTTCAGGCCTGCCAGGCCGCTCGCGCAGAACACGCAGGCCATCGCGCAGCCGACCTGCGTCGAGATGCAGATCGTCTTTCGCGAGTGGTCGATGCCGACGCCGTCCTGGGGCACGCGGATGATGACCGTCTCGATGAGCGTGCGGTCCTCAAGCTCAAGGAGGAGCTTGTCCGTCACGTCCGCCGACTGCCGGTTGAGCACCAGCGACGCGGGCATGAGCGTGAACTCCCCGGCGAGCCAGGTGCGCAGGGCCTTCGGCAGGTTCGTCATGTCGTCCCACGTGCGCGCGCGCTTCTTGTAGACCCAGTCGAGGATCTGCCGGGCGCGGAAGGGCTTCTCGCCGCGCCCGGCGAGGCTCGCGCCCAGCGTCTCCAGGGTCTCCCCGGTCAGCGCGCGCCTTGCGGGTGCGAACTTCATCCCTGCGGCCGGATCGCCCGGTTGAGGGCGCTCACGATCGCCTTGATCGAGGCGAGCTCGATGTTGGTGTCGATCCCGGCCCCGAAGAACGCGGCGCCGCGCTCCATCTTGACCTGGATGTAGCTGACCGCCTTCGCCTCGGCGCCGGCCCCGAGCGAGTGCTCGGAGTAGCTGACGACGTCGAACCTGGGCAGGCCCGTGGTGCCGAGGGCGCGCACGAAGGCGTCGATCGGGCCGTTGCCCGAGCCCGTGAGGGCGTGGGCGTTGCCGTCGACGACGACCCTCGCTTCGCACTTCACGGTCGACTCGCGCTCGGTGGTCTTGAAGTGCTCGAGGGAAATCGGCTCCGTGCGCTCGAGGTACTCGCGGTGGAACGCATCGCTGATGTCCTGCGAGGTGAGCTCGGTGCCCTTGGCATCGGCGAGGTTGTTGATGACGCGCCCGATCTCCTTGTGCATGGCCTTCGGCAGCTGGAAGCCGAACTCCTGGTCGAGGACGTAGGCGACGCCGCCCTTGCCCGACTGGGAGTTGATGCGGATGATCGCGCGGTAGCTGCGGCCGATGTCGGCCGGGTCGATCGGGATGTAGAGGACGTCCCACGGCTTGCCGGGCTTCTGGTGGGGCAGGGATTTCTTGATGGCGTCCTGGTGCGACCCGCTGAACGCCGTGAACACGAGCTCGCCGGCATAGGGCTGGCGCGGCGGGACCTCGAGGCGCGTCGTGCGCTCGTAGATGTCGCGGATGGAGTTCAGGTCCCCGAAGTCGAGGCCCGGGGGGATGCCATGCGTGTAGAGGTTCAGGGCGACCGTCACGATGTCGAGGTTGCCGGTCCGCTCGCCGTTGCCGAAGAGCGTCCCCTCGACGCGGTCCGCGCCGGCCAGGAGCGCCAGCTCCGTGGCGGCGACCCCGGTGCCCCGGTCATTGTGGGTGTGGAGGGAGACGATCGTCGCGTCGCGCCGGGTCAGGTGCGTGCACATCCACTCGATCTGGTCGGCGTGGACGTTGGGCGTGGCGTACTCGACCGTGGCCGGCAGGTTGAGGATGATCCTGTCCTCGCGGGTCGGGCCCCAGGCGTCCGAGACCGCCTCGCAGATGGCCAGGGCAAAATCGAGCTCGGTGCTCGTGAAGCTCTCCGGGGAATACTCGAGGCGCAGGCGCGTGCCGGACGCCACCAGGGCGCGGCTCTCGCGCTTCAGCTGCCCGACGGAGCGGACGGGGATCCGGATGATCTCCTCCTTCGGCAGGTTGAAGACATACTCGCGCTGGCGCGGCGAGGTCGAGTTGTAGAGGTGGAAGATGACGTTCTTCGCGCCCTGGACGGACTCCAGGGAGCGGGTGATCAGGTCCTCGCGGCACTGGCAGAGGACCTGGATCGCGACGTCGTCGGGGATGCGCTTCTCGTCGATCAGGCGGCGGGTGAAGTCGAACTCGATCTGGGACGCCGAGGGGAAGCCGACCTCGATCTCCTTGAAGCCGATGCGCACCAGCATGTCGAAGAATTCGAGCTTCTCCTCGACGCTCATGGGCTGGGCCAGGGCCTGGTTGCCGTCGCGAAGGTCGACGCTGCACCAGATCGGGGCGCGGGTGAGGGTTCGGTCGGGCCATTGGCGCCTGGACATCGGGACGGTGGGGAAGGGGACGTACTTGGAAACTGGGTCGGGCTGCATGGAGGAGGAAGAGGTTAAAGAGTGGCAGTTTTCAGGAGCGGGTACAACGCCGGCGGTCGTCTGACCCGGGGGCGGAAAAAAAGGGAACCAGGCCTACGCACGACCCGCCGCTACGCGGCGTCCTCTAGAGGTCGTGCGCGGATGTAAGTCGAAGGGCCTGAGGGGCTGCTTCCATCTGCTCGGGAAATCTCCCGTCCGCGGGGAACAAAGTCAAGAATCGGCGTCAGGCGTAACCTGGCGCGCCTACCGGCGTCTTGCAGAATATGTATGATGATGCCTCGATGACCCTATGCCTGACGACGAGCCGTTTGATCTGGCTGGCTGTCTCGATCGCGTGCGCCAGCGCGATCAGCAGGCTGCACGGGAGCTTGTCGAGCACCTGCATCCGCTCGTCATCCGCATCGCCCGCTCCCACCTGCCCAGGAGAGTGTCGGAGGAAGACCTTGCCCAGGAGATATTTCTAAAGATGTTCACGCGCCTAGACCAATACCAGGGGGCCGTCCCGTTCACGCACTGGGTGTCGCGGATCGCGGTGACCACGTGCATCGACCACCTGCGCGCGCAGAAGCGAAGGCCGGAGCTGCGGTGGGCCGACCTATCCGAGACCGAGGCCCAGGTCCTGGACTCCGCCATCACGAGCGAGAACGACGTCTCGCCCGACGACGCGCTGGAGGCGCGCGAGCTTGTGCAGAAGCTGCTCGACCAGCTGAAGCCGGAGGACCGGCTCGTCATCCAGTATCTCGACCTCGAACAGAAGACCATCGCGGAGATCAGCGCGCTGACGGGGTGGAACCCCACGCTCGTCAAGGTGCGCGCGTTCCGGGCCAGACGGAAGTTGCAACGCTTCTACCGCGACCTTACAGAGAGTGAGCGCTCATGAATCCCGCTGACAAGTCATGGGAAAAGCTCGTTGCGGCCGCACGCAGGGCGCCCGCGCGCGACGAATCAGCCCCCTTTGGGTTCTCCACACGCGTGGCCGCGCTCGCTTTCTCGCAGCGCGACCCCGGGTCGTCGATCTTCGCGCGCCTGTCCCTGCGTGCAGCGGCCGTGGCCTGCATCCTGGCGGTCGCCGCCGTGGCGGCCAACTTCTCCGCAATCAAGGGCGCGCTGTCCGACGACGCGCAGACCGCCGCCCCGGACGATCCCATCGGCGAGGTCGTCGACATGGGCTCCTGATGGTCAAGACCTGGCAAGTTGTCCTGGCCACCATGGCCATCTTTGTCGCCGGGCTCGTTTCCGGCGCGGCCACCGCCTTCGGCGTCGTCCGATGGGTCGCGAACCACAGGCCGCTCATCGCGGCCCAGTACATCTCGCGCCCGGGACAGATGCAGCAGTTCGGGCCCCAGCTCATGAGGGCCTTCGCCAACAAGCTCGACCTGACGGACGACCAGAAGGCGGCGATCGACCCCATCGTGAAGCGCACCGCCCAGCAGCTTGGCCGCGAGCGGCGCGAGGTCCAGTTGTCGACCGCCGTCGCCATCGAGAAGATGGAGGATGAGATCGCCGACGTCCTTACCCCGGGGCAGCGCGTCAAGTTTGAGGAGATGATCGCCAAGCAGCGCGAGAGGCTGCAGCAGTTCCGCCTGGAGCAGCAGCAGTTGAGGGCGAACGCACCCAAGGCCGCCGCGAATTAGGTGTTGCGCGGGCTTTGCCGGGGGACATGTTCCGCATCGGCCAGGCGCCATGCATGGGCAGGCGCGCGAACCCCGCCAGGGCCGGAAGGCAGCAACGGTACCGACGTCCTACCAGTGCCGTGGAGTGCCTGGCCACTTCCTTTCCCTTCCTCCTTGTCCGCAACAGGTTATCAGGTCCTTGCGCGTAAATGGCGGCCGCAGACGTTTGCCGACGTCGTCGGCCAGGACCACGTGGTGCGCACCCTGAGGAACGCCATCGGCCGCGGCCGCATCGCCCACGCCTACCTGCTGGTCGGCCCCAGGGGCACCGGCAAGACCTCGCTCGCCCGGATCTTCGCCAAGGCGCTCAACTGCACGGGAGGCCCGAAGGCCGACTTCGACGTCATGGACCCGGCGGTCGTCGCGATCGCCGAGGGCAGCCACCTGGACGTGATCGAGATCGACGGCGCCTCGAACAACAGCGTCGAGCAGGTGCGCGACCTGCGCGAGACCTCGAGGTACGCCCCCGCCCAGGGAAAGTTCAAGGTCTACATCATCGACGAGGTCCACATGCTCTCGACGGCGGCGTTCAACGCGCTGCTCAAGACGCTCGAGGAACCGCCCGCGCACGTGAAGTTCGTGTTCGCGACGACCGAGGTCCAGAAGGTGCTCCCGACCATCCTCTCGCGCTGCCAGCGCTTTGACCTGAAGCCGATCTCGATGGAGCTGATCTCGGGGCGCCTGCGCATGATCGCCACCGCCGAGAAGGTGAAGATCGACGACGCGGCGCTGGCCTGCATCTCCCGCCTCGCGGACGGGGGCATGCGCGACGCGCAGTCGATCCTCGACCAGATGATCGCCTTCTGCGGCGGGGAAATCGCCGAGGCGGACGTCCTCGACGTCTACGGCCTGGTTTCCGCGGCGAAGGTGGCCGAGCTGGCCGCGGCCCTCGCCGCCGGCGACCACCGCAAGATCGTGGCGGTCGTCGACGAGTGCGATGCGGCGGGCCGCGACCTGGTGCGCCTCTTGGCCGACGTGCAGGCGCTCGTGCGCACGGTGCTCCTGGAGTCCATCACGGCGGGCGGCGGCAGCGCGACGCTCGGAAGCGCGATGACCACCGAGCAGCTGACGCGGCTCCTCGACGGCCTGCGGGAGGGGGAGGGGAGCGTGAGGCTCGGCCTCGCCGAGAAGATCAATTTTGAGGTGACGCTGCTCAAGGCTGTCGAGGCGAGCCGAGCCCGGGCCATCGACAGCCTTATCAAGGAGCTGGCGGGCCTGGCGGACGAGGGCGTCGACGCCGGGGGCGAAAAAAAAAAGGGCTGATAGCGCGGCTTGAGGAGCGGCTCGCCGCATTGGCGGCGGGCACCGCGGTCGACGGGGCGCCGGAGGGCGAGGTCGAGTGGCCCGACGAGACGCAGGAGTCCTCGTTCCTCTCGGAGTCGGCGTCGCGCCAGGAGGCCCCGTTGCCGCCGGGCGCGCGCGAGGCGCCGTCTGGTCCCTCGGAAAAGCTGCCGGCGCTCGACTCCCTGGTCGCGCGCGTCCCGCCGGAAGTCCTCGGGCTCCTGGACGACCTCTTCCGGGCCAAGTTCACGGGCGTGAGGCGCTATGCGCCCGCCGGCGCCCCGGCGGTCACACCTTCCACTCCGGCGCGACCCTCGGGCGGCCCGTGACGCTCCTCTCATAATAGTAGGCCTCGACGCCCCGCTCCCCGAGGGGGCCCTCCAGGGGGATGGCGCCGCGGCGGTATAGCCCTTCGGACAGGCCCTCAAGGTCGTCGAGCTTTGCCAGGCAGGCGTCGTCGACCGACCAGACCTCGCCCACGATGCTCTCGCCCCCGTCGTCGACCGGGACCATCCCCGGGTAGCCGTCGAGGAGGTAGAGGGCGAGCGAGGGCTTTGTCTTGGCAACGCCGACGAATTCCTGGCCCGCGAGGTGGGCGTGGTTGGAACCGCCGCGCTTCAGGGTGCCATAGACGAAGACGAGGCTCATGGCGGGGGGGCTGCCTCCGGCAGGATCTCCACGACGACCGCGGTGGCATTGTCGCGGCCCGAGTTGTGGACGGCCTCGTTCACGAGGCGCTGCGCGGCCGTGGGCTCGCCGGTCGCCCGCGGCGTGCCGCGGATGATGGCCTCGACCTGGCGGTCCCACAGGCCGTCGGTGATGCCGTCGGAGCAGATGAGGAACCGGTCGCCCGGGCCGTACGAGGCCGCACCCACCTGGGGCTTCATGAACTGCTGGCCTGCGCCGAGCGCCTGGTTGAGCGCGTTGCGCCGTGGATGGGTGCGGGCCTCGCGCTCGTTGATCTCGCCCTTGCGGCGCAGCCAGCCGACGTGCGTGTCATCGTGGGTCACCTGAGTAAGGCCCCCGGCCCTGGGGAGGAGATAGATCCGGCTGTCGCCGACGTGGCCGAAGCACATCCAGCCCGGCCTGAACCAGGCGAGGCTGAGCGTCGCCCCCATGCCCGCGCATTCCGCATAGGACGAGGCAAGCTGCAGCAGGTCCGTGTGGATGGCGGTGAACAGCTCGAGGAGCGTGTCGGTATAGCCCCCTTCCATTCCGGCGGCGGGGAGCCGGAAGCTGCGGGGAAGGAGCTTCGTGATCCGGTCGACCGCGATCTTGCTCGCGAATTCGCCGGAATGCGCCCCGCCCATCCCGTCGCTGACGGCGAAGACGAAGTCGGAGCCCGCGAGGGAGGCCTCGCCCACCTTGCCGAGGTAGCTGACCTCGTGGCCGTCGAACCGGAGCGCGAGGAATGCGTCCTCGTTGTTCGGCTTGACCTTGCCGACATGGGTGAGGCCGGACCACGTGATGTCCGCCATCGCGACGGACGCGTGCGGGGGGATGTCCGGGGAGTCCCTCACTGGGCCGCGGTGGGTTTCAGGGACGTTGTCTCCCTGCCGTCCTCGATGAGCGTCGCGAACTCGAAGTCGATGAGGCAGAAGCGCCCGTCGGAGGCACGGTAGGTGATGTTCCTCAGCTCGCGGTCCTCGTGCCGGACGCCGAAGGGTTCCAGCTCGGCGAACAGCTCCTTCTGCTTTTCCGGGTTCACCTGTTCGACGCGGGTGCCGCAGTTGGTCGTGATGATCTTGAGCTGCTCCGGGTCCACCTCGAGGAGCCGGGGGACGAAGGTGCAGCCGCGCTTCTCCAGGTGCCGGAGGACGCGCACCTCCTGCTCAAAGCGCTCCTTGGCCATGTGCCCGCGGAACGTCTTGTGGACGCGGCCGTCATAACTGATCCGCACGAGCGCGCGCGGGGTGTCCTTCACCTCATGCATGGGTGGCCCCCTTCAGCCGCCAAAACACGGGCTGACGCATTAAAATCGGCGCGCTCCAACGTCCTCGGCGCTCTGGCAATCTTTATCATCGCAATATTAAGAAGGTATTAAACTTGGAGAGACCTCTGGCACGCAAGGTGCTGAATTCAAGATGAGTTTTTTCGTGGTCGGTCGGTCAGGATTTCAATTTACCCTGCGCGCACGCCGCGGAAAACTCAATGTTATCCCCACCTAACTCGTTTAACCATGCCCAAATACAAACTCGAATACATCTGGCTCGACGGCTACACGCCCATGGCCAGCCTGCGCAGCAAGACACAGATCAAGGAATATGACAGCCTGCCCAAGCTCACCGACCTGCCCCTCTGGGGATTTGACGGAAGCTCGACGCAGCAGGCCGAGGGTAAGAACTCGGATTGTATTCTGAAACCTGTCGCGGTGTACCCTGACATCACGCGCAAGGACGGTGTAATGGTCATGTGCGAGGTCATGATGCCGGACGGCAAGACGCCGCATCCGTCCAATTCCCGCGCGACGATTCCGGATGATCCGGGCACCTGGTTCGGCTTTGAGCAGGAGTACTTCTTCTACAAGGACGGCGCTCCCCTCGGCTTCCCGGCGGGCGGCTTCCCGTCCCCGCAGGGCCCCTACTATACCGGCGTCGGCTACAAGAACGTCGGCTGCATCGCCCGCAAGATGGTCGAGGAGCACATCGACATCTGCCTCGCGGCCGGAATCAACCTCGAGGGCATCAACGCCGAGGTCGCCAAGGGCCAGTGGGAGTTCCAGATCTTCGGCAAGGGTTCCAAGAACGCCGCCGACCAGATGTGGGTCGCCCGCTACATCCTTGCCCGCATGGGTGAGGCCTACGGCGTCGACATCGAGTGGCGCTGCAAGCCCATCCTCGCCCCCTTCAACCAGCCCCTCGACTGGAACGGCTCGGGCATGCACTCGAACTTCTCGACCGCCTACATGCGCGAAGTCGGCGGCAAGCCCTACTTCGAGAAGCTTATGGCTGCATTCAACGAACACCGCGACGAGCACATCGCCGTCTACGGCCCGGAGAACTACCTGCGCCTCACCGGCCTGCACGAGACGCAGTCGATCGACAAGTTCAGCTACGGGCTGGCGGACCGCGGCGCCTCGGTGCGCATCCCGCACAGCTTCGTCAACAATGGCTACAAGGGCTACCTCGAGGATCGCCGGCCGAACTCGGCCGCCGACCCGTACCTGGTCGCCGGCCGGATCGTGAAGACGATCCAGTCCGTCCCGACGACCTGATCGAAGGCCCTCGGAAAGATTCAACGGCGCCCTCCCCGCGGAGGGCGCCGTTTTTTGTTCGCGGTTGCCGAGGGCGCGCGGGCAGTGTGCAGGCGCGGCCGAAGAGGCCTGTATCCCGCAATGACCGCCCCCCCAGCATCGGTTCGCGCCTCGGCGTGGGAGTGGACGCGGACCCTGGTCCTGACGGCGAACATCTGGTGGACGACGCTCTGCCTGGGGGGATTCCTGCCTGGGACCCGCGTCTTCATGTCCGCGCTGACGGGCGTGCTCCTGGCGGTGCATTTCGCCGATCCGAAGCGCGGCGTGCGCGGCCACAGGGCGGGCTGGCTCTTCGTCCCTTTCCTGCTCTATGCGGCGGCCAATGTGGTCTGGGTCACGCCCGTGCGCTGGCTCGGCTGGGAGGACTGGTTCAACTGGGCCCAGGCTGCGGCCGTCTTCTGGGTTGTGCTGAACGGCGTTGAGGCGCCCTCCTGCAGGCGCTTCCTCTGCGGCATGCTCGTCGCCCTCGGTGCCGTGGCGGGAGTCCTCGCGCTCTACCAGCATTTCGTCAGGCCCGAGTGGATCATGCTGGGGCGCACGCAGGCGGACCAGTATGCAGGCCGGTCGTCGGGCCCCTTCGGCATCCCGAACAGCCTCGGGGTCTTCACGGCGCTCCTGATCCCGCCGGTCGGGTCGCTCGTGTTCGGCAGGGGAACGACCCGCGGCATCCGTGCGCTGAGCGCCCTGGCGCTTTGCCTCATCGCGGCGGCCTTCGTGCTCGCGGTGAGCCGGGGCGCATGGCTGGCGCTCGCCGCGGCGTTCGCCCTGAGGCCGCTCATCTCCCCGGGCCTGAGCGCCGGGAAAAAGGTGGCGGGCTTTGCAATGGCGATCGGCGCCGCGGCGGGCATCGCGGCCCTGCTGTACTTGTCGTTCCCGATCATGCACGAGCGCGTCGACCAGCTTGTGAAGGACGCCGGCGAGCTCAGCCGTCCGATCCTCTGGCGCGCATCGTGGAAGATATTCTTGGCGCACCGGCTCGTGGGCTCGGGCGCGGGGAGCTTCGACGCGCTCTTCGAGGCGCACCGGCCCGAGCACTTCCTCAACCAGCCGTTCTTTGCGCACTGCGACTACCTGAACACGCTCAGCGACTACGGGGCCGTGGGATTCATCCTGCTCTTCGGGGCGGCGGGCATCGTGTTCTGGCATGGCGCGCGGGCGCGCGGGCTCGCGGGCGCGGCCTTCACGGGGCTGGTCGCTTTCGCGCTGCACCTGCTGGTCGACTTCCACATGAAGATCCCCGCGCTCGCGATGATTGTCGCGACGGTGGCCGCCTTGGTGACGGCGCAATCCTGGCCGAGCGGGGAGGCCTCCCCGCCGGCGGCGCATGGGGGACGTGCGCGGATGGCCGCCCTTGCCGCCGCCGTCGTGGGACTCGGCGCATCGCTCGCCTGGGTGGCGCCCAAGCACTATGCCCAGGAACTCCGAAGGAGCGCGCGCGAGAAGGTCGACAGGATGGCCAAGAAGGGCGTCGACGTCTCCGGTCAGCGGGCGGTCCTCTCCGTCGTCCGGAAACAGCTGTCCGACGCCGAGCGCCGGGATCCGGGGAACGCGCAGGTCTACGCGGACGAGGCCTACGTGGATTCGCTGTGGGCCCTGGTCGAGCCCGCGAAAACCGTGGAGCTCGGAACGCAGGTGGAATCCGAGTCCCGAAGGGCGATCGCGCTCTGCCCGGTCATTGCGGAATTTTGGATCCGGCTGGGCACGGGCCTCGACATGCAGCACCGATGGGTCGAGGGCGGCGAGTGCTTTGTCCGTGCTCTGCAAATCGCTCCGCTGCGAGCAGATGTGTGGTATTATCAGGCGTACCACCTGAGCCTGAACCCGCGGGATCCCGGCCCCGCGTTAGCGGCGGCTCAGATCAGCTTGCGTCTTGACCCAGACTTCCTTCTTGCACAAATATTGCGTCAGCGATTGGGGGCCCAATTAAATTCGTCGCCCTGAGCGCCATTTCAATGCTCAACAAGATCCTGTTAGTAACCATTTTAGGGGTTTTTGCTGGGCTGCTGCCCGCCGGGGCCCAAACGGATTCGACGGCGCCGGCAACGTCCCCTACCGCGAAGGGCCATATCATCGCGGCGCGCGTCCAAGGCCACGTCGAGGCGGTTTCAAAGGTGGATGGCAAGACGACGGTCCTGCATGACGGCGATGGCGTCACGGACCAGTCGACGATCATGACCTCGCCGGGAGCGAGCATCATCCTCGTGTTTTCCAACGGCGCCACGGTCAACGTCGCCGCCGATTCGAATCTCGATATCGATCAATTTGACCAGGACCCCTTCGCCGCGGACGTCAAGGTGTCCGACTTGAAGGCGGAGCCCGGCAGGTCGATCACGAAGCTGAACCTCACAAGGGGCGAGCTCGTCGGCAAGGTCGTTCACCTGAACGTCGACCGCGGCTCCGAGTTCACGGTCCAGACCCCGGTCGGCGCGGCCGGTATCCGCGGCACCACGTTCAGGATCGTTTTCAGGCCCGACCCGAAGACCGGCAAGGCGTTCTTCGCCGTGACGACGGCGGACGGACGGGTCATCTTCACCGGCGTAACCTCCGGTCCCGTGAGCATTCCCGCGGGCAAGCAGGTCGTGGCGACCTTCGACTACACGGCGCCGACGACACCGGGCGGAACCGGCACGGTCACGAATGTCACCATACCCGACGTCTCAGATATTTCAGTGACGGAGGCCGCGGACATAAATACGGCGACCCAGGATATTGTCTCGGCGGCAAACCAAGTCGATTTCACCCCGTCGGGTGGAAACAACGGCGGGGGCCAAGGGGCAGGTGGCAATGGTGCCGGCGGCGGCAACAACGGCAACACGCCGTCGACGCCCGTCATCCCGCAGGCGCCCCTGACGTCCGGAGCCGGATCGTCCTAACCTCAAATCTGCTTTCATTGAGCAGACGCGCTGGGTAGCGTCGCGGCCTGTGGCTTCCCTGAAAAAGTCCGCGCTTTCCCAGCTGCGCTGGCTGCTTCTGGCACCTATTCCGATCGCATGGTGCGTTGTCGCCCACCTCGGAGGGGTGGCCTTCCTCGAGAACAAGATGATCGACTGGCGGTTTCGGTACCGAGGGCCGATCGACGCGCCGGTCAAGGTCATCTACGTCAACGTCGACTCGCTCTCCCTGGACGCCATCGGGGGCTGGCCCTGGAGCCGGGAGTACTTTGCAACCGTCGCGAAGACCCTGATCCAGCGCGGCGGCGTGCGGGCGGTCGGGATGGATTTTGTCTTCTCCGATGATGGGGTCGCGGAGTCCGTGGACCAGTCCAAGCTCATCAAGGGAAACCGGGCCCTCGGCGCGTTCCTGAACCACGCCCCGGGCGTCGTTGTCGGCGCGTCCTACACGGCGATGGATTTCCGGGATATCAACGGCAAGAAAAAGATCAGGGAATTCCCCGACATCTCCAGGCCGGACCTGCCGCCGCTGCGCCAGATTGAGCCTCCCGAGCTTCCCTCATTCAATATCGGTACCGGGACGAAATGGACGCCGCCCGGCGTGGCGCTCATCGACACCGTGAACGCCGAGACACGGTGGGTGATGCTCTTTGCCCCGACGTCGGCGCGCACGTATTACGCCATGGCGGTGGAACTCGCGCGAATCTATTACGGGGTCGAACGCCGGGACATCAAGATTGAGAGCGACCACATGGACCTCGTGAGGCCGGATGGCTCCCTGGCGACGCGCATCCCCCTCTACCGGCACCAGATGGTGGAGATCAATTGGTTCTCCAAGTGGGCCGATGCAGCCCGGAATCCGTGGGCGAGCATGAGCGACGTCTACGAGTACTGCCAGATCCTGAACTCGGACAAGCCAGGCGACCGGAAGAAGGCCGAGGAATTCTTCGAGCAGTTCAAGGACGCGGTGGTCCTTATAGGGCCCACCGACGAGCTGCTCCTGCACGACGTATCGCCGACGCCGCTCGACGAGTCCGAGGTCCCCCGGGTGAGCGTCCACGGCAACCTCTTCAAGACGATCGTCTCGGGCAAGTACCTCCACAGGCCCAGCGAGACGGGGGGGTATGCGCTGATCCTCGGCCTGTCCGCCCTGGTATCCGTGCTCTCTATCGCGGGCGGAGGCCGCGCGGTGTTCGCCAAGGTCATGGCTGTCCTGTCCATAGCGCTCTACGTCGCCGTCGGATTCTTCGTGTTCGAGACAGGCGGGCTCATCATCCCGATCGTGGCCCCCCTGGGAGCCGCGGTGACGACGGCGGGTGTTGGGCTTCTCTGGCAAATTGTCGAGGAGCAGAAGGCGAAGGGCCGCATCAAGGGAATGTTCGGCGCCTACGTATCGCCCGCGCTTGTCGCGCGCATGGTGGATTCGGGTGAGGAGCCGAAACTGGGCGGCATCGAGGAGAACATCACGGCCTACTTCAGCGACATCCAGTCGTTCTCCAGTTTTTCCGAGGTGTTGTCCCCCGCGCGCCTCGTCGAGCTGATGAACGAGTACCTGACGGCCTGCACGGACATCGTCCAGGCGGAGGGCGGCACGCTCGACAAGTACATAGGCGACGCCGTCGTGGCCATCTACGGCGCGCCGCTTGCGCTCCCCGACCACCCGTTCCGCGCGAGCCTCGCGGCCCTGCGTGTCCACAGGAGGGTCTTCGAGCTCCGGGAAAAATGGGAGCACGACGCCCAGTCGTGGCCCGATATCGTCCGCAAGCTCCAGACCCGCATCGGCCTGAACACGGGCCCGTGCGTCGTCGGCAACATGGGCAGCCATACACGGTTCAATTACACCATGATGGGTGACAACGTGAACATTGCCGCCCGCATGGAGAGCGGCGCCAAGAGCTGGGGTGTGTACACGATGTGCACCGAGTCGACCCGCGCCGCGTGCGACGGGATAGAGCCGGGGCGCGTGACCTTCCGGTCTCTCGGCAAGATCATCGTGAAGGGCCGCAGCACGGCGCTCCCGATCTACGAGCTGGCGGCCCTCAAGGAGGACACGACCGACAAGCTGCGCGAGTGCATCGCCCTTTTCGAGAAGGGAATGGAGAAATACTACGCGCGCGACTGGGACGGCGCGATCGAGCTTTTCCGCAGGGCGGAGGTCCTTGAGCCCAACGGAAAGGGGCGCGCCCCCGGGACGAGCAACAACCCGTCGCTTGTCTACATCGCGATCGCCGAGGGCTACCGCGAGGAACCGCCTCCCACGGGCTGGGTCGGCGTCTACGAGATGAAGGAGAAGTAGCAGTTCCCCGGGGCGGGCTCAGACCTTGATGTTCCCCTTGAGGTAGAGCGTGGCGTGGCCCGACATCCGCACGCGGTCGCCGGCCAGCTCGCACCACAGCTCGCCGCCGCGGCGGGACACCTGCCGTGCGTGGAACGTCGCCTTTCCCAGCCGCGAGGCCCAGTAGGGGACGAGCGTGCAATGCGCCGACCCGGTCGCGGGGTCCTCCGCGATGCCCGCGTCCGGCGCGAAGAAGCGGCTGACGAAATCGCAGTCCTTGCCGGGTGCGGTCGGGATGAACCGGCCGGGGACCAGTGCCGAGAGCGTGGTGATGTCGGGCGCCAGCGCCCGCACCTCGTCCTCCGTCTCGTACACGCACAGCCACACGAGGTCGGTCCGGTAGACCTCCCTCGGCTTGCCCCCGAGGCCGCGCGCCATATCCGGCGGCTCCTTCACGGGAGCGGCCGGCCGGGCCGGGAAATCGAGCTCGATCCTCTCGCCCTTGCGCCCAACGGAAAGCCGGCCGCCCTTGGTGGTGAACACGAACGGCGATGCGACCTGCCCCAGCTCGGTGAACAGCACATGGGCCGAGGCGAGCGTGGCATGGCCGCAGAGGTCGACCTCGACGGCGGGCGTGAACCAGCGCAGCTCGGCGCTCGCCGGCCCCGTGCGCACAAAATACGCCGTTTCCGAGATCCCGTTCTCATTCGCGATCCTCTGCATGAGCGCGGCGTCGAGCCACTTGTCGAGCGGGACGACGGCGGCCGGATTGCCGCCGAAGACGCGGTCCGTGAAGGCATCGACCCAGTAGAGCGGCAGTTCCACGGTCAGTGTTGGTTCTGGTTCTTCGGGTCGGGCGCCGACGCCTGCTGCACGGGGGCCGCCTCGTGCGGAGCCGACTGATGGGGAGCGCTCTCGTGGGGCGCCGCCGGGGAGGGCGCCACGGTTCGGGGAGCGGCCTCGGGGGGCGCCCTCTCGGGGCGAGGGGAGAAGTCGCGGACGGGTGCGCCCGCGGGCGGCGCCTCGGCGCGGGACGAAACCGTTGGCGGCTCATACTGTATCGGCGGATTTGACGGCTGGCGGACCGTCATGTCCGGGATGCCGGGGGAGGGAGGCCCATTCAGGCGCGGGCGTGTCTGCGGTGGAGCGGCGACGCCCGGGTAGTTGCTGCCCGAGCCCGCGTTCACGCCGGCGGCAATCGGGGGAGGCCTCTTGTAGTGCTCGGGCGGCGGGTTGGGGGCGCCGGGCATCGGCTGCGGTCGCGGCGCCACGTTCACGGAGGAGCGCCCGGAAAGGGTTGGGGCGCTTTGGGCCGCCGCGGGCGGGTGCCACGTACGGGCCCCTGGGGGAACGTGGTCTCCGCTGTAGTTGTTCTGCCGCCACCTGCCCTGCGTGCTGCCGCCCGCCCACACCCGGTGGCTGCGCCAGTCGAAGCCATACGAGAGCCATATTCCCGCGGGGCACGGCGAGCCGAAGTTGATGAACGGGCCGCCGTAGCCATAATAGGGATCCGCCGAATACACGACCTCGGGGTCGTACACGGGAATGTAGATGGCGTCCGGCTCCGCGGGGACGATCTCGATCTCGCTGTCCTGTTCGCGGACCTGCTGCTGCGCGGTCGTGATCAGGGTCCCGGCCGCGAGTGCCTTGGCCCTCAGGCGCTGGACCGAATCCATCACGCTGGCAGGCGACGCGGCGAACGCCTGGCCGAGCGCCGTCGTCCAGTCGAGGTTGCTTGCCATCCAGGCAACGACGGAAGGGTAGTGGGCGAGCGCCCTGACGCTCGGGTCCCACGGCTGGTTGTCGACCTGGGCGGCGTCGCCATACTGTGCGAGGTACGCGGCGGCGGCGGCAATGTCGGCCGGGTAGGTGGAGGCGGGAAGGAGGATCGCAATCAGCGGGTCGGGGTAGAGGGCTATCGGGCCCAGCAGTGCATCGAGCCTGGCGTCCGGGCTCGGGGACGGGGGCGCCGGTGGCTGGGGGATGGAGTCCGGGGAGGATGCCGGGTAAGCCGGCGGCTGGGGCGCGGCCGGCGGGGATTCCTGGACCGCGGGATGTGCCGGATAATCCGGCGGGGGCAGGTATTCAACGCAGGCCTGTCCGATGAAGGATGCCAGCGCGCAGAGAAGCGGAAACAACCCTCTGTTAAGGGACATAAGGGACTGTGCCGCGGGGGGCGGAAACTTGCAAGATCGGGGGCTCCGCCGGACCTCTACAGATTGGATTTTGCCGAGCTGCACACCGCGGCGATGGCGGCGGCGTACCCGTCGGCCCCAAGCTCAAGCCACCTCTCGCCCTTCTCCTGGGTCGCCGCCGGCGCATTGCCCATGATGCCCGACGTGGAGACATCCTTGGAGACCCACGACTGCAGCGCCGGAGCCATCACCGGGCGCACTTCGCCGGGATCAGACAAACGGGCGGGGTATTCGGAAACGGCCTTGGACATATCCACGTGGGCTCCGGCCGCAGCCAGGATCCACGAGGTCTCCACCTCGCCCGCATGGATGCCGAACGTCGCCTCCTGCGCGGAAAGCCCCGGGACGGGCGTGGACAGGAGGATGCCCGTGCGCATGCCGTACTGCGCGCGGATCTCGCGCAGCGTGGGGACGACGACCGGCACATTCCCGCCGTGCGTGTTGAGAATGACAAGGCAGCGGAAGCCCCACGCGTGCGCCTGGCGTGCGACGGCCAGGATCTGAGCGCGAAGCGTGTCCCTGGTGATCATCAGCGTCCCCGGAAACCCCGTGTGCTCGTTGCTCTTTCCGATCGTGATGGGAGGGGCGACGTAGCACGACGCCCCTTCCGGAAGGCGCGAGAGCGCGAGGGTCAGCCATGCCTGGCCCATCAGCGCGTCGACGGCCACGGGCATGTGCGGGCCGTGCTGCTCGATGGCCCCTGTCGCCAGGATAACGGGGGCCCACGCCTTGTCGGGAAGCGCCGCGATGCGGCGCAGGCTCATCGCCGGCAGGTAGCGGTCCCTATAGGAGGGGAATTTCATGTCGGTGTGACCCTGGCCGACAGCGGCGGGCGGTCCCGGATATCCGCGAGCAGCTTTGCCAGGCGTGCCGCCGAGGCGGCGAGGATGGTTTCCCCCTCGGCCGTTGCCTCGGCGAGCGCGAGCGCGGGTCCGGGCAGAGGGAAAACCGTCTCATCGCCCCACGAACTCGGGCCGGGCGCCAGCGCCCCCTCCGACTCGGGCTCCATGCCATAGAGCGACGTGAGGAGGGTCTGGACCCGGCGCCGGCTCTTGCTTCGGACGGGGTGGAAATCGAGGTCGATCGCGCTCAGGTGCACGAGGAACATCTGGAGCCCGCGGGAGACACGCAGGTCGCGGGCGGCCGCGCCGCACAGCTCCTCGCTCCAGGGGCTCGAGTTGACGATGGCGATCCGGCGAAAGCCCGCGGCGGCTACCGAGGCGGCCACCTCGGCAATGAGGGCATGGGCCGTCGGCTGGTCCACGGGGAACGCGCACCCCGGGTCCTCCCCGAAGGCAAACCGCAGCGGAGGCACGACAAGGGGCTTGCGTCCGTCCGCGACCCGGCGGCAGGCCCCGCGCAGCACGTGCAGGAGCACGGTTTCCTCGGCGTCGAGCGGGTGGCCGAGTCCCCAGTCGGCGAGGCCGCAGAGGGGAACGACGACGATCGCCGACTCCTTGCCGGGGTGCGCCTCGAAGCGCGGCCACGAGAGCCACGGCCAGAACGTGGCGTCGTCGGCGACGCAGAGGGGAGGGGAATCGGGCGCCTGGGTCACGGGATCACCGCATTGCGAGGACTTCGATCTCCACGCAGCACCCCTCGCGGGCGAGGCCCTTGATCTCAAGGAGCGTGCTCACCGGCTTGTTCTCGGAAAAATGGCGGTTGCGGACCGGCGAGTACTTCTCGAAGTCGGGCATGTGGGTCAGGTAGGTCGTGACCTTCACGACGTCCTGGAACCCCATGCCGCCCGCCTCGAGGATCTGGCCGATCAGCTGGAAGACAAACTCGGTCTGGGCGACCACGTCGTAGGGCGCGACGACCTTTCCCTCGATGTCGACCGCCAGCTGGCCGGTCACGAAAAGCGTGCTCGAACCCCCGTCTTCGACGAGGACCCCGGGGCTGTAGGCCCCTCGGGGCGCCGGATGGTTGGCGGGATAGATGAGTGTCTTCTTCATAAGCTTTCCCAAAAATCAGGAGTCGCCGCGGGGACGTCAACCCAGCCCTCCGGGCGGGGGCCCCTCCATGGGCTCGATGCGCCCGAGGAGGAAGATGAAGGCGAGGATGCCGACGACGAGCGCCGCCGCCGCCACGAGAAACGCCAGCGTGAACGACCCGGTTTCCTTGATGATCCGGCCCGTCACGATCGGCGCGGCGATGCCCATGGCGTTGACGGCAAAGTTCATGATGCCGCCGACGGCGCCGACACCGCCCTTCGGGGCCACCAGCGAGGGCAGGGACCAGCCGACCGGGGCGGCCGCCGCCAGACCCCCGAGGGACATGGAAATCCAAAAGAGGGCCCAATGGGCGTTGGTCGTCCGCGTCGCGCCAATGATCGCCAGGCCGAGGATCATGCCGATGACCAGGACGCTCTTGCGCACGCGCGTCTCATCGACGCCGCGGGCGATCAGCGTGTCGATGAGCCACCCGCCGACGGCGATGTCGGTGAAGGTGGCGACGGCCCATGGCGTGGCGGCCGACTTCAGGTTCGCCATGCCGCCCGACTGGTAGAGGTAATCCGGGAGCCAGGTCAGGAAGAGGTAGAAGGAATAGCCGTAGGCGCCAAACCCGATGGCCAGGCCCCAGACCTTGGGCTGGCGCAGGAGGTAGCCCAGCATCGCCATCGAGCTGGAGCCGGAGAGTCCCTCGGGCGCGGCGCCCCCGGCGAGGATGTAGCGGTGCTCCTCGGGGCTCAGCTTCCTGTCGGCGCTCGGGTCGCGGTAGAGGAGCGTGAACGCCAGGAAATAGACGAAGCTGATGGCGGACGTGATCGCAAACCCCCAGCGCCACCCGAGGTTCACGACGATGAAGGCGACAAGGGGGACGCCGACGACATTGGAGAACTTGGCCGACGCGTCGAAGATCGCCGTGGCCCTCGCCCGCTCGTTCCGGGGAAACCAGTGGCCGGTCGCCTTGGACACCGTGGGGAAGGAGGGCGCCTCGGCAATGCCGAGGAACATCCGCGCGGCGAGTATGCCCCCATAGCCGCCGGCCACCGCCGTGATCGCTGAGGCGACGGTCCACAGGAAGGCGCCGAGGCGCCCCATCCAGGTCGCGCCGAAGCGGTCGACGACCAGCCCGATGGGGATCTGGAGCAGGGCGTAGGGCCAGTAGAACGCGCTGAAGAGAATCCCGAGTTCCACGGGTCCCAGGTTGAAGTCGCGCTGGAGCAGGGGCCCGGCGACGGAGAGATTTATCCGGTCCAGGAAACTGACGAGGACGCCGGAGCCGAGGAGGACGCCGATGCCCCAGCGCCGTTGGGGGATCCGGGTGTCCGCGGGGTTCGGCATGCGGCCCAAGCCCATCGCGCGCGGCGGCGGTTTGCAAAGTTTGTCTTCGGCATGTTTCGAGGCCGCCCCGCATCCAACTCGAGGCTCGCGTGACGGATGCGATCCGCGCAGGTTGATGGGGATGTCGCTGGTGTTTCTAGGTTTGGCCATAGCCGCGCTTTGGATCAATCTTCTGGGCGCCGGGCTGGCAGCGAACCGCTACGTCGAGGATTACAGCGTGGCGCGGGTGACGGGCGTGCTGGCGATCTGCCTCGTCGGTTTTTGCCTCGAGCACTTCGTCGGGTTCGGCCCGCACCTGTGGCTTCTGCCGTTCACGACGGCCGCGTCGATCGTCGCCATCTGGCGCAACCGCGCGCTGGTGCGCGCGAGCCTGGACCGCGAGGCCGCGTTTGGCGCGGGATTCCTCTATTGCCTGGTCTGGCGCTACACCTTTCCCGACATCGACTTCACCGAGGACAAGATGCCGAACTTCGGCCTGATCGAGTCCTACATGCGCGGCACGCGCCTGCCGGCCCCCGACCTCTGGCTGTCGCCCTACGCCTCCAACTGCTACTACAGTTTCCAGCACTACTGCGCCGCGCTCCTGGGGCGGCTCCTCGGCGTCGGCCCGGGTGTGAGCTACCACCTGGCCTTCTGCACGCTCGTGGGATTCCTCGCGCTGCTCATGTGCAGCTGCATCGCGCGGCTGTGCCCCTGGCGGCCGGGACGCTGGCTGGTGATCCTGACCCTTTTCTTTGGCGGCTGCGGTATCGCGGCCGTGCTCCACATCCTCGTCCGCGACGCCTACGTCATCGATGGGGTGCGCTTCATCGGCGGCTCGATTGTCCACGACCACCTCACGCCGCTCGGCGAATGGGTGTCGGCCCTCACGATGACCAAGGGCGTGGAGCCGCGCGACCTGCCCATGGAGCCCTTCAGCTATTACCTCACCAAGGGAGACTACCATCCGCCGCTGTCCGGGTTCCTGCTCCTCGCCCTTGCCGCAGCCCTGATCGCCTCGCAGGAGTCGGGAGCCTCGGGAAAGCGGCGCTCCGTCAACTATGGGATCCTCGCGGCGACGATGCCCCTGGCGCTCATCTCGAACGCGTGGATCGTCCCCCTCCAGTGCCTTCTGGTCGGGGGATGGTTCGCGTGCGCCACGTTCCGGGGCGAGCGCTCGTGCTGGCGCCCCGGCCTGGTGGGCCTCGCGGTCGCCCTCGCCCTCGAATACCCCTACCTCCTCGAGTTCACCCAGCAGGCGATCGGCGACAATGCGTCTATAGGGGTCACCCATGGTCCGGACCACACGCCCTGGGTGGACTGGCTGATCGCATTCTGGCCGGCGGTCGGGATCCTCGTCCTCGGCTTCTTCAACCGCGAGCGCCGGGCGCTGTGCCTCTACTTCACCGCGATATGGTGCCTCGCGCTCCTCGCCACCGAGTGCCTCTACAACCACGACCTCTATGGCGGCGCCTGGGCGCGGTTCAACTCGACCCTCAAGTGGTGGCAGTGGGTGTACGCCGGCATCGTGCTCACGTCGGGGTCCATCAACCTGGGGTCGCGCTCGCGGATCTGCCGGTACGGGACCGTCGTGATGCTCGTGCCGACGCTGGCCTTCGCGTACGACATCGGCCGGGAGTTCGCGCTGTCGAAGAAGCCCTCAATCGGCCACATGTCGGGGGCGATGTGGCTCGAGCGCGACGTCGTGATCAGGGACATGATCACCGAGCTCAAGTCGCGCCCCGAGGGCGTGACGATCGAGAGCGGCCTCGTGATGGCGAACTCGGAGTCGCCCGGGGTGTCCCTGTTCTCGGGGAAGCAGAGTTTCCTCGGCTGGCCCTGGCTCGAGGAGGCGTGGCGCGGCTCCTTCATGGAGATCGACGAGCGCTTCCAGCAGATCAACGCCTTCTACGAGGGCAGGATGGAGGATCCCCTCGGGTGGCTGCTCCACAACAACATCAGGTACGTCCTGTGGCTGCCGAGGGACAACACGGACGCCAACTCCCGGTTCCGGCCGATCCGGGACAAGATCAAGTCCCGCTACTACTGGCACCACATGTACGGCAACGACGGGAATTTCGCGGTCGGCTTCTGGGAGCAGATCGACTCCCAGAATCCCCACTGAGGGATTTGTGATCCTCGAAAGCTGGTGTCAGAGTGCTGGCCCGCTCGAATAGCACCCATGCCCGTCGCATTCAAAGACTACTACGAGACCCTGGGCGTCGCGCGGACCGCGACGCCCGAGGAGATCAAGCAGGCGTTCCGCAAGCTGGCGCGCATCCATCATCCGGACGTCGCCAAGAACAAGACCGCGGGAGAGGCGAAATTCAAGGAGATCAACGAGGCCTACGAGGTCCTCGGCGACCCGGAGAAGCGCCGCCGCTACGACGAGCTGGGCGCAAACTGGCAGGACAACGGGGCCGCCCAGCAGGGACCCGCGCAGGGCTCCCGGCGGCGCGGCGCCCGCGCCACGGGGGCACCCGACTTTGAGTTCGACGGCACGGGATACAGCGACTTCTTCGAGTCGTTCTTCGGGGGGAGCCGCGACGGGTATGGATCCTTTGGGGGCGCCGGCCACGGCGAGGAGCAGGGCTTCGACCACCCGGGGCGCGACGTCGAGGCGGACATCATGGTGACCCTGGAGGAGGCCCTCAGCGGCTCGCGGCGCAAGGTCACGCTCCGGCGGCCGTCGGCGGACGGCCGGGGCGAGCGCACCGACAGCTACAACGTGAAGATTCCCGCCGGGGTGAGGGAGGGGCAGCGCATACGCCTCGCGGGTCAGGGCGGGGCGGGGCTGGGGAGCGGCGGGTCGGGCGACCTCTACCTTCGGGTGCGCCTGGCGAGGCATCCCGACCTCAGCGTCAATGGCGCCGACCTGAATTTCGACCTGGGGCTCGCGCCCTGGGAGGCTGTTCTCGGCACGACGGCGCGGATCCCGACCCTCGACGGGACCACATCCCTCAAGGTTCCCGCCGGCACGGCGGCCGGGAGCCTGCTTCGCCTGCGCGGCCTTGGCCTTCCCAACGGGGAGGGAGGGCGCGGCGACCTGTACGCCACCGTGCGCATCGAGGTACCCGTGAGCATCACTGCCGAGGAGCGCGCCCTTTGGGAAAAGCTTTCGTCTGGCTCAACCTTCAAACCAAGGAGAACCGCGTGAAGAAGCGAACCGCGACGTCGCACCGTAAGGGCGCCGGAACATCCGCAGCGAAGTCGACCTACACGCTGAAGGCGGCGGCCGAGATCACGGGGACCCATCCCGACCTCATCCTCTACTACCATGGGAGGGGGGTCTTCGGTGCGGGCGCAACGACGGCGCGGGGCACGCCGGTCTTTGACGACGATGGCATCTACGAACTGCGCCGCCTCGAGCACTACCGCCGGCACCTCACTGCCGACAAGGCCGCCCTCGCCCTCATTGCAGGCCTGTTGCACCAGGTCGCCAGGCTTGAGACCGCGCTCCGCTACAGGGACCATCCCTGAAACCCGGCCCTTCACGAAAACCTAACCCAGACATGCAACAACTTCATGCGGGATCTGTCGATTTCTGGTGCGCAGGGCCCGTTGCTGCGCAGGATGGGCGGCTCCCGATCCACATATGAAAACGAATGCGATTGAGTCGTCGATCAAGGCGCTGCTTGCCCCCGGCAAGGGGATTTTGGCGGCCGACGAGAGCTTCCCGACGATCGACAAGCGCTTCAAGGAGCTGGGTATCCCCAACACCGAGGACAACCGCCGCGCCTACCGCGAGCTCCTGTTCACGGCCCCGGGGCTGGCCGACCACATCAGCGGCGTGATCCTCTTTGACGAGACGATCCGGCAAAGGACCTCGGGGGGCGTCCTGATGCCCGAGGTCCTGTCGGCCCAGGGGATCGTGCCGGGAATCAAGGTCGACGGGGGCACGGCGGCGCTGCCCGCGTTCCCCGGCGAGAAATTCACGCTGGGCCTCGACGGGCTTCGCGAGCGGCTCGCGGACTACGTGAAGCTCGGCGCCCGGTTCACCAAGTGGAGGGCGGTGTTCTCGATCGGCGAGGGAACCCCCACGGAGACATGCCTCCGCACGAACGCGGGCATCCACGCGCTTTATGCCGCCCTCAGCCAGGAGGCGGGACTCGTGCCGATCGTAGAGCCCGAGATCCTCATGGACGGCGACCACACAATCGCGCGGTGCGAGGAGGTCGCGACCGGCGTGCTGCGCCAGGTGTTCGCGGCGCTCGCCGAGCACCGCGTCGAACCCGAGCTCATGCTGCTCAAGACGGGAATGGTGCTCTCCGGCGAGGAATGCCAGGTCCAGGCGCCGGCGGACGAGGTCGCGGCGGCGACCGTGCGCTGCTTCAAGAAAACCGTTCCCTCCGCCGTCCCCGGCATCGTCTTTCTCTCCGGCGGCCAGAGCGACGTGCCGGCCACGGAGAGGCTCAACGCGATCGCGAAGCTCACGGGCGGGCCTTGGAAGATCACCTTCTCGTTCGGCCGCGCGCTCCAGGATCCGGCGATGAAGGCCTGGGGCGGCGTGGCGGCCAACGCGGGGGCGGCGCAGAACGCCCTCCTGCACCGCGCCAAGTGCAACGGCCTGGCCGTCCAGGCGAAGTACACCGAACAAACGGAGCATGAGGGCAGCACGGGCTGAGGCAAAGGAGCCGCCGTCATGACGACTCCCGACACATCCGCGCAGATGGACCTCGGCATCGCCGCGGACCATGGCGGATTTGAGCTCAAGGCCCTCATCTCCGCCAGGCTGCGCGCCGCCGGTCACCGGGTGGTGGACTTCGGGGACCTGGAGCTGAACCCCGGCGACGACTTTCCCGATTTTGTCGTCCCGCTCGCCCGCGCTGTGGCGCAGGGGAGCGTGGCGCGGGGGATCGCGATCTGCGGGAGCGGGGTGGGCGCCACGATCGCGGCGAACAAGATACCCGGCGCCCGGGCATGCCTCATCCACGATGTCTTTTCCGCGCACCAGGGGGTCGAGGATGACAACATGAACATCCTCTGCCTGGGGGGGCTGATCGTCGGCCCCTCGCTTGCCTGGGAGCTCATCGAGAGGTTCGTCGGGGCCTCGTACAGCGGTGTCGAGCGCCACGCCCGGCGCCTGGCTAAGATTGCGCAGCTCGAGAGCGGGACCTGAAGAAAGCCGCCATGAACATCAGCCCCCTCGCAGGCAAGCCGGCGGAGAGCGCCCCTCTTGTCGATATCCCCAAGCTGCTGGCGGCCTACTCCGGGGAGAAGCCGGACCCTTCCGTGCCCTCGCAGAGGGTCTCCTTCGGGACGTCGGGACACCGCGGCACGTCGTTCAACCGCTCGTTCAACGAGGACCACATCCTCGCGATCACCCAGGCCATCTGCCTCTACAGGAAGAACCAGGGCACGGAGGGGCCGCTTTTCATCGGCATCGACACCCACGCGCTCTCGAAGCCGGCCTACGAGACCGCCGTCGAGGTCCTGGCGGCGAACGGCGTGGAGGTGCGCCTCGCGATGGGAGACGAGTTCACGCCGACACCGGTGATCTCGCATGCCATCCTGACCTACAACCGCGACAGGAAGTCCGGCCTGGCCGACGGGATCGTGATCACGCCCTCGCACAACCCGCCGCAGGACGGCGGGTTCAAGTACAACCCCTCGAACGGGGGCCCGGCCGACACCGGGGTCACCGGCTGGATCGAAAGGAAGGCAAACGAGATGCTCGAGGCGAAGCTGGCCGGCGTGAAGCGCATGCCCTTCGAGAAGGCCGCGGCCGCGGCCACGACCCGGCGCCACGACTTTGTCACGGGCTACGTCGCCGACCTCGGCAACGTGCTGGAGATGGACGTCATCAAGGGGTCGGGGCTGCGCATCGGGATCGACCCGCTCGGCGGCGCCGGCGTCCACTACTGGGGACGGATCGCGGAGAAGTACGGCCTCGACCTGACCGTGGTGAGCGAGGTCGTCGACCCGACCTTCCGCTTCATGACGCTCGACTGGGACGGGCAGATCCGGATGGACCCGTCCTCGGCGTACGCGATGCAGCGCCTGATCGCCATGAAGGACCGCTTCGACCTGTCGGCCGCCTGCGACACGGACCACGACCGCCACGGCATCGTGACCCGGAGCGTCGGCCTCATGCCGCCGAACCACTACCTCTCCGTGGCCATCTCGTACCTCTACAAGAACCGGCCCCGTTGGCCGGCCGCCGCCGCCATCGGCAAGACCGTCGTGAGCACCCAGATGATCGACCGGATCGCGGCCAAGATCGGCCGGGGCCTGCTGGAGGTGCCCGTGGGTTTCAAGTGGTTCGTCGGGGGCCTGCTGGATTCGTCGATCTGCTTTGGCGGCGAGGAGAGCGCCGGGGCCTCCTTCTCCAGGCTCGATGGGAAGGTATGGACGACGGACAAGGACGGGTTCATCCCGTGCCTCCTTGCCGCGGAGCTGACGGTCCGCATCGGCAAGGATCCGGGCGACTGCTACAGGCAGTTCGAGAAGGAATTCGGGGTGGCCGTGTACGACCGCGTGGAGGCGCCCGCGACGCGGGCCGAGAAGGCGATCCTCGAGCGGCTTTCCCCGGACCAGGTCAAGGAGACCGAGCTGGCGGGCGAGAAGATCGTGGCCCGGCAGACGCGCGCGCCGGGCAACGGGGCGCCGATCGGCGGCCTGAAGGTGTCCACGCAGAACGGCTGGTTCGCGGCGCGCCCGTCGGGGACGGAGGAGATATACAAGATCTATGCGGAAAGTTTCCTCGGGAAGGACCACCTGGCGCGCATTGTCGATGAGGCCCAGAAGCTGGTCACCGCCGCGATTTCCCCAGGCGCGAAGCCGGCGACGGTCCCGGCGCCGGACGACGTGGCGCGCGCCGAGGACAACATGCGCAACGAGGGCGACCCCAACTAGCCCCGGGGGCGCCGGCACGAATGAAGATCCACGCCAAGGACTACCGCGCCCCCCACGGCAAGAAGGTCAGGCTCGCCCGCTGGGCAACGAAGGTCCAGCCGGTGTACAAGTCGGACAAGGGCTACAAGGACCTGCTCGTGGACGACGTGCGCAGGCTGAGCGAGCTCCAGCGGACCCTCTATGCGTCGAACTCGTACTCGGTGCTGCTGATTTTCCAGGCAATGGACGCCGCCGGCAAGGACGGCGCCATCAGCCACGTCATGAGCGGGGTGAACCCCGAGGGCTGCGATGTCCACAGCTTCAAGCAGCCGAGCGCTGAGGAACTGGGCCACGATTTCCTGTGGCGCACGACGTGCCGCCTGCCGGGCAGGGGACGGATAGGCATCTTCAACCGCTCCTATTATGAGGAGGTGCTCGTGGTCCGCGTGCATCCCGAGGACCTCGTGGCCGAGGGACTGCCCCGTCCGCTCCTCAAGGACAAGTCCCTCTGGGAGGGCCGCTTCGAGTCCATTGTCAACTTCGAGAAGCACCTCGACCGGAATGGCACCCGGGTCATCAAGATATTCCTGCACCTCTCGAAGGCCGAGCAGCGCAGGCGCCTGCTCGATCGGATCGACGAGCCGGACAAGAACTGGAAGTTCAGCCTTGCGGATGTCAGGGAGCGGCGCCTCTGGGGAAAGTACATGCGAGCCTATGAGGACTGCATCACGCAGACGACGACGCGCGGGTCGCCGTGGTACATCGTGCCGGCCGACGACAAGCTGAACGCGAGGCTCATCGTCTCGAGGATCGTGACCGAGGCGATCAGGGACCTCGGGATCAGCATGCCCGAGGTCACGAAGGGCCGCCGCCGGGAGCTCAAGGAGATCCGCAGGCAGCTCTCTGGCTAGTCCCGTGGCCTGCAGCCTGGTGTCGACCCGCGACCCGCGTCCCGCCTAGTCTCGGCGCATGTTCCAGAACGCCTATTTCGTCCGCCACGGTGAGACGACCTGGTCCAAGTCGGGCCAGCACACGGGACGCACGGAAATCCCCCTCACAGAGGCGGGTGTCCTGAGGGCGCGCCAGCTGGCCCCGCACCTTGCGCCGATCGGATTCAGCCGCGTCCTGGTCAGCCCGCGCCAGCGCGCGCTCCAGACCTGCGAGCAGTGCGGCCTTGGCGCGCGCGCCGAGACGGAGCCGAACCTGGCGGAATGGGACTATGGCGACTACGAGGGGAAGCGCTCGGCGGAAATCCTGGCGGGACGGCCGGGCTGGAGCCTGTTCCGGGATGGCTGCCCGGGGGGCGAGTCACCCGAACAGGTGGGAGTCAGGGCCGACGCCGTGATCGCGCGGGTCCGCGCCATGCCGGGCAACGTGGTGCTGTTCTCGCACGGGCATTTCGGCAGGGTGCTGGCGGCACGCTGGGTGGGGCAACCCGTCATCGAGGGCCAGAGGTACCTCCTCGACACGGCAACCCTGGGCAAGCTCGGGTTCGAGCACGGCAATCCCGGGGCCCCGGTCATCGCGCTCTGGAACTATCCGCCGTCGGGCGAGCCCGCGGTGCCCTGACCGGGTCCTGTCAGCCCGGGCCTGCCGCCGTGCGCCCGCCATCCTTGATGGGGGTGGCGAACTTGTACTCGATGTCCCAGGGAAAGTAGATCCACTTGTTCTGCTTAAACTCCTTCACGCAGGTGTCCACGATCGGGCGCCCGGCGGGCTTCGCGTAGAGCGTGGCGAAGTGCGCCTTCGGCAGGAGCTGCCGCACGACCTGGGCCGTGCGCCCCGAGTCGACGAGGTCGTCGATGAGGACATAGCCGTCGCCGTCCCCCTGGACGCCCTTGAGGAGCTTCACCTCCGAGCGCACCTGGTCAGCCCCGCCCGCGGCACCCTTGGCGTAGCTGGTGACGCAGATCGTGTCGATGAGCCGGATGTCGAGCTCCCGGGCCACGAGCGCGGCGGGCACCAGGCCCCCGCGGGTCACCGCGATGATCCCTTTCCAGGGTCCCTTGGCGTGTAGGGATTCGGACAGATAGCGGGCGTCGCGGTGCAGCTCGATCCACGAGACGATGATCTCGTCGTCATAATTTGAGGGGGGCATGGACCTGATTGGACGATTGGCGGGCGGCGATCAATAGCGATTCGCGGGAGCGTGCCGGGAAGCCCCTTGTGGCTCGACTCCCCCGGCGTATCTGACTCACATCGGCGTCTCCATGAACCCCGGGAACCCCTCTAGAAACGTGGATTATCACGCGGCACACTCGCCCTTCGGGGCCTTTGCCTCCTTCACCTGCGGACTCTGCTCGGCCAACAATGGGAGCAAGCTCGGCACCTCGGGGGGGTTCTCGATCGGGGCGCGCCGGCCCGCCGCCCAGAACCTCTACATCGGCTACCGCAAGGGGCAGGGGGCCTGGAACCTCCTTCCGTTCTTCCAGCCGCGGGTGGACCGCGGCGCGGACTTCGCGGCGGAGCACGTGGCCTCGGCGAAGGCCGGCGAGGTGGAGGTCCATCCGATTGCGCAGGCCGACATCCGGCGCACGCTCGGCCTGGCCTCGGACCGGTTTGAGTCGGGGCCCTTCGCGTTCACGCTCCATTCGCCCTTTGAGAGGATCGCCGAGTGGGACACGCTGGCGCCCGGGCGCCAGAAGCTCCTTGCGGCCCCGCTCGTGGCCGCCCTCCTCGAGGGCGACAACAGCGGCTCCGACGAGCCTCTGGAGATCATGTTCGGCTACGAGGACTCCGACAGCGGCCAGCGGCTCCTGTCCGACACGTCCCCGGACCTGCAGGGATTCGCGGTGGGCACCCGCTACGGATTCGCGGCGGCAGGGACACAGGGAGCGCGCCTGGCCTCGGGCTTCAACCTTTTCTCAAACTGGCGCCGCGACAACCGGGGGATCTTCCTTCTCGGGGCTTCGGCCGCCGTCGTCTGCACGGTGCCGCCCCGGTCCAAGCAGGCGCTCCCGATTGTCCTCGGGTTCTTCCACGACGGCATAGCCACGACGGGCATCGAGTCCCGCTACCTCTACACGAGGCACTTCACGAAGCTTGAGGACGTCCTCGCCTTCGGCCTCGCCCACCACGCCGAGTACCTCGGCCTTTCCCGGGCGCGCGACGAGGAGCTGCGCTCCAAGAAGCTGTCGGCCGAGAGGGAATGGCTCGTCGCGCACGGCGTGCACTCGTACCTCAGTTCCACGCAGCTCCTGCAGCAGCGCGGCAGGACCCTCTGGGTCGTCAACGAGGGCGAGTACCGGATGCTCAACACCTTCGACCTTCTCGTCGACCACGTGTTCTTCGAGCTGGCATGGTGGCCGTGGGCCGTCCGCGACACGCTCGACCTCTTTGCCAAGCGCTACAGCTACACGGACACCATCCACACGCCGGACGGGAGGAAAGCGAACGGCGGCCTGTCCTTCTCCCACGACATGGGGGTCGACAACCAGTTCACGCCGCCGGGGACGTCGAGCTACGAGCTCCCGAACCTGACGGACTGCTTCAGCTTCATGACGTCGGAGCAGCTCACCAACTGGGTGTGCACCGCCGTGTGCTACGCCTCGGCGACGGGCGACATGGCATGGCTCCAGAAGCACCGGGGCACCCTGAAGCGGTGCGCCAAGAGCCTGCAGGTGCGCGACGACCCGCGCCCGCGCAAGAGGAACGGCATCATCAAGTGGGACAGCGACCTCTGCGGGCCCACCGGCGCGGAGATCACGACCTACGACGCCCTGGATGTTTCCCTGGGGCAGGCGCGCAACAACATCTACCTCGCGGTCAAGACGCTCGGCGCGTGGTTCCTCCTGGAGCATGCCTTCGCGCAGCTCGGCGAGGCGAAGCTCGAGGCCGTGGCCGCGGCCACGACGGCAAAGCTGGCCGTCGCCGTCACGGCGCAGTTCGAGTCCGCCGCGGGCATGTTCCCGGCGGTCTTCGAGAACAACAACGCGAGCCGCATCATCCCCGCCATCGAGGGCCTCGTGTACCCCCTGTTCGTCGGGATGCGCAAGCGCCTGGACGACGCCCCCGAATTCAAGACGCTCATGGACCAGCTCCGCGTGCACTTGGGCAGGATCCTGGTCCGCGGCGTGTGCCTCGACGCGAAGAGCGGCGGCTGGAAGCTCAGTTCGTCCTCCACCAACACGTGGCTCAGCAAGATCTTCCTCTGCCAGCATGTGGCCGAGCAGCTGTTCCCGGAGGCCGTCACCCCCGAGGCGGCGGCCGCGGACAGCGCCCACATCGGCTGGCTGCTCAGCCCCACCACGCGCACGCTGAACTTCTGCGACCAGGTTCACTCCGAGACGGGTGACCCGCTCGGCTCGAGGAACTATCCCCGCGGGGTGACGGCGTGGCTCTGGATCAGGTAGGACCGGCCATGAGTCGCGGTTCACTTGTCTTGGCGGGGGCGCTCGGGGCGCTCGCCGGCGCCCACGCATCGTCCGCCGCGGATGCGCCCAACACGCCGTTCCCCGTGGCCATCCGCGTGGACGCGGCGGCCAGCATCGGCGACCTGAGGCCGATCTGGCGCTTCTTCGGCAACGACGAGCCGAATTACTCCACGATGAAGGACGGCCGCAGGCTCCTCGCCGAGCTGGGAGCCCTGAAGTCCGGCTCGGTATATTTCAGGAGCCACAATCTCCTCAACACCGGCGACGGCACGGCTGCGTTCAAGTGGGGGAGCACGAACATCTACACGGAGGACGCGTCCGGGAGGCCGGTCTACGACTGGACCATCGTCGACCATATCGTCGACACGTACCTCGAGCGCGGCGTGCATCCCTATCTCCAGATCGGGTTCATGCCGAAGGCCCTGTCGACGCATCCCGAGCCCTATCAACATGAATGGCGGCCCGGGCTGAGCTATGGCGACATCAGCACGGGCTGGGCCTACCCGCCGAAGGACTACGGCAAGTGGGCGGAGCTGGTCTTCCAGTGGGTCACGCACTGCGTGGCGAGATACGGCCGGGCGGAGGTCGAGCAATGGTATTTCGAGGTATGGAACGAGCCGAACGGCGCCGCCTACTGGCACGGGACGCCCGAGGAATTTGAGAAGCTGCACGACTACGCGGTGGACGCCGTGCGCCGGGCGCTGCCGACGGCCCGGGTGGGAGGGCCCGATGTGGCGGGATCAGGCGGGCAGTTCATGGAGGGATTCCTGGACCACGTGGCGCGGGGGACAAATTACGCCACGGGAGCGAAGGGGACGCCCACGGACTTTGTCTCCTTCCATGCCAAGGGTGCCCCGGTCTTCGTGGACGGCCATGTGCGCATGGGGATTGCGGCGCAGCTGAGCACGGTCGCGTCGGGGTTTTCAATGATTGCGGCGGTGCCGGAGCTCAGGGCCAAGCCCATCGTCATCGGCGAATGCGACCCGGAGGGCTGCGCCGCCTGCCAGGGTCCGCAGATGGGCTACCGGAACGGGACCATGTACTCCAGCTACACGGCGGCCAGCTTCGTGCGGATCTACGACCTGGCCCGCGCGAAGGGCGTGAACCTGGACGGCGCCCTCACCTGGGCCTTCGAGTTCGAGGACCAGCCCTATTTCGCCGGGTTCCGGGCCCTCGCGACAAACGGGATCGACCTGCCGGTGCTCAATGTCTTTCGCATGTTCAGCATGATGCGCGGGCGTCGCCTTCAGACGCGCAGCTCGGCCGAGGTGCCGCTTGAAACCATGCTCAAAGAGGGGGTGCGCGGGCAGCCCGACGTGGCGGCCTTTGCCAGCCTCGAGGGACGCCGGCTTTCCATCCTCGTGTGGCATTACCACGACGATGACGTGAAGGGTCCGGACGCCGCCGTGGGGCTGACGCTGACCCATCTGCCGGACGGAACGGCCAGCCTCAGGCACTTCAGGGTCGACGAGGACCATGGAAACGCCTTCGCGGAATGGAAGCACCAGGGCTCTCCCCTGGCGCCGAACGATGAGCAGTACCTCGCGCTCCGGAAGGCTTCCGCTCTCGCGCTGCTGGAGGCGCCGAGGGAGGTGTCGATCACGCACCACGCGACGACCCTGCAATTCCCGCTTCCCCGCCAAGCTGTGTCCCTGATCGTCGTCGACCTGCCCCCCGGCGCGTGACGGTCAGGGGCGCGAGGCTTCAGATTGCCCTCGTGAACCCGCTTCCACAGGCTTTAATCCAGATCATGGAAACCCCTTCCAAGGACAGGGAGAGCGCCACGCTGGCACGGGACTGCCCGTGCGGGAGCGGCCGGCCCTTTGCTCAATGCTGCGGCGCCATCCATTCCGGTGAACGCAACGCCGCGGACGCGGAGGAACTCATGCGCGCGCGGTTCTCGGCCCATGCCGTGGGCGACTTCGCCTTTCTCCACCGGAGCTACCGGCCGACCGCCCATCAGCCGTATGTCGCCACCGGCGAGGCCCCGTCGACCCAGTGGACGCGCCTGGTGATCCACAACCATGCGCAGGGCAGGACCCCCGACATGGCCACGGTCGAGTTCTCAGCCTACGCGCTTGAACAGGGTGTCGAGCATGTGCTCCACGAGAAGGCCGAGTTCGTGCGCGAGGCGGGTGCGTGGATGTACACCCGCCCTTTGCGCGAGGGGCCGGCCCCCGCTGTGTCCGTGAAGAAGCCGGGTCGGAACGACCCCTGTTCGTGCGGGAGCGGCAAGAAGTACAAGCACTGTTGTTTAGTTGTATGACGTCAATAAGCCGCCGCTAACCAGTCGATTCCAGAGTTGGATCTGGCAGATTCGGTAGCGGTTAGTTTATTTCTTGGGAGTATCAACTTCGCCAAGAGACTTCGCTTCACCGATTTCAACGCGACCGAACCCGGTATACCATAATCAATAGGTGTACCGTTTTTGGGTCCCTACTCGGAAGGTATTTTCGGTCCGCCAAGGGATACGCAAGCGTATGTGCGACGTCCGAGAATGTCACTGTGTCGAAAGAGAAATCTTTTTGGGATCCCGACCATACTCCGCCGTTCCCAAATGTTGTGCTCAATATTTTGGCCAAGATACGCATGGCTTAGTACGCAGTACAATTCGGTCGGGCCAGGTCAATGTGGGCGAGGTTAAATCGTTGGGCGAAGTACCGGAAAAAACCGGTGCAGATTCGGGGCAATCGTCGACGAAACCGTAGACCATCTACACACAGGCTCCCTAGGAGCCGGTGACGCCGCCGAATGGCTTCGTCGTTGACGATGCGAACCTGGACAGCTGTAATTTTCTCCGCCGTAGAAATCCCTCTGCAAGACAGAATAGAATGAAATTCGACAAAGAAATCCTGAAACTGGAACGGAAACTCGCCTCTCTTAAAGCAAAGTCGGTCAAGGCCGATGCGAAGAAGAAGCAAACGGCGCTTCGAAAGTTGACATCCTATGTGAAGAAACTCGGTTTCGACAGTATCCAAGAAATCCTTGAAATAGCGGATACGGCGATTGTGGCCACGACGAAGAAAAGGAAACGGGCCAAGGTAACTGGCGCTCTCAAGAAGAGCATTATCGCCGCACTCAAGTCCGATAAGACGGCAGCGATAGTCGCCAAGATGCACAAGGTCAGCTCGGCCACGGTGAACAAGATCAAGAAGGCAGCTGGTCTTACCAAGGGCAAAAATGTCGCCAAGAAGACGGCACCCAAGAAATCGGTTAAGAAAGCTGTCGCTAAGAAGAGGTCGAAGCCAGTCAAGGCTCCTGCGATGGAGCCCATAGCCGTCGATAGCCTTACCGAATGATAGGCTGAATCAGTCAGCAGTTATGGTCCAAGCCCACGCATGAAAACGTGGGCTTTTTCATTGATATCTCCGTGCGGCCTGTTGCCTCGTCGCAATGAAAGAGAAACTGTGTTTTCAATACACGACCAGCACTCGATATGCCTCTGGCAATCGTCGCTGCTACCTTGTTGTCTCGCTGTGGAGCATCTAGCGTAACTGTAAGCAATGATACTCTTCACGTACGAGGCACATCAAATGACGCAAGGTCATACAACTTCAAGACACCGCAAGCACTGCTGCCTCCTGAGGGCCTAGCGGCGGCCCCGGGATGAAATTCCCCACCACGGCAGTCCTCAATATCCTGGCCACTGCGCTCGCGTGCGGGTTCGCCCGTGCCGCCGACACACCCGTGACGCCGGCCTGGAGGGAGCGGCACGACCAGCTGGTCGCCCGGCTGCGTGCCCTGGCGCCCAAGGAGGGGGATTTCGGGGCAGCCTACCAGCCCCTCTATCACGCGGCGATTTCCTGGTATGAGCTCTGGGGCGGCCGCAACCCGAATCCCGTGGACGACTTCATGGTCTCCCCGGATACGTACGCCGCGGAGCTGGCGGCTTCGCTCGAGCAGGAGCGGAATTATTTTGCCGACAATCCCTCGGCGCTCTTCCCGCTCGTGTTCCGGGAGACGCTCCCGAACGGGGAGGCCCTTGACGCGAACTACTGGCTCTCGCTTCCCGCAGGTTTCCCCACGGCCGGCCGCAGGTTCCCCCTGTTCATTCAGCTCCATGGCTCGGGATGGCTGGGGCACAAGATCTCCTTCACAAGGGGCAAAGGTCCCGCGGGCCCGGGATTCGCGGTGACACCCATCGACATGGACGGACCCTGGAAGATCGAGTTCCTCAACGCCTACCTCGATGAACTGATCACGATGCTTCCCATCGACACGGACCGCGTGTACGTGTCGGGGCACAGCCTTGGCGGAATGGCGACGTGGGAGTGGGCCCTCAACAATCCCTGGCGCTTCGCCGCGATCGCTCCCACAGCCGGCATTGGTGAGCCCTACCGCGCCATCCGTCTCAAGAACCTCCCCGCGTGGGTGATCCACGGCGAGAAGGACGACGTTGTGCCCAACGGCTTCGCGGACGAGATGGTCACGGCGATGCAGGCATGCGGCGCGCCCGTGCGCTATTCGCTCATCCGCGGTGGCCCGCACAACATGCCGGCGGACATGGATTCGGGCCAGATCCTGGAATGGTACCTTCGTCAGACGCGCAGCCCCCTCTCCGCACCCCCCGACCCCCGCGACGCCCTGGGCCTGAACGCCGACGGGTATTCGCCGGTCGAGCTCATCACGCAGCCGGCCACCCCCTCGTGGCAATCGGCCCCTTTGGGAGCGGTCGACGAGTACGGTGCTCGGGCCACGGCGGCCCTGCTATTCAAGAAGGTCCATGAGCGCGGCGAGCTGGTCGACGCACCGCTCCGTGTCGAATGGGACAGGGCTACAAACATTTCGACGATGTGGCTGGCTGTCCCGAGGACCCTCCATCCCTTCGGGCCGGTCGACCCCTCGATCATCGTGATCCCGGCGTCCCACTACTACCGATTCTATTATCGCGGGACGGCGGACAAGCTGACCGACCACCTCAAGTCGGTTCAGTGCGAACTTGAGGCGGAGGGCCATGCCCTCTCGGGCAAGGTGTGGATGACCCACCTCTCAATCTGGTGGGATACCCGGGCCGCGATCTCGGAGTGCTGGGTCGAAGCCCGCTAAAGGCAGCTCCTGACCACGCTGCGTCAGAGGGCTGTCGTCTCTTGTCCGCCGGAACCTGGGAAGAGGTCGTTCAATTCGGACATCTCGCGGTCCCCGTCAAAGCCGGGATTGTGTGACGACAGCAGCCGCTCGGCCTCGAGCCAGGTTGCCTCATCGCAACCCTCTGGATAGCCCTTTTTCGCCCAAAGCTGCTGCGCCTTGGTCGAAATGGCGTCATGGCTGGGCCTTGCTACGATGGATAAGGGCTTACGGGATGACGATTTCTTGGCTAGTGGATTTTTCATAGATGGTCTCTCAGGTTGTCCTCGTTTGGATCACTATCTTGGACCCGGTGCACCCAAAGGTGTGCCTACGGGAAGGGCTCGTTTTTGTGTAAAGAATTGGCTCCCTGCACCGATGACTATTCCAGCTGCTCGGTGTTCCAAACGTGTGACCGCCCATGATACCCCGGCGCGTTTCAACGAGGGCGTCCGGCTGACAGATGCAACGCTTCTCCTCCACGCCCTTTGCCGCGCACACCCGCGACCTCCTCCCCACCGCGGAGTTTGAGGCTAATGTTGTTGATTTTGAAGGGCTTGAGGAAAAGAGCAATGCCCAGGCAAACGCATGGGTCCCCGGGATCCTCGATGCGCTCACCTACGGGGTCGTGGTGGCCGACGCGAAGATACCCGGCCTGCCAATCGTGCATTGCAACCCGGCCTTCGAGGTGATCACGGGCTATGCCCGATCCGAGGTCCTGGGAAAAAACTGCGGTTTCCTGCAGCGGTCCCCCCTTGAGGCACCGGTTCCGGAAAACGAGGAGGTCCTCCACAAGGTGCGTCTCGCCCTGTCCGAGCAGCGCACCTGTGACGTCGTCCTCCTGAATTTCCGCAAGAACGGAGCGCCATTCTGGAACCGCCTCCAGATATCCCCCCTTCGGGATGCCTCTGGCAATGTGACCCACTTCATGGGCTCGCTGTACGACGTCTCGGCCAACGTGGAAAGCGAGAGGGCGCTCTGCGAGATCCGGACGGACCTCGAGCTGAGGCACCAGCAGACCACGGAGGAGCTGGCCCGCGTCAACGAGCGCCTCTACAACGAGGTCATCGCCCATAAGCAGACGTCGAGCGCGCTCCGGCGCGCCGACGAGCTTTACCGGGGATTTGTCGAGAACGCGGTCGTGGGCATCTACCAGAGCACGGCCAGCGGGCACTACATCGAGGTGAATTCCGCGCTCGCGCGGATGTACGGCTACGAAACGCCGGCCCAGCTCATGGAAGGGGTCAGGAACACCGCGAACGACCTCTACGTCGACCCGGGCGTGCGCGCCGAATTCAGGCGCCGGCTCGATGCCGACGGCGAAGTCCAGGGCATGGAGTACCAGGTCCGCCGCAGGGACGGTACGGTGATCTGGATCTCGGAGCATGCGCGCGCCATCCGGGGAAAGAGGGGGAAGGTGCTCAGGTACGAGGGCGTAATCCGCGACATCAGCACGCGCAAGAAGGCCGAGACCGAGCGCGCCAACATGGAGGCGCAGCTGATCCAGGCTCAGAAGATCGAGGCCATCGGGACGCTCGCGGGCGGGATTGCCCACGACTTCAACAACATCCTGGGCGCCATCTTCGGCTTTGCGGAACTTGCTGCGTCCGACCTCGAGCCCGGAACGATCACCCACCAGAACGTTCTCGGCGTCCTCCAGGCCGGCCAGCGCGCCAAGGAGCTCGTTTCCCAGATCCTCGCCTTCAGCCGGCACACATCGCCCGGCCGCAAGTCGGTGCATGTGCGCCCGATCGTGCTCGAGATGGTGAAGCTGATGCGCGCGACGCTTCCAAGCTCCATCGAGGTCCTCGCGAAATGCGACCTCGCGGAGGACATCATCTCGGCCGACCCGGTCCAGATCCACCAGGTCCTCATGAACCTGTGCACCAACGCGGGCTACGCGATGGAGGCCAAGGGCGGGACGCTGACCGTGGGCCTCGAGGCAGTCGATTTCACCTCCGTGGCGCCACCTCCGAACACGGGCCTCTGCCCGGGAAACCACCTCAAGCTCTCGGTCGCGGACACGGGAAGCGGCATGTCGCCCGCCGTCCTCGAGCGCATCTTCGAGCCCTTCTACACGACAAAGCCGGTCGGGGAAGGGACAGGCCTCGGCCTGTCGGTCGTCCATGGCATCGTGAAGACCCACGGCGGGGACATCGTGGTCGAGAGCACCCAGGGGCGCGGCACGGTCTTCCATCTCTATTTCCCGCTGACCGAGGTGGCCGCGGCCGCGACAATCGCCCCTTTTCCCGTGCGCACCGGCACCGAGCGGATCCTTCTCGTCGACGACGACGAGGCTCTCCGGAATGTCCTTGGCGAACAGCTGCGCCGGCTGCACTACCGGGTCAGCACCAGCGGCGACGGCAGCAACGCCCTGGCCCTGTTTCTCGAGGACCCGCACGACTGGGACCTGGTGATCACCGACCAGTCCATGCCCGTCATGAATGGCACCTGCCTCGCCCGCGAGATGGCCGCCGTCCGTCCGGACATGCCCATCCTGCTCACGACGGGCAACCCCGAGCGCATTGAATCCGGCCTGGCGCTCGCGGCGAGCGTGCGCGACGTGCTCGTCAAGCCCATGACCCTGACGGCCCTGTCCATGGCGGTCCGGGACGCCCTCGAGAAGCAGAGCCCTGAGCTTGCAGCCTTCGCCCCCGACGCCTCATGAACACACCGCCCCGCATTCTCGTCGTCGATGATGACGCCCAGATCAGGCTCGTGCTCCACCAGGTGCTGACCCGGGCCGGCTTCTCCGTCCAGGTCGCGACCAACGGCCGCGAGTGCATCGCGCTGCACAACCATGCGCCCGCTGACCTGATCATCACCGACATCATCATGCCTGAGATGGAGGGCATTGAGAGCATCCGGACCATCCGCAAGAAGTCCACTTCCACGAAGATCATCGCGATCTCGGGCGGCCTCAGGGGCGGCCCGCTCGACATCCTGTCCATTGCCAAGCTGATGGGGGCCGCGCGCACGCTGGCGAAGCCGTTCAAGATCGAGGAGATCATCAGCGCGGTGAACGAGGTCCTTGCCGAGCCCGCGGCGCAGGCGGCCGGCGCCAAGCCGCGAGACTCCGTTCAGATAAACGCAAAGCATTGATTCCCGCGAACCGATAGACACATAAGACGATCCGGATAGATCAAGGGCAGTCCCCGGGGCCTATTCGCCGCTCCAATGAACGTGGTTGCTGCGGCTCCAACATTTCCCGACGTGGACGAGGCAGCATCCCGGCCTCCACGGCCCTGGCGGAGGGCTATGGGCCCCGTTTTTCCAGGAGGGCCAAAACCTC